>Ga0075163_10007272_pt1 | contig 14641 bp, 12 predicted proteins | sample JI1023141ADNA_FD_71478 | JGI IMG/M metagenome (GOLD analysis project Ga0075163, IMG submission 71478) | Wastewater effluent complex algal communities from Wisconsin, to seasonally profile nutrient transformation and Carbon sequestration -... | ecosystem: Engineered > WWTP > Effluent > Algae...
GAACTCGGTGTAGAGGAAGTTCTCCTTGTGGTGGGTCAGGCACCACTTGGCCATGATCGAGCCGCCGCGCGACACGATGCCGGTCGTGCGGTTGGCGGTCCACGGGATGTACGGCAGGCGCACGCCGGCGTGGATCGTGAAGTAGTCGACGCCCTGCTCGGCCTGCTCGATCAGCGTCTCGAGGAACAGCTCGATGGTCAGGTCCTCGGCCTTGCCCTTGACCTTCTCGAGGCACTGGTAGATCGGCACGGTGCCGATCGGCACCGGCGAGTTGCGGACGATCCACTCGCGGGTCTCGTGGATGTGGTCGCCGGTCGACAGGTCCATGACCGTGTCGGCGCCCCACTTGATCGACCAGCGCAGCTTGTCGACCTCCTCGCCGATCGACGAGCTGACCGCCGAGTTGCCGATGTTGGCGTTGATCTTGGTGAGGAACTTCGAGCCGATGATCATCGGCTCGCTCTCGGGGTGGTTGATGTTCGCCGGGATGATCGCGCGGCCGCGCGCGACCTCGCTGCGCACGAACTCGGGGCCGGTGACCGGATCGAGGCCCTCGCGGATGGCGATGAAGCGCATCTCGGGGGTGATCATGCCCTGCCGCGCGTAGTGCATCTGGGTGCGGTTGCCGTCGTCGCCGGCGGCGATGCGCTCGGCGATCCACGCCTTGCGCAGCTTGGGCAGGCCGACGTGGAGATCGTGGCCGGTCGGGCCCGAGGTGTCGTAGACGTCGAACGGCGCCTCGCCGCCGGTCAGGTGCACGCGGCGCACCGGGACGCGGACGTCGTCGGCCTCGACGTAGACCTTCTCCGAGGCCGGGAAGCCCTCGATCGGGGCCAGGTCGGCGACCGGGTCGGAGACCTGGGGCAGCGATCCGCGCTTGCCGTTGCCGTTGCCGTTCGTGCCGTTGCCGTTGCCGTTGGTCGCGCTCATCGTCGCTTCCTTCCCCCGGTGGCCGCGCGGCGCGCGGATCGGGCAAGTTCGAGGGGTCGCACGCGCGCGGCGCGTGCCTCTCAGCCGGATGGCTCCCCCAGCGTTGCTATGTCGTGGGTGACGTCGCTTCGAAGGCGGACCCTATCGCAGCCGCCGCGGAATGCAACCCGCGCCGCCCCACCTACCAAGTCAGCTCTTCAACGCGGTGGCCGGACCGAGTCGCCAACTGGACTTGCATCGGTTGAACCGAACGCACGATCAGCCTCGTATCGACGAGACGTTCGACCTCTCGTCGCGCGCTGCCGCCGTCGCCGCTGTTCGCATCGACGAGCACGAGCGCTGTTCGCGTACACGATTCGGCAACGAAGAGCGCGAACGTCTGCAGCGTTTCGGCCCAGTCAGCGCCAGTCGTGGTGGACAGGACGGCGCCGACGTCACCAACGACGACGATGGAGCTGGCCTTTGGGGGCAGGTGGCTCAGGTGGCGGACGAAGCACTCGACCATGCGACGCAGCGCGCGGTGGGGGCCGTAGTGGGTGGCGATCCACGCTGGCTGATCAAGCTCTCGGTATTCGCCATCGTCACGCAGCGTCAGCGTGCCGAGGGTCATGCACGTCCTCGCGGGTGCCCCGTCGGCGACACTGAGGCGGCTTGCGATGGTATCCGCGGCAGTGGTGACTGCCGAGACCAGTACGAGCTCGGTGTGGAACGGGTCTGACGGTTCGTTCGGTTTGGTATCGGATCCCCAGGTCAGCTTCGTGCCGCCCTCATCGCACTCGGTCTGGAGCGGCAGGTAGTCCTGTGGCTCGACGTCACGCCATGCATGCGGCGCCGGGAATACTTCGATTCCATCGTCGTGCGCCAGCTCCAGCTCGTGCCGCCCGGTCGCCGACGGGCCGAAGCGGTGCTTCTTGACCTCGAGCCAGCGGCCGCGCTCGCGCGACTCGACGCCCACCTGCAGCACGGTGTCGGCGGCAAAGACCCACGGCGACGGGGCGTCGCTCACGATCTCTTCGCACAGCACCAGCCCGACGCCGTGCTTGGCTGCGAACTTCATGCAGTCGTCCGCGGCGATGCGCGGCGCCGACGAGCCGATGCCGTAGCCTTCGATGAGCGAGTCGACGACGAACACAACCGGCTTGCCGCCGGCGGTCGCGGTCGCGTCGCGCAGCGTCAAGAGGCTCGCGTTCAGGTCGGGCTGCTCGGGATCGAGATCGAGCATCAGGCCGACGTAAACCCGCGGTCCGTCCGCCGACGTCGCGGCTGTCGGGAGCATGGCGATGCGGTCCGCGGGCAACGATGGCCGGGCCGACTGCAGCTGGGCGACGTACTCGGTCGGAAGGATCTCGACGCAGCCGACGACGACGTCGCCACCGAGCGCGCGCGCCAGTTCGAGCGCGACATGGACCCCGACGAGCGTCTTGCCGGCGCCGCTGCCGCCGCGCACCACCACCGTCGTCGACTCGGCGTCGCCGAGGCGCCGCACCAGTCGCCACCCGCCCCCGAGCAACACGTCGAGCCCGAGGTCACCAGTGGGCACCGTGCGGATCATGTCCGTCACGCTACGACCTTCAGGACGAAGTTCGCGCGAACGTCATCGCGCGCATGGTTTGCGGGGCGCGTCGCAGGTAGGGTGCGCTTGCGCTCTGCGTCGATCAACTCGGTGTAGTTGCCGACCATGCGGAGCAGGTCCGTGCGTCCGCGTTGTGACAGGGCCCCGCTCTGTGCCAGCAAGCGACGCGCGACGTCGAGCGCCACGCCGAAGTCTCCCGCGCGAGCGTGACAAGCCACCGCCGCGACGCCCAGCGCCGATCGAGTCTGCGGGTGATCGGCGGTGACGGCGAGCGCGAGGCGCGTATAGGCGACCGCGGCCCTCCGATAGAGTTCCTTGGCCTTGCCCGCGTCGTCATCGTTCTCGGCGAGCTCCGCCTGGAAAGCCGTCTCGCTGGCCGTGCGAGCTTCCAGTGTCTCGAACCAACGGTTGCTCACGACACCCGCCTCATGGCGACTTCGATGGGCATGGTGGTGAAGTTCGTGACCACCGCATGTCCCGGCGGCTCGTCGGGGTACCTCAGCATCTGGCGGACCTTGCGGTTGACTCGGGCCAGCGTGGACTCGCCGCTGTCGCCGATCCCGCCGAACTCGACTCTCTCGAACTCGACGGTAGAGTCCGGTGCGATCGGCTCGATCAGGAAGTCGGCCCCGGTCTCCGTCGGCGTGCGATTGACGACGCGGCGGCCAAGCACGTGCATCACGGTCAGGAGGCCAATTGCTTCGGCCCCGGCCTCGGTCGCCTTGTTCAGATCTCGACGGAACCGTCGCACGTTGTCGTCGATCGCGACGCGGCGGATGATCCCCGCGCTGCCGTCCCCACCATCATCGAGTACAAAGGGGTCCTGAAGTGCGGCCTGGTGGTTGTGCTCGAGGATGAACGAGGCGCCTGCGGCCATGTAGTTGCCGTCGACCGTGCCGATGTTGGGCAGGTCAGGCAGAACCTGGAGATCGAAGACGAGCGGCCCGCTCACTCGCGAACCGTAGCAGAGCCGGCGCGCTATTGTCAGGCCATGGCCTACGACGAAGCGACCGCGGCGCGGGTGCGCGCGATCCTGGTGAAGGGCGGGCACGAGGTGGCGGAGAAGAAGATGTTCGGCGGCGTGTGCTTCATGGTGCGCGGGCACATGTGCTGCGGGTTCGCGAACCAGTCGCTGATGCTGCGGGTCGGCAAGGCGGCGTACCCCGGCGCGCTCGATCGGCCCCACGCGCGGCCGATGACGTTCACCGGCCGGCCGCTCGAGGGCTTCGTCTACGTCGACCCCGCCGGCTACAAGACCGACGCGCAGCTCGCGGCGTGGATCAAGCGCGGCACCGACTTCGTCGCGACGCTGCCGCTGCGGGTGGCGAGCAAGCCGAGCCGGACCACGGCGGCGCAGCGTCCGGCGAAGGCGTCCGCGCGCGCACCGAAGCGCGCCGCGGCGAAGCGTCCGCCGGCCAAGCGCCCGGCGCGCGCGCGCCGCTGAGGCGAGCGCCGGCCGCGCGGACATCCGCGGCGACCTCGGATAGGCTGCGCGCCGATGGCCCGCCGCACGTTCGAGCTCGTCTTCGCGACGTCGCGCGACGCGATCGTCGACGACTTCGACGCCGACGCGCTGGCAGAGTGGAACCCCGAGGTCTGCGGTGAGGGCGCCGAGATCCTCGTCGAGGATCTGCCGTTCGCCTGGGCGGCGCGGACGCCGAGCTACGAGGTCGCCCTCGCGACGACGCCGCTCGGCGAGGCGCTGCAGGTGGTCGTCACCGTCACCGCCGGCCTCCTCACCGTCGGCGCGGCCGCCCGGCGGCAGCGCGCGTGCTTCGCGGAGCTGCGGCGCCGCGTCGAGGCGCGCGCCGGCTGACACACTCCTGGGAAGGTTCGTCGACATACCTTCCCCCGGCGGGGTCATGCCCCCGCCGGGTCCCCCTTCCGAGACGCGAGATCCTGCTCGGGGATCCGAATTCCGACCAACCCTGTGAGACCTTGAGAGGGTTCAGTTGATCGTGTAGGTCAGCGTGAAGGCGCCGGTCGCGGTCAGGAAGCCGTCGACGACCAGCCAGTACAGGCCGGGGCCCGCGCCGGTGGCGCCGGTGAACGACGACAGCCGGATCGGCGACACCGAGCCGCACGGCGCCAGGCCGTCGTCGTTGCACGTGGTGTCGGCGGCGCTGCCAGCCTTGCGCAGGTAGAGCACCGAGTCCCAGCTGGTGGGGGTGCTGCACGTGCTGGCGGCGACGGTCGGGGTGATCGTCGGACACGACAGGAAGTAGTAGGCCTGCTCGCCGGCGGTCGAGCCCGACGAGCAGCTCGGCGTCCAGGTGTTGGTCGCGCCGATGGTGGTGCCGGTGACCGAGCTCGAGCCGGTGGAGATCGCCGTGCCGGTGCGGCCGCCGCGGGTGAGCGTCAGCGTCAGCGCGCCGCTGGTCTGGAACGAGCTGAACTGATCGACCACCAGGCAGTACGTGCCGGCGGCCAGGCTGAGCGCGCCCTGGGTCTGGGTGACGCTGCACTGATCGTCGAAGCAGCTCTGCAGCGCGCCCAGCGCGGTGCAGCTGCCGGCGAAGACCCGCAGGTCGGTGTCGAAGTTCGAGCCGAACGTGTCGAGGTAGACCACCTCGGCGGCCGGCAGCGTGAACGTGTAGTAGACGTCGCGACCGCCGGTCGAGCCGCAGAACGATCCGCTGAAGTCCTGGTCGTTGCGCGCGGCGGTCAGGTCGGCGGTGAAGGTGCCGCCACCGGAGATGTTGATGGCGCCGCCCGGCTGGTCGTTGGTCGGGCACACGGCGTCGCTGCCGTTGCAGTCTTGGTCGACGCCGTCGCCGCAGGTCTCGGCGGTCGGGCTGCCGGCGGTGGCGTTGCACTGCACGCCGTTGCCGGCGGCGTTGCACACGTTGGTGCCGGTGCGCGCGCAGGCGCCGACGCCGGTCGTGCAGGCGCCGCCGACCGCGAAGCCGTTGTCGACGCCGCCCTGGCAGTCGTCGTCGAGGCCGTTGCAGGTCTCGACCGTCGACGACGTCGCGTCGTTGCACACCGCGACGCCGCCCGGGCCGCACGCCAGCACGCCCTCGGCGCAGGCGTCGGTGTCGCCGCCGTCGCAGGCGGCGCCCAGGTTGAAGCCCTCGTCGACGCGGGTGTCGCAGTCGTCGTCGAAGCTGTTGCACAGCTCGACCGAGTCGCCGCTGACGTCGGAGCAGGTGGTGCCGCCGCCGGCCGCGCACACGATCATGCCCTCGGTGCACAGGTCCGGGTCGGCGCCGTCGCACGCCGTGCCGAGCGCGAAGCCGTCGTCGATCATGCCGTCGCAGTCGTCGTCGACGCCGTTGCAGGTCTCGGTGGTCGGCGTGCCGGCGGTGGCGTTGCAGGTGGTGCCGGTGCCGGCGGCGTCGCAGACGACGGTGCCGGTGCGCGCGCAGGCGCCCATGCCCATGGTGCACGCGGTGCCGAGGCCGGCGAAGCCCTCGTCGATCATCAGGTTGCAGTTGTCGTCGCGGCCGTTGCACACCTCGGTCGTCGGCGTGCACGCGTCGGGGCCGACCGGCGCGTCGGTGGCGTCGATCGCCGCGTCGGCGGCGTCGATCGGGGCGTCGGCGGCGTCGGGCTCGGCGACGTCGACGGTGGCCACGTCGATCGGGGCGTCGGTCGGCCCGGCGACCTCGGACGACGCGCACGCGGCGATGAGCAGCGCGCAGGCCGCGACCCCCAGGACGACGACGAAGCGAGACATCGGCGCATCATATCATCGGCGACCGGACCGCTCGCAACCATCGCGGTCGCCTGTGCTACCACTCACGACGACGGGGCCACGTCCCGTCGCGGAGGCCGCGATGTCCGAACCCACCGATACCCCGCACCGCCTGCCCGTCGCCGGTCAGGCCCCGCCGCTCGGCCTGAACGCCGACGAGCTCGAGGCCGGCATCCGCCGGCTCAAGGCCGAGCGCAACGCCGTCATCCTCGCGCACTACTACCAGGAGGACGAGCTGCAGGACCTGGCCGACTTCGTCGGTGACTCGCTGCAGCTGTCGCAAGCCGCGGCCTCGACCCAGGCCGACGTGATCGCGTTCTGCGGCGTCCACTTCATGGCCGAGACCGCGAAGATCCTGAACCCCGACAAGGTCGTCGTGGTGCCCGACCTGGCGGCCGGCTGCTCGCTGGCCGACGGCTGCCCGGCGCCGGCGTTCGCGCGCTGGCTCGAGAAGTACCCGGGCCACACGGTGGTCAGCTACATCAACTGCTCGGCCGAGGTGAAGGCGCTGTCCGACGTCATCTGCACCTCGTCGAACGCGGTCAAGATCGTCAAGGCGCTGGGCGACGTGCCGATCGTCTTCGCCCCCGACAAGCACCTGGGCGCGTTCGTCCAGAAGCAGGCCGGCCGCGACGACCTGGTGCTGTGGCAGGGCACCTGCATCGTCCACGAGACGTTCTCGGAGCGTCGGCTGCTCGAGTTGATGGCGCTGCACCCCGACGCCGAGGTCATCGCCCACCCCGAGTGCCACGAGGGCATCCTGCGCCACGCCCACCACGTCGCGTCGACGTCGGGGCTGATCACCTACGCCAAGCAGTCGCCCAAGCGCACGTTCATCGTCGCGACCGAGGCCGGCATCCTGCACAAGATGGCGGCGGCGGCCCCCGACAAGCAGCTGATCGCGGCGCCCCCCGAGGACGAGAGCTGCGCCTGCAACGTGTGCCCGCACATGCGGCGCAACACGCTCGAGAAGCTGTACCTGGCGCTGCGCGATCTGCAGCCGCAGGTCGACGTGCCCGAGGCGACGCGGGTCCGGGCCTACAAGCCGATCCAGCGCATGCTCGAGCTGAGCGTGTGAGCGTGCGCCGCGCGCTGGTGGCGCTGGCGGTGATCGGGTGCGGCGGGCGCGACGCGGCGCCGAAGGTGGCGCCGCCGCCGGTGGCCGCGGTCGACGCGGGCGTCGTCGGGGTGGCGGGCGACGCCGGGGCGGCGGTGGCGGTGGCGATCGACGCCGCGCCGGCCGCGCGCGACGCGTCCGCCGGTGTGTCCGCCGGTGTGTCCGCCGGTGTGTCCGCGGAGCGGACTGTCCGGATCCCGGACGACACCGCCCAGCTGGTGGTGGCGGTCGCGCCCGACTGGAAGGCCAAGACCGCGACCCTGACCCACTGGCGGCGCGCGGCCGGCGGGCCGTGGGAGCGGGTGGGGGAGGCGTGGCCGGCGGTGATCGGCGTCGGCGGCGTGGCCTGGGGCCGCGGGCTGCACGGCGACGGCGCGCCGGCAGGGCGGCGCGGGCCGCTCAAGCGCGAAGGCGACGGCAAGACCCCGGCCGGCATCTTCGACCTGGCCGGCACGTACGGCGTCGCGGCGACGGCGCCGGCGGGCACCCGCGCGCCGTACACCCAGACGACCGACCACGCGCGCTGCGTCGACGATCCGGCGTCGACGCACTACAACCAGATCGTCGACGACACCGCGGTGGCGACCGACTGGGCCTCGGCCGAGGACCTGCGCCGTGGCGACGTGCAGTACGACTGGGTGGTCGACGTGCGCCACAACCCGGCGGCGACGCCGGGCGGCGGCAGCTGCATCTTCCTGCACGTGTGGCGCAACGCCCGGGGCATCACCGTCGGCTGCACCGCGATGGCGGCCGACGAGCTCGCGCGGCTGATCGCCGCCCTCGACCCCGCCGCGCACCCGCGCTACGTGCTGTTGCCGGCCGCCGAGTACGCCGCGCTGGCCGACGCGTGGGGCCTGCCGCCCGCCGCCGCCGCGACGCGCTAGCGCCGAGGCGACGCCCGCCGCGACGCCGCGGTGTCGGTCGGAGGCTGTATATTCGTTCAGTGCCGGCGCCCCGCATCGCGTGCCTCGATCTCGACACGTTCTTCGTGTCGGTCGAGCGGCTGCTCGATCCGTCGCTCGAGGGCAAGCCGGTGGTCGTCGGCGCGGCGCCCGGCCACCGCGGCGTGGTCACCGCGTGCAGCTACGAGGTGCGCGCGCTCGGCGTGCGCTCGGGCATGGCGATCCGCGAGGCGGTGCGGCTGGCGCCGCGGGCGATCTACCTGCCGACCCGCCACGGCGTCTACGCGCCGTACTCGAGCCGGGTGCGCGACGTGCTCGTGCGCAGCGCGCCCGAGGTCCAGGCCGCGAGCATCGACGAGTTCTACCTGGACTTCAGCGGCTGCGAGCGCCTGTACCACGCGCCCGGCGACGTCGACGGCGACGCGACGATCGAGCGCACCGCGCGCGCGATCACCCAGACGATCAAGCGCGAGGTCGGGCTGCCGGCGTCGATCGGCATCGGCGCGACGCGCGCGCTGGCCAAGATCGCCAGCGGCGTGGCCAAGCCGGCGGGCGTGCGCATGGTCCGCAGCGGCGAGGAGCGCGGGTTCCTGGCGCCGCTGCCGGCGCGCAAGTTCCCCGGCATCGGCCCGGTCACCGAGGAGCGGCTGCGCCGCGCCTGCGTCACGACGCTGGGCGAGTTGGTGGCGCTGCCGCCGGGGCCGGCGCGGGCGCGCTTCGCCGGGCTGATCGACGTCGTCTCGGCCGAGATGGGCGGCGCCGGCGCGTCGTACCTGGCGCGCGATCGGCCGGCGTTCCTCGAGCACGATCCGGCGGGCGCGACCGGCGGCAGCATCTCCAACGAGCGGACCTTCGCCCACGACGTCGGCGACCCCGACCACGTCGAGCGGCAGCTGCTCGCGCTGGTCGAGCGCGTGTGCTGGCGCGCGCGCAGCCGCGGCATCCGCGCGCGCACGGTGACCCTGCGGCTGCGCTGGGCCGACTTCGTCACCGTGACCCGCGGTCGCACGCTGGCGGCGCCGACGTTCCAGGACGCCGATGTCTGGCCGGTGGCGCGGGCGCTCCTGCGCGCGGCGCAGGACGAGCGGCCCGCGGTGTCCGTGCGACTGGTCGGCGCAAAGCTGTCGGGGCTGGTGCTGGCGACCCAGCTCGAGCTGCCGCTGGCCGCGCCGCCGCCCGGCGCCGCCCTGCGCGCCACCGTCGACCACGCCGTCGACGAGGTCCGCGATCGCTACGGCTTCGACGCGATCCGCCTGGGCGCCACCGAGGGTCGGCGCGGCTGGCTCGAGGCCCGGCAAGCACCGGTCGACGCGCCGGGAGTCTCGCGTCCTGGGGGGAGGCTCGATCCCGGTTTTGCCGGGGTCGAGGGGGGCTCGGCGACGAGCCCCCTGGAGCTCAGGTCGGGCCGACCGCCGCGCCGGTGAGCCAGCGCTCGATCAGCCAGTCGTCGTCGGCGCCGGCGGCGGTGACGAGCGGCGAGACGAAGTAGCCCTTGGGTTGCGACGCGGCGATCGCCGGCGAGGTCGCGAGCGGCTCGGCGGTGACGACCGCGTCGCCCAGGTAGTTCGCGTGGACGAAGAAGACGTCGGCGCCGCGCACGACGACCAGGCCGACGTGGTTGGCGAGGCCGATGACGTAGACGCCGTCGCCGAGCCGGGCGATGCGGGCCGCGAGGTCGGCGGGCGGGATGCTGAGGAAGCGGTGGACCTCGCCGCGGCCGCCGACCAGGCTCTGCTGGATGCGCAGCGCCGCGGCCTGGCCGAGCTTGAAGCGATCGTGCAGGCGGAAGCCGGCGCCGCCGAGCACCGCGCCGACGAAGTAGCTGCACGAGATGGTCTGGTCGGGCGCGAACGGCCGGGTCGCGGTGCTGTCGCGCCCCATGCCCCAGCGCATCCCGAACCACGCCGGCGCGAGCTCATCGGCGATCGCGGTGACCAGCGCGGCGCTGGCCCGATCGCGGATCGCCGCCCGCGCGGCGGGGGTATCGGCGGCGCGCCACGCCGCGGCCAGCGCGGCGCGGGTGTCGGCCAGCGACGCGACCGCGCGATCCCAGGCCGCGCCGCGCGCGTCGACGTCGATCGCCGCAGGGGCTGGCGCCGCTGACGCCGGCTGCGAGCGCGCGGGCTCGGTCGGGCCGCAGGCGAGGGCGAGCGACAGCGCGATGACGGCAGGGCGCATGGCCCGCCAACGCGCGGCGCCGCCGGTTCATTCCACCGGCTGGTCGCCGACGCCGCTGGCCTCGACCGCCGCCGCCAGCGCCAGCAGTGCGGGCTCGCTGCCGGCGGCGCCCACGAACATGATCGACAGCGGCCGACCGCGATCGTCGACGCCGCTCGGCACCGCGATCGCCGGCAGGTCGCACAGGTTGGCCAGCGGCGTGTAGTGGCCGAGCGCGCGCAAGAGCATCAGATCCTGGCCGCCGGCGAGCAACGCGCGCGACAGGGCCGGCGGCGGGATCGCGGTGGTCGGCATCGCGAGGACCGGCGCGCGATCGAGCGCCCGCGCGGTGGCGTCGATCAGCGCGGCGCGCTGCGCGTGCAGGCGCGCGACGTCGGCCGGCGCGAACGCGCGACCGAGCGCGACGTTCATCCGGCCCGCCGGCGACAGCGGCCGCGCCGCGTCGGCGCTCTCGGCCAGCTCGACCGCGCCGAGCATGCCGCCGAGCAGCGTCACCCGATCGGCGCCGGGGATGTCGACCAGGTCGGTGCCGACGCCCAGCGCCGCCACCGCCCGCGCGAACGCGCGCTGGATCGAGCGACACGCGCGCGCCGGGCCGAGCTGCCGCACCACGCCGAGCCGCGTCGGCACCGCCGCCGCGACGTCGTGCACCGGCAGGTCGGCCATCACCTGCCACAGCCGCGCGCAGTCGGCGGTCGTGCGCGCGATCGGGCCGCACACGTCGAGCGTGCGCACCGGCGTGCGGTAGCCGTGGGCCAGCCACGGCGCGCGCCCGGGCTTGAGCCCGACCAGCCCGCAGAACGCCGCCGGGATGCGCACGCTGCCGAGGCCGTCGGAGCCGAGGCCGTAGCGCGCCTGCCCGGCGGCCACCGCCACCGCGGTGCCGGTCGACGAGCCGCCCGGGAAGTAGCCGGGCGCGCGCGGGTTGCGCGGCATCGGCCACGGCATCAGCGCGCCGACGCCGTCCATGCCCAGCTCGGTCGGCTTGGTCTTGCCGATCACCCGCCCGCCGGCCGCGCGCACCCGCGCGACCATCGTCGCGTCGGCGTCGGCGATCGGCGCGCCGCCCAGCACGCCGCCGGTGGTCGGCAGGCCGGCCACGTCGATCGCGTCCTTCACCACGACCGCCGCGTCGTCGAGCACGCCGCTCCCGGTCGGCGCCAGGGCCAGCGCGCACACCAGCGGCGTCGGCGCGAGGTCGGCGAGCCCCGGCTCGGGGGCGCGGGCCGCGATCCGCTCGACCGCCACCAGCGGCAGCGACGTCGCCGCTAGCCGCGCCAGGGCGCGACCCGGCGCGCGCCGGCGGAGGAACCGCTCGGACAGCGCCAGGAACCTGTGATCGGCGGTCGGCATCGCCCGAGTATGCGCCGATTGGCGTCGGCGCGGCCGTCCCGCTTATGCTGCGCGGCCATGGCCGAACTCGTGCTCCCGTCTCACGCCCGCGTCGTCGTCATCGGCGGCGGCATCATCGGCTGCTCGGTCGCGTACCACCTGGCCCACGCCGGCTGGAAGGACGTCGTCGTGCTCGAGCGCGATCGCCTGACGTCGGGCACCACCTGGCACGCCGCCGGGCTGATGGTCACGTTCGGCTCGACGTCGGAGACCTCGACCGAGCTGCGCAAGTACACCCGCGATCTGTACGCGCGCCTGCCCGCCGAGACCGGCCAGGCCACCGGCCTCAAGCAGTGCGGCTTCATCGAGGTCGCCGCCGATCGCGATCGGCTCGAGGAGTACCGCCGGGTGTCGGCGTTCAACCGCTACCTCGGCATCGACGTGCAGGAGATCTCGCCGCGCGAGGTCGGCGAGCTGTTCCCGCTGGCGCGCACCGACGATCTGCTGGCCGGCTTCTACGTCAAGGACGACGGCCGCGTCGATCCGGTCGACGTCACGATGGCGCTGGCCAAGGGCGCGCGCCAGGCCGGCGCGACGATCCTCGAGGGCGTCGCCGCCACCGGCGTCACCACCCGCGGCGGCGCGGTCACCGGCGTCACCACGGCCCACGGCACGATCGGCTGCGAGTACGTCGTCAACTGCGCCGGCATGTGGGCCCGCCAGCTCGGCGAGGCCTCCGGCGTGGTCATCCCCAACCAGGCCGCCGAGCACTACTACCTGATCACCGAGGCGGTGCCCGGCATCTCGGCGAGCTGGCCGGTGCTCGAGGATCCCGGCTCCTACGGCTACTTCCGCGAGGAGGTCGGCGGCCTGATGATCGGCCTGTTCGAGCCGGTGTGCGCGCCGTGGCGGGTCGACGGCATCCCGCCCGACTTCTCGTTCGGCTCGCTGCCGCCCGACTGGGAGCGCATGGGCCCGTATCTCGAGAAGGCGATGGCCCGCGTGCCGATCAGCGAGAAGATCGGCATCAAGAAGTTCTTCTGCGGCCCCGAGTCGTTCACGCCCGATCTGCGGCCGTGCGTCGGCGAGGCGCCCGAGCTGCGCGGCTACTTCGTCGCCGCCGGCCTCAACTCGATCGGCATCCTGACCGGCGGCGGCATGGGCCGTGTCATCGCGCACTGGATCACCACCGGCCGGCCCGACGTCGACGTCACCGCGATGCACGTCGATCGCCTGCAGCCGTACCAGGCCAACCCCGAGTACCGGCGGACCCGCACCGTCGAGTCGCTCGGCATGGTCTACCAGTGCCACTACCCGACGCGGTCGATGACCACCGCCCGCGGCGCCAAGCGCTCGGCGCTGCACGATCGGCTGGCGGCGCGCGGCGCGTACTTCCGCGACGTCAGCGGCTGGGAGGGGGCCGACTGGTACGCGCCGCCCGGCGCCGAGCCGGTGTCCGAGCTGACCTGGGGCCGGCCGAGCTGGTTCGGCTACTGGGCCGAGGAGCACCGCGCCGCGCGCGAGGGCGTGATCGTGATGGACATGTCGTTCATGGCGAAGTTCCTGGTGCAGGGCCGGGACGCCGGCAAGGTGCTCGACTGGGTCTCGGCCAACAAGGTCGACGGCGACCCGGGCGTCATCACCTACACGCAGTGGCTCAACGCCGGCGGCACGCTCGAGGCCGATCTCACCGTCACCAAGCTCGCCGACGATCGCTTCTGGGTCGTCGCGTCGGACACCGTGCCGCGCCACGTGCAGGCGTGGCTGGCCCGGCACACGCCGGCCGACGCGCACTGCGTCGTCACCGACGTCACCTCGGGCTGGTGCCAGCTCAACGTCCAGGGGCCGCGGTCGCGCGAGCTGATGGCCGCGGTCACCTCGGTCGACCTGAGCAACGCCGCGTTCCCGTTCCGCGCCGCGCGCGAGATCGACATCGGCTTCGCGCGCGTGCTGTGCGTCCGCATCACGTACCTCGGCGAGCTCGGCTACGAGCTGTACATCCCCACCGAGCAGGCGGTGCACGTCTACGAGCGGCTGGTGGCGGCCGGCGCGCCCCTCGGGCTGCGCCACGCCGGGCTCAAGGCGCTGGCGTCGCTGCGCCTCGAGAAGGCCTACCGCGACTACGGCCACGACATCGACAACACCGACACCGTGCTCGAGGCCGGGCTCGGCTTCGCGGTCGACCTCGGCAAGCCGGGCGGCTTCCTCGGCAAGGACGCCGTGGTCGCGCAGAAGGCGGCCGGGCCGCTGCGCAAGCGGCTGGTGCAGCTGCGCGTGCTCGATCCCGCGCCGCTGCTGTTCCACGCCGAGGTGGTGTGGCGCGACGATCGCCCGGTCGGCTACGTCCGCGCCGGCAGCTACGGCCACACGCTCGGCGGCGCGGTCGGCCTGGCGATGATCGACGCCGGCGGCGCGCCGGTCGACGCCGCGTACCTGAGCAGCGGCGCGTGGTCGATCGACATCGCCGGGACGCGCTACCCGATCGCGGTGTCGCTCAAGCCGATGTACGACCCGACCAGCGAGCGCGTGAAGCAGTAGGCGCCCGGTCAGCCGGAGACGCGGTTGCGGCCGGCTTGCTTGGCCGCGTACAGCGCGCGATCCGCCGCCCCGACCAGCGCGTCGGCGGTGCCGGCGCCCGGGTTGAGCGCGGCGGCGCCGATCGACACGGTCACCTGCTGCGGCGGGCCGCCGTCGATCTCGATGCGCAGCTCCTCGATCTTGCGCCGCAGGCGCTCGCCGAGCAGCAGCGCCTGGTCGAGGCCGGTCGCGCGCAAGATCACGACGAACTCCTCGCCGCCGAAGCGCGCCGCGACGTCCTCGTTGCGGATCGCGCGGGCCAGCGCCTGGGCCACGCTGGTGAGGACGGTGTCGCCCACCAGGTGGCCGCGCTGGTCGTTGACCCGCTTGAAGTG
>Ga0075163_10007273_pt1 | contig 14640 bp, 13 predicted proteins | sample JI1023141ADNA_FD_71478 | JGI IMG/M metagenome (GOLD analysis project Ga0075163, IMG submission 71478) | Wastewater effluent complex algal communities from Wisconsin, to seasonally profile nutrient transformation and Carbon sequestration -... | ecosystem: Engineered > WWTP > Effluent > Algae...
GATATCAATAAAACACCAATTTTATTTCTTTGATTGGAAAATTGTTCAATGACGAAATTTGGATACTTTTGATTCATCAAGAGTAAATCTATTTCCAACTTCTAATAATACTTTCACTAAATCGATATTTTCTTTATAATAACAAACATAATCAAAAACAGTTTTGTTATCATTATCTTTTAAATTCAAGTCACATCGTTCAGTTGCAATAAACGTTTTAAACAAATTTAAAATGGATTCATTGAGTAAAATATTACCACAGCAACGTCTCGCTCCTGCAATTTTCATCAAAGCTGTTCTTCCAAAATCACATTTTAAATTCAAATTGCATCTTTTGTCGTTAATCAACAATTCCGCCGCATTAATATCAAAAGGACTATCAAATGCCTTACATAACATCATAAGTATTGTCTCACCATCATTATTTTGACAATTTAAATATATTTCATCCATAGAAATCATCATTTTAAAAAGTTCAAATGTATCTTTGGTGAGGAAATGCCTCGTCAATAAATGAAGAGCAGAACTGCCATTTGAATTTCGCTCATTTATGTTACATCTCCCACTTTTGATTAACAACACTACTATATCATATATATATGACGAATTCTTCAAATCAAAACCAAGACAATCACATAAATGCCTTAAAGCATTTGTACCATAAACATTCGAGAAATAATTTATATCCTTTCCTTCATCTATATATATTTTGATCGCATTTTGATTTTCATTTGTGTATCGCAAACTATTACACCACTTTATAAATTTTTCACCTTCATATTCAAGTTTACGTTTTTCTTCTTCCATTTTTCAAGAAATATTGTTTATATTTTTATTGTTTTAAAATAAAAACACTTTAATTTTAAAAAAAATTAAGAAAAAAAATCAGAGCAAAAACTCTTTTTCTTAATTTTATTTTTTTTTCTTAATTTAAACAATATTTTGTTTGTGAAGCAAGGGGGTGAGAATAAGAAAGAATCAAATGGATCAATTCTTTTGGAATGATTTTCAATGGATTGTCTTCCAATTCATTCACATTTCTCTTCTTTTTCATACTCAACTTGGATTCATTTTTGATAGATATCAATAAAACACCAATTTTATTTCTTTGATTGGAAAAGTAATTCATGATGTGACTTGGATATACTTTTGATTCATCAAGAGTAAATCTATTTCCAGCTTCTAATAATAATTTCACTAAATCACTATTTTCTTTATATTGACAAGCGTAATCAAAAATAGTTTCGCCATAAACACCCTTGAAATTTAAATCACATCGTTCATTTCCAATAAATAATTTAAATAAATTTAAAAGAGATCCACTAAGCGATGACTTAGTGGAACTCGCTAATTCAAAATATCTCTCTTCTGGAATTTGCATCAAAGCTGTTCTTCCAAAATAATCGCATTTTAAATTCAAATTGCATCTTTTGTCGTTAATCAACAATTCCGCCGCATTGACATCAAGAGGACCACCCATTTCTTTACATAACAAAGTAAGTATTGTCTCGCCATGGGCATTTTGATGATTTAAATCTATTTCATCCATCAAGATCATCGTTTTAAAAAGTTTAAATGTATTTTCAGTGAGGGGATCCATCACTATAAAATGAAGAGCAGAATTGCCATTTGAATTTCGCTCATTTATTTTACATCTCCCGCTTTTGATTAGCAACATTATTGTATCATATATATATGATACACTCGGATTATTACAACATAAATACATTAAAGCATTTGTATCATGAGCATCCGAGAAATAATTTATATCCTTTCCTTCATCTATATATTTTTTGATTGCATTTTGTTTTTTATTTGTATATTTTAAATCCATACACCATGATATAAATTTTTCACCTTCGTTCTTAAAAACCTTTGGTTTTATGTTTATCTTAATCATTTTTTTTTGTTTTAAAAAATAAAAAACACTTTTTTTTTAAAAAAAATTATTAAGAAAAAAATCAGAGCAAAAACTCTTTTTCTTAATTTTTTATTTTCTTCTTGTATATTTTGTTTGTGGAGCAAGAGGGTGAGAATAGGAAAGAATCAAATGGATCAACTCTCTTGGCAAAATTTCCAATGGATTATCTTCCATTCTACTTATCGCTTTTTTCCTTTGTATATCTAATCTTGATTTCTTTTTAATGAACATCAAAAATGTACCAATTTTGTTTCTTTTTCTGGTGAAATGATCAATAATCAAATTTTCATAATTTGGATATATGACGGATTCATCAAGAATAAATCTTTTAGAATTTAAAAATTGTTTTATGATAAATGAAGGTTGTTTCCATTCACAAGCACAATAAAAGGCAGTTTCTCCATTGCTTTTTATATTTAAATCACAACGTTCATCTTCTATAAACAATTCAAAAATCTCGAATAATGCCGACGTTGAGAAATTTTTCATGAGGATCATCAAAGGTGTATCTCCCGCATATCCTCGAATATTCAAATCACATCTTTCTTTCTCAATTAATAATTTTATCGCAACTGAAGAAGTTTCAAGAGATACAAAATCACATAAAATATGTAAAGCATTCATATGATTATGAATTATGTTTAAATCACATTTATCGTTTTTGATAATCAATTTAAATAAATTTAGATAATCTGTATTTGCAGATCCTATTTTACGTGCACATCTTATTAATACAGGAGAAGAATGTGATCCTTTACTATTCAAATTACATCCCTTTTCTATTAGAGAATTTGCTAATTTTAATCCATAATCCCGAAAATGATGAATATATGTGATAATATGCATCAAAGAAGTTTCTTTTTTATCATCTTTCATATCTAAATCCAATTCACCATTAATTTGTTTTTCTATCAATGATATAGACCAACTTCCCACAGATTGCGATGACATTATTTTTATTTTTAAAAAAAAATATAAATTAAGAAAAAAAAATATCAGAGCAAAAAAACTCTTTTCTCAAGGAAAAAAAACAATTTTTTTTTATTTTTTTCTTCTCAAAGAAAAAAAGAAAATAATATTCTTTTTTAACAAAGCGAAAAGAAATGAATTTATTTACATTTTTATTGACTTTTTCAATAATCATTACAAAAACATCAAGTTTGTTTTGTTGTGATGTGACAAAAGAATATTGCGTCGGATATTGTCCCAACGAATCAAGCGGACTTTATACAACTTGTTTTGATATAGTTGGATTATGTAATGGTACGGTTTGCTCAGATTGTGGTCCACAATACACAGAATATATCTTTGGATGTCAAACGAATACAAATTGGACATGCAACACAAATTGTTATCCTTTGAGCAATCAAGGTATGTTATCCATGAATTGCACGAATGGTTCAATACACAATAGTGATTGTGATATACATTGTGGATCTCCTGGTTTTATCGAAGAAAATTTCTCAAAGAAATGTTTCAATGGAAAATGGTCAAATACATTGGCATGTAAACCCATTGATAATTATTGTCAAAGCAATATCACTTCTGTTGAAGGAGGTGGATCTGTCTTATTTTCTGGAAATAAGATTGGTTCCGAAGCATATGTATCTTGCATAAAAAATCAAAACGTGTTTACATCCATCTGTTCGAATGGATCCGTTTGGATTCCACCTCTTTTGTGTCCTGAATCAAAAGAAACAATCATACCTAAAAAAACATCAACTACATCATCTTCGAAAGAATCTAAATCAGATCCAACTATATATATAGCATATGTTTCGTTGGCAATCGTAGCGTTGGTTCTTATATTTATTTTTATGACAATCAGAATGAGAGATAACCACATTAAAAAAATGAAACAAAAACAAGATATGAAAAGAAAATCAGATCATTCCTCTTCTTATGAAGAAATCACCACTGAAAACACAATTCATGCTGAAGAATTAAATGAAATTGAAAATTCTTCAAATGAAATAAAATCGAAAGAACCGACTACTCCACCTCCCACTTATGCTAATTTCGAAGAGGAAAGAGTCATACCTGTTTATGCTAATTTTCAATCATCCAATGGAAATGAAGAACAAGTACAATATCAAACTTTTGATCAAACAAAATAAAAAAAGAGAGAAAAGAAAAAAAAATAAAAAAAAATTATTCTTAAAAAAATCAAAAATTTCTTTGCGAAAAGAGCAATAAAAGAAAAAAATTTGCTCTCTTTTTTTTCCTCTCAATTTTTTTTTTCAAACACAAAAAAATCAAAATTAAAAACGAGATGGATCCCCAATTGACTTTATTTTTAGGACCTATGTTTTCAGGAAAAACAAATACTTTACACAGTGAATGTAATAAATTATCACACAAATCAGGAAAAAGAATTGCAATGATCTATTATGAAAAAGATAAGAGATATGATTTGAAAAAAAGTCATGATGGAATGTTGCCACCAAATGCTGCTGCTATTTATGATGTCAAATGTCTTACACTTGAATTTGCTGAAGAATTGATACAAAAAAAAATAAATATCGTTGGAATTGACGAAGTTCAATTCTTACCAGGACTAAGAGAATTCATTTTAAAATTGCATGAAAACAATATCGAAGTTCTTATGTCTGGCCTGAATTGTTCATTCAAAGGAGATCCATGGCCACAAATTGCATCCATTCTCCCTTTTGTGAGAATTCAACAATTCACATCACATTGTTATGTACAAAATTGTGATTCCATGGCAGCAAATTTTAGCAAAAAAATTTCAGATTCAGAAGAATTGGAAGAAATCGGTGGAAGTGAAAAATATGTAGCAGCTTGCTACAAACATTTCAATTTACCTTACATTGAACAAGAAAAAATCGAACAAGAACAATAAAAATTGAGAAATGACTCCAATTTTTCATTTTTCTTAAGAAAAAATTAAGAATTTTTTTTGGTGTGTGCATTTTTTCCCCCTTCTTTCTCCGAAACAAAAATAAAATAAATCCAAATCAACAAAGAAAAATTCATTGATTTTTCTAATTTCTAAAAAAAAAGAATGCAAGAAGAAGAAGAAATTGTTACAAAACCAACAACCAAAAAGAGGCCCGCTCTTACAGAATCATTTTCTGGTATTCTCAAATGTAAATTTTGTAAAAATAGATCTGCTACAAGGACCTATTTTAATTGCGAATGTGTTGTAATTTGTGATGAATGTTATGTTCAAATATTAAAAATTAAATCAGGATTTCATTCTTGTGTCATGTGCGATTCAAGATTTCAATCCATCGAATTACAAAAAAAGAATCACCGACATACAACTTTGACAACGACGAATACAGAAATCGAAGAATAAAAAAAATACATATATATTTATTTATTTTGTTAAGTTTCCTTTTATACATAAAAAAAATCCATTATACATCATCCCTATCCTTTTTCTTCTTTTTTGAACGAGAACTTTTCTTCTTCTTTTTCTTAGATTTGCAACAAAAATAACAACACATTTTCTTTGCACATAAACAAGGGACTCCAAGTAGATATAAAATTCCTCTAATCGCCCAATATATCAAACACAATGAAACCGCAAAGATTATCACTGCAACAATCCCATATGTATAAAATACTTCATCCCATAAGAAAAAACGAGCTCTATTCTCCCACATCCATGCCAAATCATAGGCTCCCACTGATATGTGGGCTCTGTAATAGAAATATTTTCCAATAAAACCCCCGATATAAAAAATAAATGGACTAAGAATGATTCCGAATATAATGAAACAAATTTCCATCTATTTTTTTTCTTCTGCTTTTTCTTCCAAAGAAAAAAAGTAACATTCAATTTTTTTTTTTTGAAGACACAAAAAACTTTTAATTTTTTTTTCGCGTTTTTTTTAAAAAAACAATTAAGTGGAACCTTTATGAGCAAAAAGCAGGTTTCTGTGATTTTTCTTTTTTTTTAAAACTAAATTAGTTCAACATTAAAATTCTAGTTTTTTTTTCTAATAAAATTTTTTTCTCTCTAGAATTACGCATTATTGCTTTTTTCTTGGTTCATAAAAAAGATACACATGACAACTGACGACGACAATAAAAACGACAAAGATCAAACTTCTTCGTCTTCAGAAGAAGACATGAAAGAAAATTCGAACAACAATGAAAAATCAAATGAAGAAAATCAACCAAAAGAAAAAGAAGAATCTATGAATTCTGAAAAAAAAGAGGAACAAACAAATCAAATGATTACTGCTCCTTCAGAATCAAAAGAACCCGAGACATCATCATCATCTACTCAATCACCACCACCATCATCATTCAAAAAAATTCCCAAAAAGAGAAAGGGAAGAAAAAGATTATATACCAAAAAGAAAACAACAAATGAAAAGAAAAAACCAAAACAACCAGTTTCAAATCCATCTTCTTTTCCATCAAGTAAATTGACTGTCTCACCTCCTCCAACAAAAAAAATTGCCAAAACAAAAACTGTTAAAAGAACAACAAAGAATTCAAACAAATAAAAAAAGAGAGAGAATTTCTTTTTAATTTTCTTTTATTTCACTTTCATTTTCTTCTCGTCCTCCTCTTTGTTCTTCTTCTCCTCCTTGATTTTCACAAATAAATATTTTTTCATTTGGATCACTTTTGTACATAAAACTTTTTCCACTTGGAGATACAATAAGAAGTGCAATCTTTGATCCTGTTAAAACATTCAATGCTTGAGCCTTATTTATGAGACCTTTCTTCCTTTTAGAAAAAGTAACATTTCTTCTTCCCTTCAATTGTATATATTCATATGATCTCCTTTTTTGGATTTTCTTGATTTCATTCATGAATTCTTCTTCCATAATTGAATTTTTTTAAAAAAAACTAAAAAATGTTAGATAAAAAAATGGAATATTTTTATGAATTTTTTCTATTCGAGAGAGAGAGAGTGTGTGTATGATTTGTTGTTTTCTTTTTGATGCAACACTGAATTTTTTTTCAAAATAGAATAGAGATTAAAAAAAAATGAATCTTTTTTGTTCCCTTCTCTCATTTTTTTTTTGAAATAATTAATGGAATTTTGAGATCATGAGGGAAAAAAAGATCGAGAGGAAAGAAGAAAAAAGAAAAAAAAATGTCATATCTCAACTTTGGATGGATAGGAGAAACAAGTGGATTCCCCAAACAATCCTGCAACAGTCAATTGTTCTTCATTATCATTTATGATTGAACTTTCTGTACCCGTAAGTACGATAACCATTCTTTTGATTAATTTGAGCATCTTTTTACTTGCTCTTCTACCAGGACTGTAAATGGCAATTTCGATCTTTGGTAATGCATATAATGCAGCTGCAGCAAACATTGCTGTTGCATATGTCTTTCCCATACGTCTTGGTGTCGTAACAATTACCTCTTGTCTCATTTCATCCAATTCATATTCTCTTGTCAATTGAGCCAAATTTTTGTATAGATCTTCTCCATAGATCTTCTTTAAACAAGCACCCAAGAATGCCTTATGCATCAATCTTTGTCCATTACTTCTTTTTTTCTTTCCATCTTCTACTTTATCAAATTTTCCCAGTGCATCCATCAATGCCCTGCATTTCTTGTCTCCATCTATCTTCTCTGAAACTTCTACTTTTCTTTCCCCAACCAATTTAAAATCGAGTTTCTTTTCTCCTTCTTTTTTGTATTCTTCTACATCCCTTTCTGCGAATCTTCTTGTTCTTTGACAATATTTTAAAATTTCTGTCTTTGTATTTTGATTCGCTTTATTGTAATCATTCTTTTTGACATCATCAATAATGTCAGAATTCGAATTTTTTTTAAAATCAAATAATGGGTTTTTCACAACAACCATTTTTTAAAAAAAAAAATTCAAAATCAAATTTTTTATTTATAATAAAATTTTTAATAAATCTTGATTTGTTATTTTTAATAAAAAAAAAGCATTAAATTCTTTTTAAATTTGTTATTTTAATTAAAAAAAAAATTAAGAAGAAATGGAGTATGCTGGCACTTACAGTGATATAAATGACCAACTTAATGACGGAAAAAATAATATCCAAGATTTTATCGATTGTTTAGAAGGAAAAAAATCATCAAATCCCGATTACTTAAAATTGGACAACATCAATTTTCAATTGAATAATATTACAATGAATATATTCAATATTACACCTAATTCGAATATTCCTTCTTCATATAAAGGAATAAAAAATGACACAATTAAAGAAAAAGGACCATTTTACTATGTTACTATCTTAATTTCTAGTTCAGTGCAAAAGCCTCAAGTATTGTATTATCAATCGAATAATAATTATGACACAAAATCATCTATATTCCAAAAAATGGGTGATGATTATAAAAACGTGACAGAAAATTTAATCAATTCCCTCCAGCATACCTACGAAAAAGGAACAAAAAAATTAATTGAAAAATGGGAAGATTTTACAGTGGAGAACATGAACAATGTTTATGAAGGGCAAAGTGATATAGATGCTACACAAGCAACCCCAGAAACATATTCCAAAGACGAAAATTACAAAAAAGACTTTAGAATCTTTTTTTTTCCAAAAGATAACAAATTATCTGTATTTAAACCAAATGATAATCAAACACATTTTATTTTGCAAGAAAATTGTGACATTCGTTTGGATAAAACGGAAAAATCACTCGAGGTGAATATGCCCGCTAAAATATATTCAATTATTAACTCGGGTACATTTTTAATCACAGACAAACAAGATCCATATGCTCTTATCTTAGCTGATAAAGAAAAAGAAGAAACTATTATTTATCGATTCCTTGATTATACAGGTGAATGGATGTATGGTCGTGTCAATACGAAAGCGGTCGAAGCGATCAAGAATTACTTCTCTAAAGATAACCCTGATGATTCTAACACTTACGAGGATTATGAAGTGGAAATGGAAGATATAAAAAATCCAAGAAAATCCAGTGGAAGAGGGAAAACATATACTCCTCCAACCGGAAAAGATATTGTAATTAGTACTTCGGGTGAAGCATCAGAAAGACAAGCAAGAGAATATTCTGAATCACTTCGTTATTTAAACAAAAGAATAGATTATTTAGAAAGAAAAAAGAAGGGTATGACAAATCCGGACAAATCGACAAAAGAAATCCAAAAATTGGATAACGAAATCAATGAGATTTCTCAAACAATAAGGGCCATCAAAATAGAAAGGGCTAAAATCATTGATGCTATCTCCGAAAAAAAATAAAAAAAATTTATTGTTTTTTTTTTTACAACAGAATGGGGAAAAAATTAATTTCATTCTTTTAATTCTCAATAAAGAACCCAATATTTTTTATTCAAAAAAAAAATATTTTTTATTATCCTCAAAAAAAATGCCACCCAAAAAATCAGCTAAAAAAACAACATCCAGTTTCGCAGATGACGAAGACATGTTCTTTGATCACAAATATGGTTTAATTCTGAGAGGAGTAAAAGAAGAAAATGAAAGTCATGAAAATTATCAATATATTTCTGACACTGATGAATATATTATCATTTCAAATAAAAGTATAATTTATTTATTAAAGGGTAGAAACGAACCAAAATTTACTGCAACATTATTGAAGAATACTGATGTTGTTATATCATATTATGAAAAAAATGGCTCTAATATGAAAATTACGTACAATGGTGATTATTTCTACAGCGATTATGATGCATTACACAAAAATATGAAGTATGGCAACACTGAAGATGGGAAAAAAATTGAAATTCAAAAAGGGTTTTTTCAAATATCAGTACCGCAAACAATAAAATTGCCATTCAAAGATGACAAAGTCAAAGGAAATCCAAACTCGTTTAGAGATCTTGATAGATACTACAATTTAGACCATCTTGATTCTTTTTATGATATGCTTTCAAAAAGAAATGAAATACAAACACGACTTGGAATTCCCGATTATACAAAAAAACAAGGAGAACAGAAAATAAAATTTACTGAGTACAAAAAGGACTTGATTAGTGTTTCAGATGAAAAAAAAGTAGAAATCGTTTTACAACAACAACCCCAAATAAATGAACTAGCAACAACTCAAGACACAACCGATGCAAATGAAAATTTTCAAAAAATTGGTGAAACTATTACAGATGAAGTAAATAAGTTTACTGTCGATCCTAGTAATTCTCAAAAAGTATTATCAGAGTCAACTACTCTTATCCAAAAAGGAGACACAGAAGCAAAAACATTCGATACTAGCATAGAAAGCGAGAAAGAAAGCGAGAAAGAAAAAGTGGATTCTATTTTTGAAGAGAAAGGGAAAGAACCAATTTCTTATGAAGACAAAAACAAAGAAAAATTTTTAGCGGCCCACAACCTTATAATAAACGGAGAAACCAATGCATATGAATTATATTTAAAATATGTAAAATTCGATTCAGATATAAAGTATGTTGATGAATTCAAACCATTAATAAATGAACCCGAGATAATAAATCTAAAATCAGCATATGAAACCAAAATACTATTTCTGGCAAAAAAACAATTATCGGACGCAGGTGTGGCTATCGCATCTAATTTAGATAAAATAAAAAATGTAGTGTTCTCATTTATTAAAGCTAAAAAAATCGATACCGAAAAACCAGAAAATGATTACAATACTGCAAAAACAGAAATACAAAAATTGATCACATCAATTTTTGTTACTATGACACAATTGAATTATTTAAGATATATGAGCATTTCTAAACCTGAAAATTATGACGATAAAATGAAGGAACTCTCGGATTTAGAAAAGAAATCCAGTGAGTTTGGGGATACAATGAAAGAATTATTAGCAGCACTTCCTTTGGAACGCACTTATGAAACATTTAAATCAAGAGAATCAAAATACTCAGGAGATGTAGCAGAAGAAAAGATCAATCAATATATATCTGATATCAAATCAGAATTGAAATTACTATCTTCATTGAAGAAACCATTCAAAAATTTCAAATTTGTTCAATTATACATCGATTTGAAAAATAGAATAATTGAATCCAAAAAAAAAATTGATCAGCTAGACACAGATTCCGAAAGAATCAGACAAGTTATCATATCAAAAAAACAAATTGAAGAGTTTATAACATATATAATTTCTGTTGGAATTACCCCAAGAACAAAAGAAAATGTGAGAATGGCTTTAACCAGTATCAAATATGTATTAGATATTATAGTGAATAAAGAAACATTTAAATCCATAATAAAAACATACAATGGATATGTAGATGATACTAGACGTCTTTTAAAATTTCCTCTTGTGGAAAAAGGTGATAGAGAACTCACAAAAGAAGAAGAAGAAGAAGAAAAACAAGAAAAAGAAAGAATGAAAAGAGAAGAGGAAGAAGAAAAAGAACGATTAAGAAAAGAAAAATCGAAAAAACAAAGAGGAGAAGATTCCGAAGAAGAGTCCGAAGAAGAAACCGAATCAAAAACCAAAAAATCTAAAAAAAAGAGAATAGTTGTCATCGATCCAGATGAAAAAGATACAAATGCAAGAAGAATAAATTATTTCAAACAAGCAGAAACAAGAAGAAAAAATAAATTGAATTTACTCGAATCCAATTTGAAAGATTTATCATCACAACTACGATCAGGAAAAAGAGAACTCCAAAAGAAAACGGATATTCTTGGCAAATATAAAGACGAATCCAGCAGAACCAGACAATTGAAAAATGAAATCGAAGAATTGGAAGCAACCATTAAAAAATTGAGCGAAGAAAGAGGAACAAAAATGGATGAATATGTAAAATTACAAGGGAAAAAAGTAGAAGTTTAAAAATTGCTCTTCTTCTTCTTCTTTTTCCCCTTTTTTTTATTTTTTGAAATATTTTTAAAAAGAAAAGAAAAATAAACTTTTTTTTTATCTATGGTAAAAAATAAACTTTTTTTTTATCTATGATAATAATCGATTTGTTTCATCCACTTTCATATATTTATGTAATTGTGATAGATGAGATTCACTAAATCCTTCTATCATCAATACTTCTTTGGTTATTTGAAGTTTTTTGAATTCCTCAAAACTAAATCTTCCAGCAATCAATGTATTGATAGATATTTTCAAATCTCTTTTAAGTATCCAATAATTGACATGATAATAATCAACCAATAATTTGATTGGAAATTTTTTATTGGATAAATAATCTTGACCAAAATTCATCAACAAAAGTTTTTCCCATGAACAAATACCACAGACATGATATACTTCATCAATGGATAAATGAATACGATGATTTTCCAGTCGATCCAAAGTAAATGTTCTACCTATCAATGATTCTCCATCCACCTTCCCATCTTTGATCACTGTTTCATCACCACCAACCAATTTAGAAAGTCTAATTGCATTCTTTTTTTCCAATTTCATTTCCATGTTTCTTGGAGGGGATTTCCAAGAATTCAAATTATCTTCTCTTTTGTATTCTTTGTTTCCTTTGAAAAATTCATATTTTGGAGGGGAATGCGAAGATACCAATTGTTCTTCTTTTTCTTCAAGAAGAGGAGCACTTGGTATATTATCCGTAATTTCTTCCATTTTATTTAAACAAATTTTACATTCTTGCCAAGATGGTTGAATATATTCATGTTTCGAATTCAAAATTAAATCACAATATCCATGAATTTTATGTCCACAATTTGGATACCATAGAACCACACCACTGGATCCATTCAATTCTAATTTGCATTTGAAACATTTGCCATCTTCTATTTTCCTGGGAGGATTGATTGATTTATCTTTTCTTTCATCATCATGATCAAAATATATTGAATAATTGGATTTTGTCTTTTCCATTTTTTTTTTCAAAAAAAAATATATAGATTTTCTTTTTTTTTAAATCAACAAAAAAATTAATTAATTATATATTTTTTGTTGATGTTTCTTCGTTTTTTTTATTTATATATTTTTTACCTACTTTTTTAAAAAAATTTACCAACAAAGTTAATTAACTTTATTTTTTTTTAATTTCTGGAGAGGGGAAGGAAAAAAAAATGCAATTCAACAAATATACATTGAAAAATGGAGATCTTTTCCTCGAGTTTCCAGAAAAGAAATTAGAAGAATTGTATATTTATTATTATACGAAAGAAGGTTTGATTGATGATGCAAAGAAAAATTTGAATTTATTAATTTTTCATGGTGGGATTGAATTGATATCAGGTATCAACAAGAAACCTTGGTTTGAGACCACCGAATCCGAAAAAAACAAATTAATTGATTTATTTGCAAATGGACAAGATTGGAAAAGAATGTTTGGATTTTGCGCAATTGAATTTTTTGAAAATAAAAAATCATCCAAATTAGAATTCAGAATTGCAAAACTTGGTTCGGGTGGATTTGGTTTCTATCTAAAAAAGGGATGGAAAACAATATCAGAAGCAGAATTTATTTTTGTTCCATATGTGAGAGAATTTCATGATTCAGATAGTCCAAGTCACATAAGAAAAGATTCTGATTTCACACTTTCAAAAGATTACTTCGTTTATACTTGGAGCGGATTAGAACCAGATATCAAAAGTGATTTAAGTGGAGTCATTCTTAAATCTATCGTTCCAAAATTGTATGCAGAATATATCAATATCATTCAATATGATAAAACACATTCATCTGCTACTATGATCAATTCTTTTCCAATGGCAATAGTTGGGAAAAAAACCGAAAAAAAAAATATCGAAGATCAAGTAGAAGAAGAATTACATGCAATGGATATTGCATTACAAAAAAAGAATGCAAGACCTTATCAAGATGATAGAATAAGACAAGAAGCTTTAGAAATACAAGGAGAATTAACAAAGAAAAGAATGATTGAAATTTATGACGCACTAAATGGGAAAATGATAGCAGAAAGTGGGAAGAACATATTTGAAAAAGGAAATGTAGTTGTATTGCATGAAGGAGAATATATGGAAAAACAATTGAAAGCAGATTATTGTCCCAATTACGTTTTTCTGAAGAATAACTATCATAATCTTGTATTGAGATCCATGGGATTCTCTACATCCGATCCTTCTCAACAAACAAAGGTCAAAGTTGTTGCGGAACAAAACAGAGAAAGTATGGAATCTGCAATAAAAGAAGAAAGAAGATCCATTGACATTTTTTTTAAGCATTGTTATAATTTTCTCAATAGATACAAGGATACAGAATTGATATCAGAATGGATCAAAGATACCAAAGAAAGTATCCTAGTATTGCAAAAGGAAATAGAATATTCAACCGATGAAAATAAAAATATCAGTCATCAAGAATTAGAAGAGAATCAAAAAAGATTACAAGTTCTAGAAAAATTGAAAAAGGATAAAGCAGATTTCAAAATTTTATTGCATACAGATTTTAGAATATCTGTAAAATTTGGTGTAAATCCATTTGATGCTTCTTCTACCAAAGAAGATATAGATTATGGATATCAAAATAAATTCATAACTGAATTAGAAACTATCAATATCTACAGATCTAAAATGAGTTTATCACCACTAAGTGAAAATGATCCACATTTTGTATACATAAAAAAGATACAAAAATTGAAACAAAAATTGGAGGAAGAAACATTAAAAAGTGAAATTATAATGGCACAACAAATGGCTATCAATGGAAATGAAAATGGAGGAGGAGGAGAAGGAGGGATCTCAAAAGATAAAATGAAAAGTAGTGGAAAAGAAAAAGAGAAAAAAATGAATGATGAAACCAAAAACAAAGAAGAAAAATCGAAAAAAGAAAAAGATTCACCATCTTCATCAAAAGACGAGAATAAGAAAAAAGAA
>Ga0075163_10007276_pt1 | contig 14636 bp, 11 predicted proteins | sample JI1023141ADNA_FD_71478 | JGI IMG/M metagenome (GOLD analysis project Ga0075163, IMG submission 71478) | Wastewater effluent complex algal communities from Wisconsin, to seasonally profile nutrient transformation and Carbon sequestration -... | ecosystem: Engineered > WWTP > Effluent > Algae...
CGTACGTCCTTCACCCCTATCGCATGGTGAAGGACCATCGGACCAAGTGCGAAACCGGGGACGTCGATCGCGTGCTCGACGGTGATCTCGATATCTTCATCAAGGCCGCGCTGGTGGCGAAGGCTCGGGGCGAGTTGTCGAAGGGCGTTTCGGCGAGCGAGGAGTGAGCCTCAAGTCGCACGCCGGGGCGGCACTGCTGTACGCCGTCCTGACTGTCCTCATGACCTGGCCGATGGCGGGCAGGCTCGGCCTCATGGAGGCGGGCGACTCGTCGTACTTCGCCTGGGCCATGGCGTGGACCACGCGCGCTCTGCTCACCGACCCACTGAGCCTGCCCCACGCGAACACTCTCCATCCCCTGCGCTACACCCTCTTCCTCGACGAGCCCATCGTGGCCACGTCCATCTTGTCCTTGCCCCTGAGGCTTCTGACCACCGACCCGATCGTCCTTCTCAATCTGGTCCGTCTGCTCACCTTCTTCCTCACCGCGCTCGGCGTGCGCGCCCTCGGTCTCAGCCTGGGTCTGTCTCCCCTCGCCGCTTTCGCGGCGGGGGCGATCTTCTCGTTCTCGTCCAATCGAGTGTCCTCGCCCGCGCACATCTCCGTTCTCGGCACCCAGTTCCTTCCGCTGTACCTCCTGTTCCTGCACCGCTGGGCCCGCGAAGGTTCGGCCAAGGCCGCCGCACTGGCCGGGCTCTTCTTTGGCGTCTCGGCCTGGGCTTGCGGATACCAGGCGCTCCTCGCCGCGGCCATCCTGCCCATCCCCATTCTGTTTCTGGTGCAGAAGCGCGCGATCCTGAAGACCGCTCCCATTGGCCTCGCCGCCGCCCTCGCCCTGCTGCTGCCCCTTCAGTGGCTGCATCGTCAGGCCCTCGAGCCGCTCCGCTACGAGCGGACCGCGGATGAAACGGTCTTCTTCTCCGCGCCGCTCGAGGGGCTTTTCTCCACCTCCGCCTCGAACCGGGTGTGGGGTTCGCTCACTGAAGGACTGCGGTCGATCGTCGAGGCCGATCTCTTCCAGGGTCTCACCGTGTTGGGCCTTTCGGCGCTGGCCCTATTCTCGATCCGACGCCTCGATGCGGCGCAGAAGCGCAGCGTCGCGGTCTACGTATCGCTGGCCGCGTGCGCGGTCCTCGTGGCCCTGGGTCCAGAGATCCGACTCTTCGGGACCACTCTGCTTCCCGGCCCCTTCGCCGCCCTGCGGGAGTTCGAGGTGTTTCGCATGATCCGTGTGCCGGCGCGCGCCTCGGTGTTTGTGGCCCTGGGCCTTGCCATGCTCGCGGCCTTCGGTCTTGATCGAATCACCCGGCCGGGTTGGCGCGTGGCCCTCGTGATTCTCGCGCTGCTCGAGGCCGCGGTGGTTCCACTCAACGTGGTGGCGGCCGACCGGTGCCTCAGGGCCGGAGATCCGACGCCTCCAATCTACGCGTGGCTCGCGGCCCAGCCAGGCGCGGGGCCGATCATCGAATTGCCCATGCTGGCGAACGACGGTCTCTTTCAGCGCCCGCGGTTTGATGACAGCGTCTACCTCCTCCACTCGACCACGCACTGGAAACCTCTGGTCAACGGCTACGCCGGGACCGAACCCCCGGAATACCTGGTCACCCGCGAGATGATGAAGGACTTCCCGTCCGCGCAATCGATCGCTCGGTTGAGGGCCCTGGGCGTCCGTCACGTCATCGTGCATCTGCGCGGCTTCGGGCCGAATCGACGGCAGGCCATCGAGGCCCGCCTGAAGGACTTCCCGGCCGACCTGGGCGAGGCGGCGCGTTTTGGCGACGATCTCGCGCTTGAGGTTCTGGAGCACCGATCGAACGGAACGGCCAAGAGCGGCTACTGAATGGCGCGGCTTTCCATCATGTCCGAGTCGGTGCGGGGCATGGGAGGCGGGAAGGCCTGCTCGGCGGGAAGCTTCTTGAGCGCTTCCTTCCAGAAGTCGATGAAGATGGGAAGCGACGTCCGCGCGCCATCCTGACCCCGGCCCAACGACTTCCGCTTGTCGTCAAAGCCGCTCCAGACTCCCGCCACCATCTCTCGCTCGAAGCCCACGAACCAGGTGTCGCTCCAGTTGTCGGTGGTGCCGGTCTTCCCCCCGAGGGGCCGTCCCAGCGATCTCGCCCGCACCGCGGTTCCGCGCTGGACCACTCCGTGCAGGATGTTGGCCATGATGGCCGCGGTTTCTGGGCGCAGAGCATCGTGCGCTTCGGGGAGTTTCTCCTCGAGCACATTACCCTCGCTGTCGGTGATCCTGGTGATGAGCATCGGGGTCATGCGCAAGCCCTCGTTGGCGATGGTCCCGAAGGCCGCCACCATCTCGTCGAGGGTGGCCTCGCCCGCGCCGATGGCGATGGGCAGATACGGGGGCAGTTCATCCTTGAGGCCGAGTTTGCGCGCGTACTCGATGCCTTTCTCGATGCCGATGGCCTGCAGGGTCTTGATGGCGGGAATGTTGCGGCTTCCTTCGACCGCCTGCTGAACCGTGATGGGCCCCGCGAACTTCATGTCGTAGTTGTTGGGCGACCAGGTGGGCGAGCCCGCGGTGGTGAAGGAGATCGGCGCATCCACGATCAGGGTTTGCGGCGTCCAGCCCAAACTCTCAACCGCGGCCGAATAAACGATGGCCTTGAAGATGGAGCCGGTCTGGCGATGAGCCTGAACCGCGCGGTTGAACTTGCTGCGTTCGAAATCGAAGCCGCCCACCATGGCCCGCACCGCTCCGGTGCGTGTATCCATGGCCAGGAAAGCGGACTCGGCCTCGGGCTCCTGCTCGAGGGAAACCTCCACCACCTTGCGCTCGGAGGCCTCCTCGCGCCGGAGAATTCGCACCAGCACGATGTCGCCCACTTTGACTGCGTCCGATACCCGCGTCTTCGCGGTCCAGGCCACGCCCTTGGCGGGCAGCCGCGCCATGGTGTCGCCAAGATCGATGATGGCCACATCCCGGTCGGCGGCCGTGACCACTCCCCGCGTGACGTCGCCTACATCGAAGGGCTGCCGCCAGTCGGGCAGGGAGAAGCCCTGGGGAATCGCACCATCCTTGAGCGCCGAGGGCCGGGCCGCCTTGTATCCCCGAGCGCTGCGGTCGTTCCTCAGAATCCCGTCGCGCACCGCGCGGTTCGCAGTCACCTGCAGCGTGGGATCGAGGGTGGTGTAGACCTTGAGACCCTCACGATAGATGCCCGCGAAACCGTAGTCGCGCTCGAGAGACTTGCGCACTTCTTCGAGGAAGTAAGGAGCGATCGACAGGGGAGAGCGCCGCGCATTGACTCCGAGAGGTTTGGCCTGGGCCTCGGTGGCCTGCGCGGGGGTGAGGTATTTCTCGGCCACCATCCGATTCAGCACCAGGCCCCGACGGCGGGTGGCGGCCTGGGGATGGTCGAGGGGGGACAGGCGGGTGGGGCTTTGGGGGATGCCCGCGATCAGCGCCGCTTCCTCGAGGTTCAGGTCTTTGGCGCTCTTCCCGAAATAGAACCGGCTCGCCGCTTCGACCCCGTAGTGGCCGTGGCCGAAGTTCACCAGGTTGCAGTAGAGGGTGAAGATCTCCTTCTTGGTGAAGCGCCGCTCGATCTCGAGGGCGAGCAGAATCTCCCGGATCTTGCGCTCGTAGGTCTTCTGGGGCGAGAGAAAAAGCAGCCGAGAGAGCTGCATGGTCAGGGTCGAGAAACCCTGCCCTTTCCGGCCGGAGCGAAAGTTGGCCCACACCGCCGCGGGGATGCGCCACACGTTGATGCCGATGTGATTGAAGAAGTTCTCGTCCTCGGTGGCAATAATGGCGTTGCGCAGCACATCGGGGATGTCCTCGTAGCGCACGAGGACCCGCTTCTCGATCGCGAACTCGCCGAGGATCGAGCCATCCGCGGCGAACACCTGGGTGACGATGTTGGGCTTCAGCTCCTCGAGTTCCTCGACCTGGGGCAGATCGCTTCCGATCGCCATCAGGGCTCCCACCAGCGACCCGAACATGATGGCCGCGCCTATAACTAAAGGTCCCCGGTTCTGCTTCAGGAACGACGGGCGGGATTGAACGTCGGAACTCATGCTCCCGCTACTTTAAGGCGAGGGGAGCGGGGGGCCTCAAACCGCGGGGAAGCGGAAGCCTCAGTGCCCCGGCCGGGGGCGTCGGGCCGCGCCCCGATCGTCAGACGAGCCGCCACCCTCGGGCCGCGGCGGGGGAGAGGTGCGCGGCTGGGAGCGTTCGCCGCTTCCGCCGGCCGGCCGTGACCGCTGGCGGCCGTCGTCCATCGAGCGGGGAGGCGCTGTGGTCTCGCGGGGTCGTGACCGTTCGCGAGAGCCACCGTTGTCCCGCGCCGACGAATCGTCGCGCGGGTAGTCATTCCGCCTTCGGGCTGATGAGTCGTCGCCCCGCGGCGCCGCGGAATCCGTCGCGGCATCGGAGCGCGTGATGGACCGGAAAAACCGGCTCAGCAACGGGTCGCGGGTGCTTGGTTCGCGAGCCGGCGCTGGCGCGGGCGAAGCGCTCGCGGGCGTGGTCTGATCGACGGAGTGGCTCGTCTCATCAAATCGGTTGCGGTTGCGGCGGTTATCTTGTTCCTCCTTGAATCCGTCCTGGCCCATGCCGCGACGCCGCCGCGATTCCGGGGTGGGAATGGTGGTCATCGGATCGGAGCGCAATTCGGGAGTGCTGTCCCCGGGGGAGGGGCGGATGTTGATTCGCGGCTCGGCGTCCGACCCGCGACCCGAACGATCGCTCCCGCGAGCCACGGCGCCCGCGGCTTCCACCACGCCTTCGGCCCGGCTGCCGCCACGGCCTTCGCCGGCGCGGCGCGTTTCCCGGAAGTTCCGGTCCGGAGTGACGCCTGGATTCCAGACCGCCGCGCGCTGCGCCTCATCGACCGGCACATCGACCCGACGCCGATGGACGTTGGCGCGTCCCATGTCGGCGCGGTTGGTGAACGACCATCCGTGGCCGGGCGTGAGCGACCGCGAGCCGCGAGGCACTGCCCGTCCGCCGCTGCCGTAGGCGAACGAGCCCACCGGGCGATCGTTGAAGCCGAGCGCGCACCAGCCGATGGTGTTGTTCCACCGCCCGACCGGAGTTGACCAGCCTACCCACGCGCCCGAGAAGCCGGCCTTGGGCAGCCAATGCCAGCCGACACGTGAGGAGTATCCCCAACGACCGTAGTGCGAGGTGACGAAGCCCCAAGGCTCGTCGGCGACCCAGGTCCAGCCGTAAAGGGTGTAGACCCACCGGCCGTAGGTGTAGGGCGCCCAGTCGTAGGCGACGCGGGGAACATAGACGTAGCCCTGTGGCTCGTCGTAGACCCATTCGCCATTGCGGTCGAGTTCATCGCCGTAAGGGTCGAGCTCGTCGGGCAGCCGCTCGTGATCGCGATCACGCGCCATCCGCTCGAGTTCGGTCGAGCGCTCTTCGCACCACCGGTCGAAGGAATCGACGGCAGCTCGCTGGAATCCGAACGGGCCTTCCACGTCACCGTCGCTATAACGCACACGCTCGCCGCTGCGCACGGTGAGACGCTGGCCGGAGAGATCGACGAGGACTTCGCCTTCACTCACCGAGACCACGGTTTCACCCGCGCGCACGTCCACGCGGAAAGCCGCGGCCCCTGTGGTGGTGATGCTGCCGCCGGGAGCCCGGAACTCGAAGCCCGGTCCGCGGGAACGCACGCGGGCGCCGAAGGAACCAGCGAAAACGCGCAGGCCCAGACGCTCGTCCTGATCGGGGCCGCCGCGACCCAGAGAGTCGACCTTGCTCCGTTCGGCGATCCAGAGGATCTCGCCTTCAGCGAATACGATCTCGGCCCGGCCCGCCTGGTCGGTCCACACCCGATCACCGGGCAGGAAGGGCATGTTCAGAATGGCCTCGTCCGAACTCGCTTCGTCGGCGCGCTGGATGGTGACGCCCCCGATGGTTTCGAGGAAACGCCCATCGCGGTACTTGATTTCCTGGGCGAGGGCCGTGGGAACGAACACCCCGAGGGTCAGGCTCAACGCAACCGCGGCTTTCTGGATGTTGACGGTCAGTCTTGAGCTCATTGGCATTCTCCCGATGTACGCGCCAGAAAAGGAAGCAACGATCATGCCGGAAAGCCATGAATGTTAAGTCGATGGCAGGTATGCAGTTGCGATCTCCGCTGGCTGTCCACCGACACTGAATTCGGAGCCAATCGAGGACGCCACCGTCCCAACCTGATGAAGGAAGCCCGATTTAGCGGCGCGGGCCGAAGCGAACGATCATCGAGGCGAAAACGCGCCGGTAGCGAATCTCCCTCTGGGAATCGAAGACCCTGCTGTCCTGGAATCGCGAGGCGGGAACATCGCCGCTTTCCCGGATGTAGGCGACGTCAAAGATGACCCCCCCCACCGTGACGCCGAGGCCCATCGTCAGGCCGGTGAACGTCGGCCTCTGCTCCTGGTATCTGGTCTGCGGAAAACCGGCGACGGTATCCAGGCGGACGGTCACGGGCTGACCGTCGCGGAACGCGCCGACGCGCAGGGGAAGCAGCACGTTGCCCGACCCTCCGAGCCGCAGCACCCATTCCGCCCCTACCCTCAACTGACTGGTGTCCGACTGTCCGTTGATCCCCTCTTCCACCGCCGGGAATGGGAGTTCCGCGTAGGCATCGATGGGGTTCATTGGCGCTTCGCCTTCTTTCTCCGGAAGTTTGCGCGCGAGGGAAAAGAAGTGCGTGATGGTTGCCTGCGACCAAGCGGTTCGGGTGAAGTCGGCGGAGATCGTGAGCGTATTGGAGGCCTGGTACGATGCCCCGAATCCGTAGACTTTGGGAAAGCGAATCTCGGAGGCGGCGGAATGGCTGACGAACTCGGGTTCGATGCGATCTCCGGTTTGACTGTCGAATGCGAACAGCAGGTCCTCGCGGACCTTTCGCAGTTGCACTTTCGCGGCGAACGGCGTCTTGTACACGACGCCCAGATTGAGCTTCGCGGTGGGTGCGATGAGGGCGCCGAGGTTGACGTTCGTTCCGGAAATGTCCCAAGTGCTCTCGATTCGGCGATAACCACCGTTCTGCGCGTTGGGTCGATTCACCACCTGGGAAAAGCCGTTGAGCCACCGGTTGATGCTCAATCCAAGCCGCAACTTTGGATGAACCTCGAACCCGGACGACAGTGACACGGTGTCGAATCCGCCCCGCCCCTCCACCGTGAACTCGGTAGGCAGAACGGTGGCTGCACCTGGTGCAAATCCCTTCACCCCGACCGGGCCTTCGCTTCTTCTCGACCCGCTGAAGGAGAAGCTGCGCTGATAGGACACCTGGACGGCTCCGCTGCGTTCCCCGATACGCAGTGGATAGGCGAAGCCCATGAAGTCGGCCACCGAGGCACGGAGCTGGTCGACCGTGGTGATGCTGGTATCCGCGGGCTCCACCACGGTATTGGCTCGTGGAATCCGCTGCGAGAAGTCGTTGTGGACGCCCACCAGGGAAAACTCCGTCCGTCGCAGATAGCTGAGGCCCGCGGGGTTCCAAGACGCCGCGGTGGCGTCATCCGCGCGAGCCAGGAACGCGCCACCCATGCCGAAGGCGCGCGCGCCCGAACCCACCACCACGTTCATTCGCCCGTAGAAGGACGCGAGTTCGTCCTGATTGACCCGATCGAGATCCTGGCCACGGGCTTCAATGGCGACAAGGCCCAAGAGACAGATGGCTACGGAGACCGCGGAGAATCTCTTCGGGGAAGTCGCGTGCACCATTCTCAAAATCTTGCTGTTGCGAGCGTTCGAGGCAGGATACACCGGCCCAACCTCATGCCGGCCCGGACCCTCGAATACCTCCGTGGAGGAGGACGAAGAGGCTGGTAGAGTCCTTGCGAGAGTACCGCTTCTTGAGCGAAGGCATCGAAACAGTTTCCTCCGTGGGGGAGCGCGCCCTGGTCGCGCGCTTGCGGTCTCGTATCGCCCCGACCCAGGGCGTGGTGGTCGGCATCGGTGACGACTGCGCGGTGGTTGAAACCCCCGCGGTCTCCCTGCTCACCACCGACACTCTGGTCGAGGGCATCCACTTCGATCCTGCCATGAGCCCGCCCCGCCTGCTCGGGCGCAAGGCGCTCTCCGTCAACCTCTCGGATATCGGAGCGATGTCCGGCGTTCCTCGTTACGCTCTGGTCAACTTGTGCCTGCCTCCCACCTGTCCCCTCGAGTTCGTCGACAACCTGTACGAGGGCATCATCGAACGCGCGGCCGAAGTGGGCGTGGGGATCGTCGGCGGCAATCTCTCCGCCACCACCGGGCCGGTGGTCATCTCCATCACCCTGCTCGGAATGGGCGATCGTCCCATCCTGAGGCGGGGCGCGCAGGTGGGCGACCTCGTGGTCATCACCGGCGGCCTCGGCGCGTCGGCCGAGGGCATGCGTCTTCTTCGCGAGGGCGTGCGCCTCGCCGACGACGGTGTGGTCATCGACACCGGGATCTGGACGGCCTCGTCGGAGGCTCCGCTTGGCCGTTGTCTTCGCGCCCATCTCGATCCCACGCCGCCGCTCGCCTTCGCCCGCGCCATGTCCGAGACCGAGGGCACCATAAGGGCGATGATGGATCTCTCCGATGGCCTGTCCACCGACCTCACCAGGATGTGCGCGGAAAACGCGGTGGGCGCCCTGATCGATCCGCTGGCGGTTCCCGTGGATCCGGCGGTGGCCATGATCGAGCGGGCGCGCGGCGGCGACCCGCTTCCCCTCGCCTTGCATGGCGGCGAGGATTACCAGCTTCTGATGGCGGTGGCCCCCGAGAGCATCGACGCGGTGCGTGACATGGCCTTCGTGTGGGACCTGCCCATCACCGTCATCGGCCAGTTTGTGGTCGGCGCTCCGATGGTCACGGTGCAGGTGGGCGAATGGATCGAACCCCTCAAGTCGCAAGGCTTCGATCACTTCGGCTTCAGCGGCAGTTCGCGGTCCCGCTCCAAGCGCTCCTGAGCGCCCGCAGCGTTCGAGTAGGTTAAACCGATGCACGCTGCCCTCAAGGGCCTGCTCCATCTGCAGGACCCGCCCCACCGCACCGCACTTGCCTTCGGCGCCGGCGTTTTCATCGCCTTCTCCCCGCTGCTCGGTCTGCACACGGTGATGGCCATCGCCACCGCTTTCGCTTTCGGTCTGAACCGCGTGGCCGTGCTCGCCGGGGCCTGGATCAACGCCTGGGCCCTTGTTCCCTGCTACACCTTCGGGACGTTCCTCGGCGCCTGGATCCTCCGGGTTGATGCCGGGCAGCTGACCTCGATCGACTGGAACGCCGGCATCGGCGGCCTCGGTTCGACCCTGGGCACGCTGCTGTGGCCGTTCATGCTGGGGAACACATTGCTCGGCCTGGTCGCGGCCTGGCCCGCTTACGCCTTGGCGCGCAAGGTGCTGGAGTCGCGAGGGAACCGTCCGAAGGACGAGGGCGGCGCGGCGGCGATGCCTTCGGAAGATCCGAAGGCCTAGAAAACCGGCCTGCGCCCGACCACGCCCATCAACCGCTCCACGGCGTGTCCGGCGCGGATGAGTGTCTTCTCTTCAAACGACGGGCCCACAAACTGGAAGCCCACGGGAAGGCCATTCGAGAACCCGCAGGGAACCGAGATCCCAGGAACGCCCGCGAGGTTGGCGGGCACCGTGAACACGTCGGCCAGGTACATCTCGAGGGGGTTCGCGGTCTTCTCGCCCAGCTTGAACGCGGGTGACGGCGTGGTGGGAGTGGCGATCACATCGCAGGAAGCGAAGGCGGTCTCGAAGTCGCGACGGATGAGAGTGCGGACTTTCTGCGCCCGCACGTAGTACGCATCGTAGTAACCCGACGAGAGGACGAAGGTGCCGAGAATGATCCGGCGCTTGACCTCGGCTCCGAAGCCGGCGTCGCGCGTCTCGCCATACATGTCCTTCAAGGTGGCGCGCGCGGTCGCGGACTCGGCTCGATGCCCGTAGCGCACGCCGTCGAAGCGGGCGAGGTTCGAGGAGGCTTCCGCGGTGGCCACGAGGTAGTAAACCGCGATGGCGTGGGGGGCGTTGGGCAGGTCCACGTCGACGAGCGACGCGCCGTCCTTCTCGAGGACGGAGAGCGTTTTCTCGAACTCCGCCATCACTCCAGGATCGACGCCCTTGCTCAGAAAGTCGCGGGGCACGCCGATGCGCAGACCCTTCGTCGGCTGGGTGAGAGCCGCGCGGTAGTCGTCGACCGGCCGCGGACTGGACGTGGCATCGTGCACATCCTGACCCGCGATGATCTCGAGGGTCAGGGCCGCGTCTTCGCACGACCGGGTGAGCGGACCGATCTGATCGAGCGAGGATGCGAAGGCCACGAGCCCGTAGCGGCTGACCCGGCCGTAGGTGGGCTTCAGGCCCACCACGCCGCAAAGAGCCGCGGGCTGTCGGATCGATCCGCCGGTGTCGGAACCGAGAGCCATGGCCGCGAAGTCGGCCGAAACCGCGGCCGCGGACCCGCCGGACGAACCGCCGGGCACGCGCGACGGGTCCCAGGGGTTGCGCACCGGGCCATAAGCGCTGTTCTCGTTCGACGAGCCCATGGCGAACTCGTCCATGTTCGCTTTTCCGAGGACGATGGCGCCCGCCGCCTTGAGCCTTTGAATGACCGTGGCTTCGTAGGGAGGATGGAAGCCCTTGAGTATTTTCGAGCCGCAGGTGGTGGGAAGGCCACGGACGTTGATCACGTCCTTGACCGCGATGGGCACGCCCGCGAACGGTCCGGGATCTTCGCCTCGGGCCACGCGCTCGTCGATGGCCCGGGCCTCGGCTTTCGCTGCCTCGCTGCTTCCGGCGAGAAAAGCGCCGACCGCTCCGTCCTTTTCCGCGATGCGCGCGAGGTGCGCGCCCACCACGTCGACCGCTGAAACTCTCTTCGCCCGAACCGAGGCCGCGATTTCGGAGACGCCCATCTGAGTGAGGACGCTCATCCCCCGATCACCAGGGGCACACGGAAGAGGCCCGCCTCCTGGTCCGGCGCGTTTTGCAGGGCTTGCTCGCGGGTGAGGTCGTGGGTGGGTTCGTCGGGCCGGAACCTCTCGCCCTCGGTGGCGTGGCTCATCGGCGGAACGCCTTCGAGATTGATGCTCTCGAGGGACTCCGCGTACTTGAGGATCTGCGCCAGATCATGGGCGAAGGCCTGGGTCTCGTTTTCGGACAGAGAGAGGCGCGCCAGGGTGGCGATGTGAGAGAGCAGTTTGTTTTCGATCTCGGCCATAGAGCCCGCGTACTATAGCGGCCCATGTCCCGCGGCTCATTCGGCCTCTTTGTGGTTCCAGCAGATCCCACAAGGCTCATGACCGGCCCCATGACCATTGCCGCGCTCGCTCTGGCCGCGGCGGTGGTCACCCGGGTCCTGGGACTCGACCACGCCGGGGTCGCGTTTTGTTTCTTCAAGTCGTCTACCGGCTACGCGTGCTTCACCTGCGGCACCACGCGCGCCCTTGGACATCTGGCGGCCTTCGATGTCCCGCGCGCCTTCGCGGTTCAGCCGCTTGTCACCGTGGGGACCCTGGGGATGCTGCTGTGGGGCGCGGTTGATGCTGGTCTCGCCGCCGCCGCGAAAAGAACGATCTTCCGGCTCGAAGGCCGCTCTTCGCGCATCGTTTTCTTCGTCGGCCTGGGCCTGGCCATCGTCAACTGGTTCTATCTGCTGGCCACCGGCGTCTGATCGCGGCTCCTGCGAGCGGGGTAGTCCATGATTTCGAGGAAGCGGGAGATCAGGCGGTCTTCCACTTCGGTTTGGTCGACTTCGGCGCCCAGAAGTTTCGCGAGCGAGGTGACGCCCTGGTCACGCAGACCGCAGGGCACGATGAGATCGAATCCCGACAGGTTCGTGTTCACGTTGAAGGCGAAGCCGTGCGACGTCACCCAGCGGGAGATCCGCACGCCGATGGCTCCGATCTTGTTGTCGCCCACGAAGGTTCCGCTCTTGCCGGCGATGCGCCGGGCCGCGAAGCCGTAGTCGGCGCACACCCGGATCATCACTTCCTCCAGCTCGCGGACGTAGCGATGCACATCGCGGCGTCCCTCGGGAATCTCGACGATCGGGTAGCCGACCACCTGGCCCGGCCCGTGGTAGGTCACGTCGCCTCCACGTCCGGCCTCGAAGAGTTCAACGCCCTGTGAAAGCAGCCGCTCCTCGGAGACCAGCAGATTCTCGGTTCGGGCGTTGCGGCCGAGCGTCACCACCGGCGTGTGCTCGAGGATGAGCAGGGTGTCGCTGATCAGGCCGCGCTTGCGTTCGTCGACCAGTCGCTCCTGGAGGGCCAGGCCGTCAGCGTAGGCGATGCGGCCGAGACGACGGATGTCGAGCGGTCCGCGGCCGCTCTCCATCGTCTCGCTGGTCGTGGTCGCGTTCGTACTAAAGCGCCGACTCGTCGAAGTTCTGCAGGCCGTTCTTGAAGTGGGCCATGAACTTGTCGGCCTCCGATCCGTCGATGATCCGGTGATCGAAGGTGAGGCAGAAGTAGGCCATGGTTCTGATCGCGATGGCGTCTTCGCGAATCACCGGCCGCTTCTCGATGGTGCCCACTCCGAGGATCGCGACCTGGGGCTGGTTGATGATCGGCGTGCCGAACAGCGAACCGAAGGAGCCGGGGTTGGTGATGGTGAACGTGCCGCCCTGGACTTCCTCGACCTTCAGCTTCTTCATGCGCGCCCGTTCGCCGAGATCGTTCACGATCCGGGCGAGACCCAGAACGTTCTTCTCGTCGGCGGCGTGGATCACGGGCACGATGAGACCCCAGTCGAGGGCCACGGCCATGCCGATGTTGATGTCCCGGTGATAGACGATCGAGTCGCCCTCGACGCTGGCGTTCAGGACCCGGAACTCCTTGAGGGAGTCGATGACGGCCTTGACGATGAACGGGGTGTAGGTGAGCTTGACCCCGCTGCGCTCTTCATAGGCCTTCTTGTGTTTGGTGCGCAGCGCGGCCACCCGGGTCATGTCGACTTCCCACACCGTTGAAACGTGCGCCGACGTCCGCTTCGAGGCGACCATGTGGTCGGCCGTCTTCTTGCGGATGGGCGACATCGGAACCACTTCCACCCTCGACCCGACGGCCCGGGCGGTGGTGCCGGTGTGTGCGGGCTGGACGGTGGGCGCGGTCGGCATCGGTGCCGCGACCACGGCGGGCACGGGAGGAGGCGTGATAGCGGGAATCCTCGGCACCGGAGGCGGAACCACATGGGCAACCGGAGGAGCAGCCACGGGGGGAGGAACGGGCGCAGGCGCCGCGGACCGGGGCGCGGGAGAGGGGGCCAGATCGCGAGGGATCGCGGCGCTCTTACGCGACTCGACAAATGACAGGATGTCCTCGCGGGTCACGCGACCGCCGAGGCCGGTCCCGGGAACGTCATTGATGTCGACCCCGTATTCCTGGGCGATCTTGCGCACCACTGGAGAACTGCGGGCCATGCGCAGTTCACCGGTGGTCATGCCATCGCGGGGCTCGGCGGCCGGGGCTGGGGCTGCGGCGGGCGCCGCCACGGCCACAGGGGCGACCGGGGGCGCCGGTGCGGCGACGGGAGGCGGGGCCACGGGTGCGGAGGGCGGGGGCGTAGCGACGGCGGGGGCGGGAGCAGGCGCGGGTGCGGCCACGGCGGTTCCGGCCACGCCGATCCGACCCACCACCGTGCCCACTTCGACCGTGGTACCGGGCTGGATCAGGATTTCGGTGAGGACTCCGGCGATGGGGGCGGGAATCTCCGCATCGACCTTATCGGTGGAGATCTCGAAAAGCGGCTCATCCCGTTTGACGGAATCGCCGATTTTCTTGAGCCACTTGGTGACAGTGCCCTCCGCGATGGATTCGCCCATCTGCGGCATGATCACGTCGGTCATTGTTACCTCACACGAAGAAGAAGGGCGTGCCCTGCGGGGTCACGAACGGGGAAAGGCGGCATCGCCTTTGAAATCGGAGATCCATTAGTCTAACGGACAGCCGCGGTTCGCGGCCGAGGCGGCTCGGCCGGTCAGTACCGGGCGAGGGCGCGGATCGCCTCGGCGATCTTGGCCGCGTTCGGGAGAAAGAACTCCTCGAGAGGGGGCGAGTAGGGCACCGGGGTGTCCGGTGGGGCCACCCGAACGACGGGCGCATCGAGATCGAGGAAGGCGTGTTCGGCGATGAGGGCGGCGATCTCGCCGCCCGGGCCACCCGTCTTCGTGGGTTCGTGGACGATCAGGGCCCGCCCCGTCCTGCGCACCGTGGCCAGGATCGCCTCGCGGTCCATGGGCAACAGGGTGCGCAGGTCGAGAATCTCGACACTCACGCCTTCACCGGCCACTATCTCCGCAGCGTCCATTGAGGCGTGGACCATGGCCCCATAAGTGATGATGGAAACATCGTCGCCGGATCGGGCGATTCGCGCCTCGCCGATGGGTGTCACGTAGTCGCCCTCGGGCACGTCCTCTTTGAGTCGCCGATAGAGGAACTTGTGCTCTAGGAAGATCACGGGGTCGGGGTCGCGGATGGCCGCGATCATCAGGCCCTTGGCGTCGGTCGGTGTGGCCGGAACCACGATCTTCAATCCGGGCACGTTCATGAAGTACGACTCGGGACTCTGGGAATGAAAGGGCCCGCCGTGAACGCCGGCTCCCGCGGGGCCGCGGATCACGATGGGCACGCCGCCGCCCCAGCGGTAACGGCTCTTCGCCGCGTAGTTCACGATCTGGTTGAAGCCGCAGG
>Ga0075163_10007279_pt1 | contig 14632 bp, 10 predicted proteins | sample JI1023141ADNA_FD_71478 | JGI IMG/M metagenome (GOLD analysis project Ga0075163, IMG submission 71478) | Wastewater effluent complex algal communities from Wisconsin, to seasonally profile nutrient transformation and Carbon sequestration -... | ecosystem: Engineered > WWTP > Effluent > Algae...
GAGAGCGCAGCGAACACAAACGCGATGGTGGCCTTCTTCATGAACGTTCTCCTGGACGACCCCTTCGCCGGGTTTTTACCCCCGTGAAGGGGTCTCGTCGGTGCGATGGACGAAGCGGGCTCTCTCGCGGATACCGCGTTTCGCGGGCAATTGGAAGCATCGTGCGCTCGCGGACCCGGCGCCGGCCGATCGCGCGCGAAGCTGTGGTCTGCGGTCCCACGCGCACCGACCAGGTTGGGGGCGAGATCCCTCGAGGCGTGTCTGCTTCAGGGGGTGTTCAAGTCCTCGTCGTGCTCGATCTGCTCGAGCGCCAGCTCGGCCGCGTCGAGGCCCTCGCGCAGCTCGGCCAGCAACGCCGCGAAGCGCTCCTGTCCGGCCACGTCGCCGCCGAGGTCGTTGTGCAGGTCCTCCCACTGGCGATAGATGCGCTCGACCAGCGCCTGCGTGCTCCCGGCGTCGACGCCCTCGCGCCGCAGCTCGCGGTAGCGCTGCGTCAGGTCGGCGACGGTCCGGCCCCGGGCCTCGCGCCAGCGCCGGTAGGCCCGCTGCGGGTCGTGGGCGTGGGCCCAGCGGCGCGCCGAACGGTCGATGTCGTCGACGCTGCGGCGCAGCGCCCGGACCAGCCCGGTGTACGCGGCGAGGTGCGCATGCACGTACTGGCGCCCGCCGTGCTCGCGCGCGGCGGCCTTCTCCGCGGCGAGGTCGTCGTCCTTGAAGCCGGCCTTGCGGCGGGCCTCGGCGAGCTCCTCCGGGGTCATCGGCGGGCCTTGCGGCGGGTCGCGGCGGACCGGCGCGGGCGCGGGCGGACGGGCCGGCTCCCCGCACGCGCACAGGGCCGCAGCGCACGCGCATGCGACCAACAACGCGAGGGCGATCGGAGATCCACGCATGGCCACCAGCGGCCCGCTTTGTACGGCCCGCGGCCCCGCGAGGCAAGGCCGGGCTGCTATGCTCCGCCGCGATGTCCAGCGCCGCCGCCACGCTCGAGGTCCTCCGCGCCGCCGCCGAGGTCCTGTCGGGGCCCGGCGGACCGGCGGCGCTGGCCACGGTGATCGCCCGCGCGGGCTCGGCCCCGCAGGTGGTCGGCGCGCGGCTGCTGCTGCGCGCCGACGGCTCGATGGTCGGCACCGTCGGCGGCGGCGCGATCGAGGCCCAGGTGCTCGCGGCGTGCCGCGCCACGCTGCGCGACGGCAGCCCGCAGCTGGTCAAGGCCCACCTCGTGCGCGACCTGGGCATGTGCTGCGGCGGTTCGATGGAGGTGTTCGTGGAGTATCTCGACGCCCAGGCGCGGCTCGTTCTCATCGGCGCCGGTCACGTCGCCCAGGCGATCGCGCCGGTCGCCCGCGGCGTCGGCTTTCGCGTCGTCGTCGTCGACGACCGCGAGGAGCTGCTCGCCCACCCCGCCTTCGCCGCCGACCAGCGCGTGCTCGGCGACGTCGACGAGCTCGACGCGGTGCTCCCCGACCTCGGCCCCGGCGACTACCTGGTGATCGCCACCCGCGACCACGCCCGCGACGAGCAGGCCCTCGCCCACGCGCTGCGCCGCCCGCACCGCTACCTCGGCATGATCGGCAGCCGCCGCAAGGTCCACGCGATCCTCGCCCGCATCCTCCGCCGCGAGCAGCAGATGGGTCGCCCCGCCCCCGACCTCGCCCGCCTGCGCGCCCCCGTCGGCCTCGCCCTCGGCGGCCGCACCCCCGCGGAGATCGCCGTGTCGGTGATCGCCGAGCTCCTCGCCGATCGCCACGGCGGCCACGGTGGCCCGATGAACATTGTTCCCGAGGCCGTGACGCGCCTCGGCGAGCCGGCGCGGGCGCCCGGACCGGGCCCCGCGGCGGCGGCGGAGGCCGCGAAAGCCGGCGGAGAGGCCGAGGAAACGCGGGCGGAGGCCGAGGGAGAGGCCGAGGAAAAGCGGGCGGAGGCCGAGGAGGCCGCGGAGTAGCGATCCGGGGCGCCGCGGGCGAGCGCCTCCGGGCTCGCGCTCGCGGACCCGCAGAGCCCCCTGGCGCCGGCGGACGGCCGCGTGCGCGTCCTGCGTGGCGATCGGCGGCGGGAGGGCGCGGGCGGGGCCCCGTGATTCTCTGCGGTCGCCGGGCCCGACGGGCCGCGCCTCGTTTACACTGCCGCGGATGCCCCGTCTGCTCCCCTTGAAGATCGTGACCGCGCTGGCGCTGCTCGCCGCGCCGGCCTGCGCCAAGAAGACCCCGCCGCCGGCCGTGACGGTCGTGGAGGACGAGGCCCCGCCGCCGGGCGCCGACGGCGGCGGAGAGATCGTCGCCGACCCGGCGCACGGGCGCCCGCAGACCCGGCCGCAGGGCAAGCCGCTCCAGCTCCAGGCCAGCGTCGCGGGCCTCGGCGACCTGCTGCAGCTCGTCAAGCAGGCGACGACCGCGTGGAACCCGAAGAACCCGATCGACGCGTCCGCGTGGGTCCAGGCCGCGCTGCTGCAGTTCGGCTACGGGCCCGGCCTGTGGAACAACCTCGACCTCGCCGGGGTGATGGCGATCGACAGCGCGTTCTACCTCGACGCGCCGACCACCGACCTGCGGCTGGTCGGCAGCGTCGCGGCGCTCAACGCCAGGGCGGTGATGGAGGGCATGCCGTCGGGGCAGCGCCCGCAGCCGCTCGGCAACGGCATGTGGGAGCTCGTGCAGGGCGACCTGCGCGTGCTCCTGCGCGAGAAGCCGAAGGCGCTCGAGTTCGCGTTGACCGCGGCCGACCTCGAGCGCGCCGCGGCCGTGGCGAGCGCCGCGGGCAGCGGGCGCCGGCTCAAGGTCCACGCCGCCGACCTGCCGCCCGGTCTGCTCTCGGCCGACGGCTTCCCGGGCATGCCCCCGGGGCTGCGCCGCCAGGTCTCCGGGGTGCTGCGCGAGGCGACCAAGGCCGCGCTCGAGCTCGACGCCGGCACCGACCGCGACCTCGTGCTCGAGCTCGCCGCCGACGCGCCGTTCGAGCGCCTGGGCCTGTCGCCGCTCGGCCCGGCGCGCGCGCAGCCGACCGCGCTCGAGGGTCGGCTCCCGGCCGGTCCCGCGTTCGTGGTCGCGATCCCGTGGGGCTCGCCGGAGCTGCTGCACAAGCAGCTCGACAACTTCAAGAAGATGGCCGACTCGCTCGGCGGCGGCGCGCTGCAGACCTCGGCGCAGCAGGCCCTCGCGGCCGGGCACGCGCTGCTCGACCAGGTCCAGAACGACGTCGTGTTCGCCGTGTACCTCGGCGCGAAGGGCGAGTCGACGGTGGTGCTCGCGGCCGACGTCAAGAGCGAGGACGCCGCGCGCAAGGCCGCGGGCGACCTGTTCGCGGCGAGCAGCGGCGCCGTCACGGCCTTCAACGCGCTCGGCGGCGACAAGAAGGACGCGAGCTTCGCGGTCGCGCACAAGCCCGGCAGCGTCAAGGCCGGCGCCGCCAAGGCCGACGCGCTGACGCTCGGCCTGCCGAAGAACATGGCGAAGGAGTCCGCCGACCTGCGCCAGCTCCTCGACAGCAAGCAGCAGATCGACCTGGTCGCGCTCGTCGCCGGCGGCGGCGCGGTCCTGGCGATCGGCCCCGACGCCCGCAAGCTCGCCGCGGACATCGGCGGCGGCCCGCGCAAGACCAGCCTCGCCGGCGACGCCGGCCTCGTCCTCGCCCGCGCCGCCAGCAAGGGCTGCCACTTCTGCGTCGGCATCGACCCCGCCGGCGTCGCCCGCCTCGTGTTCTACGGCAACACCACCCTGCGCGACGACCGGGCCCGCCAGAAAGACCTCGACTCCGCCGCCGCCGTCGTCACCCGCATCGGCGGCGCCCTCGGCTTCGGCCTCAAGCTCGAGACCGGCCACGGCGCCCTCGCCGGCGGCTTCAAAAAGAGCCTGCTCGTGCTCTCGCCCGCCGACGCCGCCGCCGTCGGCAAGCTGTGGGAGTTCATCTCCGGCCCCGCCCCGTCCGCCGCGGACGACAAGCCGCTCGGCGGCGGCAGCCGCGAGGACAAGCCCCTCGGCCGCAAGGCCGCCCCGTGAACCCCGCACCTGGCCCCGGGGACAGCTCACCTGTCCCCGGGGACAGCTCACATGTCCCCGCGGCCAGCCGGTCCGCGCCTGTCCGCGGGGACAGCTCACATGTCCGCGGGGACAGCTCACATGTCCCCGGGGACAGCCGGCGCCGCGCATGAGTTTCGCCGCGGTCGTGCTCGCGGCCGGCGCCTCGACCCGGATGGGCCGCCCGAAGGCTCTGTTAAAACTTCACGGGCGCAGCTTCGTCGGCTGCGCGGTCGACCTCGCCGTCGCCGCCGGCTGCGCCCCGATCGCCGTGGTCACCGGCGCGATCGACCTGCCCGACGAGCCCGGGACCCTGCGCGTGCACAACCCGGACTGGCCGCTGGGCCAGCTCGGCTCGCTGCAGCGCGGCCTCGCGGCGCTCGGCGACCCGACCGGCGTGCTGGTGCTGACGGTCGACCGCCCGCACCTGCGCCCCGACACCGTGGTCGCGCTCGTCGCGGCGTTTCGCGGCGCGCCCGACTGCCTGTGGCAGCCCGAGCACCGCGGCCGCCGCGGCCACCCGCAGATCTACCCGGCCGCGCTGCTCCCGGCGCTCGCCGCCCTGCCGCCCGACGCGAGCCCGCGCGACCTGATCGCCGGACACGCCGCGCTGCGCCGGACCCTCGCCGTCGACGACCCCGCGGTCCTCGACAACCTCGACCGCCCCGAGGACCTCGCCCGACTGCCGTGACCGCTCACAGGCCGAAGCTGCTGCACAGCAGCGGCTCGAACCCGACGCAGGTGTCGTCCTCGTCGCAGTAGAGGTTCGGGCCGCAGCCGAAGTCCGCGCACGGCTCGCCCTCGCCGGGGCCCGCGGCGCAGGTGCCGTCGGTGCACACGTAGCCCTGATCGCACACCACGGTGCAGTCCTCGCCGTTCTTCGGCAACTCCTCGCACTTCATGGTGGCGGGGTTGCAGGACAGCCCCGACTTGCAGCCGTCGAAGCTCGCGCAGGTGCTGCCCGCGTCCGCGAGCGGCTTGCAGGTCGCGCTGTCGAAGTCGCAGTAGAGGCCGCTCTCGCAGCGACCCGACGCGTCGACGTCGTCGCCCATGATGATCACGCAGGTCTCGCCGGCCTTGTACACCTTGCACGGATCGACACAGACGCCGCTGCGGCACTCGAGGCCGCGGCCGCAGTCGCTCCAGCCGCCCTCCTTCTCGCTGCAGGCCGCCCCCGCGGCCACGGACCCGTGGATCGGCGCGCACGGGCAGAAGCTCAGGGCGTCCTCGACCGAGACGTCGAGCGGACCCTTGCACTCGTAGTCCTGCAGCGTCGACAGCGTGTCGTCCGCACAGGAGTCGTCGTAGACCAGCCCGAGGGCGGCGGCCTCTTTCTTCAGGTCGTCGATGTTGGCGTTGAACGCGGTGACGCAGCCGTCGACGTCGGCGAAGAACGGCATGCTGCAGTCGCAGCTGATCACGGTCTCGCAGAACTCCTGGACCGGGTCGGCGGACTTGCAACCGGTGACGCCGAGGACCAGACAACAGCCAAAAAACAGGGGGCGGAGGATCGACATGCGGCGCACGCTAGTCGCGGCGCGCGCCCGGGTCAACGCGTCCGCAAAGGGGTCGCGGCGCCGGCGCTGACGCGCGCGACGGCGCGGTGGGAATTATTCCCGCGCCTGGCTACCCTCCGCGGCGATGGACCTGCAAAGCATCGCCGCCCTCCACCCGACCTTCGACCCCGCGCGCGGCCTGCTGCTGCTCGAGCTCGACCACGGCAAGGCCAACGAGGTCGGCGGCCCGCAGCTCGACGCGTTCGCGGCGCTGTGCGACCTGCTCGAGGCCGACGACGCGGTCCGCTGCCTGTGCACGACGAGCCGCCGCGTCAGCGCCCGCGGCACGCCGATCTTCATCGCCGGCGCCAACGTGACCGAGCGCGTCGGCTGGTCCGACGACCGCGTCAAGGAGCACGTGATCCGCCAGCGCGGCGTCATGCATCGCCTGCGTCACCTGCCGCTGTTCACGACGGTGCTCAGCCACGGCGTCACGCTCGGCTGGGGCGCGGAGTTCATGCTGACGGCCGACTTCTGCCTGGCCACGCCGACCGCCCGCTTCGGGCTCCCGGAGACCGGCCTGGGGATCTTGCCGGGCGCCCGCGGCACGGCCGAGCTGGCCCTGCAGGTCGGCCCGGCCCAGGCCCTGCGCCTCGGCTGCACCGGCGAGGAGATCGACGCCACCGAGGCCCGCGCCATCGGCCTCGTCCACGAGCTCGTCGCCGACCTCGACGCCGGCCTCGCGCGCGTCCGCAGCCTCGCCAGCCGCCTCGCCACCCGCTCGCCCACCGCCGTCGCGGCGTACAAGCGCGGCCTCCTCGCGGCCCTCGGTCGCCCCGCCGAGGAGCGCCTCGCCCTCGAGCGCGCCGCCTACGAGCACTGCGTCGACACCGGCGAGGCCGCCATCGGCCGCGCCGCCTTCAGCGCAAAGCGCGCGGTAAATGCAGAAGATGCGGCAGCCGAGCCGACCCCGTGGGGCCCGCGTCGCCTCTGATCGCGCCGCTCGAGCCACCGCGCTGCGAACCCATCACCCGCGAGCCGTCACCCGGGCTCGTCCGTCGCCGTCGCCCGCGACCTCGTCGGCGAACCTGCCGTCGCGTCACTGCAGTGATGTCCTGCGGCGCGCTCCAGCGCGCGAACCCCGGGCGCGCACCCGAGATTCATGGCCATACCGACCCGTCGGCGCCGTATTTTTCGCCCTCGGCCGGCCGGCCCTGTGGAATACTCGCGATTCGCGGCGAGCGGCCGGCGCGGCCGTTGTCCACGCGTGTGTTCGCCGTTACAGTCCGGCGCCCCTTCGGCCGGCGGTGCCCCATGACCCTTCCCGACGCGCATAACAAGTCCACGGCGGGGGACGCAGCGGGCGAGCCGCCGGTGCCGGAGCGCATCGCCGGGCGCTACCAGATCCGCGGCCTGCTCGGGCGCGGGGGCTTCGGCGCCGTCTACGAGGCCTACGACGAGCTGGAGGACCGGCCGGTCGCCCTCAAGGTCATCCGCCGCGACGCCAGCCTCGACCCGCCCGGCTCGCGCTCGAGCGAGCTGCCGTCCGGCGTGGTCGCCCCGGTGTCGCACGCGACGACCAGCAGCCGCCACCTCGACGGCATGCGCAAGGCCCAGGTCACGCGCAGCTTCGGCAACACCCAGGGCCCGCCGGGCGACGACGTGACCGAGGCGTTCAAGGCCGAGTTTCGCCTGCTCACGCAATTACACCACCCGAATTTGGCCGCGGTCTACGACTTCGGGCGCTGCGACACCGAGGTCGTGTACTTCACGCAGGAGCTGCTGTCGGGCCAGTCGCTGGCCGACTACCTCCGCGGCGCGGCGCGCGAGGTCATCGTCGAGATCTTCGTCCAGCTCGCGCGCGCGCTCGACTACATCCACACGCTGGGCTTCGTGCACGAGGACATCAAGCCGAGCAACGTCATCGTCTGCCAGCCGGAGGCCGACGGCGGCCAGCCGCAGGCCAAGCTGATCGACTTCGGGCTCGCGCGCCTGTTTCGCCGCCCGCGCGTGTCCGCGGAGCTGCTCGAGGACCCGGAGGCGATCAAGGTCCTCGGCACCCCCGGCTTCTCCGCCCCCGAGAAACTCAAGGGCGAGCCCACCGACTCGCGCAGCGACATCTACTCGCTCGCCGCCACGATCTACACCTCCGTCCGCGGCGGCCGGCCGTTCCCCTCGCGCACCTTCAAGGAGGCCCTGCGCAACCAGCTCGACTGGCGCCCCGAGCTCGCCGGCGCGCTGCTCCAGCCGTGCGGCCCCGTCGTCGCCGAGCTCGTCGGCCGCATGCTCAGCCCCGACCCGAGCCTGCGCCCGCAGAGCGCCCGCAGCATCGTGCTCGAGCTGCTGCGCCGCGAGTCGGTGCACATCCGCGACCGCCAGAAGACCGCGCAGGACCGCCGCGAGTTCGCCCGCGTGCTCGTCGAGCACCTGCCCTTCGTCGACCGCGCCGACTACCTCGACATCCTGCTGCGCAAGGCGCTGGAGGTGCTGCGCCCGGAGAACCCGCGCGCGCCGATCCAGCGCGGCAAGGTGATCCGCACGGTCGTCGTCGAGGCCCCGGAGGGCATGGGCAAGGGCCGCCTGATGACCGAGCTGCGCCGCGAGATCCAGCTCGGCGAGGGCCTGTTCGTCGAGGGCAGCTGCTGGACCGGCGACGGCGACGGCCTCGGTCCGTTCGCCCCGGTCATCCTCCAGCTCGCCACGGCGCTCGGCGAGCGCTCGCCGACCGTCAAGCAGTACGGCGACCTGATCCGCGCCGCCCGCGAGCGCGCCCACGAGACCACCGCCGCCGCCCAGCTGCTCGAGTTCCTGATCCGCTGCGCCGGCGAGCACCCGTTCGTCCTCTACCTCTCCGACCTCGCCCGCGGCTCCGAGCTGACCCGCACGCTCGTCGAGCAGCTCGCCCGCGCCGTCGAGCACAACGAGGCCCGCATCCTGGTGTGCGTGACCAGCGAGCCGCAGCCCAAGCTGCGGGCCACGCTGATGGCGCTCGCGCGCGACCAGATCGCCGAGCTGTGGAACCTGCGCCCGTTCCAGCCCAAGGAGATGCTCGAGGTGCTGCGCGGCATCCTCGGCGAGGCCCCGGCGCTCAAGGACCTCGTGACGATGCTCGACAAGCTCACCGGCGGCCACCCGCTGAGCTTCCGCGAGACCCTGCGCGTGCTGATCGAGGAGTCGATCCTCGTCCGCGACAACGACACCTGGGTGCTGCGCTCCGCGTCCGTCGCCGCCGAGCAATTGCACAAGACGCTCGCCCAGCGCTCCGAGGCCCGCCTCGACGCCCTCGGCGTGTCCGCCTGGGAGATCGTCAGCATCCTCTACCTGATCGAGGCGCCCATCGACGAGGAGCAGCTCGCCTCACTCACCGACCTCCGCCGCGAGCGCTTCCGCCGGACCCTCGACCGCCTCGAAGGCGAGGGCCTCACCCTGTGTAGCGCCATCTCCGGCAAGAGCCAGGTCGTCCTCGCCCACGCCTCCGTCCGCGAGGCCGTCCGCATCCGCTACGAGGACTCGCTCAACGAGACCCGCCAGGACCTCGCCGAACGCATCGCCGAGCTCGACAGCAAGGAGCCCGGCCTCCTGTTCCTCCGCGCCCGCCTCCTCGACGACGCCGCCGAGTCGCTCGAGGCCATCGGCGAGCTCGAGAAGGCCGTCGAGGCGCTGTTCGCCGCCGCTCAGCCCCAGCTCGCCGCGCAGGTGCTCGAGCGCATCATCTTGCGCCTGCGAAGGCAGGGCCGCGTGCCCGGGCTGCCGCGGCTGCTCAAGGCCCAGCTCAATTTGGTCGAGCGGGCCGCGGGCGCGCTCAACGATCCTCGCCGCGAGGCCGCGCACTTCGAGGCGGGGATCCTCGTCGCCGAGCTGCTCGCGGACCACCGCGCGCAGGCGCTGTTCTGGCTCGGGCTCGTCGACCGCTACACGCTCGACGGCAACGTCGACGCCGAGGTCGCGCTCGGCCGCCTGGCCCAGGCGGCGCAGGCCGCCAAGCAGGCCCGCGACCGCATCCTCGAATTGCGGATCGCCAACCGCCGCGCGGAGATCCTGCTCGGCGCCGGCGAGATCGACCAGGCCGTGCGCTGTTCGAAGGAGGCGATGGAGATCCTCGAGGTCCCCGAGGCCCAGGACACGCATGCATGTCACATCATCGGCACGCGTCTGCGCTGCCTCTCGCTCGCCGGCCAGCTCGCCGAGGCCCGCCGGCTGCACGACATCGCCAAGCCGATCGCCGCGCGCGTGTCGGTGCTGCAGCGCCAGAGCTACATCTCCGGCATCGCCTACCTGGCGGTGCTGGGCAACGAGCCCGAGCGCGCGATCCCCGAGACCCGCCAGGCGATCGAGCAGCTGCGCGCCGCCAACATCACGCGCATGCTGATCAACCCCCTGCACAACATCGGCGACCTGTTGCTGCGCAGCGGCGACCTCGTGCACGCCGCCGACGCCTTCAAGGAGGCGCTGCGGCTCTCGGGCCTGCACGGCTACACCTACCAGATCCACCTCAACGCCGGCTTCCTCGGCTACGCGATGGCCCGCATGGGCGAGGTCGAGGAGGGCGCGGCCATGCTCGCCGAGGCCCGCCGCGGCCTCGCGCAGATCCAAAACGAGCAGTTCGCCCAGCAGCAGCTGCGCCTGCTCGACGCCGAGGTCGCACACATGCTCGGCCAGAGTCCGCGCGCTCGCCGCGAGCTCGAGGAGATGCTCGCCGACTTCCAGTCGACCAGCGAGCTCTCGCTCGCGCAGTGGGCCCAGGAGGCCCTCAGCCGCATCGAGCGCGACCGCGGGACATCCTTCATCGAGACCCCGGAGGAGCCCGAGTCACAGACCGCGTCCCCCGACGAAGAGACCGTCCGCACCAAGCCGCTCCGTTGATCTCGAGTATGTTTCACTCATTGCCGCCTCCGAGGCGCGAACATGACCTACCACCGCGTCCACAGCGCTGACCGCAGCCCCCGCCGATGACCGACCAGCAGCAGATCCACAACGATCTGGCCCAGATGGTCGGCACCGTGCTCGCGGGCACCTACCGCCTCGACGCCCTCATCGGCGAGGGCGGCATGGGCGCGGTGTTCCGCGGCCGCCACGTGCTGCTCCGCCGCGACGTCGCGATCAAGGTCCTCCACCCCGACTTCAGCCGCGACCCCGAGCTCGTCAAGCGCTTCGACCGCGAGGCCCAGAGCGCCGCCCGCCTCAACCACCCCAACTGCATCCAGGTCACCGAGTTCGGCTCGACCGACCACGGCATGAAGTACCTGGTGATGCAGCTGCTCGAGGGCACGGAGCTGCAGAACATCGTCGACGGCCCGGTCGAGCCGGCGCGCGCGGTCGACCTGATCTTGCAGGTGCTCCGCGGCCTCGAGCACGCGCACGGCCAGGGCGTGGTCCACCGCGACCTCAAGCCGCAGAACATCTTCGTCACGCGCGACCACGAGGGCCGCGAGGTGCTCAAGCTCGTCGACTTCGGCATCGCCAAGATCATCGGCGGCGACGGGGCGCTCGAGCAGATGACCCGCGCCGGCATGGTGTTCGGCACGCCGCAGTACATGAGCCCGGAGCAGGCCCTCGGCCTGGAGATCGACGCCCGCGCCGACCTCTACGCCGCCGGCGTCCTCCTCTACCAGATCGTCACCGGCAAGCTGCCCTTCAACAGCGACGACCCGGTCGCGCTGATCCGCATGCAGGTCAGCACCGAGCCCCCGCAGCTGCCGCCCGCGGTCCCGCAGGAGCTCGCCGCCATCATCATGCGCCTGCTCGCCAAGCAGAAGGAGCAGCGCTTCCCCGACGCCCGCACCGTCCGCATCGCGCTCGAGCGCTACCGCGACACGCTGGCCCCGCGCCGCAACGGCAAGGGCGACTCCGACCCGCTGATGGACGTCGTCACCACCGGCGGCCCCGACCTCTCCGGCCTCGTCACGGTGTCGAAGCCGCTGCCCGACGCGCTGCGTCCGCGGCCGCTGACGCTGGTCGAGTCGATGCTCGACACCCACGCGCTGCACCGCCGCCCGTGGTTTCGCCTCATCGTCGGCGGCGCGCTGGCCCTGATCGCCGGCGGCGTCGCGCTGTGGTGGTTCGTGCTGCGCGGGCCGAGCGAGCCGGTCGCCGGCGCGGCGGTCCAGGGCGACCCACAGTCGCCGGTCGCGACGACCACGCCGACGAACTCGCCGACGCCCGAGGTCAAGGCTGTCCCCAAGGACATGCCCCCCGCGACAGGTCCCTCGGAGCAGGAGCTGCGCGACATCGACGGGCTGCTGACGCAGGACAAGCGCGACGAGGCGGCGGCGCGGGTGCAGGCGCTGCGGGCGAAGTACCCGCAGGACGCGCAGGTGCGCTGGCGCGAGGCGGGCCTCGCGGCGGCGCGGCCGGACGGGGCCGCCACGGCGCTGGGTCTGTACGCGGAGGCGCTGGCGCTCGACCCGACGCTGGCGCGCGACCTCGGCTTCCACGCGCAGCTCGACGCGCTGCTGCGGCGCCGTCCGGTGACCGACAGCGCGATCGACCTGGCGCTGGCGCTCGGGCCCCAGGGCCTCGGCGTGCTGGTCAGCTACATCAACGACCCGGAGGGCTGGGCCACGTACGCGCAGCGGCGAAGGATCCGCGACGCGCTCGAAAAGGACCCCGCCGTCGCCACCGAGATCGACGTCGTGCTCAACACCCGCCGCGACCTCGAGCAGGCCGGCACCTCGACCACCCCGTGTCAGACGATGGTCGCCGCGCTCAAGGCGATGCAGGCCGCCCCCAAGCGCGAGTACGCCGAGGCGCTCAAGGCCGCCGTCGCGCCGCAGCTGCTCCCCGTCCAGGCCACCGCCGAGGCCGAGAAGACCGCCTGCCGCGACGCCGACCCGCTGCTCGCCAACGTCCGCACCCTCCACGCCCAGAGCTTCCCGGACGCGTTCCCGCCGACCAAGCCGGTCAAGAAGAAGCGCCCCAAGAAGCGCCGCAAGACCCGCTGAGCGGGGCCGACCGGTGGCCGACAGGAGCCTGGACCTGTCCCGAAGGTCAGGTCCTCAGGCGACGGGCTTGGTCGCGGCGGTCTTGGCCTCCGCCGCGAGGGCGCTCGCTTGCGCGGCGATCGCCTTGAGCTGGTCGGCCTGGAGGATGAGCGCGAGCAGGTCGGCGACGCTGCGGTGGCTCTCGATCGGGTGGCGCAGGAAGTTGTGCTGGTGGACCACGTAGCTGTTGCGTCGACCGTTGCGCTGCCGGGTGATGTAGCCGGCGGTCTCCAGCTCGGTCACGATGCGCTGCACGGCGCGTTCGGTGATGCCCACCTGATCAGCGACGTCGCGCAGGCGAATCTCTGGATCCTGGGCGAGGCAAAACAAGACGTGCGCGTGGTTGGTCAGGAAGGTCCAGTCGGGGACTCGATGGGCCACGGGGCGGGGCTCCGAAGATTCGATGGAGGTTGCGATGGAAGATTCGATGGCCAGGGGCACGGCGTGTTGAGGGGGCACTGCAGAGACGCAGCACCCTGTCAAGCGCATGATGAGCGTGTGCTCCCGGAGGGTCAAGCGGATGGTCGGCTCATCCGGTAAAATCCTTCCTGTGGCCGCCCCGGGCTGGTCGCGACCGGACGACGTTTGCGGGCGGTGCGCGGGTCGCGGGCCGCCGGGACGAGGTGTCGGGTGCGGCGTCGACCGGACGGAGGTCTGCGACTTCGCGTTGTCGCCGCCGTGGGAGCGGGGTTATAGCTAGGGGTCGATGACACGCCCGCTGGTGCTCGCCTCGACCTCGCGTTATCGGCACAAGCTGCTCGCGCAGCTCGACATCCCGTTCGTGGCGGCGGCTCCGAGCGTCGACGAGCGGGCGGAGGACCACCGCTTCGCGGACCTCGGCGCCGACGGCTTCGCGCTGTTTTTGGCCCACGCGAAGGCCGGCAGCCTGCGGGCGAGCCACCCGGACGGGTGGATCCTCGGCGCCGATCAGATCGCGGTGCTGCCCCCGGGAGATCTGCTGCACAAGCCCGAGACCAGCGAACGCGCGGTCGAGCAGCTCATGCGCATGTCCGGGCACGTCCTCCACCTCATCACCGGCGTGGTCCTGCTCGACGCCGCGACCGGCGTCGCGCGCGAGGCCATCGACCGCCAGGCGCTGACCCTGCGCTCCTTCGGCCGCGCCGAGGCCGAGAGCTACGTCGCCCACCACCAGCCGCTCGACTGCGCCGGCAGCTTCCGCATCGAGGACGCCGGCATCACCCTGTTCGAGCGCCTCGACGGCGCGGACTTCACCGGCATCATCGGCCTGCCGCTGCTCGCCGTCTGCCGCCTGCTCCGCGGGGTCGGCCTGCTGCCCGGCCCGTGACGCGTCCGCTTCGGGCGCCATGACGCTTTTTCGACCCGGCGACCGCGCCATCGACCGGGGTCACATCACCCCGACCGCAACGGCCGGAGGGCCCGTCCAGCCAGCGTTTACGCTGGACCGATGGACTGTCTCAAACCTCGTATGTCGCTGTTGGCCCTCACCTTCGTCGGCGCCTGCAGCAGCGCCGGCACCCCGCAGGACACCGCCAGCGCCTCGCTGGGCGGCAGCTCGTCCGACGGCACCGGCGTCGTCGTCACCACCGGAACCCCGCCCGACCCCGGCACCAGCGACGTCTCGGGCGTCGTGACCACCGGCGGCGGCGATGCGAGCGACGGCCAGACCGGCACGTCCGGCGAGGCCATCACCAGCTCGCCGATGGACTTCGGCTCGGCCTCCGACACCGATGGCACCACCGGCGACGACTCGGCCTCGAGCACCGGCGAGCCCGTTCCCCCGCCCGTGTGCGGCGACGGCAACGTCGACGAGGGCGAGGTCTGCGACGCGGGCGACGGCAACGCGGAGAACGGCGCGTGCACGCTGATGTGCCAGGCCGCGGTGTGCGGCGACGGCCTCGTGCAGGCGGGCGTCGAGGAGTGCGACGACGGCAACGCGGCCGACGACGACCTGTGCGTGGCGGGCTGCAAGCAGGCGGCGTGCGGCGACGGCTTCGTCGGCCCGGGCGAGGCCTGCGACGACGCCAACAAGGTCGACGACGACGCCTGCGGCAACGACTGCGCGCCCTCGAGCTGCGGCGACGGCAAGCTCCAGGTCAACCTCGGCGAGGTCTGCGACGACGGCAACAAGGACGACGGCGACGCGTGCCTGTCGACCTGCGTGGCG
>Ga0075163_10007280_pt1 | contig 14631 bp, 15 predicted proteins | sample JI1023141ADNA_FD_71478 | JGI IMG/M metagenome (GOLD analysis project Ga0075163, IMG submission 71478) | Wastewater effluent complex algal communities from Wisconsin, to seasonally profile nutrient transformation and Carbon sequestration -... | ecosystem: Engineered > WWTP > Effluent > Algae...
AAATCATTTATCACAAAAACAGCATTACGAGCAAAGGGTGTATCAAAAGACGAGGCAGAGCGCATCGCCGCTGAACTCGAGGCGCATCCAGAGATAGTGGATGCGATGAAGAAACTCGAGGACAACAAAGAGGTCAAGGCTCTTCTCGAAAAAATTCAAAAGGAGATAGAAGAAAAAACAAAAGCAGGCATGAATGACATGTACGCATCGACTCTTGTCATGGGTAAATACAAAGCCGAGATGATGAAGTACCGAGAAGAGCTTGCTCCACTTATGCAACTGATGATGAAGAAATAGTCTATGAGTCTCGCAATTGGAATCGTCTGGATTCAGCTGAACAATTGGTACCCACCATTCCATTCCAGTTTGAGTTTGAAATATCAAAGATGGCTTTGAAGAACTCAAGAAGCGTTACAACCTAGTTGGTATTCATTTTTGCCAGCCCAATTGCTTCAAGTACTTTAAAGCGATTTTGGTCAACAGGAATCATTATCTTTGTAGTAAGAACAGTCTCAGGATATTTTTCTCTAATAAATTCAACAACCTCTTGTTGTCTGCACCTTGCAAACGAACACCAATACTTTTTTATGCTGTAAACTATTGCTTGTGCATTTGAGATGAATATGTATAATTGTGCTAGACATATATATTTTTTTCACATAAACTTCAAAAATGCAGATAGGTCAATCAATTAGGGCATACAGAATGAAAAAGTCTGTAACCTTAACAGAACTAGCAAAGAAATGTAACATATCGCCTTCGCAACTTAGTCTAATTGAGACGGGTAAAATAGACCCAAGACTAGGAATTATAGGTAGAATCTGTGAAGAGTTGGACATTAAGCTTTATGAATTATTTATTGATAGTAGCGCTAATTTGAGCACAAAAGAAGCAAAACTAGAAATAAATAAGATTCGGAAAGCATTTATGGTTCGAGCAAAAAGATAGTTTACATTGTTTTTTGTAAACAGAAAAGTGGCTATAGCCGCTTTTTTTATTATGTAAATCTGAATTATGGAGTAATACAATCACTTGATATGATTGATGGTGTTTCTGTAACATGTCACTTACGCCAAAATATCAGTAGTTGTCTGGTCAGGTTCTGAACATTAAATTTGGTTGAGCGAGTAGTGAGCCAATTAAGCACTGGTACAATTCTGGTGTTGTGAATTCTTTGGCAGAATCTGAATCTAGCCTAATTTAAAAGGTGGCTGCGTGGAAAGTATTGACTTTATTGTTGTGATTAGTATACTAGTTATGTACCTCCTATTGCTTCGGCGATAGGACGCGAAACCGCAACTTACGTTGCGGTTTCTGCATTTTCTAGTATGCTTAGTGAGTCATGAAAGTATCTGTATATGTGGACGGCTTCAATCTATATTACGGGTGTCTTAAAAATTCACGATATAAATGGCTGAATATTTTTCACATGTCCAAATTGCTCTTTCCAAAAGATCAAATTTCTATAATAAAGTACTTCACTGCTCCAGTTAAAATACGACCAAATGACCCAGATTACGACAAGCCAAACAGGCAGCAAATTTACTTACGAGCACTACGAACAATATCAAGCATAAAAATTATTGAAGGAACCTTTTTGACTCATGAGGTTATGATGAAGAAGAGTGATGGAAGCGGCTATGTGCAAGTCACGAAAACAGAAGAGAAAGGGACAGATGTTAATATAGCATCACATTTACTGCACGATGCGCACAAAGGCTGTTTCGAGGCCGCTGTTGTGATTTCAAATGATTCAGACCTTGTTGAACCAATAAGAATCGTCACACAAGAACTCAACTTACCAGTTACTGTTGTCAGTCCGTTTAGGAAAAATTCACTACAGCTTAAAAATACCGCTTCATCAGTAAAACAAATACGAGAAGGTGTATTGAATGTAAGTCAATTTGCTGAGGATCTAGAAGATAGTGTCGGAAAATTCACCAAACCTGCAGTTTGGTAGGTATTAATAGTTTAAGGCGTTATACTGGATGCTTCTCTGCTTTGAAAGGAGAAGTGAACACGTGGCTCGCGGGATTAGGTTGTGGATTTGAAGAATAAGCAAATTTCTGCTATAAAAAAGGTGGTCTCGGATGGTGAGTTAATAAATAAGCTCGCCAATGCAAAAAGCGTCTCTGGATAAACAATTACAAATAAGACTGAAAAATAAAAACATCATGAACTTAGAATTTAAAATACTACCAACATTTAACCTACTTCGGTTATGTCTCTCTCGATAGGTATCGTTGGGCTTCCCAACGTAGGTAAATCAACATTGTTCAACGCTCTCACAAAAAAGGGTGTGCCAGCAGAGAACTATCCTTTTTGTACTATCGACCCCTCGGTTGGTATTGTTCCTGTACCCGACGCACGTCTGTGGAAGTTGTCTGATTTTTCAAAGTCAAAGAAGACTATCCCTGCAGCAATAGAGTTCGTGGACATCGCAGGGCTCGTCGAGGGTGCGTCAAAAGGCGAGGGTTTGGGCAACAAATTCCTCTCTCACATCCGTGAAGTGGACGCTATATTTGAAATGGTCCGCCTCTTTCCACTCACCGGTGGAGACAGTGATGTCACGCACGTGTACGGAAGTGTTGACCCTCTCCGTGATATCAAGGTTATCAACCTCGAGCTTTTGCTCGCAGATATGGAAACAGCAACCAAACGTCTCGGCGCTATCTCTCGTGAAGTAAAGCGTGGCGACAAAGAAGCGATAGTGGAAGAAGAAATGCTTAAGAAAGTTATTCTCGCAGTTGAAAGTGAGCGGATGGTTAATACGATTGCGTTTACGGAAAAGGAAATAGAGAAAATGAAGAGTATGCACTTCCTTACTGCAAAGCCTATACTCTATGGTTTGAACAAGCGCGCGGGAGCAAACAATTTTGACACTGCCGAACCTGAGAAATTTGCAGAGCTCACAGAATATATCGAGTCGACACAGGCTGGCTGGGTGTTGCTCGATGCGAAAATAGAAGACGAACTCAAGGATTTTGATGGTGCAGAGAAAGAGGAGATGCGTCAGGCTATGGGTGAGTCGGACGATGGTATCAACGACCTGATCACTGCTGGATACAAACTCCTCGGACTCGACACGTATTTTACAACTGGAGAGGACGAGACTCGTGCATGGACGATCAAAAAGGGTAGTACGGCACCTGTCGCAGGTATGGCGATCCATACAGATTTCAAAGAAAAATTCATCCGAGCAGAAGTGGTCTACTGGACTGACCTCCTCGAAGCAGGAAGTTACGGCGAAGCACGTGCAAAAGGTAAAGTGCGTACTGAAGGAAAAGAATATATCGTGAAAGACGGTGATGTGATTGAGTTTAAGATATAGCTATGGACCATACGCGCGAGCCGAAATTTGACCCTGATTCATTTACTCGACTAGCCACTGAGTTTGTGAGTACTTTTCCAGGAAATACTCTTTCATATGATGAGAGAGCCATACTTATGCTCGACTCTCTTTTTACAGATTGTGATGCGATCGGAAAGTATTCTGATGAAGAAAAATATCGAATACTTCTTTTTGTAGGCTCATTTTTAGGTGAATGCTTGGCAAAAGTCTTTAGCGGGCGCTGGGTGTATCAAGACGTTTCAGAAAGATGGGGAATAGAAGTAATTGCGAAAAGTAACGAAACTGCATTTCTCAATCCCTTTTACAAAATAGAGAAAATGCTAGATCTTGAAGAAGAGGCTGGTGCGATAGAGTACTGGTACAATATAACAAAGACCATCATCTAAAGTATGTCAGAAGAGAAAAAAGGAGAATTGTATACGTTTCTAGGTGGAGTATTCTGGGCCTTTTTTCCTATCATAACCATACTTGCTCTCAAGGGTGTTCCGAGTATGACAACACTTGCTTGGTCAACAGGATTCTCGTGCCTGTTCTTTCTTGTGTTATTTCTATACAAAAAACAATATAAGGAACTACAAAAGAAAAAAGTTTGGTTGTACTCACTGTTCGTGGCTCTACTTACTGGGGTATGTTTTTACGGGCTATTCTTTTGGGGTTTAACCATGACGACTGCAGGCAACGCTGGACTTGTCGCCCTCTTTGAAACTTTTACGTCTTTTGTCTTTTTTAGCATACTCAGACGAGAGCACTTCAAGACGGAGTATAAAGTTGGCGCAGTGCTCATGGTACTAGGTGCTGGTTGTGTATTGTTCAGGAACTTTTCTGGTATCAATCAAGGAGACTTGTTGATTGTAGCAGCGACGTTCTTTGCACCGGCGGGCAACATGTTTCAGCAAAAACTGAAAAAGATTACAAAGACTGAAACAATACTATTTTTACGTACACTTATTTCGACGCCTATTATATTTTTACTTGCGATACTGCTTGGTCAGTATGTTACAGTGTCGGAAGTGCGGCACGTGATACCTTTTCTTCTGATAAACGGCATACTCATCGTAGGCCTATCGAAAGTATTCTGGATAGAAGCAATACATCGTATCTCGGTAACAAAAGCTATAGCACTTGGGGCGTTTATCCCGTTCCTTACATTGATACTTTCATGGATTATTTTTAATCAAGCACCGACGTGGCCGCAAATCGTTTCCTTGCCGTTTTTGATAGCAGGAACGTATTTACTTACAGATAATTGGAAATTTAAAAAATGAAAAAGATTATTATCATTGGATTGACCGGCGCTGGTAAAACAACGCTTGCGAATAAACTGGGTAGTGCATTGGGGATCCCAGTTTTTCACCTCGATCAATACTTTTGGAAAGCTGGCTGGCGGCATGTGAGTCAAGCAGAGTTTTATGCAATGCAGGAAAAAATCATTGCAGAAAATAGTACGTGGATTATGGACGGAGGGTTTCCTCGATCGAAATCACTCGATCTTCGTATTGCGCACGCAGATACTATCATCTTTTTCGATTTACCCGTTGTTATTCCATTATGGAGAATGGCAAAGCGTTATTTTGAAATGCGTGGCAGAGAACGACCAGATGTTGGTTCTGGAAACAAACAACAACATCCCTTCACAAGGGCGGATATAAAGTACGCTATTAATTATCCAAGAAAAGACATCCACGAGAAGCTGGCGAAAGTTGGGAGTACCAAGCATGTTTTTGTGGTTAGAAGAAGTAAAGATATTGCGACCTTACTTAATAGTATCGACAAAATTGAATTATGAAACTAATATCAATAAACATAGAACAAAATAAGCACTTAAAGATTGTGCTGCCGTTTCTGGAACACGAAAGGCCAGATGTCGTCTGTTGCCTAGAAATATGTGAAGCAGACGTACCCAAGTTTGAAAAGTTGCTTGGTATGCAGAGTTTTTTCAAACGGGTCAACAAAGGGCTTTTTGAAAAAGATGGGCATGAAGATTATGTCGGCAATGCGGTATTTGCACGCAATTTTTTGTCCAAGAATTTTCAGTACTATTTTGGAGATGAGTCTAGTGTTCGATCCTATGAACATACACCAGACCCTAAAAAGTTCCGAAACAATTCTCAAATACCACTTTTGTGGATGGACGTCGAGCATGAGGATGTTGTCTTTAGGCTTGCAACCACACACTTAACCTGGACCATGGAAGGAGAAAGCACTCCTTATCAATTGGAAGATGTGGAAAAAATGCTTTCAATCACTAAAACTCTCGGTGAGCTTGTTCTTGTCGGAGACTTCAATGCTCCCCGCGGTGGAGAAACGTTCTCATGTATAGCTAGAATATACAAGGACAATATCCCGCCTGAATACAAGACCAGCATCGACCAGAATCTGCACAAAGTAAAAGGTTTGCAGTATATGGTAGACGGACTTTTTACCACACCTGCCTATGTTGCAAGCGGAGTGAAACTAGTCGATGGTGTGAGTGATCACATGGCAATAGTTGCAAATATTGATAAAATATAAAAATGGAACTGCACCCCGTTGTACAACAAATAAAAGATTTACTCACAGAGAACGCTATCGCGTTTAGTTATTTTGAGCACGAGGCAGTACGGACGAGCGAGGAAGCGCACGCACTCCGCCCTGGATACGAACTCTCGCAAGGAGCAAAGGCGCTGATCATCAAATGCAAGTTGGACGGGGGAGAGCGGAAGTTTGTGCAGTGTATCATCCCCGGCGATGCACGTCTCGACAATACTGCGGTGAAAAATGCGACAGGTGCGAAAAGTATTTCGTTTGCAACAAAAGAAGAATCAGATGAGATAACTGGGGGTATAGAATTTGGCGGCGTGCCACCTTTTGGTAATTTATTTGGATTGACTGTTTACATGGACCCAACACTTGGCAAACATGACGAGATACTTTTTAACTGCGGTGATCGTCGTGCGACTATCATCATGAAATTTTCTGACTATGTGAAGTTGGTGCAACCAATTGAAGCAACACTTGTTCAGTAGATGTAAAAACGCCCCTGTATATATTACAGAGGGTTTCGGCTTTCGCCGCTTGAGGGCAATCACACATTATGATTGTCCATTTCCAAATCGAACATTACTGATCGCGTGATCAATATCGTTCATTTGGGTTTGAAATTGGTCCCATTCTTTGCTTTTCTCGCAAAAGAAATTGAAAGCTGCGGTTTCTTCTTCGGTTGTTTCTTTAATACCCCCGTAGTTGATAGCACGCATTGCAGTTTCTTTGTCATCTATCCAGTTCACGAAAGTTTTCTGAACCAATTCTGGTTCATTTTCGTTTCCTGTTACGGAATCTAAGTTCTTAAGAATAACATTCATGCCCAGTGTTTTACTAGACAGAAAAAGGACCTCATTGTTTTGCAATCTAATACATTTCATAAAAAGAGTTTAATGGTTAACTAATTATTAGAATTATAGCATAAGAGCTAAGGAATGTCAATATAAAGCAATAAAAAAACTTACCCAGAGGAGTAGGGTAAGTTGGCATCGGAAATTGTTGTTCATTCACCTATATTGAGATACTTCTCAAAGGCGAATGTGTTGTCTTCGCAGCTGAGCACAATTGCTTGGCAATGGCCACAGCCATTCGTTCTAAGACCTTTTTTGCTTGAAAGCAAATATTCCGGAAGGTCACGTGTCAAAACACTGTATCCAACAAGAATAACAAGGTCAAACTTTTTCATGTCATTGAAAGTCTGAGTATGAAAAAATTTCTTCATCCTCTCCATTCGAACTGAAAATTCATAATCGATATTCATTCGATCATCTTTACGCAGTTCCCCTGACTCGAGTTTTGCATGAATAGTTGACGCACATGTATGGGGCGCAGGATGAGAACTGTAGCGTATCAAAATGTCGGGTGATGTTTTATACGCCAGTATGAGCTCTGCAAGTGTTATCGTCATCTTTTGATGATGATTGGAAATATTGTTATCACCGCTCTCCCATTTCGGGCCAGCAACGACGATGAGATATCTATTTTTCATAGAATAGTTTTTCTTTTACCATACTAGTTAACGCGATGATTGTAAAGTATCTTTAAAAAGTGTATTTTATATATACATGAAGACGACAGTTAGTCCAAAAAGCAAGATAGTGGTTTTACCTACAGATACTCTGTATGGTATTTGCACGAGTGCTTTTGACAAGGCTGCGGTTGAGCGGATATATGATATCAAGGGGCGAGACGAGAACAAACCGTTTATAGTACTTATTTCGAAATTATCCGAGCTAGAAAAGTTTGGAATATCGCCTATACTTTTGCGTGCGAACAAGCAACTATTGGCATCGGTGTGGCCAGGGAAGGTGAGTGTTATCTTACCACTTCAGAAGTCTGCACTGAAAAAATTTGCATATTTGCATCGAGGTACAGGCAAGCTGGCATTTCGTCTACCTCGCAAGAAAGCTCTCCTTGCGCATCTCAAAAAGTCTGGTCCACTAGTGGCCCCTTCTGCAAATCCTCAGGGTTTGAAGCCGGCAGAAACTATCGCAGAGGCTAAAAAATACTTTAGTACCAACGTCGATCAGTATATTGCTGGCGGGAGACTCGTTGGCTCGCCGTCGACTATCATTGAGATAGCAAATGACGGTAGCGTCAAGCTTGTGCGTCAGGGTGCCGTGAGAGTAAAATACGTTACACCTAGCCGCTAGTATCTAGCAACTAGCAATTCATTCACTTGTTATTCATGAGCATTTTGTAAACTGTTATCTATTATCAGAAGTATTAATCTTAATAACTATATGCAAAACAATACACCTTTCGAAAATTATAAAGTTCGCGTAAAACACGCTATCGAACTTCTCGGTTTTTCATCAGAGCTTGCTGACAAGATGACTGTTCCGCAAAATATCGTGCAAGGTGATATCGAAGTGACCATGGATGACGGAAGTCAGAAAAAGTTTCCAGCGTATCGTGTTCAGTTCAACAACGCTCGCGGTCCATACAAAGGTGGTATCCGTTTTCACCCTGAGGCTGATATCGAGGAAGTGAAAGCTCTCGCAGCTCTCATGGCTATCAAGTGTGCCGTTGTAGGTATTCCACTCGGAGGAGGCAAGGGAGGTGTTGCTTGCAACCCAAAAGAATTGTCTCAGAAAGAAATCGAGCAGATATCTCGTGGATGGGCTCGCATGATGGCGCCATACATCGGAGCAAACAAAGACATCCCTGCGCCTGACGTATATACAACTCCAGCAATCATGGGCTACATGGTAGACGAATTTGAAAAAGTAACAGGCAAAAGTGAGCCTGGGGTTATTACAGGTAAACCGCTTTCGATGGGTGGCAGTCTCGGACGTACACCGGCAACAGGACTCGGAGGGTTTTATGTTTTTGAAGCGCTTCTCAATTCTCTCGATGATAAGAGTCGTCAGCGTGTAGCGATACAAGGTTTCGGCAATGTCGGTTTCTATGCAGCAAAATTTATTCACCAGGCAGGGCACAAGATAGTTGCTATATCGGACAGTAAAGAAGCTATCTATGTTGCAGACGGTATCGACCCTATCACTGCAAATGCTCTCAAAGAAGAAGGCAAGAAACTCAGTGAGTATCCAGGAGCGACAGTGATCACCAACGAAGAGTTGCTCGTATGTGACTGTGACATACTCGTACCTGCCGCTCTCGACAACCAGATCCGTGAAGACAATGCAAAAGACGTCAAAGCAAAAATTATTCTCGAACTTGCAAATGGACCACTCACTCCCGAGGCCGACGAGATACTCAAGAACAAGGGTGTCCTTGTTGTGCCGGATGTTCTCGCAAATGCGGGAGGTGTCACCGTGTCATACTTTGAATGGGTGCAGAATGTTGGTGGCTACTATTGGACTGAAGAAGAAGTGTTCTCAAAGCTTCGCAACATCATGCAAGAGTCTTTCCAGCAAACCTACATGCTCGCAGAAGAGAAGGGTGTTACTTTGCGCGAAGGAGCATTCTTGCTCGCGGTGAAGCGTATTGCTGAGGCTATGAAGGATAGAGGACGGATATAGTTTACAGCTGACAGGTTCTAGCTTGCAGAAAGATAAACAAAAATAGTCGCCTACGCGACTATTTTTGTTTATCTTTTATCTGTTTGATTTCGAGCATGAGGCTCTCGAGTGTATTCTCAATCTTATCCATGAGCGCCTTGTCGCGTGCGAGCTCTTCTTTTTCATCAGCTTCTACATCTTCTTGTATCTCGTCGACGTTTTCCTGGATTTCATCCACATCTTTTTCGATTTCCGCCACGTCGACTTGAATCTCATCCACGTCCTTTTCGATTTCAGCGACATCCTCTTGAATCTCGTCGACGTCTTCTTGAATCTCCTCGACATCTTCCTGGATATATTCGATATCACGAGAAGCCTTATTCACACTCATTTGAATAAATATCGCTAGATAGATAGCCTCGAGCGAAACAATCGTCGTCATAACTAGAAGCACGGTGTCAAAAGGCACTCCGAAAAGTACGAGTGCAAATGCACCCAGAAACAGCACGGTATGGACCGCTAGTGACTGCAGGGAACCAATCCATGAAGTGGCCTTGGTTGCTATTTTTTCCAGCTTATTTTCTTTTCGTGATTTATTCGGCATACCCTTACAAAATATAGCATATTTTGCTATACTTCTCTATATTCACATAATATTGCATGCTTATGGAAAAAACACACACCACCTCGAAAATAACTCCTCAATTTTTCTTTACCACACTCGGTGTCGTGGTTGCTCTCATGGTTTCTACGATAGGCTTCCTCAATCTCATTTTCGAAACTCTCGAGCATGCGTTTCCTGACGTGCTCAACGCGAGCTATCAATATGGTTACAGTTCATATACGTTTGACGGGGTACGTACGGCGCTCGCTATTGTGATCATCGCGTTCCCAGTATTTTTTGCACTCGGACGACTCTGGAGAAAGTATATTGCCCATGGTCTCACTCACGGAGATGAAATACTCAAAAAATGGGTACTCTACGGATTGATTTTTCTTATCACCCTCACTGCATTTATCGATCTCATCGTTTTGGTTCGTTACTTTGTCTCAGGTGAGATAACTATCAGATTTGTTTTGAAAGTGCTCGCCGTGATAGTTGTATGCTCGCTTCTCGGCTCGTACTACATCGATCTATTAAAAAAGGGCAAGTGGAACGTTGCCAAATATATTCCAGCTGTAGCAATCCTCGTAGTGCTCGCGGGTATTGTGTATAGCTTTAGCATCATCGGTTCACCGACCGCACAGCGTGAGCTTCGTCTCGATCAGCGCCGCATCGAAGACTTGCAAAACATCCAATACCAAGTGATCAATTACTGGCAACAAAAAGAAAAGCTTCCAGAGAGTATGTCAGAACTCGTTGATCCGCTACAGTCATGGGGACAGATACCTGTCGATCCAGAATTTGAAAAAGGTACCGTCTATGAATACAGGAAAACTGCTGACATGACGTTTGAACTCTGTGCAACATTCTCTCGTGATATTCCTGTGGGTTGGCAAGAAAACCAGTATGGTGGTGGTCCATATCCGATGTACGCGACAGATTCTATGGGTGGTCGCGATGTTGCAGTGTCTGAGCCAGCGATGGCGCCGGATATGATAGGTGTCACCAACGAATCATGGAGCCATGGTGAGGGACGAACGTGTTTTGAAAGAACCATTGATCCCGAAAGATATCCGATCTATCCAAAAGCTTATTAGAAAATCTCGCGCATATTTCCCTGAATGAAATCTTACGATCACAAAAAAATTGAATCAAAACTTCTAAAAGAATGGCAGGCAAAGAAGATCTACGAAGCAAAAAATGTGAGCAAGCAAAAAAAATGCTACGTGCTCGACATGTTCCCGTACCCATCTGGTGCTGGACTACACGTGGGTCACCCTCGTGGTTATATCGGTAGCGACGTGTATGCACGCATGAAGCGCATGCAGGGTTTCAATGTGCTTCACCCTATGGGATTTGATGCATTTGGACTTCCTGCCGAGCAGTATGCGATACAGACCGGCAAACATCCGAGTATTATCACCAAGTCTGCTATCAAAAATTTCAAATCACAACTCAGTAAAATTGGTTTCTCGTACGACTGGTCTCGCGAGGTGCAAACGATTGATCCTGGTTACTACAAGTGGACGCAATGGATTTTCCTAAAAATCTACAATTCATTTTTTGATACCGTAAAGCAAAAAGCGCGGCCTATCGACGAGCTCGTGGCGATGTTTGAAAAGTCTGGCAATGCAAAAGCAAACGAAACCACCTGGCATGGTGATGTTCATACTTTTACTGCAAAAGAATGGAAGGCGTATTCTGAAAAAGAGAAGCAGGACATACTCATGGCATATCGCATGGCGTACGAAGGCTATGCAGAAGTGAACTGGTGCAAAGAACTCGGCACCGTGCTCGCAAATGACGAAGTAGTCGACAAAGAAGGAAAACTCGTTTCTGAGCGAGGGGAATTTCCTGTAGAGAAAAAGAGCATGCGCCAGTGGTTCATGCGTATTTCTGCGTATGGAGATAGACTGATTGACGGATTGAACGAAGTCGACTTTGCAGAATCAACAAAAGAAATCCAACGCAACTGGATCGGCAAGAGTGAGGGGAGTGAGATATCTTTTGAACTTTCAACTGGCGACGCTATCAGAGTTTTCACTACGCGCGCAGATACGCTTTTTGGGGTGACGTATATAGTGCTTGCGCCGGAACATGCATTAGTCTCAAGTCTCAAGTCTCAAGTCGCAAACAAAGCAGAAGTGGAAAAATTCTTGGAATCTGTGAAGAGTAAAACACAAGAAGAGCGGACTGATGCAAAAGAGAAAAGTGGGGTTGCACTCGAGGGTGTCTATGCAACAAATCCTGCGAACGGCGAGCGCGTACCGGTGTGGATAGCAGACTATGTTCTTGCTGGATATGGTACGGGAGCCGTGATGGCAGTACCAGCTCATGACGAGCGTGATTTTGAGTTTGCAAAGAAGTATAACTTGCCTATCAAGCGTGTGATTGAACCAGTCTTTTACTCTTCAGATTCACCTCTTCGAGAAGGCCTTCCTATAATAAAAAGAGACGCTGTCTGTGCAATAATCAGAAATCCAAAAGACGATTCCTATCTCTGCAGTGTGTGGCGCGATATGCATATGAACGGTCTTATCACTGGCGGTATTGAAGAAGGGGAAGATATAGTCGAAGGCGCTTTGAGAGAAATATATGAGGAAACTGGTTATAAGAATTTGAAGTTTGTAGCAGACCCCGATGTAGCGATTCATAGTTTTTTCTTTCACCGCAAGAAAGAGGTCAATCGTTGTGCACGTTTTCAGTATCTCTTTTTTGATCTTATCGATGCAACCCAAGATCCTATAGATGAAAAGGAGGCAGCGATACATGATCTTGTTTGGAAAAAAAGAGATGAGCTCGATAACTTTTTTTCTGTTATAGAAGGACAGTATTTACTTGAACTTATCGATAAAAAAGAGTGCGCAATGACTGATACTGGTATTCTTACACATTCAGAAAAGTTTGATGGCATGGAAAGTGCAGAGGCAAGAATTGCTATTACCAAGGCTGTCGGTGGAAAACTTGTCACCAAATACAAAATGCGCGACGCTATCTTTGCACGACAACGATATTGGGGAGAGCCGATACCGCTTATTCATGACAAGAAAACGGGGCTGATCCGAGAAGTGCCACTTTCTAAACTTCCTCTCAAGCTTCCAAATGTGAAAAGCTACAAACCTACAGGCACGGGCGAGAGTCCTCTTGCTGGCGTGGCAAGCTGGGTTAAAGCCGGTTACGAGACAAACACGATGCCGGGATGGGCGGGTTCTTCTTGGTACTTCCTCCGCTATATGGATCCTAAAAATTCCAAGGCTCTCGCAAGCACGGGCGCTCTCAAGTATTGGCGCGATGTCGATATGTATGTTGGCGGTACTGAGCACAACACTGGACACTTGCTCTATGCGCGTTTTTGGCACAAAGTACTCTACGATCTCGGTATTGTCCCAACAAACGAGCCTTTCCGAGCGCTTCGTCACCAGGGTATGATCGGAGGTTCCGACGGTCGCAAGATGAGTAAACGCTGGGGCAACGTCGTCAATCCAGACGATGTCGTAGCGACATACGGCGCTGACTCGCTTCGTGTGTTTGAGATGTTCCTCGGGCCTTTTGATGCGCACCTACCATGGTCTACAGATGGTATCGTCGGTTCACGACGGTTTGTGGAGAAAGTTTGGAAGATGGGGGAGAAAGTCAAAAGTCAGAAGGCAAATGCTAAAAGTGACACCAATATACAAAAAACGCTTCATAAGACAATAAAAAAAGTTTCAGAAGATATAGCAAGCTTCAATTTCAATACGGCTATTTCTGCGATGATGATCTGCATCAATGAGATGGAAAAGGGTCAAGTTGCAAAGAGCGACTTTATAAAGTTCCTTCAGGTGCTTGCACCGTTTGCTTCTTTTGTCACTGAAGAATTGTGGAGTGAACTCGGAGAGAAGGGTAGTATTCACACTAGTCCGTGGCCAAAGTATGATCCAAAGTTGATTGTTGATGATGAGATAACCATGGGAATACAAATCAACGGCAAAGTTCGCGACGAAGTTACTATTCCAAAAGACGCGACTGAACTCGAGGTCAAAACACTTGTCCTTGCTCGTCCTAAAGTACGCGAATGGATCGCAGGCAAAGAGATCAAAAAATTTATTTATGTCCCAGGCCGTATCATATCGGTTGTTGCTCCTTAGTCTATGGTCAAACGCATCCTTAAACTATTCAACAAAGACTTTGGCAACGTGCACCATGCGGCGATACTGCTCGGCGTAGCGATGTTTATGTCCCAGATACTCGGACTTGTCCGTGATCGCATACTAGCGAGCACCATCGGCCCTAGTCAGACGCTCGACATATACTATGCAGCGTTTCGCATACCGGACTTGCTCTTTGTCACTATCGCGTCTCTCGCGTCGGTCACAGCGGTTGCGCCGATGCTTGCGAAATACTTCAAGGATGGAGATGGAGAGGTGGAGAAACTCAAAGCGAGAAAGTTTCTCGGAGACTGTCTCACTTTTTTTACGCTCCTTCTGATTATTGCGAGTGTTGTCGTATTTTTTGCTATGCCGTTTTTGTCACGACTTATCGCTCCAGGATTTGACGCACATGCGCAGTCCGAACTCGTCCACATGAGTCGTATCATGCTTGCCTCCCCGATACTTCTCGGAGTCTCAAACTTGCTCGGTAGCGTCACGCAACTCTTTCGCCGGTTTACTGTGTATGCTCTCTCGCCGATTGTGTACAACCTCGGTATTATC
>Ga0075163_10007281_pt1 | contig 14631 bp, 12 predicted proteins | sample JI1023141ADNA_FD_71478 | JGI IMG/M metagenome (GOLD analysis project Ga0075163, IMG submission 71478) | Wastewater effluent complex algal communities from Wisconsin, to seasonally profile nutrient transformation and Carbon sequestration -... | ecosystem: Engineered > WWTP > Effluent > Algae...
CCACCGAGACAGAAGCCCAACCCTGGCTCGGAGCGCGCATCTTCAGAAGGACCTCGATGGAGTTGAGGTAACCCTCGGTGAAGTAGGAGTTGGTTGGGGTTATGACGGCAAAGGCCTGCTCGAACGTTGAAGCAAAGTAGCGCCCGGCGTGGCTAGTGATGCCCATGGGGGCTGCAATGCCAACTGGGACGTTGGCCACAACGCGAACAGCCCCCGAATAACCGTCGGTGATCGTGACGGTCACCTTGGGACCGAACATGCACATGTAGCCGATGAGGCCCGCAAGGAGCGGAGTCGCGTCCCACTTGGTGAAGAACGCAGCACGAAACCCGAACCACAGGATGCCTACGAGGAACGCCAACTTCATCATGTTGGCGATGGGGCCGGAGTTGAAGATCATCGCCAATCCGTTGAAGGCATCGGCGAGGAGCGTGTACTCCCCCATGGAAATGATGTCGAACATGATGCGTCAGCCGGGAATCAGTTGGAGGGGCCCCACGTGATCGGACGCAAGCCGACAGCCACCGCGCGGGAGAGGTTCTCGCGCATGAGCTGAGCGATCGTAAGGTTCGCTTGCTGTGCCTTCAGGGTGTCTGAGAAGCGGGCGCGATCCTCGATGATCTGCTTGTCGATCTCGTCCAACTTTGCGATCCACTCCTTCTGCTGAAGAGCGGCCTTGCTTTGGTCAGCGGTGACACGCGCGTTCTGAACAATTTGAGCCAAATACTCGAAAGCCATTTCAGAAGCGATCCAAACGGAGAGAGTCCTCGCATAGGTCTCGGCGGCTCCGGGGTTGGTAGCCAACTCACGAAGATGTGCATAGACCCCGCCTGGCAGACCAGTGATGAATCTCTTCTGATCATCGCTCAGCACGAGTCCGCCCGTGGACTCGCGTGCGTTAAGTCGACGGATAATTCCTGGCTCACCGGCATTGCCGATCAAGAGTTCCTCGACCTTTGGCAAGAACCCTGGAATGGTCTTGGTCTGTTTCTCTGAAGTCGGCTTGATCATGCACTCGGTGTCGGGGCACTTATAGATTTCACGAGGACCACCGTAGATGAAATCTGTGAACTTGAGCAGCGGAGGCAGGAAGTAGGTCTTGTCAGTTTCCTTGGACGGATCTTCGTCTGTTGGCTCTTGAATGGTGACGATGGTTCCATGGAACGACATGGTGACCTCGTTGAACTCCTTCTTGTCGGCTGCGTTCAGAACGGCACCCCACCAGTCGGAAAGATTCGTTCTTGCAGCGGCTGATGCAGCGATGTTGAGGTTGACCCGCTCCATCACACGCTGAGCTGAGGTGTTTCCAGAACCAGCGGCCTCACGGACATCCTTCTGAGTCTTGCCGGGCTCCTTCTTAGGGCCGAAGTAGTCAGTCGAGATGCCGGAGAGGTAGTTGCCGAGCGACTTGTCATTACCTGCAATGTCGTCGATGTCGTCTGCGACGCTACGCACCTTCTTGGCCATGTCGCCGGCGTCGATCTTGCAACTATTGATCGTCAAGGCGTTCATATCCTGGGCAAGCTTCTGGATACGCGCCAAGTGCTGGTCACAGTCCTTGCAGAGGTAGGACAGAGCCATATTGAAGGCGAAGGCGGGAGCAGCGGCGGCCAGGTTGCGCAGGAAGTTGATGAAAGCTTCCTTCGAGATGAAGCTCAGGCTGCCCGCATACGCGTCGATGCCGTTGCAGTCGGCTCGCAGACGCGGAGGATCGAAGGCGACGAGGCGCAGTTGTGCGACCTTCGGGCGATAGACGAAACTGCCGCCGCTGATGACCTTAGCAGCCTGTGTCTCGTATACGCCGGGCGCAGTGACGTTCATCATGGCGTTGAACTGAGCATTCATGGACTGGTCCATGGGCGCAGCCCGGACGACTTGCGTCACGAGACAGAGGAGGACCGCGAGAGCCAAAGCCCAACGGGCGGCAATCGTGTTCAGGCGGCTAAGATTCATGTCAACCTCCGAAAGTCTCAGCGCAGGGTCGTCTGCGCGAGAGCGGCCTGGCGCTCTAGCATCAGACCGACGAGCCAGTCACCCATCGAAGTCGAGAAGGGCAATCCAAAGCCGCTGCTCTTCTTGCTCGGGCCGAAATCGTGGTAACCGACCTTCCAAGTGGTCTTGATCAGGCTGTCGAGGGTGTCGACGCCATCGGTCAGGCCGATCTCGAAGGCCTGCTCACCAGTCCAGACCTCGCCGGTGAAGTACTTGTAGTCGGGCTTGAGGGCGCTACCGCGGCGAGCCTTCACCTCCTGGGCGAAGCGGTCAGCGATGGAAACCACAAGAGACTGCGCTTTCGCTTCAGCAGCTGGCGTCTGTGCGCTCCAGGGATCGAGCATGCCCTTGAGTTCACCGCTGGCGTAGGTCTTGCGCGAGACCTCGAATCGTTCTGCGATCTTGTGGAAATCCCACGTGTTCATGATCGCGCCGATGCTGCCAACCAGCGAGTACTTGCCCGCGTAGACCTTGTCAGCGTGCATGGCGATGAGGTAGGCAGCGCTCGCGCCAGTGTTGGCGATGACGGCATAGACAGGCTTGCCGGTCTCCTTCTTCTTGGCGTTGAAGTAGTTGTAGATGCGCTCAGCCTCTGCAGGGGCACCGCCTCCGGAATCGATGTACAGGACGACAGCCTTGACGTTGGGCTTGCTGAAGGCCTTCTGAAGAGCCGGGATCACGGCATCTGCGCTGGCCGTCTGAGAGCCTTGCACGATGTCGCCGGTCACACGAACGACACCGACGATGTCGGAGTTCGGGACGATCTTGTAACCCAGCGAGGTGACGTAGAAGAAGACGTAGATACCGAAGAGGATGAGCGTGCTGCCGCCGAGGAGGAAGCGCTTGATGTGCTTCCAGCGGCGCTCGGTGCGACGCTCGTTGATCAGATCAGCGATGAGCGCCTCACCAGCGGCCTCCTTGAACTGTGCGGCGTTGACTGGTGGGGAGGCGGGGTCATTGGGGGAGGATTTGCGTCGAAAGATTGAGAGCATCTTGATTTCCTATCACCGAAGGTTGGTGCGCAGCTGCGACCGGAGAAAGTCGCGGACGGCACGCGGGTCGTCGGCTGATCCTTGGGGCATCGATGTCAATGTAGCCGGAGAAGGCATCAGCTGCTTCGATGTTGCGCGAGTGGAGGCATATTGTTCTTCGGAAATGGCTTTGGAGCTAGCCGCGATTTCTATGACACGACGTGTGATCTCTTCAATCGCGATCACAGAGTCTGAGATTTGGACGAACTCACCGTCTTTGGATTGAAGAAAGAGGGTTGGTGTCCCACTCACCTGAAGCTGTGCAGCGTGCCCCCTGTCATTGACAAAGCGCTTCCAGGGATTGTTCGGCATGTCGATGTGATCGACGGACACCGGGAGCACGCTAAAGCCATTGAGGTTGGCGAAGGTTGCCAGGATCGGCGCCTGCTGGTGGCAGGGTGCACAGTCGCTGCGGAAGAAGAACCAGATGCCGAACTTCTGGGAGATGTCCTTGAGCAGAGAAGACTTCTTGGCGTCGGCCTGTCGATTGGCCAGCTCAGCCGCAGGTCCCCACATGGGTCGAGCGCGGTTTTCGTCCAGCAGGGGATCGACAGTGGCGACGCGCTGGTAGATCGAGCTGAAGCGATCGGCAGCGTCCATCGCGAAGCGCTGCAGATACAGGTAGTTGGACACGTTCTGCGGGCTGGGATCGTCGATGGCGATCTCGAGGTACTTGGGCAGGTTGTCCTTCACCCAGGCAGAGCTGAATGGCTTGGGCCCGGGTGGAGGTGCGGGTGTTGCGGGCGGCGGCGGCGGCGGCGGAGCCTCTGCCTCTGGCTCAGGATCAGGCTCTGGCTCGGGCGGCACTTCCTTCCAGTGCCAGCCACGAGCCTTGTCTGCATAGTGCGGAAAAGCGATGCGCTCTCCGGATGCAGTGCGACCAGGAGAAGGCGGTGTCTGCGGTGCAGGCTTCGCTGGTTGCTGAACTGCTGGACGGGGGGGTTGTTGGGCGTGAACAGCCTGGTGCGAGGAAAGCAGAACTGCAAGGAAGCACGCGTTCGCAACAAGTGTCTTGGTGTGCAAAGCGCTCATGGGAGTCCTCCCCACATCTTTGTGCGGACGTTGTTTACGTTGGTCATTGGCGTATTAGGAGCGCCGACAGCTTGAGTTGTGACCTCAGTAGTCGTCATACCTTGGTGGCCAGGCGCATTGCCGTAAGTGGTAGCGTTGTTGGCCGAATACATCGCATCAGCAGACGCAGCATCCGTAGGATGCAAGTTGGCCATCTTCAGATAGCTGAGCCACTCGGTCAGATCTACTCGATCCCAGTCAACCGCGGCGAGCTGAGTAGCTGTGAGGCCCTCGCAAACTGGGTTCCCACTGGCACGGGGCCATCGCAGTCCAAGTTGAGGTCGAACCTGTTCCTGAATGATGCGAGCGAGGGGGGAAGCGAAGCAGCAGTACGACTTGGAACGCTCGTAGCAGATGCCAAGGAAGCGAGAGGAGCAATAGGAGCCAAGTTCCTTGCAACTCTTGAGCGCCTTCTTGGTGGCTAGCTCGAACTCCCGATCTTCGCAGGACCAGATGATCTGAATGAGGATCATCACGATTGCGTAGTACATCATGAATGTGCTGAACATCTCCATCATTGCACCGACTTCGTTCATCAAGCCGCTCACGCCGGCTTCACCAACAAACTCGGTGAATGCTTCGCCGAATACTTCCGTACCCCATTCAGTTAGTCGCTGAGCGGCGGTGTCCTTAATCTTCTGAACACTGAACTCGCTTACAGCCTCGGTAAGGCTGCTTGAAAAGTTTGAAGCGAGGCTTTGCCAGGCGCTCACGATCGGCTGGCTAATTGCCGAGTAGGTCTGACTAACCGCGCTGCTCAAGGCTTGGTAGCCGCTGGTGATGCTCCCAAGACCAGCAGACTGCATGGCCGAGGCGACATATGTCCAGTTGGTGACCTTGTAGGTGTAGTAAGCGAGCTTTATGTAGTCAGCGAGAGTGGTATTTGTCGGTTGATCGCAGCAATTCTGGACCCCCCAGAAGACGTCACGACAACGGTACCCCTGCCCCTTGAATACCTTGCACTCTCCACCAGGAATGCACTCCTTATCAGAGTCCATCCACTGAACCATTCCAAGCTGAGCAGCAGCCTTATTGAAGTCGGCGTTTCGTTCTGCTGGCGCGGGCTCCACACACTCAGTCCCCATGCAACGGATGGGTCCAGCGCACGAAGTTGTGGTTGTGGTTGCGGTGGACGCTGCAGTGTCAGTGCCGCAATCGAAGTGGAGCGTGTGAAGCATGCACCGACCGGTGACCGGGTCGATGTGCTCTGGAAGACACTCACTGCGAAGGAAGGTACAGCCTGGCGTCGTTTCAAGCGCGGTGCAAGTATCTACTGGTCCAGGAACAGAGGGATACCTGCAATTGAAGTTGCGTGCCTCGGCGTCGAAGCAGATGGGAGAGGTCGGGGTTGTTGGCTCGCCAGGATAGAGTGGCTCGAGTCTCGACCACTTGTCCGGGGTGATTGGAACCATGCCGACCTTGCGATCCATGGATGCGTTGACACAGGCCCACGCGTTGGTGGATGCGAGGTCGTTAACAGAGCCTGTGGAAACCCAAGGGACAGGATCAAAGGAGCATGCGGTTCGGGGAGTAGAGCAGCCAAGGGGTTCGTCGACGATGGGCAAAGGCGTCGCCGTGCCCATCATGAAGGAACCCTTGAGGACAAGGTCCCCGTCGCCACCGGCAAAGTGCCGAGCGACGAAGCGACCTACCCAGCCGTTCCCCTCTGAAGGCTCCTGCTCCATATAGATCTGGTCAAAGTCACCGGAACTACCAGAGGTGTCAAGATTGAACTGAACGACGACAAGATCCTCGGGGGCAGGAATGGGCCACTGGTCTTCAGGGATCGTCTCAATGCTGACGTCACTCGGCCAGTCGCCGCTCAATTGCTCGTCGAGGACGTTGTAATAAATGCCGGCAGCAGCAGCGCCAGCTTCTTGCTCAGGGTTATAGAGATCGCTGGTGTTGATGCAAGTTTCTTCGCCGCCCTCGTTGATAGAGCAAAATGGATCACGGGCGGAGTTGTAGGTTAGCTTTGTCGGGGTCCTGAACTTGATCTCGAAGCGAAGAAAATGCCTGACTTTGCCCTTGTATGTGAAGTTCGATGTGGACCCCTGGTACGTGAACTGCTTGAAAGGCCTCGTAACGCGGCAGCCCGTTGTCTCAGGAGTGCGCTCGCAAGTCCGATAGTCGGCAACGTGATTGAGAACGGGCGCCTGCGTCGGAGTGGTTGTCGTCTGACAAGCACTAGACATCGAGGCAAGGAACCCGTTGGTGTCTGTACCGTTGTAGATTGACTTGGAGGTGGTGACGATAGGATCGCGACTCTGGTCAGGGCGCGACGACTGCACAGCACGATTGCGCACCGTCTTGTAGGCATCACCGTATGCGTCGCCGGCAGGAGCGGAGAGCAGGTTATTCGAGCCAGTCGATGAGCCTGAGCCCATGGCTGAACGATCACCGAACACTGCGACGTTGCCATCAGAAGCCGCCTTCTTGGCAGGGTTTGTAGAACCCGGAATGAGCTGCTCACCAGTCATCACCTTGCCGTTGGCAATGGGGTTGGTGCTGTTGATGGTGACCTGGCCGGTCGTCGTGTTGATGGTAGGAGGGGTGATGGCGCCAGCAGCAGTACGAGCAGCTGCTGATCCACTTGCAGTCGCAGGGGAGAAGTCGACTTGAGCGTAAGCAGACTCACTCAGCGCCAAGCTCGCAATACTGACGAAGGGTGCAAGGGAAAGTCCGAGCGCGGAAGTGGCGGTAAACGACTGAACGAACGGGAAAACCGCAGAGACGATAGAGAGCACGCACGCAGTAACGCGCGAGAACAGGCTGTCGGCTCGAAAGAATCGCATGGCAATCAGTGGATGCAGCAGTCGGTGTAACGCCAGAGCATGTGGACAGCATCCTCACCAACGGCTGGAATCTGGCGGCGGAAACCACCAGTCTTGAACTGGGACTCACCCGTCCAGTGGCAGCAAGTAGGGCCGTCAGCCTCGGGGACGGGGAAGAACTGACTCCACTTGTACTGCTCCTTCGGCATGAAGATTTCGGTCTTGCCGCCGCAAAGAGAATCCTTGCCGTACGTCTTGTGGCCCATGCCACGGCGGTGCTTCACAGCGAGCTGACGGGCTGCGAGGGCGTTGGTCGGAGCGTGGAATCCGAAGTCGCCAGAATCGGCGGTTGAGAGAGGATAGAGCGGTCCCCAGCAGCCGAGGCACCACCAGAAGGGAGAGCTGGATGGAGTGATGCCAGAACTGAGCATTCCGCACTCCGCCATGCAGGCGGCGGCAGACGCAGGGTTGGCGAAGAGAACCGTCTCGAAGTAGATGAAAAGAGAGAGTTCATCGTCGGAGGCCGTAGGGTCGAACTCCGTCATGAGCATGACGTCCATGTCCTGGTAGCCCCCGGGATTGCATTCCTTGCTGACCAGTAGGTCCATCATGGTGGCAAGGGGGAAGGCCCAGGTGTGAACGTGATAGTGGAAGGTTGCGGCAGTCGCATCGTTTCGACTGAAGATTCCTCGCACATCGATAGAGTCATCATTGATCACAAGGCCGCCGAGGACAGGCATGCAGTACGGTGTGCGTACGACTTCGAACATGCGGTAAGGCAACCAGGCGCCCATGGTGAAGCCGAGTGACGGAACTCCAAGTGAGTCAGCGCATGCGCACAGCGCGCTGCGGTTGGCTCCGGGCGGATCGTCGGAGTTGAGGGAGGCGCCGAAAAGGCGGATGGGGAGCAAGCATGACCAGCAGATGCTGCTGATGAGGTTTGAACCGAACAGCTGAGCGTCATTGCAACGGTCAGCACGGGCGGTCCCGCTTGCGAGAAGCGACAGAACGAACGAAAGGACAACAAGCAAGCGCTTCATTGCAGGGACTCCGGACCGATCTCGCGAAGTTGAAGGTTTGTCCCGTCCGATTTGGCGACAGTTGGAACAACGCGAACGGAGAGCCTCTCGCGCACGGTGTCGTCGAGGAAGAAGATCTTGTGGGGACGAAGAGCCTGGGAAATCTCCTTGAAGCTCTCCATGCCACGATCGCGGTCGACCTCTGTGGTGATGAGGACGGCAATGCGGTTCTGGGCGAGGTCGGCGTCAGCGATGGATTTGGCGAACTTCAGCTGCCTTGGATCGGTGGCGTCAAAGACGACGATCTGGCGCGACATGCCAAAGGCCTTGAGGGGGTTGAACGAACTGCCGGCGACAGCAATGAGCTTTCCGTCGGGCATGGCGATGTCGTTGGCAAGCACGACGGTAGGGTCAACGGTTCTGGTGGCGGACTCAACAGCCTTGGGCAGCGAGATGATGTTCAAGCTGTGGAACATCCGCTGGGTGGCCTTGTGCTTCTTCGACTCCCAGTCGATTGAGAGGATGCGAGCTTTGAAGTCCTCGACGAGATCTGGCTCAACGATGGGCAGGGTCTGACCGCGCGAACCAAGATCGCCATACTGGTGGTCCCGGAGACGATCAGCTGCGTAGTCGACAGCAAGAGTGCCGGAGACCTTGGAATAGTTGTTGATCGAGGTGGCCACGACGACGGTCGGCACAAGTTCGACCTCGAACTGCTGGAATGGGCGAGGGTCGATCGTGACGTTCGGAATCGGGGACATGGAGCCGGCGATTCGCTGGACCCTTAGAGCTCCCTTATCAAGTGTCGAGCCGGGCAGGATCCCACGAAGGAACACAGTGGCTCCAACCTGTGCAGCGACCTCGAGGGCAGACTTGATGTCACCGTCGCTCTGGGACTGGCTGATGAAGATGTACACCGATGGGCCAGAACTGGCAGCGGGTGCCTGGAGAAGGTTGTTCGGGGCGTGGGCGCCCAACGAAGGAATGCGGACCGTGGCGGCCATGTCCGCCGCGCGCTCCATGCCGGGGTTGTAGGTATCCGTGGACTTGCGCAGCGACCCCAGAGGGATCTTGTTGGCAATGTCCGTCGCGATCTCGATGCTCTGCGCGCTGCTGGGTGTAGCTGTTGAAGGCGTAGTGGAAGCAGCCTGATCGCGAACAGAACGACTCTTGTTGACGATGTCGCCGATCGCGGACTGTGCAGCTGGCTTTGAATCAGCCTGCGCTAACGAGCAGCTGACGAAGCCAGTAATGAACAGACCGAGAAGCGTGGAGCGCATGGTCGTCATCAGAGAATGGGGAACGCGCGGCCAACGACGTTCTGACTTGGCACAAGGCCAACAAGGGTGTAGCGGGAGTCCAAGCTGTCCTTGTGGAGGCCCATGACGTACAGATGGCCAGGCGGGACGACGGAGGGCTGGATGGGATCAAGAGGCTCACCTTTGAGGCTGCGCTCTTTGGCAAAGCCAACCGGTACGCCGTTGACCCTGACGACACGTCCAGAGACGCTCACGACATCACCAGGCGAACCCACAACGATCTTCGTGAGGATCATGTTGTGGTTGAACTTGACAGGCCCGGTGGTCGGCGGAATCTTGAAGCTGACGTAGTCGCCCTTGTGGACTTCGGCGCGCTTGTGGATGAGAAAGAAGGTCTGTGGAAGGCTGGGTGTCTCGTTGATGCCGATGCGGTAGTTCGCCATGAACATCAGATACAGAAGGGGCAAGAGCAGGTAGGTAACGGCGTGCACTCGCAAGTGCGCAGCGAGCAGACGACAGAAGCTGATGACGTTCTGCATGAGTCAGCTCACTTCGCCGGCACGTTGGCGGCGGCAGAGCCTCCGGTGACATCGATTCGAACGATCGACTCCTGCGGTGCCGCGACGACAGCATTGCGATCCAAGACCACCATGCCAGCGGCTGTGAGACGCTCAGTGACCTCGCGAGCCTTGGCGGTTAGCAACTGGACGTGCTTTGCAGCTTCGGGACTACGCGAGTCGACGTTCGCTGCCAGTTGCTCGAGGTCGATGACAGCGACACTGGAGACAGTGGGGACGAGGAGGGAAGCGTAGTAGCCGGCGAGACCGCCCGTGACCGCAGAGAAAGCGCTGCAGAAGAGGACGATCAGGAAGATTGAGAGTTTGCTCATTGCTGTTGCTCCTCTTGAACGACGGCCTGGATGGCGTCGGGAAGGCTCATGCCGCGGCTGCGGTACTTGTTGATGGCAGTGAGGTCACGAGCGTCAGTGCTGTAGAGCAGCTGGGAAAAGCGACTCACGATGAGCCGTCCGATGCCGGCGGCGACAGCACCGTTGTAGGTGCTGGTGTAAAGGAAGATCTCGGAGTAGCGACCGCGGACGGTCTGAACCGTCTTGAGGAGACGGAAGCCGGCGGAGTTGAGGGAGAGACGGCCTGCCTTCTCCATGAAGTCGATGGACTCGCCCTTTTGCGCCAGAAGGATCAGCCAAGCCGAGTTCTCGAGCATTGGCAGGCCTACGGTTTCATTGGCATACAAGTCGGAGATCGACTGCGTGATAATGCCAATGGCGCCTCCATATTTACGGGCGCGACGATAGGCGCTGATCATAAAGGCGGCAACGTCGCCTTTATTGAATAGGTCCCACGATTCATCGACAAGTATCAACTTAGGAATTGAGCGATCGCCCAGATAAAGGTCTTGGGTGATCTGGTAGATCAATTGCAAAAGCACAATGACCTGAAGATGAGGCTTTCCCTTCAACTCCTCGAGTTCGAGGACGGTGAGATTCTTGTTGAAAGCGACGTTGTTCTTGCCAACAAACCAACGGCCAAACTCGCCCTTACTGGTGAAAGCAAAGAGCTGGTCGCCGATGTCACGAGCACGGGAATCGGAGTGGGCGCAAAGGGAAGCCGCCACGTCGTCGATGACAAGGGAGTTGCCCTTGATCGCCCAGAGGTCTGAGATGACCTTCTGGATGACCGACGTTTCCCAGTCACCCAGCCTGGTGGTGGGTGCGGCCATGGCCTTGATCATGTCGGTGAGCATGCTGCCTTCTTCTTCGAAGTCTTTGACGAGCTCGAAGGGGTTGAGGCAAAGATCGGAGTCCTTGCTGAAGACAAGAAACTCGCCCTCAAGAACCTCACAAATCTTGAGGTAAGAGCGACCGACGTCGATCACGTAGACCTTGGCGCCTGTGGACAGGTACGAAACGATGCAGTCATTCGCCCAGAACGATTTGCCAGCGCCCGACTGAGCAGCGACGATGAAATTGAAGTTGCTGCTGGAGTCGAACAGGTCGACGCCCATGACCTGACCATTTCTGGAGTAATAGGTCAGCACGGGCCGCTTCGTTCCTTTCCAGTCGCTGACCACAGGAGCGAGATTGGCAGCGTGCGCACTTGCTACGGTGCGATGGCGACGAAGGAATCCGACAGCTTTGGGATCGGGATCGGCGCCGAAGGGAAGGGCGTTGATGAAAAGTGGCAGGGTGATATACCGGTCGTCCTGCACGTGCCACTGCATGTCGCGGTAGTACGAGATCATGCCGGTGGTTGCGCCAGTGGCCTTTTCCTCGTCGTCCTCGAAGAGGCAGAAGGTGTGCTGGATGCGGATGATGCGATCACCGTTGTCGACAGCCTCGAAGAGCGTGTCGAAGTCGGCCTTCTTTTGCCGCAATGCGGTGTTGAGACCGGCGATGGGACCAATGGCCTGGTAGTTGACGACAGTGCGCTTGCGGTTCTGCTTCTCACGCTCGGCGGAGGAGTCAGGAAAGAAGACGTTCATCGTCGACAGAAAGTTGCCGGCGATCCCGTCCTTCCCGTACTGAATGTCGCCGACCATCAGGTGCATCATCGGCAGAGCAACAAAGTCTGGATAGCGCTTGGGGCTGAGCAGCTTGACGCGCTTCGGGCCGAGCCAAAGGCCGTCGTCGTCGACAGAGATGTTCGTGTCGAGGTCGACCAGCTGCTCATTGAGAAGGCTGTTCGGGTCGTAGACTGTGCCAGTGCGCCAGCTGGCGTGAGGACCCCAGTTCAGCATCGTGCCGAGGAGATGCAGGTAGATGGTCTCGTCGATGGCCAACGGACCAAGTCCAAGAGATTCAAGACCCTTCTCAACGCCAGTGCGAAGCTCTGTTGCCTGGCGCCACTCCCTGTCGGTCGGAAGACTGCTCTTGGAGGTTGGGATCTTGACGGTAACGGCGACCACGAAGTCGCGCAGGATCGAGTAGACACGGTCGTTGACGCGCTTGGCGGTACCAGCCTGGATGAAGGCCGCCTTGTCGCGCATGGCGCTCTCGAGAACTGGGTTGTCGCCGAAGTTGCGCTCGACTCGAATGCGGAGAAGTTCGTTGAGGTACCCGGCGACATCGGGACTGGCGAACAACGAGAAGGACATGATCGTGCCGGCAGGGAACTGCATCGACAGGAGCATGTTGAGCTTGTCCGCGGTCGCATCGGAGGCGCCCGTGAGCGGATTGCTGACCCAGCCGAAGCCGATGTACGAGTCGCTCGTGAAGAACATCCGCGAGCCCGGGTCGTACGTGATCGGCGTGAAGAGGCTTGCGATGTTCTCGCGATAGAGGTGCTGTACGTACAGGGGATTTGCAGACATGACCGTGTCCTAGGCAGAGGGGAAGTGCACGAGGCGAATGGGCATCGCCTAGGAGGACGCGCAGATGCTGCGCGCCGCAGTGGCCGTCAGAGATTCAAGGGCAGAGCCGTCCCTGGCTGAACCATCACGGGGGGAAGAGTGGTCCCGCATGGGGTCACCATCTGCAGCCAGCGACGACCGGTCGCACGATCCAGATGGAAGCGAGCAGCGCCCTTCCTGACCATGACACGGGCACGCTGAGGCGTGGTGGGCGTGAGCTGTGAGCCGTCGGTCGCACGCACCTCGACGCGGATGCGGTTCGCGGGCAGGAGACGCTGCTGGTGTCGGGAGGGTGCCATCGCTGTAGGAGAGGGTTGAGAAAGAGAAATCCATGACGTCCGTTCGACGACCCGTCAGCCCGGAGGCAACGGGGATAAACCCCCAGGGCAACCCGTGTCGGGGTTGCTCTGTACGAAGGCATACGTTAGAGACGCCAGCGGAGGGGATTTCCCGGCATTCGATGGGGTGCGACGCACTTTGCTCAGAAAAAGCGGAGACCAAATGGAAAGGGGGCCCCGAGGGGCCCCCTTGTCGATCATCCGAACCCAGCGGCGAAAGGCCGCCGCTGGGACGGGATCAGATCAGCGCGCCGAAGATGCCTTCGATCACGTCCGGGCCGTAGCGCAGCACCAGGGCACCCGACACGCCGGCCACCGCGGCCATGACGCTCTGGCGGACGATGCCAGCGGCCAGGCCGACGACGAACATGCCCAGCGCGATCACGCGGCCGAGGGTGCCCTGGCTCCAGGCGGTCATCAGCGTCACCACGTCGGCGAAGTCCGAGTCGGTCGACACGGTGGCCATGGCGGCGCCGGCCGAGACGAAAGCGACGGCACCCAGGGCACGCTTCAGGTTCTTGTTCATGGGAAACTCCAGAGAGAAAGGTTGAGGAAACCGCCGCCGGATCGCATGGCGTCGCGCCATTGACCACCGACTAAGGCTTTGTTTGTGGGGATAGACCCCCAGGCGCTTTGACTTACGTCGCTACGTCTGTGCGAGACTCAAATTTATGGGGCTCAAAGTCTGCGGTTGATGAGCAAACCGTGCCCTCTCCATCGGTTTCTCTTAGGGTTCCAAATTCGATGGCATTTCGTTGCCAATGGCATCGGTCTTTTGGAGGTTCGAAGCAGTGTGAGAGGCATCTGGAGGTCTAGCGAAGCTCCTCGGCAATCTCGACCAGAAACGAAAAAGGGCCGCGTGAGCGGCCCTTTCGGAGGTGCAGGAGCGACTTACGGAGTTCGCAGAGTGGTAGGGCCAGCTGGCTGCTGGGAGCCTTGGGGACGTGCGATGCCAGGCAGTTGCATCGGGGGTGGGAGTTCAGCAGCTTGGGCTGGCGTGTGGGCAGGACGACCTGTAGGGGTCGGGACGGACAAGGGCGACGAGGAGGAAGCCGGGCGAGCGCCCTTAGGCATCGCGAGCGGCGTGATGACATTGGCCTGCACACGACTGACCTGGTCGTCACCGAGGGTCCACTGACGGCCCTCGACCTCAGTGAAGACGAAGCCACCGGTGTTCAAGTCACGCTGGCTGTCTTCCCACGGGAAGATGCGGATACGCATCACCTTGGCCGGAGTTCGAACCGGGAGCGGCGCATCAGCATCCGGGAGGGGTGGGAGGTAGGTGTTGAGCAGGTTCTGCGCGGACGGAGAGGCGGCAGTCGCGGAGACTGAAGCGGGTTGGCGATCAGAGGGATCGATCGGCTTGCCGTCCTTGAAGTTGGGTGAGACCCGATCGGTTGTGTGGGTTGCCTCGTAGAGCTGACGAGCACTCATGCAGGTTGCGCCGTCGACATTGGTGGCTGGGCACTGGAATGAATTGCCACCCCAAACGCTGCAGCCGGACAGCAGTACGAGGAGGAGACCTGGAGCGATGATTCGGAGCATCTTGATTCCTTCAGCGAGGGCCGGCCTTCAGGGACGACACGAGAGAGATAGAAGGCCCATGGGCGGTCAGCCCGTCTTCACGGACGACAAGGGGCAGGCCGGGGATTCGCAAAGCGATGGCCGTCGTCATTCCCTTGCGTACCGGGATGTAGTCACAGTTGGGCGAGGGAGCAGGAAGTGACTGATAGGCACCGGAGGTGAAAGCAGAAACTGCTGCGGACTTGTCGGGCGAA
>Ga0075163_10007283_pt1 | contig 14628 bp, 23 predicted proteins | sample JI1023141ADNA_FD_71478 | JGI IMG/M metagenome (GOLD analysis project Ga0075163, IMG submission 71478) | Wastewater effluent complex algal communities from Wisconsin, to seasonally profile nutrient transformation and Carbon sequestration -... | ecosystem: Engineered > WWTP > Effluent > Algae...
CCTTGTAAGCCCCGTCATACAAGTCGCCGGGAGTAGCGCGGAACTTGCGGGCCAAGTCCATCAGGCGCTGCACTGTAGGTTTGTGTTTCAAGTCGGGCGCGGCAGGGGCGGGCGCTGCGGGTGGGGCTGCAAGTGCGGCGCTAAGTGCGGTGATCGCAGATTGAACCTGCGAGGATCGAACGCCTGCGTACAGATTCCCAGAGAGTTCGACTTGCGCCATGCGCAGCGCATCAAGCGCCTGCTGCAGCAGTTCTCGGTTCATCCAATTTCCTTAAGCAACTCAACCAATTCTTCGCGCACTTCACGTGGGCGCTTGTAAGGCTTTTTCGGGCTGTCACCAGTGAGCTTAGCTTTGTCGGCAGCCTTCGAGGCCGCCGTAGCAACTCGAACTAACTTGTTAACTAGCGTCATCACTGCGTTTTGTTCGTCGCGACTTAGCATGAGGTTTCGGTGCATTTTCGGGAGGAACCACAACAGACCAAACAGCAATCGGCGGTTTGGTTCTGGTCTGAATCCAGTCTAAAACGTAAGCATCGGGCATCACTTCTAATGCCCGACGGATAGCGTTTTCTCTGCGGCTTGTCAGCTCAGCAAGCTGAGCCACAGTTTTTCCATGCTGATGCTGCCGCAAAAGCGTCCGCAATTCAGGATGGAAAGACGGCCTCATTTCCGACTATCGACGTACTTGACCAATTCCGTGATTTCTTCTTGCATCTTGGCAAGCAAAGCTTTCAGCTTTTCTGGCTTGCTCACGATGTCTTTGTACGAAGTAATCTTGTTCTCTGCGGCACGAATGGCGCTAAAGATTTGCTCGTCCGTCATGTCAGCTGCAACGCGACCGTTGACATAGATACGAGTTTCGATCAGCGGATGGTTGGTTTCCGTCGACGATTTGCATGCTGTATCGGGGTTCATGGTGGGGGATTCCTCTTCAACAAATGAATAATTACCGGTCATAGTATTACGTTTAAGAATACTTCGCGCCGTTAACCGGCTAAGAATTGAAACGCGAGTTCGAGAAAGCTGCTTGGCAATGGCGTCGGCAGTGAAGCCAGCGGCAATAAGGCCGCGCAATTTCAAGTCGTCTTCTCGAGACCACTGCGAACCAGCTTTATCGGTATTCCAGACGTCCGCGCTAGGCTGCATGAACTGATCAGTTGGCAGACGCATCTTCGTGAGCCCGAATGTAGTTAATGATGGCATCCGACCAGCCGTTGATATGCATGAATTTCTCATATGCAATCCCCGTCTGTTCAACCGAAACATTCAGGATGTAATTGTGTTTGCCGAATGCATTTGCCGACTTGGGATTAGCTTTGTCGTCGCAATCTTGTTCGTCAGTCAACACAATAAGTCGGTCAGCTTTTTCGCCTTCAAGTCCACCAACATAGTCAGTGCACTGGGCCAAGAAAATGCCGCCGCTGCCGATCGGACCTGAAAACTCGTGCTTCGTGAACATCGAAATGAGCCCAAAGCCACGTCGAGGCGGCACTTCCATTGTGGCGTGCTTGCGGGAACGATCGCTGCCCGCTGTGGCATACAGTCGGCAATCTTCAGAACATTCACGCAACACTGCTGCCAAAGCACCAGCTGCTTCGAGCCGAGACATGTCAGACTTGCGGCTGACTTTACCGCTACGCATCGAGCCAGAAACGTCAACAATGATGACTGTCTTGCCGGGCAATTTGGGAAGTTCAGCACATACGCGCATGAACATACCCTCGACGATATCTTCCCGGCCCGGGACGGCTGTAGCTGCAGCAATGAAGCGGAACGGAAGCACTTGGCTGAGGTCAACTGTCTTCGAATACTCGAAAACTGCAGCACGCGATACGCCGGATTCCTTCATGTTCCGAAGATTTCGAAGAAACGCCATTCCGCCAAGAGCTTTCTCGCGCATCAAGCGCTCGAACGTCTCTTTCTTGTCTGCTCCTGCAGACAATGCAGTTTCCCACGTATCAGGCGTGGCAAGCTGGTTATTCGCCAGTCGGTGCAGCACGCCGCCGTGGCGTTGGACTGTCCCGACCCCGTTCTTGTACGTACGTTGTTTCAGTTCGTGTGTAACGGGCAACTCTTCGCGTGCACGTTTGGGATGAGACTGGAACATCACATCCCGCAACTTCACTGCAGGTGTTCCGCCGTTATACTTGGCCAAAGAAAATTCATTAAACTTCTCGAATGTCTTCGCAAGGCCGCGGCGAACTGGATTGGAAATGATTTCTTTCCCATCTTTCCAGTAAATCGCCAAGAACTCATTAAGTTCATCGGGGCGGGAAATGACGTCAGGAATGAGGCGTTTCAGCAAGAAGCCATGTCCTGGATGCCGAGCCATTTCGCGCATGAGGAGCAGCGGCACGTGCCGCAGATGCATCGTGTGACGAGCTTCAAACGCACAAGCCGCGACAAAGGCAGGCCGGCATTTGGGGACGAGGTCAGCGATACGTTGTGCAATCGACTTGCCAGATTCGTAGAACGAATCTTCCCACAACATGCACGCCATGACAGAACGACGAAGCTCTTGTTCAGCTGTGATTTTCGAGCCGATAGCGTCGCCATGAGTATACACAGGCGGCTTGGGGGTGTAAGTATTGATTTTCATGGTAGTGCCAATGGCGACCGTACAGGGAATCGAACCCGTGATTAGTGGACTGAAAACCCACTGTCCTAACCATTAGACGATACGGTCAATTGAAAACGAGATTAAATCGCCGCGGGGAGACAATGATGAAGATGTATCCGCGGCAAACGCTACGTTGGTTTCTAAGTCGAGATTAAATCTCAGCGGGGATTGTCAGATTTATAGTCAGAAGTACCCGCCAAATACGCTACGACAAATTTCTAGCCGAGATTAAACGCCGAAAGGATGGGTTCCATTACAAGTGAAGTACCTATCAGCATACGCTACGGCAAATTTCTAGACGAGATTAAACGGCAACAGTTGTTTTTCGACCAAAATGAAGTAACTGTTACCATACGCTACGTCGAATCCTTACGGGGTTACACGGCTAGGAAGCTTGAAAGCATCCATCGCGCCGGGGCGCCCATCGAAAGGCTGCAACTCAATGGCTGAGTAGCGACCTTTCGTATTTAACGCAGTAATCGCACGAGGACCTGCCGCACCGAGCAAGGGTGGATTAGCGTAAGTATGTTGTGGCTTCAGGCTCATGATCTTGCGAGCACGAGCACTGAGAATAACTTTTGTCATGCGGTTAGCTCTTCTGTTTGGGTTTCTTTCGGCTTAACGCCGTCGATCTTTTGCAGCCAGGATGCTGCAAAATCTGCCCAATCATTATAGCTGCCATCGAACTGCATCAAGTTGGAGGCAGCACAGCGCCAAATCCGGCCAAGCTTACTGTGCTCCCCTTGAAGGGAGACTACGCGTACGCGTCGACCTAGATTCTTGCCCATGGCGCCTCCAATCACAAGGCAGTCATCGCCTGCCTTAATTGGTTCAGACACGTGCGTTTTCACGGGAAGCTACCCGGATAGCAGCACCGTTAGGATCACTAACGGCGCGTTCAATCATGTCAGTCAACATGCCGTCGAGAGTCAAAGGAATCTTCTTTTTCTCGCTGCGTGTCCGTAGTAGATCCAGCTGATGTGCCATCGTCTGCGCTGCAGAAACCAATGCGGCCTCACCGACGATGCCCAGCTTCTGGCCGATCGGAGTCAAGGCCAATTGAGCCAGCTTGCTACGGCGGACAACTTCTTCGACAACCGCAGGAATGTTGCCCTTGAGCAGCTCACCGATAGCCGTGAAGTTGGCGTTCTTGTCGACAGAGTCGCCGCCATACATACGAATCAATCGGCCGATGGCTTCGGCATCTGGAGTCTTGACTTCAATCACTGCATCTAGCCGACCTGGACGCAGCATGGCTGGATTAATCGCCTCCATCGCGTTCGTCGTCAGCACTGTAATGATGTGCGCACGCTTGGTGTCGATGCCATCGATGATGTTCAGGATATCATCCATCGCTGTGTTGCGTTCACCCTGCATCACGCGATCGACGTCTTCGCAGAATACGACGCAAGCCGGGCTCTGGTACTGCTTGGCAAACTCGATTGCGTCAGCCAGTTCGTCCGCACGCGGCACGTATAAGTACGTGATGCCAGCCTCGACAGCGATCTTGCTGGCTACGTGAGCAGCCAGCGTCTTGCCGGTACCGTACGTGCCGCCGAGAAGGATACCGCGCTTGACTGGCATGTTGTTGTTCATGATGTCGGCAACACGACGGATCGGAGTAAACAAATTGGTCTCGATAGCTTCTTCGACCTGCCGCGAGTAAATCAACTGTTGTGGATCGATCGAATCAGTGTCCAAAAAGCTGATTTCAGCCATCTCATATTTGTCGCCGTAGTCATCGCGGAAGCGAATTTTGATCGCCTTGCCGCGATAAATGCTGTTAGTCTTCAGGTATTCGCGGACGTCGTTGCAAATCGATTGGATTGTAGCCTCGTCTTTGCGAATCACTTGACCGACCAGCTGAAAGCCCATGCGGCCGTTGACGCTGCACACCGAGCAGTGCAGCAGACCTTCAACGCCGGGCAGCGAGAACGCGCCCCACGGCACCTTGGCTTTCTTGCCAAAGCCCACGTCGATAGAAATGAGCTTCGGCGGGTTCGGCCCGAAGAAACCAGGAGTAGCCGTCGACGGGCTCCAGCCGAATTTCTTGATGAAGACTGCATTAACCGCATGGGCGCCATCCCACGGGAAAACGTCGAAGTCCTCACGGATTTCGACCTTTTCTTCGAGGTACTTCTGCCGGCGTTTCAGCAGCTCGACTGCATCGGGAATTGACATCCCGGTCGGTAGAATCATTTTCTCGCCGTGATACTGAATATCCGCCACGTGGGCGACGGGGCCTGCTTTGTCCAAAGTTGTCATAGATGCCTCGGGGTTATGCCGTCGAATTCGGTTGACGGCAGGTTGGGAAATTTTAGCCATGGTGGTCTACTTTCGTGAATTCGCGTTTTCGCAGATGCAGGCGAGCTTGGTTCCAACTAATGGGCCCGTACTCGCCTGTTACTTTGACTATGTTATCGACGCCCACGTCGAAAATTCTGGAATTAACCAGACTATTTGGGTACTCCAACGTGCCATGACAATGGCCGTGGAACATATATGAATTGCGATGCATCCAATGCCATGAAAGCATCGGGAAATGAGACATACAGATTACATCTGAGTCAATCTTGAACTCGAAATAATCATGTACAGCGTCCCAAGGAAGTTTGATCGTCTGCTCATGATCATGATTACCGCGGATCAAAACTTTAGTACCAGACAGTCGACGAAAGATATTCTCAGGATGCTTCTCAAATGAGAAATCACCGAGTATGAAGATGATGTCTTCAGGTTTGACGACGCGAAGCCAATTGAATATCAACGCTTCGTTCATCTCTTCGACTGTGGTGTATGGTCTAGAACAATGCGTGATGATGTTCCGATGTCCAAAATGAATGTCCGACGTAAACCATGTTGTCATACATTTGCAAGAACTCTGATTTGTTTGATGCGCTCCGGTACAGTGCCGGAAACCATTACTTTGGGGCCTCGAAATGATTTGTAATAGCCGAAGTAAAACTCCCGTTGTTCTTCTGCCCATGCAGAGTTTCGTGTTCCATCCTGAACGAATGGAAAATCATTCAAGCACAACACAAGTGTGTCGACTCTGGAACTGGGCACAATCAGATGTATATCAAACATCTTCTTGGCATACCACGTAGTTGTCGCAGTTGTCGTGTCAAGAAACATCACTCGATTAGCGAGGAAAGCATAACTTCCTTCGCGTCGATACTGCTCACTAGCAATGTGATACAACTCAGTTGGATGATGAATGCCAGCATTCTTTTCCCAGTACTCGCGGCCGTATTCGGGCACCCAAACAGTGCTGTATGCTTCGGCGAGTGCCTCGCAAAGCACTGTCTTACCCGACGATTCAGCGCCAAGAATTGCGATGCGATTAATGAGACTAGCACGAACAATCGGAGAACACCAATATGTCGACAAATCTCCGTTACGAATCAAGGTGCCTGAAACGTCGCCCATGCGTTGAAAATACACATGCTCGATACCGAGATAGTTTGCGCAGGGCGGACCATAATCTTCGCCCGAAAACATTACGGTCGGTTCTATGCGATAACGCTCAAGAACTTGCCGAAGAAAGTCTCGTTGAACTCCATCTGGGGCGCTGTTTGGAGGAATATCAAATCCTCCTCCAGGCAGCGGTAATCCGCTGTAGTACCCAATTTGAGAATTGAACACGAGCAGCTTTGCTTTTGGAAACCGTGTCTTCAACCAACGATATCGCGCCCATGCATTACAGCCGCGGAACTCAGGGTTGGAATATGAGATGATGTACAAGACGTCGCAATTGGCTTGCGCGTATTCAATGAGATACTCATGCCCAATGTGCAAGGGCGAAAACTTCCCTACGACAAGTCCAACTCTTTGCGCCATACATATCTTCCATACCAAGCATTGAACCAGAACAATGTGTACATGAATGCCGTCAAGTACAGACCGCGAGAGAAGTATAGAGGTACTGCGAATGAATTCACTAGCAGCCAAAACGCCCAAGTCTCAAGCTTTCTCTGCATGAGTAGCACTTGAGCGATCACACTAAACGCTAAGACCGCTGAATCAACGAACGGCATGTACGCGTCAGTCGTTTTGTAGAGGTAGGCGCCGTAGAATCCTGCGACCGCTGTCCCGAGAAATACAGCGATGAACAACACGTCGAAGGAAAGGGTGGTAACCGGTCTCTGAAGATGCCGACTGTTCGGAGAGTGCAGCCACTGGTACCAACCAATAACTCCGGTGATAACGAAGAACCCTTGGAGGGCCACGTCGGCGTATAACTGAGACTGATAAAACAGCAGGCCGAAAAGAAGACAAGCCACAATGCCCGTCCACCACGTATGGACATTATTTCTTGCGGCGAGGAAAATGCATACGGCTGTCGTTGCGTTTGCGGCTAATTCGAGTGCGTTCATGTTTGATCAAGTAGTCAAGCCACTGTAGTCGGCCAAGACGAAAATCTTCGAAAGCCATATTGCACCACTTATTGCGATGGCGAATTTCAAGCCATTCATCGTATGCAATAGCCCCACCAAGTAGCTTCATGATGAGCTTTTTGGCTTTTTTGTAGCCTGGTATTGCACCGTCATCAAGCGCCCAACAAATATAAGTTGTCTCGCGATTAGCGATGCGTTTACGCGCATCAATCAGAGCTTTAAGCATCAAAGATTTCCTTAAGTTGGAGATACAAAGCCTTGGCTTCGTGAACTGTCATCCGAGACACATCGATGCGCTTCGCTTCGTGAGCTAGGACGTCGCGAGCGTCGTATTTATGCTGCAAAGCAAGTGACCCGTACTGATATCGTCTACGTGTACCGCGGCGAACAATCTTGCTTTGCTTTGTGAGGGCCCGTAGCGCTGAATCAAAACCGAAATTCTCGGCGGCAAGGTTAGTCAATCCAGACGCGACTTGATTAAGCGTTACCCATTCGCCTTGGAAATTTACAAAGGCGAGAACTTGATCAATCGCACTGCCGTGTTTCCGCTTGTTGTCATTTTCTTCCATATCTTTCTCCTAAGATAAGGAGTCAAAAACCCCTTAACTTAGGATGCGCGGAGACCGGGTCTGTTCAACTGCCCCATGCAAGGCACCCAGCCCCCGCGCAACTCTTACAGGCGTGATTTCAAATCACGCCACATTTCGCCGTAGGTCTTGTACTTGGAACCGCACCAGAACCCACTGGCGAATGCGCCAACAGCGAAAAGAGCCAGGATCAAATCAATCATTAATCGCTGCGACAATCAGTTCGGCCGTTGACGCAAATGCATCGGCTTCGGTCATCGTCTTCGCATCGACGATGTCGAATTTGGCGCCCTTCAGGTCGTCGTCCAAGCTACGCAGATATGCCGTAGCATCGCGATCGTCGCCTACTTGCACGAACAAGATCGTGCAATCGTCGTCGGCCGTCTGGCTGTTGGCCTGGCGCTTGATCACGTTCGCAGCTGCGGCCGAATCGTCGGGCGTGCCATCGGTAAAGACAACGATGAAGTCCTTCTTGGCTGACTTGCCAGCCAGCTTCAGGGCTTCAGTGAGGGCCTCAGCCAGCGGAGTCGAGCCGCGGGGGGACAAAGTGGCGAACATCTCGTCGACCTTGGCGCTGGTAATGCCGGTCCACGACTTGCAGGTGCCGCCCAGCTGGACAACATCGATGCCATCGGTGTCGATCTTCTCGATATCACGGACGAAGGTACCGACGCTTTCCTGCATGGCCTGCCAGCGGGTGCGGGTCGATCCGGCTTTCACGGGCGAGCCCATAGAGCCAGATGTGTCAATCACGACGATGAAGTCGTATTCAGAGAGGATTGCCAGGGCAGAAACTGCCGCTGCGACTGCTGTGTTCATAAGAACTCCTTGGTTGACGGCTTACGCCGGGATTGTCATGGACTCTTCGTCCACGATTTTTGTGTCGGTTACTTCGTCAGGGACGGGTTCACCGCGGATTGGTTTGAGAACAAGGTCGTTGATCGCGCCAACAACACGCCCTCTGTATTCGAAAGGATCAACAAGCCAACATGGATATGGCCCGATGTGAATGAGTGCATGACACTTAACAATTTTTCCGACCAAATCGTCGTTGTCATGAAAGATACGCTTTGCAACGTACGCCAAATCACCTTGTTTGCAATTCATTCGGGGTTCCTCACAAAATATGCAACGAGCATGCCAACGGCAATCCAGCACAGGACAAATACCCAGTACGGCGGCACATCGCCAAACAGATGCATGCCGATCAAATAAGTGACCCAAGTTACGCCAAGAAAGCCAAGGATCAAGAGAACGGCAACACTAATCAATTCGAACATAGATCGTATTCTCCGTTTCGATACGGTCGTTATGCCACCAGAGGACTTTCGAAGTCAGAATTGTCTTGGTGTTAGACACCAAGGGACTCGGATGGTTGATTGGAGTCAAGATTGCGCGGCCGCCGACTTGGTCGACTGGACCGCGGAAATAGACGACAGGCTTAGAGGCCAAGCGCTTTGCCCTCTTGAAGCTTACGCTCCAAATACTTCGGATCGTTAGCCTTCTTCTCGTCGAGCTTGAAACGTTCCCGAGCTCCCTGTTTGCGCTTCGGGTTGTTTTTGCGTGCGGGCATAGTACTCCTGACATGTGTGCGGCTGTGTGCCTGTAAATAAGCGCCAACCAGTTGAAAAGTTTACCCACCGGACGTTTGTCGAACGACAATACCGGCAAGAAAGCGGTCGCCGTTGATAAGGCGGCGAATCATCACCGCCCCAATCCAGGCTCGCCCATGCATCGCCTTCGTGGTCGAATATGTCGCTCATGGTATCGGCGCATCAAGCGGGCCGTCAGCCCAGTCAAAATCGAGGTCTAAGGGCATGGTGAGCACCCAGCGTTGGAATACCAAAATAGGACATGTGGCGGAATACCACCACAAGTCGTTATGAGTTAGGTAGTCCAAGCGGAACATCACTTATAGTTGCTTCTTCAACAACCGGGCGACGATGTCGTCGAGAAACTTTTCAGTACTGACAATCTTGTGGGTTGTAGATTCGGCAATTTGATGAGCATCGACACGAAGCTCGCTTTGGCGACGTTCAAATGCGCGGATGCGATCTTCCAAGTCTTCGACTACAGTCGTGCTGTATGCAATACTGTATTGTTCTCGGATCAGACTCCTGATCAGTTGGCGAAGCCAGTTCATAGCTGAACCTTTTGAATGCGATCTATGATCTGGTTGAGGAAAACTTCGTTGTTGACACGATCTTCGAGAACTCGTTTAGCTATTTCTCGAAGATCGCGTTCAACATGAACGATGCGGTTAATCTTCTCAACCTGCGCCGTAAGTACGCAGTCTGCGCGATAGTTTGCATTGCTGCATTCTTTTCTGACTTCGTCGATACGGCGGTCTAGGGCAGCGAGCATCTTCCAAATCGATTTATCGTTCGATTCGATTCCTAGCCAACGAATTAGCCAAGCTCTCATTTCTTTGCCTGCGCTTTCTTGCACATCGGGCAACCGCCGTACAGGCGATTCTTTTTGCCTTCCTTCGGCTTGGGGATCAAAACCTGCTTACCGGCGTAGTCTTTCGACTCGACGCCGTGGGTCATGCAGTGCACGACGTACCGTATTTTGCTCATTTAGTCACCTTTGAAGTAAAGTCAGAAAATTGTTCCTTCAGGATCTTCGCAAACCCTTCCGGATGCTGCCACGTAACGGCGATGCCACGCTCAACCTTGCCGCCAATGCTTACGGGCTTAATGGTCAGCTGACGGTGACCAAGGAATCGAGTGAACGTCGTCGGGCTCGAGTTCATGCCGCCTACGGCGTAATCGAACATGATGAACAGTTCGTCACGGCGGACGTTGCACGAGCCATCCGGGCGCGTGCGGTTCAGAATGTCGAAGAGGACTCTCTGGTACCCTTCAACCTTGGCTTTCAGCTCGGTATTCCGGAGATAGGCGTCGCCTGTCGGCAAAGCATCGAGGAAGAAACCGAAGTTACCTTCTTGAATCGCAGACGCAGTCGACTCACTTGTGGACTGAGAGAGAGCGATGAGAGTGCTTCGGGATTGGTTATTCAGCGGTGTGGAGGCCAGTCGCTCGTCAAGAGGATAAGAAGCGAGAAACCAATAGAACTCTTGCAGTTCGTTTTGAATCTTGTCCAAATCTCGTTGCTCAAACTCTAGTTTCTGGCCTTGGTAAGGGCCAATGTTGAACCGGCGATCTTCCTTATCCACACTGACCGGATCAGGTTTGTTAGATGCAAAAATGTAGTTCGCATAATTTCGAACAGCGAACGAGTTCTTGTTCATCATTCTGACCGTCACGGTCGGTTCAGTGATGAAGTTCTTCAGATTGGCGATGTACGAGTTCTCGTCTCTGTACGCCGATGTCTGGACTTCGTCGATAAAGACGAGAAGTTTACCGTCGACAAAGTCGGTCCACTTCTCTGTCAGTTCAGCTGCACGTTTGATTACTGTCTGTTCTTCACCGAGGATGGGCATCAGGATCTTGTTCATGAGCAGGCCCTTGCCTGTCCCCTGTGTACCCTGAAACACCCATGCGGTCATTGTGCGATCACGTTTCTGCACAATGAATGCGAGCCAGTTTAGAAAATGTTCGATCGACTCGACATCCTTGGCGAGAACATGTTCGATGACTTTGAAAATGGTCGGCGGACACTTGATCGTTTTCTTGGCCGCGGGTCGCATGTACTGAGTGAGTTGAAAGGTATTGATTCTCCGTTCGCGGAAATCAACCCGAACCTCTGAATGCGGGTCGAAGACCATTTCCCATTCAGGGATCGATTCACCAAGCGGTAGGCCATTCGCATCCGCGAAATGACGGACCATGGTCTCGGTTTTGGCGGGGTAGATGTCCAGGGTATCCTTACTCTCATCATATGTGCCTCTCCAGTAAGTACTTGTTCGTTTCTCGAGAAATGCCAGGAATGTGACCCCGGTGGAGTCAGTTCTGTATGCCGTACCCTTCAGCTGCTCCCAATACGTGGGGAGAAGCTCAGCAGTCACGTACGTCGGTTCACCCTTAAAGTTGTAAATGAACTTGGGGTTGTTCTCTGGGTGGTAATACGCCCACGAGTCACCACCATTCAGGTTGAAGTACACGAAGCCGCGATCTTGCTTCATTTCAGTGACGATGCAAGCATCTGGCTTAGCCAGCACTTCGTGCGCTCCGACGATCTTGTACTTAAGCTTGGCTTTCGGCAACCCGGCTGCGTCGCGGAGTTCGAGGACGCGCTTGTCAGTCAGCTCTCGGTTCTGTGCAGTTGAGTTAACCTTGGCTGGGAATTCGAAAGTATCCTGGGACTTCCTGACGAGAGAAATCCGAGGCGTTTTCCCGAGGGGATTCTTGATGTTCTTCAAGACCGGGGGAGCAATGTAGATTAGTTTGTCCGATTGACAAGCAGTGATGTCCAAGCCCCAGGTGAGAGAATAACCAGTTTTCGTCAGCGCCTGATGGTTGCGGAGGAGATGGACTTCGTGGTTCTTCTGGATGAGCCACTGTTTGATTAAAGGTGCAGGGATTGAGCGGGACAGGAGTACGAAAATATGACAACGCAATCCTGATCCAGTAATGTTCTGACTACCAGACCACTGAAGGAGGTAGGATACGGTTCCAAGCCCAAGGGCTTTCATCACTTCTTCGACGGATTCGGCTTCGACGCCATCGATGTCGAGGCAAATCCAGTTAGTCGGTGCGTTTCTGTCTGTGGAGTCCTTCCGAGACTCCTTAGTCAGTTGTCTGGTTACCTCTCCCTTCAGGAGACAGTGGCCAAGTTCGGCATGATGCCTCAAGTGAACCTCGAATTCAGTGAGGTTACCGAAGCGCTCGGAATGAGAAGTCACTTCCCACACATTGGGGTACGAGGACTTCTCGATAGACCCATCTGGGAGCTTGGTATAGGACTTGGTGAGGGGAACGGAGGCGGAGAGGAATGAAAGCATTATTACGCTTCAGAGTGGTTTGGGAGCGTGATTGTAGCCATTTTTCGGTATTTCCTGCACTCATTAGACAGGAGGTACTGAAAATTGTCCAGACAAAGTGTTAAAGTGTTAGCCCTCTTCCCTCTGAGACTCTCTATATTATTACACTTACACTTATAAATTAAAGTTAGAGAGAGAGTAAGGGTATATATATAGTGGTATATAGGGTTTTGGGAAGTGTAATGTAATAGTGTAAGTTCAGCCCCGCAGCTGCTGTCTAAGGAGCGTAGTATCTTCGGGCAAAGAACTGATTCCAAGTGACTCAGATTCACCAAAACAGACCAGACCTTCGGGCTCTGTCCGCACGAATCCAGCAGAGTGGACGACAAGGTGTAGGCGTTTAGCCATGTCTGAATGGTATGCAGCATTATCTGGCCAGAGGATAAAGCCAAGACGTTTTTCGCGAATGTATTTCATAACAGTGTCCGTTGAATCTGCCGCAAAGCGGCATGCCGAGGGCTTTCGCCCCCGGCCTGTGGTTAGTCGGAGTTCTTGTCTAGACGCGTGTCGATCACACGACGCAGCAGTTTGTCTGCTTCAGCGACGACGTTCTTGTACGAGTTGTACAAGTACGACGGCTTGTTCTTGAAACGATCGAGTGTGATGTGTAGCGCCTTCATGGCCTGATCGCAAGCATCAACCTGGATCTGATCGGAGAGAGTGTGGAACGTCAGAGCGTGTTCACCTGGTGCCAGAAGCTTGCGCTGGCAGAAGTCGTACACGAACATCATGACGGGGATACGATCCAAATCGTCTTGATAGTACTTGTCGAGCAAGGTGCGTTGATCATTGACATCCTTCTCGTAGCATTCGAGAGCCAGCTTGACCTTATCAGACAAATTGTTCAGGAAGGAATACAATTCCTTGCGACGTGTCAGCCACGTGAATTCATCCTGCGCACGCTTGGATGCGTCACGTGGTTTGTCACCGAGACCTTCCATCATGACATGAATTTGTTCAGACTGCATGGAGGAGTCATAAGTGCGCATCTTGTCATCGATGGACTCGATCTCGACCATCCAGTTGATGCCACGGCCAACTTCCAAACGAGCTTGGGCATTTGTCAACAGGCCAGCAATGCCGAGTGCATCGACAATTGCGTTGGCTTTGTATTGCGGCGAAACTTCTTGACGCCGCGGAGTGCCGATGGTTGTCTGGATGCTGTTCGCTACATATTGGCGATTAACTTCCATCATGGCAGTCTGGGCATGACCGTGCCATGCTTCGCGAACATTGAGTTGTTCGACAAGCAGGTGCAATGGACCAGCAGCTTCAAAGCCCACTTCGTGAGCGTTGAGTTCGGCTTGGAACATTTCTTCGATCGCAGCTTCGAGTTCTGCGAAGCGATCGATGCTGGGCAACTCACCATTGACTTTCAGCTTGACAGCCACCAGCTTCAGCCGGTTGGCAATTGAAGTATCGCAGTGCCACGCGAGACGCGAGTACATGTCAGCCATGAACCGTGGCTCGGTCCCGGTGAACATGGGCTCGATGTCTTGGTGGATGTCGAAGAAAGCGACAGGCATTGCACTGATCTTCGTCGCGAGAGAAATGTCGATGACAGGATTCGCGAGTCGCGAACGGAGTTGAGACATGACGGATGACATAGTGGTTCCTTGAGGTTAGTTGAAAATGCAGCGAACTGCGAGGTGCCCAGACACGCTGGGCACGCCGCAATCACCTCTGGAAATACAGAGGTATACCCCAGAATTCTTCCTTGGCCAATGCCACTAGGAATGGATCGCAGGAATCGGACAAGTCTTGTTCATCCTCGTCAGGTTCCTGTTCAGGCGCTGTTTCTTCAAACAGTACCAGTAACAATCTCGTAGCCATTTTGCACCAAGCCAGCAGTGATTTCGACGCGATCGGCAGGAGTGAGTTGCTTCACTTCCTTCGCGAAATCCACGGCAGTGGTGCCCGGCAACAGACCAAAATAGTCTTTGCAGGCTTGCATGAAAGTCATCTTCATTTCATTGTCCTTGGTTTAGTTGGTAAGTGGGTGATTAGCCCAGTATGCCCAGCACGCTGAGCATACAGAGAGATCACTAGTTAGTGAAGATGTTGGGTTCCGGCGTACGC
>Ga0075163_10007285_pt1 | contig 14625 bp, 18 predicted proteins | sample JI1023141ADNA_FD_71478 | JGI IMG/M metagenome (GOLD analysis project Ga0075163, IMG submission 71478) | Wastewater effluent complex algal communities from Wisconsin, to seasonally profile nutrient transformation and Carbon sequestration -... | ecosystem: Engineered > WWTP > Effluent > Algae...
GGTCGACGCCGCGAAGTTCGACGATCTGCGCGCCGCGATGGGCAAGCTGAGGCTGAACGACGCCAGCTTCTCGTACGAGATGGAAACGTCAGCTGCGCTCGGCTTCGGCTTCCGCTGTGGCTTCCTTGGCCTGCTGCACCTCGAGATCATCCAGGAGCGCCTGAGCCGCGAGTTTGACCTCGACCTCATCGCGACGGCGCCTTCGGTCGTCTATGGCCTTCACATGCGCGATGGCTCGCTGATCGAGCTGCACAACCCGGCCGACATGCCGGATGTGATGGCGATCCTCAGCATCGAGGAGCCGTGGATCGAGGCGACCATTTTCACGCCGGACGAATATCTCGGCGGTATCCTGAAGCTCTGCCAGGACCGGCGCGGCATCCAGAAAGAGCTGAGCTATGTCGGCGCGCGCGCCATGCTGCGCTATGAGCTGCCGCTCAACGAGGTGGTGTTCGATTTCTACGACCGCCTGAAATCGATCTCGAAGGGCTATGCCTCGTTCGACTACAACCAGATCGGCCGCCGCGAAGGCGATCTCGTGAAGCTGTCCATCCTCGTCAACGACGAGCCGGTCGATGCGCTTTCGATGCTGACCCACCGTGGCCGCGCCGAACAGCGCGGTCGGGCAATGTGCGAAAAGCTGAAAGACCTGATCCCGCGCCAGATGTTCAAGATCCCGATCCAGGCTGCCATCGGCGGAAAGGTGATTGCGCGGGAAACCATCTCCGCCCTGCGCAAGGACGTGACGGCCAAGTGCTATGGCGGCGACGCCAGCCGCAAACGCAAGCTCCTCGACAAGCAGAAAGAGGGCAAGAAGCGGATGCGCCAGTTCGGCAAGGTCGAGATCCCACAGGAAGCCTTCGTAGCCGCGCTGAAGATGGACGAGGACTAGGGGCCGGGCCTGACGGCGCCCGCCTGCCAATCCCCCCTGTTGTGAAACCCGGCCTGCGCTAGAGTGCGACGCACGAGTCGGGGAGAGGGCTGGGCCATGTCTGGAAATATCCGTCGCGCGGTTGCGGGTATCTGCGCCGCGTTTGGCATGCTGGCGCTGTCGCCCATAGCGGGCGCCGATCCCACGATTGTTTCGGGCGGCGTCGCCCAGCTGCCGAGCACGGGGCTTGTGATTGACCTGCCTGCGAGGACCGAGGGGGTCTATCACGTATCGGGAAGCTGGGCGCTGAATGCCAAGGATGGCATCTTCGATTCACGCGACATTGTCGACGAGATCAATTCCGCGGGCAATGTGACGGCCGGCAACTGGGCGCTGGTCGGCTATTTCGATGCCGGCGAGTGCGATGCCGTGCTTGCGTCCGAAAAGCTCGACGCCTCATGGACGACAACGCAGGACTTCTGGGGACAGAGCTGGTCGGTACGGGGTGGCGTATTCCAGTTTGATGGCGCGCTCGGCCGACGGCCAGCGGCGGTGCTTTGCCGGACCGAGCAGGATGGCCTGACCCTGCTGCTCTATCGCTTCCTGACGGTTGCGTCGGAAACGCTCGACCAGGCGTCGGTTCTTGCCGACGTGAAATCGTCGGTCGTTCTTCCGGCGATTTCAAAATCCTTCAACAGCAAGCGCACGGGCCAGTACATTCCTCTCGGTCGTGGAGACCTGCGCAATCGCGGAACGGCCGCTGCCGCGCGTGCGGTTACGCTGCCGGTCAGCAAGCTCAGGATCGACCTGCCGGAGGATGGATATCTCTGGCTGGCGCGCGCCGCAGACAGCAGCGACATGCTCGATCGCATGCTGCCTGCCGTGGCGGTTACAAGCTTTGAGGTGATGGCTGTCGACAACGTCAAATGCGCCGACATTCTCGAAGGCCTGAAAGACGGCGCCAAGGTTGGAGCGGAAGCGCAGAACCTGCCGGCGGGCTGGCTTGTGGGGCCTGCGATCATCGTCGATGGCGAGGTCGAGCCTGTGGTCTGCTATCCCGCGAGCTTCGGCGCGTTGGTTGTCGGTCTGGTGCAGGGCGGCGGTCGCGATTTTCTGCCGTTCCATCCGATGCTGAGCGCGCTTACCCGTGCAATACGTGTTCCCTGATTTCAGGGCGCGAACGTCGATCTTGCCGTGATGCCCCAGAAGCCGTCGCGGTTTTCGATGATGTAGAGGCCTTCATAGCGGGCGTATTCCGCGCCGTCGGCATGGAGGCGGCCGAAGCTGGCGGTGATATGGGCCTTGTCCGCGCCGCACTGGATGATCGTGCGCTCGTCCCAGCGGCTGCTGGCCCAGCCTTCGGATGCGAGATTGCCGAACACGTCGTCCTGCTGGCCGGGGCCGGTGAGGACGTGCAGGGGGTAGCTGGCGATGCGCATGTGCGGGAAGTGAAACGTCTTTTCCAGCGCGGCCATGTCCTTCGCGTTGAACGCGGCCACGAAGCTGTCGAGCACCGCCATTGCGGGCTTGGCGCCGGCGCAATTCGCAAAGTCGTTCGGCGCGGCGGCGTGGGCATCTTTCGGGGCGCAGTTGGTGAGCATTAGAAGGGCGGCAAGGGCCGGGAACAGTGTGCGGGTCATGGCGCGTCTCTATCTCAGGGGCGGCGGGCGAGGAAGGCGCTGCACGATACGGTTCGCGTGATCGCGCCGCCGAACTGTTCGCGCACGATGCGTTCGGCTTCGGACAGAAGACGCTTGCGCGTTTCTTCCGGCGCCATTCGGACGCGGGAGAATGTGCCGTAGAGCGCTGACAGGCTCGTCGGTGAGAAGGTGATCTCTTGTTCGAACAGTGCGTGCTCGGCGTTCTTGAAGCCGGCATTGCTCAGTTCGCCGAGGCGTGCGGCGAGGTTCAAGGCGAAGGCCCCGACGCCGCTGGTGGCGTTCGGGTCCTGCTCGATGCCGCTGAACAGATGCTCGGTTGCGCGGCCGAATGCGTCGGGCTCGGCGCTGTTGTGATAGACGTTCCACCACATCGCGAAATAGCCGCCGGGCTTGAGTGTGTTGCGTGCCCTGGTTAGCGCTTTCATGCGGGGCAGCCAGTGCATCGACATGGCGGCGAATCCTAAATCGTAGTGCGCGGGTTCGAGTGACGCGTCCTCAAACTTTGCGACGTTGATTACGAGCGAAGGGTTGGCGCCCGCTTTATCCTGAAGCTTTGCGGCGAGGCGCGTATCCGGCTCGATCGCGGTGATGTGGCGGACGGGGAGGTTCAGGATCGGCAGTGTTGCGTGCCCCGTTCCTGCGCCGATTTCGAAGCAAGTGCTATTCTCGTCAAGGCGGGCATGCGTGGCGAGCCAAGTGAATAGCCCCGCCGGATAGGGCGGGCGGGCGAAGTCATAGAGGTCGGGGTCTTCGCCGAATTTCGTGCCGCCGGGAGAGGAGTGGATCGACGCCACGCTTTACGGCGCGAAGCTGGAGCGTGCGGTGAGGGCCCAGCGGTTGTTCTTGAACTCGACGATGTAGAGCGAGTCGAACTGCGACAGGACGGAGCCGTCGGCGCGATAACGCACGAAGTTGGTCAGCATGTGCGCCTTGGTGGGGCCGCACTGCACGATCTCGCGCTTGGCCCAGCCCGAATGATGCCAGCCGCTGGCTTCGAGATTGTTGAAAGGATCGAGGTCGGCGGCGGAATTGATGATCCGCACATTGCCGCTGGCGATGCGCACGGACGGGAAGTGGAAAGTCGCGGCCCATGCCTCCGGGTTCTTCGAGTTGAAGGTGCGCATGAAATCGTCAGTGACCTGATAGGCCGGCGCATAGGCGGCGCAGGATGCAAACTTGCCGTCATTGCTCGGCGCGGCCAGCGAGGCGCACGAGGTCAGGAAGATGGTGAGGACGGCGGCAAGGCCGGCGGGGGCTGGATCGCGTTTCATGTCGAACTCCTGAGCCAAGCCGCTAGAGCGGCTTGCACGCCTCGGCCAGCCAGGCCCGATCATCATCGCTGAGCAGCGGACCGACTTCAGCCAGCACGCGCGCATGATAGCGATCGAGCCAGATCCATTCCTGTTCCGACAGAAGGCCGGGCAGGATCAGCTTCTTGTCGAGCGGGGCGAGCGTCAGCGTTTCAAAGCCCAGCATCTCGCGGTCGCCGCCGGGGATCGGCTTGGCTTCGGTGACGACCTGCAGGTTCTCGATGCGGATGCCCCACGCGTCGGCCTTGTAGTAGCCGGGCTCGTTGGAAACGATCATGCCGGGTTCAAGCGCGACGGTGTTGCCGACTTTCGAGATACGGTGCGGGCCTTCATGCACGCCGAGATAGCTGCCGACGCCATGGCCGGTGCCGTGATCGTAATCGACGCCAGCTTCCCACAGCGAAATGCGCGCGAGCACATCGAGTTGCGAACCCGTCGTGCCTTTCGGATAGCGAACGCGGGATAGGGCGATGTGGCCCTTGAGCACCCGCGTGTTGCGTTCCTTCATTTCTTCGGTCGGCTCGCCGATCGCCAGCGTGCGCGTGACGTCCGTGGTACCATCGAGATACTGGCCGCCGCTATCGAGCAGGAAGAGCGTGCCCTTCGCCAGCTTGCGGTTGGTCTGCGTGTCGGGGCGATAGTGGTTGATCGCGCCGTTCGGGCCGGCGCTGGAGATAGAGTTGAACGACAGGTCTTTCAGTTCGCCTGTCGCCTCGCGGAATTCCTCGACCTTCTTCGCGGCGTCGATCTCGGTGACTTCGCCGGTCTGGCCGTTCTCCTCGAACCAGCGGAGGAAACGCGACAGGGCCGCGCCATCGCGGCGATGGGCCTTGCGTGAACCTTCGACTTCGACCGCGTTCTTGCGGGCGCGCGGCATCGTGACTGGGTCCTGCTGGCGAACCGTTTCGGCGCCGGCCTTGGTCAGCGCATTGAAGAACCAGGACGAGGCGAGCGACGGGTCAACGCTTACGCGCTTGCCCTGAAGCTTGGCCATGCGCCGTTCCATCTCATTGGCGGGGCGGAGCGCGACTTCGTTGCCGAGATGCTGGCCGAGTTCGGAGCCGATCTTGGCCGGGTGCAGGAACAGCTCCGCCTGACCATCGGAGAACAGGAAGGCGCGGCCGAGCGGCAGGGGCGTGCGCGAAACATCGCCGCCGCGGATGTTGAACAGCCATGCGATGGATGCGGGCGAGGTGATGACGGTCGCGTCCATCTTGCTGTCGGCCAGCATCTTGCCGAGGCGCGCGCGTTTCGATGATGAGCTTTCGCCAGCATAGGCGATATCGTGCGGGACGACGGCGTGCGTCGGTTCGGACGGGCGATCCGTCCAGGCGAGGTCGATCGGGTTCGGGTCTGCCGACACCAGTTCGGCGCCGGCTTTCTTCGCGGCGTCGATCAGCTTGTCGAGCGCATCGGGCGACATGAGGCGAGGGTCGTAGCCGATCTTCTGTCCCGGCAGCTGTTGTTTCGCGAGCCAGCCGAATGGGCCGAGGTCAACGAGATCGCCGACTTCGAACATTTTCGGGGCGAGCTGCTGTTTCACTTGCAGCGTGTAGCGGCCATCGACGAAGACGATCGCCATTTTCTGAAAGACGAACGCGGCGCCGGCCGAGCCTGTGAAGCCGGTGGCCCAGGCGAGGCGTTCGTAACAGGCGGGGAGATACTCGTTCTGGTATTCGTCGTCGTGCGGAATGTAGAGCCCGTCCAGCTCGAGCGACTTCAGCGTCGCGCGCAGAAGCGGCAGGCTGGCCCGGCCGACAGTCGGCCCGCCGATGACTTCGTATGTCTGTCTCATGATGCTCGACGCTGGAAAGAGGGCTTTCGTTGAAGCCCAGTGTAATCCCAGCCGGGCCCCCCGGGGATAGTTTTCCGAAAGAATATTTCGTGCGGGCTAGAGGGTCGTCCCGGAATGGTTCTGGCGGGCATAGACCAGGGTTGACCAGCCATTGAGCCTGCGCCGGTTTACCAGCGTCAGGCCCTGTCCGGCATAGGCGGCGCGGACTTGCGGCTCCTGATGGGTGAGCAGGCCCGACAGGATCACCCGGCCGCCCCGGGCGACCATGCGCGCGATTTCCGGGGCGAGGCTGACCAGCGGGCGGGCCAGGATGTTGGCCAGCACGAGATCATAGGGGGCGTGGGCGCGGATCATGCGATGGCCGGTGCCGCGGGCGTGCATCAATTTAAGGCGGCGGCCGGCGGTGTTGTTCTTGGCGTTCTCTTTCGCGATGCGGATGGACTCCTTGTCCATATCCGTTCCGAGGGCGAAACCTGCGCCGTACTTAACGGCGGCCAGGGCGAGGACGCCGGAGCCTGTGCCGACGTCGAGCACGCGGAGCGGGCGTTTCCGTTTCAGTTCGATGGCGAGCGCTTCGAGGCAGCCCTTGGTCGTGCCGTGATGGCCGGTGCCAAAGGCAGGGCCGGCTTCGATCCAGACCGGGATCTTGCCGCCTTCGAGATGGGCGAGTTCATGCCAGCCTGCGACCACGAACGGACCGGCATGAACGGCGGGCAGGCCGGCGAGGCTTACGGCGACCCAGTCCTTGTCATCGAGCTTCTGGACGGCGGCGCGGGCGGACGGGATTTCGCGTTCGATTACGGCGGCGGCTTGCTTCGCCAGATCCTCGTCGGTGCAGAACGCATCGAGGCTCCACGAGACTTTCGAGGCTTCTTCCACCGACACGGCGGACGCGGGCGAAGGGTCCATGTCGGTGAGGATATCCGACAGCCGTTCAGCGTCGGCGCGGGGGAGCAGGCAATGCACGCGATACATGGGGAATCCGATCCGGGAGGCGCGCGCCTTATAGCAGGGCTTGCCTGACTGTCATCCCGGTGGGGGCGGGGCCAAAGCGTTAACTAGCAAAAAGCGTGTCGCGGCGTCCACACATGCCGGGGACATCGCCCGGCGTGCAGGAACTGGCCGTTATTGGCGACGTTCGGCGAGCATCTGCACTCCAACTCACTCTCATGCTTTCAGGAGCACTTTCCATGATCTCCCAAATACTGCGTCGCGCTGCCTGCTGCGCGGCGATCGCTATCGGTGTGGCCGGGGCGGCGAGCGCCCAGACAGAAAGCGGCGGGCTTTACATCCAGGGCGGATACAGCTGGCTGAACTTCGAGGCGAACAACACGGGTTACGAAGTCGACACTGACGCCATCACGGCGCGGGTCGGCTTTCAGATGACCCCGATGTTCGGCTTCGAGGCGGACCTTTCGGCCGGCATCGACAATGGCGATTTCGACTTCGACTCCGATGAGGACGATCTCGATTTCGACGACAACAATGACGGCGACTTCACCGATATCGTCAACATCTCGGGCGACCTTGGGCTCGACTTCATGGCGGCCGCTTATGCGCGCGCCGTGTTCCCGATCGCGGACAAGTTCGAGATTTCGGCGCGGGCCGGTTATGCCTATGCCGAGGTCAACGCCAATGCGGTGACGCCGGGCGGCAACCAGTTCACGATCGCTGAAGATGCCGAGGACGGCTTTACCGCCGGCGCCGGACTGACGTTCGATATCACGGAGAATCTGGAGCTGCGTGCGGACTACACCTGGTATGGCTTCGACGAAGTCGATGTCACGGGCACGACGGTTGCTCTGGGCTTCAAGTTCTAGAAGCAGAAACCCCGGGCCTTGGCCCGGGGTTTTTCGTCTCTAGCGCTGTTGCGGTTTTCGCTCGTCGCGCTTGTCGCCTTGCTGTTGCTTGTTCGGATCCTGTTGCGCTTCCTGCTGACGGCGCTGGCCGTCATTGTCGCGGGTGCGGTTCGGATCGTTGACGTTCGCCTGCTCGGGTTTTTCAGACGGGTTCTGGTTGGGATCGCGGGGATTGTTGGCCATGTTGGCTTTCCTCTTCTGTTGCATTTCTGGCTGCGCGAAAAAAAGAAGCCGTCCCCGTCGCGCACTTATCTAACGTGACGGGGACGGCGCCGTTCCGGCAACTTGATGCAGGTCAGGTAGAGGGGAACCTCAATGATCGCGCGGCTTTGGTTCTCCATCGGTTGCGCGTTCGGGCGCGGGATGGGTCTTGGTCTTGTTGGGCGTGCGGAATGGTTTGCCCGGATGATCCTGGCGCGCCTTTTCCGATTCAGCTTCCGGCTTCGACTTGGGTTCGTGCTGCGTGGACATGAAGTCTCCTGAGCGTGAGCGAAACCTGCTATTGCCTGCGTCCGCCGAGAGGCTGGCGATCGCCCTGATCGGTGTCGCCGACCCCGCGCATCGGCAGGTTGCCTTCCGGCTGCACTGCGATTCCGATCTGGTTGACGTTCTCGCCAATCGCGCCCGGCGGGGTGTCGTTATAGAAGCCATCGGGGTCCGAGCCGAAGATGGCGTCGTGGATCGGGTGGTTCACGTTGAAGTCGATTTCCTGGCGACGGGACATGCGTCTGCCTCCTCTATGAGATGCGTGGGATAGCAACGCGCGGGGCAGGTGGCGGTTGCGCACATGGCGCAGGGGCGCGTTCCCGCAGGAAGCCCTGCAGGGCGCGACACGGCTGAATTGCGGAGCGATCAGGGCAGGGGCGGCGCGCGGATGCGCAGCGCGAACGCGGGTTCGCACGCAAGCGGATGAGACGTGAGATCATCGTCACGCACGGCGATGGCCGTGTCGTGTTGCGTGCAGGCGCGCATCATGCGCGCGGCGCGGCGGCGGGCGGCGCGTTCGATCGTGGCGAAGGACGCGCACAGGCGGCGATAGCGTTGCATCAGCTCCGGCCAGCTGCGTGCGCGTGCGGGCGCCCAGCCCTTCCACGCGATATGGAAGCGCGGCGGACGACGCATGCCGGCGATCTCGCAACTGCGCGCGCCGATGATGATGTTGATCCAGTGCTCGCCAAAGGCGGTGGCGGTTTCCATCGTCATCCGGCCCTGCGCCGTGTCGCGCAGATCGCGCACGCCTTCGGCGTCCGCGAGCACGCTGTCGATGTGCGCACGCCATTCCATGATGACGCGCAGCACACTCACGAGTGCGCCGAGCGGGCGGAAGATCGCCAGAAGAAAGGCCATGGCCTGTTTCATGCGCGCAGTATCGCGCGGAACGCAGAGGGCGGGGGCTCGTGTTTACATACGTCCTACAGGCGTGCGCGAAAAACGCGTTGCAAGTCAGGGCGCGGCGGGATGGCTATCCCCCGGCGGAGGGGGCGAGATGTGGGGGATTGGGAAGGCTCAAGCCGCCAGTTCATGAAGCCAGGATTGCAGCCAGATGAACTCTTCAGCGACAGGGAACGGCGCACTCGCGCGCTCCGTTGAAGAGGCGTAGAAAGGTGCTCATGACAGACGAAGTTTCACATCCGATGGATAGTCCCGCGCCGATCCTCATGGTGGTGGCGGGGATAGCCGTGCTGGTTCTCGGCAGTCTGTTCGTGACCGGCCTTCTCTGGGAAGCCAGCGGCCCGGCGACGGTTTCTACCAGTCATGCAGTGGTCCATAGCCAGCCCCAACCGCCGGTGAAACAGCCAGGCTAATCGAGTTATATGTCGCAGGCCGTTGCCGCGCGTCTAATCTGGCCATGCGCGTGAGAGCGCGCCAGACAATTCTTGCTCCTGCATCTTGTGGCACGTTCGCCTGTTGAGAGTGCTACTCGTCGCCGTGAAGACTTTGCATTTGAATATGGAGATCCGGCTCAAACCGATTGCCGTCTTGATCTCGCATAAAGCCCTTGGCGTTGCGGAACACCGACTCCAGCCTTGCGTACATGTCGTCTCCCGAGATGATCGCATCGGGCTGGCTTGGATCGATCAGAGTAGAGATCGTCGGTCGTCTATAGTTATTCATGTGCCTTCGGATAGCGTGTGCGTCGCTCTTTGCTCCGCGCGATTCAATACGCTGAATCCGCTCAGCAACGCATTCCTCCACTGAGCGCCCTTTCAAGTCTGCGAGCGGTAGGGCTTCAACGTGGAGTTGGGCTTCCGCTTTCATAAGTTTGAGCAACTGCGTCTCCAGTTCCCGTGTCGCGAATTTGCCGGAGAAGGCATCTTCATCGCTTGGGAGCACGGTGCGGCGCACCGCGATGCGAGAAACCAGCAGCCTACCTTTTTCGTTTGCAGTGATCGTGATTCCGCGAAAAATCTCCGGATCGGACTCCAGTGCCCGTACTGGTAGAACGATCACCTCCATTGGGTGCGAGAGATCCACATTCTGCGAGAATTCGTTGGGCTTGCCGGGTTTGGCGCGTCCGCCAATCAGGAACAACGCGCTGTTGCTCGGCACAGCAAAGCCGCGTGACAATCGCTTCGGTTTATCCACATGCCAGGCGCCATCGCCCAACGAGTATGCATGAACGAAGGTGTGTTCCCCGGGGCCGCGATCCTGAATCGACAGGTAGGTTTGTACTATCCGCCTTTGCCCGTTGAGGCTGTGACGAAAAAGAACGAAGCCAGCCTCGCCCTTAGCAGTGGGGTTACGAAAAACTTTTGGCCAATAATGACAGTCGTTGTCCCTTTCGTGCAGCGACTGCGCCAGCGGAAGCCAGAAACCGGCTGGCGTCGTCGGCTCATCGGACTGGGCGGCCGATTCTTTTGAACTGGAAGTCGTCGAGGTGGGCTCGGCGAACCCTTCGCTCTGGGGAATTCTGGGCGGCTCCCGCTCGTCGCCGGTTAGCACCCCGCAGCTCCAGTTACGAATATACTTTTGATACGGAGTAAGTGTGGGCTCGACGAGTGCCCAGACGCGAGGACCCACCTCGATCATGACTTCCATCAAGATCGCGGCTTCAAACATGTCGATGCTGGTTGCTTGTTCTCCTCTCTTGGAGAGCCGGACCAACAAGTTGCGCAGATTTGTTTTCTTGCCGACCGCGAGGTGGCTGGCGATGGCGACGTCGGTTACCGACTTGCGAGCTTCCTCCCAGAGACTGAATGCTGTGGCGTAGTGGTCGCTGCCGCCCCCATGCATCACCAGTTCATTGAGGACGCTGGTGAGCGCGAGCCTCGGAATGGCTTTTGATCCGTGAGCGTCGGGAAAGGCGGCCTCGAAGACGGTTCGAACCTGGACGACCTCCTTCTCGCCCCGTCCGACCAGCTGATCGAGCACTTGGAATCGTCGCAAGGTCGTTCCCCCAGTTCATATGATTGTGAGGCGTCGCCCCTCATCCCCGAATCTGGGCAACGCGCAAAGAATCTAGGGGCGTCATTGAATGCTCTCAATGAGAATCTTCTTGCGCGATCAATTTCGCTGATTCGCCTTTCGCCGCGCTCAATCAAAAACCCGTCCGAGGCGGCCATTTACAATGAACGTTCGCTCGCCACGTGCGCGCGTGGGGGCGCAAGGTGTGATCGTCGGGGGCAGCAATCCCGCTCACTCGCGACAATGGAGACTAACAAAATGGCTATCGACCATTTGAGGACGCAATCAGCGACAAGCCAGGCGCACACAGCAGGTCATCCGCCTGAAGCGCCAACCGCTGGCGGTACGCTGAGTGCCGCTGCCGGAGAACAAAACAACAGCCCCCACTGGAGCCAGCAATGAACGCAGTTACGAAATTCAACGTCAACAACCTTCCGGAAAATGTCCGGCAACTGCTCGAAAGAGCCTTCAACAAGGAGTTGAGAGAAGCCTACACGGAGAACGCAAAAACCCGCGTCAAGCGGAACAAGCTGGTTCTCAGCATGTACGAGTACAAACTTGAAGCCACGAAACGGTTCGACGAGAGCAGGCTCGCGGACGAGGACATGACCCGACGCGAGAGGGAAGAGGTTCTGCAGGAGCGCAAGGAGGCGCGACTACAGGCATCCGAAAATCGGCAACTTCAGCACCAGCAACGCCGCATCAGGGATTTTCTGCTGGATCTGGAGATGCGCAGGCTGGAAGGCCTTTCGGGTGATCGACTCGACGATGCCATACGGCGAGGAACGAGTACGATTTTCGACAATCTTGTAGCGACACCCGGTTCGCCGGTGCTTCAAGAGCCGGAAAGTGACTCGGGCCCGATTGTCGCGTCACGGCGAAAACGCTTCGAGCAATCGCCTGCGATCAACGGCAGGGCACGCGCGGAGGACGAGGAAAATTAGAGTCGAGCGGCGGAAAGCAGGGCATAGAGGCTGGCTGTAGGGCACCGCCAAAAACTCAGGGCCAAGTCCGAGCAAAGCTCAGACTTGGCCCATTTAATTTGGAGGTCTGCTTATCATCGACTGGCGCCGCCGCGCGGAAGGCGTGCTGCCGCTATAGTTATTCGCGACAGGTCTAGCGGTGTCGGAGTGCGGCTAGTCTTCGGACGGTTCGCCGGATGTGTCGGCCTGCGGATCGTCGAGGACGGGTTCGCGGGCGATGGCGGGCTGGTAGCGCGGGTCTTCGCGGCGGCGGTCGTCAGACGGTTTGGGGCGCGCATCGAAGGTGCGTTTGTCGTCGCGCGGGGGTACGGGCATGACAACCTTGGGCGTGGGCGGGTTCGCTCTGAACGTCTTGCGCATTGTCATGGATGTCTCTCCGGCGCGCGAGACCGGGGGCGATCCCCTGAGACACGCAGTTGCATATGGGGATGACGGCCGCGCGCGGCAATGCGGCGGCCGTAGTCTATTTTCGGCTGTACGTGGATTGCGAGGCGGCTAGCGGCGGTTGAGGCCCACGGGGCGATTATCGTCGGTGAGCCCTGCGTCAGCGTTGTCGCCCGATTGCGGCGTGCGGCGGTCTGACGGTTGCGAGCGCTTCTCGTGGATCGCGATCTGCTGGGCGCGGTTGGCTTCGCTGGCGCGCTGGGCGGCGGTGAGCGGGCGTTCGGCGCGCGGGGATTGCGGCGTGTCGCTCTTGCGATCGGACATGAAGTCTCCAGGCCACGCGGGCAGGTGGGCATCCACATGCCACGGGCCGAATTGGTGTGGGCGCGCTAGGGGGCGGGGGCAACAGGGTTATTCCGGCGCCGCGCCTTGGTTTGAACTTAGTTGGAGAGAGTGGAGCTGCGCGCCTAGTCGCCGCGGCCGCGCTGTTCCTCGAGTTCGAGCAGGGTCTGTTCGTAGCGCGCAAGCTGTTGGCGCATGCCGGCGAGTGTGGTGGGGATTTCCGCCGCTCCGCCGCCCTTGGGCCCCCAGATGGGAGACTTCGCGGCCGTCGTCTTCGCGGGCTCTCCCAACGCGATGGCTTCGTTCAATCGTTCGATCTGGGCGAGATGCCAGTCGATGTCGTCTTCGAGTTTCTTGGCCATGAGGCAGAGGGCGCTTGATCGGCCCGGATAGCAATTGAATTCGCAGGGCGCATCGCGCGGAGGGCAAGGCGCCCTGCGAATGAAGGCCTAGCGGCGGCGGCCGCCGCCGGGCTGGAAGTCACCCTGGTCGCTGTCGCCGATGTGGCGGAGCGGCTGGTTACGGTCGAGCTGCACGGCGGGGAAGCCGAGGTTCACGTTGTCGCTGATCGCGCCCTTGGGCGTGTCGTTGACGCCGCCTTCCGGGTTGCCGCCGAACACCTGCTCGTGCAGCGGGGCGTCGATGATCTCCTCGAGGGAGTCAGCGGCGGTGTGGGGTTTCGGGTCTTTCGGGTCGTTGGTCATGGGCAGCTCCTGTCGCGTGGCCTTGGTCCTGGGGGCAGTCTCTACCTCATTTGGGTGGCCGGAAAGAGGCTTTGCAGGCGCCGGGCGGGGTTTAATGCGCCGGTCAGACCCGCTTCACAAAGCTTTCGACCACCTTCTTTATGCCCGCTTTTTCGAAGGCGACGGTGAGCTTTGCGCCCTCGATCTCGGTGACGCGGCCATAGCCGAACTTGTCGTGGAAAATGCGCTGGCCGATGCGGAGGCCGCCGCTGGCGGCGGGGTCTGAACTGGCGAGCATGTCGCCGGGGGTCTTGCCGCGCTGGAGGGGGCGGCCGTCATTGTCGGCGCTGCGGAAGGCGCGGCCCTCGATGTCTGGCGGACGGGTGTTTCCGCGTTGGGCGGTGGCGGCCTGCGCGCGTTTCCAGCCGGGCGTGTCGTAGCCGCCGCGGACGCTGCCCTCGGAGAGGTTGGAGCCCTTGGCGCCGGGTATGGTTCCGGCGCTGAGCCCGCCCGATCCGCTGCGCGCGGATGTGGCCGAGGCATCGTTATCCCATCGGGACTTGAAGGTGTTGCCGGTTTCCGTTCCGTAGAAGCCGCCGCCGGGGGCGACGTAGCCGGTCTCGCTGACGGCGTCGACGTGGGCGGGAGGGAGTTCGTCGATGAAGCGGGAGGGGAGCACGCTGGTCCAGCGGCCGTAGATCTGGCGGTTGGCGGCGAAGGAGATGTAGCAGCGCTCGCGCGCGCGCGTGATGCCGACATAGGCGAGGCGGCGTTCTTCCTCGAGGCCTTTTGCGCCCTGTTCGTCCAAGCTGCGGCGTGAGGGGAAGACTTCCTCTTCCCAGCCGGGAAGGAAGACCATCGGCCATTCGAGGCCCTTGGCGGAGTGCAGGGTGAGGATCTGCACCTGATCCTCTGCGCCCTTGCCCTCGGCATTGTCCATCACGAGTTCGACGTGTTCGAGGAAGGCGTTGAGACTGTCGAACTGGCCAAGCGCGCGGACGAGTTCCTTCAGGTTGTCGAGGCGGGATTGCGACTGCGGGGATTTGTCGGCCTGCAGCATGTCTGTGTAGCCGCTTTCCTCGAGGATGATTTCGAGGAGGCGCGGGTGTTCGGTGGTTCCCGCCTGTGCGCGCCAGCGTTCCATGTCGAGGATGAAGCGGCGCACGCCCGTGCGGCCGGGGCCCTTGATGTTCTCTGAGCGGATCTCGATCTCGGCGGCGCGTGTGAGATAGGTGTTCATCTCGCGCGCGACGACGTGGAGTTTCTGCACGGTGGTGTCGCCGACGCCGCGCTTGGGCACGTTGACGACGCGCTCGAAGGCGAGGTCGTCGG
>Ga0075163_10007286_pt1 | contig 14625 bp, 13 predicted proteins | sample JI1023141ADNA_FD_71478 | JGI IMG/M metagenome (GOLD analysis project Ga0075163, IMG submission 71478) | Wastewater effluent complex algal communities from Wisconsin, to seasonally profile nutrient transformation and Carbon sequestration -... | ecosystem: Engineered > WWTP > Effluent > Algae...
CCTGCCAACGCTCAGCCTTGACCAAACCGAGAGCGCAGGCCTGAAAGACCAAAACAGCGGGATAGCGGCGCGATTCAACAAAAACGACCAATCCACCATTGACCGCCTCTGCATAGTCAACTAGCGACCGGATCGCTTCAATGACCAGCCGAAGCTGTTGAGGCGACCCCCACCGACCAATAAGGCCACAAACCTTTGCCAAACCTTCCGTCGCGCCCTCGTACAGGGCAACGCGTCGCTGAAATTCTTCCGGTTTGAATGTCCCGTGCGGGGTAAGGTCATGTCCGTCCAGTGCGGCGGTTGTTCTACGGATTTCCTCGTCGATCAGGTCTGCAAGCTGGATCATATGCTCTGACTTAGCTAAGTAGCGCTTCGCGCGCGCAACAAGCATATCAACGTCTGCGGGATTCCGTTTTCGACTATCTGCCAGCGTTCGGACTTGTTCTATCAGGTCAGAAAAGAACTTGTCGGCATCCGGAATCGGAACCTCGACGCCCTTGCGATGGTCGCAAAGCTCTTTCCCTCTGCCTTTCAGCGTCCCACGTGTTGCCCAGAATAGGGGGTAACGGCGGTTCGGTGCCCGCAGGACGGCAGCGCGCAACGCATGATCCCATTCCCCGGACCAGCCGCAAACGATCAGCCCGTACTCGTCAAAGATGCGGTCTAGAATCGTGTTGTACTCGCCAGGATATGCGCCCAGCTCTTCTTCGGTGTTGAGGATGCGAGCGTCCTTGTAGTCGCCATGCAGCTTAAGAATATAGCAGGACGTATGTGCCAGAGGTTCAGCACCTTTCAGGGCATCCGGAGAGCTAACAATTGTTGGCTCTACCCCGACCTCTCGCAGGGCGTTTTCCATCAGCCTGTCGAAATTTGTCGTCACGATCACCCGGATGAAACCGCCTCGGACTAGTTGGGCAATGGCCTTGTGACCGGCAGTAGGGATCTTCCGGCCTTCTTCTCGGTCCTCTTCGTCAGGCTCAATGTAGCCGTGTATGATCTGGCGGCGTTCGGCGGGTGTACTTGATAGCGCGTCTAGCAATTCTGAGTAGTCAGGTTCTTTACCGTACTTGTCCCGAAACCACTGCGTCCAGTCGGCTTGTTCCTCGGCACCTTCGGCCGTCGCGACGCGGCGGACAAGATCCGTGGTGATCTCCCAACCTGTCGGAATTTCTGCCGCCCGAGACAACCCAGAACCCAGCAACAGAGCGAAGACACCCTTGTTCTCGAATACTGAAAACGCCACCTGTGTTTGAGGATTCCCGAACGCCAACATTCCGTCTATCACCCTTCCAGCAACCGACCGCGCGAGCTAAAGTTCCTTATTTGTTCTTATTTGGCAAGCCGCAAACGTTATGAAACGCCCATCCCAGATGCCACATTAAGTGGTGTCGAACGATGGCGAAGGACCGTCTGCGAGCGTCCCCTCCCAGCACCGCATCCCGCCTTTCGCTTTCCGCACCGTTCGATACCATACTCCCAGACCTGATCTTTTCACCCCCCCATCGCCTCTCGTCGGGTGCGTCTGACCTTCTGTCGGACGGCTACCCATGCGGAAGGAGATGATCATGGGACACGAGGCGCATGAAGACATTGTAGGTGAAATCGGTGCGGTACCGACCTGCCGGACTTGCGGGTCTGAACGGGTGGTGCGGGATGCTTGGGCCTGCTGGAATGCAGAAACCGGCCTGTGGGAACTCGAATGTGTGTTCGATCAGGAATTCTGCCACAACTGTGAAAGCGAGACGCACTTCGTCTGGAAACGGGTTGAAGTGGTGCCGCGCCAGCGTATTAGGGAACTTAATGACCGGTTCCGGTCCGAGGGGCTCGGCCACGGCTCGGTGGTCATCACAGCCGGTGTCAGGGGGCAAGGTCAGGCCTTTCTGCTCGCCGTTGCCAAAGCAGTGCAGACGTTCACCGATTTCTCGGACAGTAACGATCCCTGGGGTGAACACGATTTCGGGGCGGTGGAAGTCGAGGGCCAGAAGGTCTTCTGGAAGATCGACTACTACAACCCCGACCTGACCGCCGGATCAGAGAACCCCGCCAACGAAGGGGAAACCCATCGGGTGCTGACCATCATGCTCGCAAGCGAATACTGACGATCCCGCCCTCATTGATGAGGGCGGTTTTTCCTGCTCGGCAACGGACGCTTACCCTCGTCAATAGCCGCGCGTGAAAGACCGGCGCGACACAATCGTCATCAACACAAGACCGCGATGGATGCACAGCCGGTATCCTTCGCTGTCTTGTTTTCAGGGCAGGATTTTCGATATCCTGATACTCGGAATGACTGAGGCTTGGCTTGTATAGAACTACCACCAAGTCGGTCTGGTGCAACACCGGAAGGGTTTCACCCTTCCGGCGGTTTGGATACCAGAACGACTTGGTGGTTTATGTTCATACAAGCCGGTGAAAGATTGAAAATGGGCACATTGCGCCTCCTAGAAGGAGGCAGATCGAGAACCTAGACTGAAAGAGTTATCAGTCGATAAGTACAATTTCATATGTCCACCGAGTTTGCCCTCGATCTGCGCCTGGCGCGCCGGAAATCAGGGTTCAGTCAGCGCGATACCGCGCATTTATTAGCCTTAAACAGATCAAAGCTGTCGCTCCTTGAAACTGGCTTGCGGCTACCGAGTCTGGTGCAAATCTGCACCTTGTCCTTGATCTATGGTCGCAGCTTCGAAAGCCTGTTCGCCGCGATCATGGATGAAGCCAGATCATCGTTGCGTCAGCGCATTCTCTCGATGCCGACGACCACACGAACATATGCCGGTTCGCTTAATCGCGAGCATAGCATTGAGCGGCTGGCCCGATCGTTAGCAGTCGAACCCGATGATCATGGCGGCGCTTAGGCTTTTGGCGGTGGCGGCTGCTTCGGGGCGTATCGCGTACGTCTATCTGATCGGCAACCGTCTCATGGACTGGCGTATCTCGGATCGCGCCAGTGACTCAGAAGAGGAAGCGGCGAAATCAGCGGCCCGCTGGATCGAAACCCTACAGCCTGATGTCGTTGTCACCGAGGATACTTTGGGTGCCAAGAAGAAGGGGCATCACACCAAAGAGATTATCGCCGCCATTGCGGCGGTCGCGGCCGAGGCGGAACTGCTTGATGTATGCGTGGTGCGGGAACAGCGGTACCCGAACAAATACGTCGAAGCACGGGCGCTCTGCGAACGCTATCCCGATCTCACGCCGTGGCTGCCACACCGCCGGTTGCTTCTTGATAACGAGCACCGCAACACCGTGATCTTTGAGGCCTTGGCCTTGGCCCAGGTGATCTTGCAGGGACCAACACCTGCGCTGGCCTATGCCGGACAATAGCCCTTCATAGAAGAAATCAATTGACAGGCTGCAACGCATGGTTGCAGCTTTTTGTATCAACGGGATGGAGATGGCAATGCGGTCGTATCATGCAGCACGTTCCTTGTTTTCGTTTCTGGCATTCATCGCCTGTTGCTTGATCGCTGGTGGGGCTTGCCTGACCTTTCTTGGCGCGGCGTTGGCGACCGAGATGGCAAGGTGGAATAACGGTCCACCCGCCCTCGCTATAATGATCGGCGTCACTCCTGGCATTCTGATGATGGTGGCAGGATTTTTCTCGCTCGTGGTAGTGCAGATCGGACGGGCAGGGGTGGATACCGCCGAATATTCGCAGCAGATGCTACAAATCTCTCGCGATCACTTGCAGGTCTCCGAACAGACCTTGCGTCAGGGCGAGACAATCAAGCAGAGCTTCGAAGCGCTGCAAGTGGGAACCGCCGAACCAATGGTTTCCTTTAGCAGCCGCATGGGTCAGTCGCCGGTCACGACCTCGGCAGACACGGCACCCGTGCCGAAGCTCGTCGCATACAAAGGCAAAGAGATTGCTGCGCTCGACCACGGCTTTCATTTTTCGGGCCTTGAATTTGAGACGCTCGATGCCGCCAAAGCCTATATCGATGAGCTTGGCGGAAACAAAAACATCGAGCTTTCCAGCCCTTCCTGAACCTCTTCCAACCCCCATACGGCACCCCCAACCTCTATGGGGGTCAGGTATGGGGATACATGCCACACCATAGGTGATCACCCATGCCCGCAATTGATGGTTTTTCTTCCGTGACATCATCCGCTTTCGCGGATGCCTGCACCCGCCACCAGAGCGGCGGGTGCAGGCCTTTACCCTGACTGTCCCCTCATGCGGGTCACTATTGATCATCGGGATGTCCGTAGGGGGCTTTTCTTCAAGAAAACCTTCCATGAAGTCTCGCTGTCCGTCGCCTTTAGCCATGAAGAAAAACAGATCATCCGCCAGCGGAACCTCGCAACCACACGGCTCTTGCGCCGCCGTCCAGCCACCGCGAAGGTCGATGACCGCGATGAACGGTTCGCTTTGCACCTTGGCGATCTACTGGATGGTCGGACTGATTATTTCCTCTGCGCCACGCCCTCGGCCTCGAAACTCTACGAAGAGGAACTGTTTCGTGCCATGGCACAGGTCAAGCTGTGGCTCTCGGACAATGCCGAAACCGGCACCCGCAGCGTGGCTGAATTCTGATGGCTAAAGGTCCGGTCGAGGAGTTCCTGTCTGGGTATCTTGGTCTCATCGTGCTGGCACTCTTTCTGGTACTGGCCCTGATCATCACGCCCTTCTTTTTGATTGGCGGCGCGATCTATGTCGCCGCCCGTCTCTATCTGCAGAGCCCGCGCCGTCTGGAACGCCTCGCGCGCGAAGAAACGCTTCTGCTCTATCACCATGCTCGCTCTGGCACGGTCGAGCTCACTTCTGACGACATAGACAACGCCCTGTCTCGAACCTGGCCGCCTGATCTGCCTGAACCGCTGCGCCTCCAGCTCCTTCAGGTCGGTCGGGCGCTTTTTGCGGACGAAGGCCTCTCGCCAGATATCCCACCCGTACCGGCGCTCTGCAACACGGTTGAAGGGGCGCGGTACCGCGACCAACTGGCGCGCCTTGGCCAAGCCCGCGCGGATCGGGTGATGGTCGCCACGGCGCTTGAAATCATCGGCCAAAGCCTCGGAACCATCGCGCGGGCCGTGCCGCCGCTCAGTGGGGATACGCTCGTCGCCGTCACTCAGTTCCTGCATCCGTTGGGGCAGGCGGTCGAAGACGTGATCGCACCCTTCTTCGCTGATACCGACTACTACCACTTCAAGGCGCTGAAAGAACGGCTGAACGCCAACCTTGAACGCACCCATCGCACCAATCCGATCTTCCCGCGCGACTATAAGGGTGAGGATGTGGTTGAGGCGTACCTGCAGGGAACACGACTCAAGAGCCTGTTTACCCTCAAGACCCCGTTTGAGATTCCTGAAGCCACCCGCTTTGAACATATGCATGTGGTTGCGGGAAGCGGGCACGGCAAAACCCAGACGCTGCAATATTTCATAGCCAAGGATCTCCCACATGTGGCGCGCGGGGACCGGTCGGTCGTCGTTATAGACAGCCAAGGCGATCTGATCCGCACCATCCTGGCAGCCAAGCATCTGCCACCTGAAAAGATCGTGCTGATTGACCCTGAGGATATCGAATATCCGGTGTCCCTGAACCTGTTTTCGGTCGGGCAGGAACGTCTCGACGCATACACGCCACTGGATCGCGAACGGCTGACCAATTCCATCATCGAACTCTATGACTTCGTGCTGGGCTCGCTGCTGTCCTCCGGCATGACCGCCAAGCAGAATGTGGTTTTCCGATATGTCACCCGCCTCATGTTTTATATCCCGAATGCCACCATCCATACGCTGCGGGAACTGATGGAACCAAGTGGCGCGGCCAGATACCAGACGCATATCGACCGGCTTGATGCCACCACCCGACGCTTCTTCGAAATGGAATTCGACAGCAAGGAATTCACTGCCACCAAGGCCCAGGTGCTCCGTCGCCTCTATGGCGTCCTTGAAAACCAGACTTTCGCGCGGATGTTTTCCCACCCCCAGTCTAAATTCGACATGTTCACAGAACTGCAGGCGGGCAAGCTCATCCTCATCAACACCGCCAAGTCGCTCCTCAAGGAACAAGGCACAGAGGTCTTCGGGCGCTTCTTCATTGCGCTGATTGCTCAGGCGGCACAGGAACGCGCCACGCTGCCCGAACGCGACCGACTGCCTTGCTTCGTCTATGTCGATGAAGCTCAGGACTATTTTGATGAGAATATCGGCATTATCCTGAGTCAGGCCCGCAAGTTTCGGGTCGGCATGGTGATGGCGCACCAGTACCTCGGGCAACTCGGTAGCGGCCTTGAGGCAGCCTTTGAGGCCAATACCTCGATCAAGTTGGCGGGTGGCGTCTCGGCCCGCGATGCCCGCTCGCTTGCCGGACAGATGGGGGCGGATGCCGACCTGATCGCGCGGCAACCGAAAGGCAGCTTCGCCACCTATATCCGGGGGCTGACCGAACGGGCAGTGCCAATGTCCTTCCCATTCTTCGTCCTCGAAAAACAACCGCGCACCACACCCGAAGAACGCGATGCCATCCGCGCATACAGCCGCCACCACTACGCTGAACCATTGCAGCACAAGGCGGAACATCGTGTGCCAGAAGTAAACCAAAATACTGATATAGAACAAGAAAAAGATGATTTTGACCCACTTGCCCCTTCGCCGGAGCTCTGAATTCGGCTAGGCTTACGGGCATGAACAAGACAGATGCCATCGGTCGCGCCACATTCCATCACATAGCGTCACAAGACGCCGTGCGGGTGACGAATCGCGAGATCCGGTGGCTGAAGCACATTGAACGTCATGGGCCACAATCTTCGGTCTACCTCTATGAATTGACCAAGGACACACACCGGTGCAAGGACACTGTCCAGCGTGACCTGCAGAAGCTGCGGGCAGGGGGCTTTCTTTTCCTGCCACCCCAGCAGCGTGATACCGAACGAGCAGAATTTAACCCCTACATTTACGACTTGACAAAGCAGGCGAAGTCTTGGCTTGCCGATCAAGGCCTTGCTGAACCCACCGTGCGCCCGACCGGCCACTGGTGGCATGCCTATATGGTGTCCTGTGTTACCAGCTCGATTGACATTGCTGCTGCCCGTGAAGGGGTGCGGTACATTCCCGCGCATGAAATTCTCGCACGAAAGAAGGGCGCGACGCTCGGCATTCCCGTCAATGGGAAGACGCTGATCCCGGATCAGCTCTTCGCCCTCGACTATGGCGGCAGCTACCGCGCGTTTGTGCTGGAGGTGGATCGGGGGACGGAGCCAATGACATCAGGAAATTCACGAAAGTCGATTAAAAACATGCTGGATCGGTATGAGGTTTTAATGAAAGAAGGTCAGCTACGGGCGCACTACCGTCTCCGTTGCTCATTAACCTTACTTGTTTCTGCAAGGGCTAGGGGGCGATCCGATAGCATTCGCCGAGACCTTGCGGAACGAAATGGAATACTATCGGCTATAACCTTCATTGGGATGACGGAAGAGCCAGGAAGAAAAACTACTTTTACAAACCATCTATCTGGTTGGATAACGCTAGAGGGCAGATCTGTTTCGATAGTTGGAGGTGCGACGCAAGAAATAAATTATATTCAATAGGTCAATTTAAGAAGATAACAACAGAGAAAATTGGCTGCCATCGTATAATTGACTGCGTGGTTATATTGCATATGACTATCAACGCTGAACTCAAATAGTCACATTACTATTCTACAGCGTAAATCTCCGCGACGTAGATGCTGTTCCGGAGGGTTCTCTCGTTTTGTGTAAATTGCTACTCCAATACCCGTTTATCTTTTGTCGGTCGTAGATGGATTCTTTTGGTAGAAGGATCATACTTCAAATCAAAAAAAGATTGTTGATCGCTCCCAATCATTTTTGTGACACGGCCATCAAATCCAGTAAATTCGGCAGTGAACGAAGTTGTCGTAGGAGGGAGATCAATGATTAAATCACTTTCCCAAGTAAAAGGGCCAGATTGCTCGCTATTGCCAGGCTGATGATCTATCCAATATTCCTGCCATGCATAGACAACATGTTGATAGCCCGGTGGATAGCCCTTAAGGGGCTTATTTATTAGCTTGGCGCAAACTTCTATGGAAAAACCGACGGGCGTGGAGGAAGCAATGCGCTGACTGCCGCTTTCGCCCCACTCCCTGACCTCGTGCAGGCCTCGGATGTGTCTGCCATCTACAGTAGTACCCACGTTGGTGGTTCTACAATCCCATGATGCCGATCCAGATGAGTAATGAAACTCTCTGCTAAAGTCCTGCGTCTTCTCGATCTCTTCACTTGTTGCGACAAAAATCTTGTAGCTGCCAATGGGTGATGGCGCAACAAGTATAGGTAGCTTGTACTCTACGTCCACAACTTTACCTGTCAGCCATCCCCACCAACTCTCGCTTGGCTTCTTCGCAGTAAACGTTGCATTCAACGTTTTGACCGATCCGTCGAAGCTAATATTTGGCTTTTCGACTTCGAAGGTGAGTTCATTTGACTGGTTTCCAACAAGTTTGGCGATGGTGCCGTCTATCACCAGAATGGGGTCGCCATAGCTAAATCCGGCGCCTTTTATGCGCACTTTAAGTGTTGGTCTCAGAGACAGAGGGGTAACAATCGTCGGTCCATAGCTAGTAACTACGGGATACTTGTCCGTTAGGGGCAGGCGTGCGACCAGATCACTCGCTTGGTTTACCGTGTCCTCGGCCGCTTCCTGTGCATCGCCGGCGTCAACTTCAAGTTTTTTTAATAATCGTTCCGTATCATTTAAAACTGACTGCGTTGATGCGTCAAGGCGATCAAATGTTTCATCTACCAGCTTTTCGTTTTCCTTTTCGAAATACTCAATTAGCAATTTTGCTTGCATGGCTGATTGAAAAATAAGATAGTCGCCACTGTTTTGAGCTTTGTCGATGATTTTGTTCGCTTGGGCCTTAAGTATTTCTGTGGCGGCGCCAGTTGCCAAGCCAGGATCTATCGCTCCGGCGGAGAAAGGGGTCAACGACGCTAAAATTAAGAAGGTGGCGTATATTTTTGAATAGTTCTTTTTCATTTATCCCTCCCAGTGCTTTATTTATTGGTCGCGCCCATTGCAACTAATTAAATACCGCTGGAAAATATAGTGTAGCCACTGAACTCACAAGAGCCAAAAAATTGCTCCATGCTATCGCTACGGCTTTTGTTCGCACGGCTCAATACGCTACGGCTTTCTTTCACCTCACCAACTTCAAAAAAAGGGGCCCGGGTCGTGCACACCCGAGCACCCTTGCTCCCTCACGGAAACGTCGTTCAGGCTTCTCGGCGCTGAAGCCGTTCGTTGAGCCAATCCAGAACTTCACTTTCCACCCATCCAACGCGGTTCGGCCCGAGGTTTACCCGCAAGGGGAATTGCCCGGCTTTCTCCAGCCTCGCGACGTGCTGCGGCGAGTACAGGACCAGCTCTTTCAGCTGGCGCTTTGACAGTATCTTCATCACGATCTCTCCATGACTGGAGAGCATCGCGATGCCCTCGGTTACGTAAGTACCCTCGGGTATGCAAAGCGTCTCATTGAATAGAGATTCGCGCAAGATTCCCGTTTTGATTGCTTGGGTGAAAGTTCTCATGCCGTCTGGGTGTGCCGATATGGCAAATTCCACCGTCTTTTTCGTCCTTTGAACGGAATGCTATTGTCCTCCAAGGAAGTTCTTTTCCGTGCGAGGTACCTATGCCCACCCTGATCTGGGAGGGCATAGAAATTGCCCTCACCCATCACAAACTGCGCTTTGGTGGTCCGTTTGATCATCTGGAGTTGCAAGCTAAGGAACGGCTGCCGGTTTCAGACACCGGCTACCGGTCGCTCTTCATCCATCCTGACGATCTCACGCTTTGGGCCAGTCCCGAAGCGTTCGTGCTCGATTGGCTCAACGGCGCAGCCAAAGAGCCGCGCTGGCGGGACTACCGCAGCAAAGCACGTCAACTCTCATTGTTCTAGGAGAACTCCATGACCCTTATGCTTCATGCGGGCGGTGAGGCGATTGCCTACGACACCCTCCGCGATCTGCCGGTTCCTGACGCCACCGAAAGTCATGTACCGATCCCGCACCATCATGTTGTTGACATGGTGCGCTACGCCTTGGGCTTCTTCGGGCACGAGTTGCTTGAAGACCATCATGCGGTGACACCGGATGGCATGAACTACTTCGGTGTACTGTCCCTGCGTTCACCCTATGGCGACTACACCGACATGGTGGGCTTGAGGAACAGCCACAAGAAGCAGTTCCCCATCGGGATTGCCATTGGGTCGCGCGTCTTTGTCTGCGATAACCTTGCCTTCAATGCTGACCATGTCATCAAGCGCAAGCACACGGCGAACGCCAAGCGTGATTTGCCAGGGCTTGTGGCTGAAGTGATCGAACCGCTGGGGCAGGCCCGCAAGGCGCAGGCCTTGACCTTCGAGCGGTACAAGGCGCTTGCGCTACCCGACGCGCTCGCTGATCAGGGCATCATGTCTATGTACCGGCGTGGCGTCATTAACCTGACCCGAATCGGTGATGTGCTGAAGGCCTATGAGGAGCCACCGCATGACTGGGGCGATAGAACCCCGTGGCGTCTCTTCAACGCTGCCACCTTTGCCCTGACCGGCAAAGTGGCAGAGAATCCGACGATCACAAGGCAGTTGCATCAAGTGATCGATGGCGTGTGCGAACATCTGAACTGACCACGTTAGCCTTCAAGAGCCCTCTTCTGGGGCTCTTTTTTTGTGTGGGTAGGCAGATTGCAACCCCACGGGCGTTGAGGAGGACGGTTCGTGAACGCTGACCCAAGAATCTTGGTGCCGGGAACGACAAGTTGCCCGCCTTGCCGGTCTCATACAAACCGCTCGAACAAAAAAGAGACTAAAAAGAGACTAAAACGCTCTTCCGGCTCGGTCGTCTCTAGCTATGTCTTTGATTTTATTGGCTCCGGCGGTAGGGATCGAACCTACGACCAATTGATTAACAGAATCGTAATTGGCTTGAGCATGGCTTTTCATACTTTCACGAAAGTGCTATGTTCACAGTGAGTTACAGTCACTACCTTACACATAGTATCACATAGAAACACCCCCTTGTGCATGCGATTTATGTGACTAAAAGAGACTAAAATGCGCGTTCACCTTACGGACTTGGGTCTTCGCAAACTCACCCAGCCTGCCTCTGGGCAGGTGACGTATTGGGATACGGCTACCCCTGGCTTCGGGGTGCGCTGTTCAGCCAAGTGCAAATCATACGTGGTGATGTATGGTGAGAAACGGAAGCTGAAGACGCTTGGTCGTTACCCTGCTGTGCCGCTCGCCGACGCCCGCAAGCAGGCCAAGCGTTTCCTCGCCAACTTCACCGAAGGTGTGGTGGAGGTGGAGGAGCATGACGTCAGCGAGGTCATGGCCGAGTACCTCGCCGACTGCGAGCAACGGCTGCGGCCCTCCACCCTGTACCACTACCGCTTCTTCGCGCGGAAGATCCCCTTCCGTGGCCCCATCGGCAAGCTGGGGCCAAGTGAGGTAATGAACACGATCGTCCGGTACACCAGCAATGTTCGCAGCCAGAACCACGCCTTCATGGTGTTCAAAGTGTTCTTCAACTGGGCCGTGCGGCGACAGTACATAGACCGGAACCCACTGACAGCCCTGCGGCGTCCCCACCAAAACGGATCACGCGAACGGGTGTTGACTGAAGCCGAGGTGACGACGCTGCTGCGGTATACGCTAGAGAAGCGGGGGCGGTTCAATGACATCGTCACGCTCCTCCTGCTGACCGGACAGCGGAAGGGCGAGATCGCGGGCTTGCGCTGGTCTGAGTGCGAGGGCGACCACCTGCGGTTGCCGCCTGAGCGTACTAAGAACAAGCGATTGCATGTGGTGCCGATTTGCAAGCGAGCGCAGGAGCTTCTCGAAAGCATCGAAGGTGGCACAACGTACGTGTTCGGGACACCTGAGGCAGATCGACCGTTCAACGGCTGGAGCAGAGCGCAACGGGACATCATCAAGGCCACAGGTTTGGCGCACTTCACGCTTCACGACCTTCGGCGGACGTTCGCGACGCAGCACGCCAAGATCGGTACGCCGGTGCATGTGACGGAACGAATGCTGAACCATGTATCGGGGACGATCAGCGGCGTGGCGGCCGTATACAATAGGCACTCGTATGGGGAGGAGATGAGGGAGGCGACGGAGCGGTATGAGGCGCTAATCTGTCGACTGTTGGGCCTCTGTAGCGGATGACGAGAATCCACGTGTCGCTGGTTCGATTCCGGCTCTTGTATCATAAACTTCAACCGCTTACGGGCAGATGGAAAAGCAGTCGGTCTCTTTCTAGTCTTAACTGTCAGCTTCCTTCTGATCTACAAAAGATTTCACGGACGGTACGACGCTGCACGGCCGTGCCCCGGCTCTTCGTTGATCGTGTCCGCGCGCGATGTGTCGTCGCGCAACCCTTGGTCGGGCGCGATAGTAGACGAGACTCTGGAATCGACCGTTTTGGTGCGTTTCGCGCAACATTTATGCAGTGCAATTGGAATCCTGATGGAGAATCCGGCCTGAACCTATACAACCCGGACCAACGTCCTCAAGGAACGAAGCGGAAGCAAATTGGCGAAGTCTGTGCCGCCAGCGGTGATGGTGTCAGGTGAACTGGGTGCTGCATTGCGGTCGAGCCGGTACCTGCTTCTGGCGGTGGCCGTATTTTCGGTTTTCGTGAACCTGCTCATGCTGACCGGGCCGCTTTTCATGCTGCAGGTCTATGACCGTGTGCTCGGCAGCCGCTCGGAAGCCACGCTGATCGCTTTGGTCGGGCTCATGGCGTTCCTGTTCGGGATGATGGGCCTCCTTGATATCGTGCGCGGCCGCGTCATGGTGCGCGTCGCAGCGAAGTTCCAGTCGCGCCTGGCAGCACGGGTGTTTTCGGCGGTCATTGCGCGGAACGCCACGCTGCCCGGTGATCCGCTGGCGGCGACGGCGCTGCGTGACCTTGATGCTGTGCAGCGCCTGCTGTCGTCCAGTCTGTTGCTGGCAGTGTTCGACGTTCCCTTTGCACCGGTTTTCCTGGCTGGTCTCTTTGTCTTTCATCCGCTGATCGGCTGGCTGGCGATATCGGGCGGAGCCATCCTGATCGGCCTCCTCCTGCTCAATCAGGCACTGTCCAAACGTGCGGTTCTGGAGGCACAGGCAAGTTCTTCACGTTCGGATCGGCTGGCCGAGCAGCTCCGTGACGCGGCCGATCTCGTGCAAAGCCTCGGGATGCGCAATTCCGGTCTGGCAAGGTGGGATGCCGAGCGATCACGGGCGCTGGTGGGATCGGTGGCAGTCAGCGACGGCTCCGGGCTCTTCTCCGCCATGACGCGGATTTTCCGGCTCTTCCTGCAGTCGGCCTTGCTGGCGGCCGGTGCTTTGCTGGTGCTGCGCGGTGAACTGACCTCAGGCGCGATGATTGCCACCTCCATTTTGATGGGCCGCGCGCTCTCGCCGGTCGAGCAGGCTGTCGGCGGCTGGGCGCTGGTGCAGCGGGCGCGGGAAGGATGGCGCCGGCTTGGGATGCTGCTGGCGGTCGTGCCGCCGGTCACGGTGCGGACCATGTTGCCGAGGCCGCGTGCGGTTCTCGAAGTCAGCCAACTGAGCGTTGTGCCGCCCGGCCAAAGTCAGGCGACTTTGCGTGCCGTGTCGTTCCGCTTGGAACCCGGCCAGGCTCTCGGCGTCATCGGACCCTCAGGTGCCGGGAAATCGACCCTGGCCGCCGCGCTCACGGGGGTCTGGCTGCCAACCGCCGGGTCCATTCGCCTCGATGGGGCAACTCTGGACCAGTACGACCCGGACGAGCTTGGCAAACTGATCGGATCTCTGCCCCAACGGGTGATGTTGTTCGACGGGACCATTGCCGAAAATATCGCCCATCTGGCGCTGGACCCCGACGCCGAAAGCGTTGTCACGGCGGCGGCAAAGGCGGCAGCCCACCAGATGATCGTCAACCTGCCGGATGGTTATGATACCGCCGTCACCCAGACGGGAGGGCGGCTTTCCGGAGGGCAAATCCAACGCATCGGCCTTGCCCGCGCCTTCTATCATGGCCCGGTACTCTTGGTGCTCGATGAGCCGAACTCCAATCTCGACAACGAAGGCTCGGCCGCCCTGAACTTGGCAATCAGGGGGATCAAGGCGGAAGGCGGATCGGTGCTGATCATGGCGCACCGTCCGGCGGCGATTCAGGAATGCGACCTGTTGATGGTCCTCGACGGCGGTATCTGTCGGGCCTTCGGGCCGCGCGACGAAGTGTTGCGCGGTATGGTCCGGAACGCCGGCGAGATTATCGGCAATACAAGTCCCGGAGGTGTCTCGTGAGCGGCGATGCCATCTGGTCGGCGCGCAAGCCGCTGCTTCTCGGGATGCTAGCCCTAGCCATGCTGGTCGGCGGCTTCGGCGGCTGGGCGACCCTGACCAGGATTTCCGGCGCCGTCGTCGCGTCGGGTCAGGTCGAAGTTGAGCAGGACCGACAGGTCGTGCAGCATCCCGACGGCGGTGTGGTGGCAGAAATACTGGTCTCCGACGGCGATCTGGTCGCGACCGGAGCCTTGCTCATCCGTCTCGACGGAACCTTGCTGCGGACCGAACTTGCCATTGTCGAAGGTCAGTTCTTCGAGCTTTTGGCCCGGCACGGTCGGCTGGAAGCTGAGCGGGAC
>Ga0075163_10007288_pt1 | contig 14624 bp, 13 predicted proteins | sample JI1023141ADNA_FD_71478 | JGI IMG/M metagenome (GOLD analysis project Ga0075163, IMG submission 71478) | Wastewater effluent complex algal communities from Wisconsin, to seasonally profile nutrient transformation and Carbon sequestration -... | ecosystem: Engineered > WWTP > Effluent > Algae...
AGGTCTATGGCAATTTTGATTTTATCAGCTTGGAGAGATTTAGGTCGCCCACCTTTTTTCCCTCTGGAGCGTGCTGCTGAGAGGCCTGCTAATGTTCGCTCTTTAATTAAGTTTCGCTCAAACTCCGCAAGTGCCGCAAATAAATGAAAAACTAATTTGCCCGTTGGGGTTGAGGTGTCAATTGTTTCATGGAGGCTTTGTAATGCAATTCCTTCTTTCTCAAGGTAGCTCATCCAGTCTATGAGGTTTCGGAGGGAGCGCCCTAATCGGTCGAGCCTCCATACCACAAGGGTATCTCCTTTTCTTAAAATCTCTTTTGCTTTTTCTAATTCTGGTCGAATGGTGGTAGCACCGCTAATTTGGTCTGAAAATATCTTTTCGCAACCAGCTGCCTTCAAGGCATCGTGCTGTAAGTTTAAGCTTTGCTCATGAGTTGAAATTCTTGCATAGCCAATAATCATATTATATCCATTAGAGCTAATAAAAATGTAAAGTTACTCATAAGATTTGATATTATCCTTAAATAGATTATTTTACCGAGTTTATTTCCATAAACAAGGGGTAAAATGGAGATAAAATGAGGTTGGGTTTCAGAGTAAAATAAACGAACGTTTTATTTACTTTTTAATCATCTGACAACTTGGCACAAAACATTCTTGACCACTCTCAATATTTTTGCTATCTTTGTATTGACTAATCAATCAACCAGTTGTTTTATAAATACGGAACTTAATCATGTTATTTTCTATGTTAGAGTATGGGGCTTTTGAAGCCAAAACACATTTTTCAGAATTATTGGATAAAGTCCAACAGGGCGAGTTGATTACAATTACCCGTCATGGCAAACCCGTTGCTGTTCTATGTGGAACGGATAAAATTAGAAATATTGAAACGAACCACGCTTTTGAGCGACTGAAGCAACTTCGGGCTGCCTCCCCTATCCAAGCTACAAGAGAAGAATTAGAACAATGGAAACAAGAAGGCAGAGAGTAATAATAGATGGGTCGTGTTTTTTAGCATGGATACTCCCTGATGAACACGCCCCAATTTCAGAATCCGTTTTTAATGCACTCTTAGATGACCAGTTAATTGGAGTGGTTCAACCTTTGTTTTATCAAGAGGTTGGAAATACTTTAGTGCTTGTTTCACGGAAAGGTCGTATTCAACTCACAGAATTTGACGCTTACTTAGAATCATTACTTGCACTTCCTTTTGAGCTATCGGATTATAGCACCACTTCAAACGGCTTAGTAGATACCGTTCGGCTGGCTCAAGAATATCGTTTAACTGTTTACGATGCAAGTTATTTAGCTTTGGCTGTTCATCTCCATTTGCCATTAGTAACAGAGGATAAGGCTCTTGCTTCTGCTGCTAATGATTTGGGATTGCTTTTTAGATTATAAAAGCACTTTGGATAATATCTCATCACTCTCTACTTTCTTTTCATTGGTAAAACTATTTTCAAAAATACCCCAAAAATCTACCGCTCTGAACCAGTCTGCAAAGAACACCACTTTTCACGTACATGAGCCTCTAAGCATTCTTCTAATTTGAAACGTAAGATGTTGGCTGCTGAACAGTCTCCCTTTTTCGGTAAATTTTGGGGTTCTTGAATGGCTAATTCGTTGATGGCAGAAAGCCCGATTTCTAACATACGACTTGGATAGGGAGCTGGAAAGATTTGTTCAACCGCTTCACTAATCATAGTCTCAATATCCAAACTTGGATATTCTTCTCGTATCGAGGTAAACTGTTCCCATGCCTTTTCTTTAAGAATCAGCAATTCATTGGTTGGCTCATTTTCTACTTTCATGAAAAATCCTTATAAAAAGAGTCGCGGGTGAAAAGAAAAATGCAAAACACTCTAATACTATCAAGTATCAAATTGCAACACTTATAACCATTTTAAAGTCTAACCCAAGCATATAATTTTATCTGAAATAATAATTTATCACCCCTGAAAAGCATTTATAATTTTAAGCGTCTTTTTAACAAAACCAGTTAATTCAGTTGGATCAATTGCGACAACCTTTCCATCAAGAATGCTTTCACCGTGATGGAAGGGAGCAGTATAATCGTTAATCTTGCTCAAATTATCATATAGCCCAAATGCAGGGTGATCAGGAGCTTCACGAATTTTTCCAACCATATTTCCAAGATATTCTTTTTCTTCAAAATGGATAATATAACTCATGCGTAAATAAGTTTCCAATACAGTACGCATTTTACGAATAATATCTATTTCCTGACCTTTTGGTTCATCTAAATACGCCTGTAAGTCTTTAATATCTTCCAGAGTACGTCCCGATATATTTTTTAAATCCATCTCCAATATTTTTGATCCTCCTTTGGGAGAGCTTTTTATATTCAGTGTAGCGCATTCGTTGGGTAGAGATTTATCCCAAATTTCTTTCAAAAATCCTTGATCATGTGATAGCACTATTATCTGTTTGCATTTCTTTCCTATATTTCTAATCTGGTGTATAGTTTCGCTGCGCCGAAAGGCATCTTGGCTATTAAATGGATCGTCAAAAACAACAATTTTATTGGAAATTTCTTTATCACTATCAAGTCCAGCAAGAAAGAAAGCAAGGGCGATAGTTGCTTTATCACCAGTACTCAACGCATTATTGAAATTAGGCTTATCATTTGAAGTTTTTGCTCCTCCAAGTTCTATCGGAACTTGGTTAATAACGATTTGATAATTAACAGATGAAATACCGCCACTATAAACTGGCTTGGTTTGAGCAATCTTAAAACCAGTATTGAAATCATCTAGAATATTGTTGATTCTTACCTCATACGACTTCATTACACTTGTAGTAAATTCTTCTAGTTTTTCGCGAGTTATTTTTTTTTGAGTGTCTATTTCTATTTTTTCCAAACACAGTTGCTTATACTCATCAATTAATCCAGATACATTTGGCTCACTACGTTTCTTAATGTTTTTCAAATGTATTAGTTCGCTTTGTGCCGTCTGAACATCAGTATTACAAGACTCATTCTTTTTTGTACTGATTTGAATAATTGCTTGACAAATACTTTGGTTAAAAACATCAACCTTAGTTTTTTCTATTTTGTAAAGATTCATCGCTTGTAGAAAGGCATCGTCCACCAATATTTCTGCAAGTGGCTCCCTCGCTTTACGTTCAAGCAAAGAAAGTACAGCTAAACCCAATTTTCTAATAACATCCAAAGTTGAAGTTGGATACACTAGAGAATCTAAATCAAGTTGACAGTATTTGCTCCAAAATTCTACGTTACCCCTATGGTGTTCCACCAAAGTTTCAAGTACAGCCAATCCAAGTTCACCAAACATATTTTCTATCCTATTCTTCATCACCAAAATTTCCGTAGATAGGGATCTGTATCCATCACTGAAAAATGACTGATATGCGGTAATCAGTGATAATCCACCAATACCTTGTCCACAAAATGGACACGTTTTGTCGGCAGAATCAACTCCTTTCACAAGCCACTCAGTTGATATATCCCCATGAGATGAACGATGTTTAGTAATACGTTCTTCTGCATCTTTAGCAATATCTTCGATCGTTTTGGTAAGTAACGAAATAACCCCATCTGGCAAAACAAGAAATTTAAATTCAGACAAATTTACATGATTCTTAATAGTTGAGGCTTGACCAATAGCTTTCAAATCAGATTCTTTCTTTGAAATTTTCTCATCAATATCATCAATTTTGGGTAATTCGATAAATTTTTCAATATTTATCCCAGAAATATGTGTCTCAATGCTCTTCTTCTTAGCAAGAATTTCAGCTGCCTTAGTTCGACTATCATTATCAAGTTTCACTTCTTCGTTAACGATATCCAAACCATCTTTACCAACGATAATACGATGTAAATTTCGCTTCTGCGCTATGTCTACCAAGCCTCCCGAATATACATTCTCATCAATAAAAACAGCATCAAATATCTCAGTATTTGAATAAAGATTAGTCCATGATTGATCCTTAAAAATGAACTTCGTATTTTCAGAGGCGAGAAATTCAATAACTATAGGATCCTCTTGTTCAACGCCTACAGTTTTTCGTCCCAAAATATGGCTGATATCTCCAGTCTTCAAAGATCGCAAAATTCCACAGAGTGTCGATTTACCATATCCATTAGCACCATGTATCAAAGTTAATTTTTTGAATGTCGTATTCCCTTTCCCTTGTGCGTTGGCATCGTAGAATCGTCCGACATTTTTTATTTTTATAATTTTTTGAAGCATCATTTACCTAAAAACGTGAGGTTCAAATTAAAAATTTGGATAATAAAATTGTTATAAAAAGACTAAATTTAGTGTTAACCATTTAGTTCTCAAATTTAGAAAAAAATGCTATACAAACTATCCTACACCTCTTGGGCTGATGTAACCACTTCAAAGTCTGCCCCAAGTGCCTCAAAGTGTTTCCTGCCGCAACGTATTTTTTCGGATTCGCTGTTTCGTAGCTTTTCAAAGTCCTTTGTTCCTTTGGTTTCTCGTACCATATATATCGTATCATCATCGTGTTTCACAATAGCCCAATCTGGATTGTACTGACCAATAGGGGTATTTATCTTAAACCATGCGGGGAGCTTAACAAATAGTTTTATATCACTACGGCGTTCTAAATCTTGTGCAAATTTTTTCTCTATTTCACTATCGTATATTATCCTGTCATAAACAGATTTGTTACTGGGGATACATTGCTCAAGGTATTCCCGTAATTCATTATCTTTGAAAAGTTGCATACTCCACTCAATTTCACCAACAGTCAGTTTTTCGTATTTGATTCCATCAATCATCAGTTTATGGAGTTCTCTATTGATGATGCTAACCAACTGGTCCATAAAGCGTTGTGGGTTTATGGCAAATTCTTTGATTCGCTCGCTTCGAGTTAAGATTTCAACTAATGTTTTACGAGTAAGTTCTGTATATTTCTGGAGATAAGCTAGTATATCAGGCAAATTTCCAGTGAAATGGATTTTCTGATAGCTCACAGCCCTTTCTTCTACTCTAACGCCTTTGATGCTGGTTGATAGTTCAGCTTCCCGATAATTGACCCTCACTGGCTCAATTCTATCCATTTTATATATGGCTTCAACGCAATTCTCTATTAATTCAGGGGTCGAATAAACCACTTGATAGGTTGTTTTACGATTTATTTTGTTCCATAGGATTTCAAAATCAGGGTCAAGAAATACCTGCTTGTTGAGCTTTAGAATCTTTGGTGGTTCGTCCTTTTTGATGTGGCGAGTTAATTCGTAACTCTGCAATACCGTAATGATATCCGCTTCTGATGGTTCAAAGTCTTTAGATAAGCCCAATGTAAACCCTTCTTCGCTTGGCTTAAATGTAGGTTGAATTTTACCACTTAGGTCTAAAAACCCTTGAGCATACAATTCATTCCAAATTTTTTCCGATTCTTCCCTTGCAAAGACAACTGGTTCTCCGTCTCTGACCTGTTCAATTCCTTTGAAAGCTAATTTGGGAACTTTACCAAATGTTACGCCACAATCTTCCTCGTATTCATTTTGTAATTTTCGGGCAAAGTCATCGTAACTCTCATTAGCAATAACGGTCAATTTATTGATGGTATTATCAAAAACCCGTTCACCATCTTGGTTCACTGGTAAACGTAAACCACGACCGATTTCCTGACGCTTTTTAATCACTGATTGGCTTTCATTCAGTGTACATATTTGAAATACATTGGGATTATCCCAACCTTCCCGCAGAGCTGAATGTGAAAAGATAAATTTTAAGGGTTCTTCAAGTGAAAGTAACTGCTCTTTATTACGCATGATTTTCGTGTAGGTATCGTCATCGGCTTGGGTATCACCTTTGGTATCTTTCAGAATACCTTTTTTATCCTGCGAGAAATATCCATCATGTATTTGCCCTACTGGGTGAATAGCTAATTCCTTATACTGCTCAAGCTGAATCAATTCATTGTAGTACTTTTCAAAAAGGATAAAAAATTTACCGGACTGGAGTTTACCTTCATCATCATAAAACCGATAGTTTGCAACTTTATCAATGAAAAATAGGCTCAAGACCTTAATGCCTTTATCTTTGAGTTGTTTTTCTTTATCTAAATGCTTTTTAATAGTGCTACGGATTTGAACACCGCTCAAGTCTTCCGAAATTCCACCCCGTTCATGCCCTAAATACAAACGACCTTGACTTGCAAACTCGATATATTCATTACCAACTTCAGCGCAAATCTCTGATATTTCATAGCCGTTTTTGTAAACTTCCCGTTCATTTGATAAGTTAAATAAATCAGTTCCATATTTGACCCAAATATCTTTGTCCTGAACCTTACCTTTTCCCTGAACTTGAATTCTGATTCTGGCTCTGATTCCCTTTGTATTATCCGTTTCTAAAAGTTTTACATAAGCATTGTTTTGAGCATTTTCACCCGTAACAGAAGCCACCACAATTTGTTTTACTAACCGAAGTTCATACGCTCGAATGGGGTCCAATTTATAAACCTGATTATACAGGTTTTTATGAGTAGCAGAAAATCTGAATATACAGGCAGGATTCAAAGACTTTATCGCCTCCTGCGCTTTTGTAGTGCTATCTACACTTTGAGGTTCATCAATAATGACAATAGGGCGGGTTGCCTGCACAAACTCAATCGGTTTACGCCCTGAAAGTCGGTCGTTTTCTTTGAAAATCACATTACTTTTTCTTTCATTTTCACTATCTGAAAAATCTTTACGGAAAGCATCAATATTAATGACCATGACCTGTAATTGATTATTCACTGCAAATTGGCGTAAACGATTGGCTTTTTTGCTATCATAAACAAAATACTCAAACTCAATATTATTGTACAAAGCCCGAAAATGCTCATTCGTTATCTCAATGTTCTTGAGTACGCCTTCTCGAATTGCAACACTGGGGACCACGATAATAAATTTTTTGAATCCATATTTTTGGCTCAATTCAAAAATAGTCCTCAAATAGACATACGTTTTACCCGTACCTGTTTCCATTTCTACGGTAAAATTCAGTCCATATTTTTCAAATTCATTCTTAGAGATGGGGTCTAAATCATTGTGTTCCTGAATGGTAATAAGATTTTTATAAATAGTATCATTATCAATAACAATATTATTCCCCAAACCTAATTCGGTTTGTTCAACGCTATTATCACCAAAAAAAGTACCGTCTCTTAGTGCAACCGTAAAATCCCCCTGATTCAAGGGCTGACCGTCAAATAAATCAACCAGAGCCGCAACAGATTGCAATTGGTATTGTTGTGTGGAATCAAATTTTATTTTCATGCTTGTATTCGGTTCTGCTCGTCGGTTAATATTTGTTTTAGCTCTTCTTCACTTGGAAGGTTTATCAGATATTTGGATACAAAGACCTGCTGGGATAAACCAGTGGTCGCATATTTGACTAAATTTTCATTTTTATTGGCACAAAGTATAATACCTACTGGAGGATTATCGCCTTCTGAGGTTTCATTTTCACTGTAATAATTGAGATAAACATTCATTTGTCCTGCGTCTGCGTGGTCAAATGCGCCTAATTTTAAGTCAATCAAAACATGACATTTTAGGATTCTGTGATAGAATACCATATCAATATGGTAGTGGGTGTTATCAAAAGTGATACGCTTTTGGCGTGCTTCAAAACAAAACCCCCTCCCCATTTCAAGTAGAAAAGATTGTAAATGATTGATGATAGCCTGTTCTAAATCACTTTCCCGATATTCAGCTTTTTCCTGTAATCCAAGAAATTCTAAAATATAGGGATTTCTGAAAATTTCCTCTGGTCGAAGGATTTCCCCTTTTTCTTGTTTTTCTAAAAGTTGCTTTTTATCAGTACTAAGCCCTGTTCGTTCAAAAAGCATACTGTCCATAGAACGTTTCAATTGCCGAACGGACCAATTATTGACAATTGCTTCCGTTTCATAAAAATAGCGTTTTAGAGGTGTTTCCGCTTTTATGAGTTCTATAATATGAGTAAAACTCAATCTATTAATCAATAAATTAGGGTCAGTACTCAACTTAGCATCCATCTTGTCATCTTCTATGAATTGTTCAGGCACTGATTGAACAATTGATTTTTGTATGGAATTAGGAAGTTCAGATTTTGCAGTCAATGACTGCAAAATTGAGTTCCCAATTGAGTCTCTCAATTCAACAGTCAGCGACTGTTGAATTTGAGGATACGCTCGATAAAAATCTCTAAATAAATAAAGATTCCTTTCAGATAAGCCCTTGATTCCTTTGCAGTGTTGAGCAATTGCTTTCAGTAGGTTTTCCCCATAAACCGCACGGTCTTCTCCGTGTTGCTCGTATTCAAAAATATAGAAACCAATAAGCCAGTTTCTAAGTGTTAAGGCTACGTTTACTTGCTTTTGGGCTTGTTGCTGAAAATAATCGTTTGTTTCAGCAATTAACGAAACCAAATCACCTATTTGTGCTAATTTTTCCATGTACCGAATATTAAACCGTTCTAAAATTGACTACTCCTTTAGTTTTCATGATTTGGACTGCGTTTGTTTTCAGTTGGTCGTTGTTTTGGAAACCTTCATCAAGGCAGATAACTCTGGTGGGGTTGCGTTCAGCCATTGCTTTAATCACTTCATAATTGAGTTGTTTATCCAAACAAATGAGCAATTCCCCTTGGGAAATAGAATAAACATCTTTGCTTTCTAATTCTATCTTTTCAATATGAGTATCCAACTCAAAACCTGCTTTTAATAGTAGTTCAAATAGAATAGCTTCTTGTTGAGCTTCTGGGGAAAGATGCGATACATGGAGGTCTAAAGCCGCTTGTATGGCTTCTGGTTCTTTGGCAATACTACCATCCCAAACCCTGAAATTGGAGGGCTGGAGTTTAAATACCTTAAACCCTAAATCAAGCGGTGCTTTATTTGAATCAAATAAAACATTTTTTCCATCGCCTTCTTTTAGCTTTTTACTTACCCTTCGGATGCGCTCTTTACTAACTTCGGCTATCGTTTTATAACCAGCCTTAAAGGCTTCTTTATCTTCGTCTGTTGGTTCTGGTAACTGGACACAGATAAATTTTCGGTTACCACCATCCTCTTTATTTAATTCCATTACTGAGTGTGCTGTTGTTGCTGAACCAGCAAAAAAATCAAGAATCAGGTCATAATTTTGGGCATTTGAAATTTGAATTAAAACTCTAATTAATTGAATAGGTTTAGGATTTTCAAAAATATTTTGTAGTTCTATTAGCGATTCGAGCTCTTGCGTGCCATCTTGATTGCTTCCAAATTGTTCATGAGACCACCAATTATTGGCGCATTGTCCTTCTTCTTGACGTTCAGACTTGTAATATTTTTTACGTGGTAACCCACTTCCATTTTTAGGAAAAATTATTCTCCCATCTTTAACCAAATTGTTAAAAGTTTTTTCTTCTCCCATCCATTCTTCATTATACTCAACACCTGTTGGTGTTTTAATGATGTATCTGCTCCCACTTTGTCCTGCTCCCACTTTCCACGGCTTCGAAGCCCAATCTCCTCTATGATCCTTATCTGGATTTGTAAATGATGCTGTTAAATCTACTTTCCCAACTCCAGAATTTTTATATTCTTCTTTATTTTTTGCATATGCCAATATATGTTCAGCAACAAGCCCAATCATTTTAGTTTTATCATTTGGTTGATTATGTCTACGCCTCCAGTGAATATGTCCTTCAAAATTTTCCTCCCCAAAAATCTCATCGCATAGTAATTTAAGATTGGCTTGTTCGTGATCATCAATTGAAATAAAAATTACCCCATCATCTCTGAGTAAATTTCTGGCTAAGAACAGACGTGGATACATCATATTCAGCCATTTGGAATGGAATCTGCCATCGGTTTCCGTGTTGGTAGTAAATTTTCGTCCTTCGCTGTCCACTTGTCCAGTATATTCTAAGTAGGTTTGTAGATTTTCAGCATAGTTATCGGGGTAAATAAATTCTTTGCCCGTGTTGTAAGGTGGGTCAATGTAAATCATCTTCACCTTCCCAAGATAGCTTTTTTGCAGTAATTTCAATACCTCAAGGTTATCTCCTTCAATAAATACGTTTTGGGTAGTATCAAAATCTATGCTTTCGTCCTTCGCAGGCATGAGCGTTGCGATACTTGGTTGTTGAATTACTTTATAACAATCCGATTTTCCGTGCCAATTAAGTCCAAAACGTTCTTTTCCTATATCTAAATCCTCACCTAATGTAAGGCGTAACTTATCCCAATTGGGTTTAGTATTCCCTTCGGTAAACACCTCTGGAAATATTTCTTTGAGTTTTTGGAGTTGATATTCAGTAACGTCCATAGACGTAAGGGGTTGTTTTTCGATTTCGGTCATGGTGAAACTTACATTAAAACGATAGATGAGGGCAAGATAGTAAAAATATAGATACTATAAGTACCTAAAAACATATAATGAACCATCAGTTCCATTTTCGTGATGGTAATCTGATATAAGCAACCCTCTGGCAAATTCCTCTACATCAAAGTAATTTGTATATGATTCAGGTATTACTTTAACTTCTAAAAGCTCCATTTGCTCTTCTCCGAAAGATTCCTCGCTTTCGTAGCTCCCTACATAAGCATCTTCAAAATCTATTATTTCTACAATACGACCTTGATACTTACACAAAAGTGCATAAGGTTCACCATGCTTCAAGATATTTTGAGACAGTTCCACTATCGTCTGCAAAGAGGCAGATTCACGCAGGGGATAACCATAAAAACCAGTGTAATCATGGATAGCCCATTCCTCCGCTCCAGCAATTGGAGATAAAGCCATTATTTCATTAATCGCTTCCTCTAATTCATCTACACTAGAATTTTCTTTAAGGTTAATCCAACTTCCGTGCAAAATACCATTATTATAAGATGATAAACACGCTATATAAACTGAGGGTATATTTTGATGTTTATGTTCAGTTTCGCTCATTCCTACCTCTTACTAACTGAAATTCTTAGATGGATATTTTGAAAAATAGCACTTTGAACTCCCAAAAACAATTTCATTTTTTGGAATTGCAAAAAGGTTAATTCGTCTGATAAAAGATGTTCATGGACAGCGACGATACCTCACCCAACAATTTATATGACTATAAAGTTATAGCGGAAGAAAAACTCGCTTCGGCAATTGAAATGCTACCAGATTCTGATATTGAAGATCTTATCATAGAAGTAAGTGGCGATACAGTAACTGGGGACAGAAAGGAAATTCTTAAATTGGCAGAATCTCATAACGAACTCTTTTTAACCTCAGTAGAGATACCTTTACCCGCTAATAAGCTCAATGCGTTCGATATTATCAGGGTAAGAATGCAAGAAGAACTTATGGAGCATCTTCGTAAATGGTATCAGAGTTACCAAAATGAAAGAGAAAATAAAAATGATTAGCGGCTATTGTCAAGATTGGGGGGTAATGGCTTGTTATCGTCCGATAAGACAATCCGAGAATGTTTATTGGCTAAATCAACAAAATATTCTAAATTTTTATCTGTCTCAAAAGTAATATCCCGCTCTACTTTTAAGCCGAATGGACTTCTTAACTCGCCCAATTCCGTCAAACTCACATATCCCATTTCAGGGAATCCCATACCTAAATCACATAACCCAAATGCTTCATCCGTCAAATCAGGGTTAATCTCTGTCAAGAGCCACTTAAATTCAGTACCTGCTAAAAATAAAAGAACTGCCGGTACATGGTATTTAAATTCCCCACGTGCTGACAGTTCTTGCTGTTCCCGTCCATTTTCAAATAAACGGTCGTATATTTTTTGAGTTAAAAAGTAGTGCATGGGTTTTAGTATCTCCATTTTTCATCTTAGTACAGTCAAAAAACTCTGACATGATTAACACAAGTTACTTTACTGGCTGCTAATCTTTGTTAATTCCATCAATTCTCGAACTTTATAACATTCTTCCCATACTAACCGGCGTTCACGCATTAATGCTTTACGAATGATGGTAGGTGCATCTTTTTCGTTTTCTATAAAAATTGAAATCATCCTATTAATGTAATCTATTGAATAATCTTGTGCCATTTCCTGAATATTTGTTTCATCGCCATCTTCCATCTCATAGGAACGTACATATTCAATATATTTATTTATCCCTTCCTCAATAAGAGGTCGAGTATCTACATAAGTAGCCATGATTCCTATCCCTCAGTCTTCTATAAGACGTTTATATGCTCGTATGTGGGTATCATAGTTTATAACTATTTCTGTTGCAAATGCTTCTTTATAAATAATTCGGTATTCCTCTACTGCGGCCATCACTGTAATCTCTAACAGCGTTTTTTTCAATAATTTTAGGTCGTATTTCGCAAAAAATATGGGCAAACCTGCGAGCATTTTATTAAAACATCGTTTTGTATGGGCTTCAAATCCTTCGTTAAATTTTTTACTTTTCATAATTAATTCATGTTCCTTGCTCATTACTTCTTGGTCATTAGAAAAAATAGCTCCCAATGGACGTGTTCCATCAACCTGAACAAAAAAAGCCCCCAAATCAGTTACCCAACGTACATTTGCTGTACGTACATCAACATGACGATCGTCATTTTTTAACCTAATTCCAGCTTCTGCAGATATATAGGCTGTTGGAGCCATTTTACATAAGTCTAACTTTATGATAGTTTTTAGGTGTAAAAATAAATAGGCAAATTCAATTTCTCGTTCTTCAAAAAAGTAACAAACTGGCTCCATCATCACTCGATCAATCCAAATCGTTAGCATTTTCATATCACGTAAACGAACTAAACAAGATTCGTAAATTAAGGAATTCTCTAAAAATCCATAATAAGTCGCTGATTCTGCTTGATAAAGTGCGGCAAACCCCCATTCCGTTCGCTTCTCAAAACACATATCAATACTTCTATTAAACATAGCATTAAAATCCCGTACACAAACCCCAAAATCATGAAATTTATCGCCCAAATTTGCCCAGTAAAGTTGATTAAAGTCATCTTTAAATCCAGTTTTGTTAGAACTATGGCGTTCGTAAATTTTCATTGAATTCTGATAAAGTAAAAGAAGTATTTCCCTATACAGTTCACCTTTCTTTTCTACCTGAATAAATTCCAACAGCGTTTTCATAACCTTTTCGGTATAGGCGGTATTAAGTATGTCCTTGTAATATTTCCCATGCCCAGTCAGTAGCCAATCAATGTTAAGTCCATACTTTTCAAAACGCCCAATTATATTCATAAGAATTATTGGCTCTTTACTATTTCTAACCTTTTTGAGATTAGATGTATTATTTTGATTGAGAAGCGGTCTAAGACGTTTTATTTTTCCAACATCCAAGCTCACCAATAAAGCAATAGCTTGGTTAGTTGTTTTGGGAATAATCCGGATTCCACAAGTCAAAAACCAATCAAGTCGCTCCCAAGGCGTACTCCTGCTAAGTTGTTCTGGAGGCACAACATAATTAAATAGTGTAGTTAATTGTCCCATAAAAATAATAATGACCTAAAATGACCTAAATAAATGATTACGGCAAAAGGCGTGCGATATTGTAGATAAATTCTACTTACAGTTAGTTTTTTATGAAAATAGCTAATTATAAGGGGAATCAAGTATAAAACATTAAATCATCTAAACCCATAAAAACGAATAGAATATGTTACCATTAGATCAATATCCCGAAAGGTTTGCCAACTTAAAAAATGAATTTTTACCTGCTCAGCAAAAGGATCTGTCTTCACACACGGTAAAAGAATTCATCAAGGCCAATGCTGGAAAACGCAATAATCTCATGGACTTGTCTTATCTCGAAAGAGATTTGAAAAAATGTTCCAGAAAAATTGAGAAGCTTATACGCAAAAAGGAACGGGCTCAAAATAGCTTAACAAAAGCGAATAAGCTCTTGAAAGTAAATCATGTTGAAACGCCCGAAACGAAACCAAACAAAGATGTCCCGAATGCCAATAAAGCTGAAACTCCAGAAAATGAACAAAAAAATGAACAGACGGAAATAACAAACTCTGATTCGATTGAGACTACAACCACAAATAAAGATAGTTCTATTAAGTCCACCAAAGTAGCCCGAGATTTTAATCCCTTTCAAGCTGCTTGTGCCTTTATATTTTTTATGGCGGTCTGGCTCATCTTATTTATAGCAGAAGCCGAGATGATGATGCCACTTGTTGCAGCCTTAAAAATTGATGAAAGAGTAGAACGAATTGTAATGTATTCTATTGCAATAGCTATTTTCTTATTCTATGGACTAACGCTTGACCTGATCAGAAAGGGTAGTTTTACATTTTTAGGATATAGGATTGCTTTAACACCCTTAACTCAGAAATGGAAAAACATCGTCATCTTCGGCTGTATAACCCTCTTAATCAGTTTTTTCTGTGGATTGGTTTTATTAATCGGGCAGTTCAGAACCCAACAACATTCTTATGAATTCAATCGTGAAAGCATAGATTTGCAGCTTGATGATCAACAAAATCCTGAATTGGAAATGCAACTAATACGGAAAGGAGAAGAACTTTTGAATGCACATCTCAATGGCTCAACAATCCATTTACTCTATCTCGTTCTAACCCTTACGATGGCGGTCATTTGTGGATATGGGTTTGATAAAATGTGTTCGCATGGGCGATTGTTAGTTCGACTTACT
>Ga0075163_10007290_pt1 | contig 14623 bp, 21 predicted proteins | sample JI1023141ADNA_FD_71478 | JGI IMG/M metagenome (GOLD analysis project Ga0075163, IMG submission 71478) | Wastewater effluent complex algal communities from Wisconsin, to seasonally profile nutrient transformation and Carbon sequestration -... | ecosystem: Engineered > WWTP > Effluent > Algae...
TCTGATCCGGGGTGTGCCGCCGGCGCTTATTCGTTGCCATGTCGTTGGTGATTCTTCCTGCCCGAGCACTCGGGCAACAGAGTCCCACAACGACTGGACCACTACAGCGGGCTCACCTCAGGGTTGTGTATGCGAATAATCCCTGCCTGGTTGCGTGATCACTATTGCCTTTTGCCGATAAGCCACATTATGTCAAGTTGAGTACTGCATATTGCACTGCACGCCAACGGATTTCAACTCAGCCTGTCCTGTCTCGATATAGATGGTCTTGAATCTTCGTGCGCAGTCGATGATTGGGGCGCAACAGCTTTCACTAGTTCTGCTTTGTTGGCGTTTTCAAGTCTTTGAAGCGCTCTAGGATGTGGCCGACGTGCGCGATGAGATGTGGAATCGCGTCAATCTGGACGTGCGAATTATCGTTGGCGCGGAAGTCGAAAACGATGGTTGGATCTGGTGGCTGCGCCAAATCGATGCCTGGTCCCCATCTCACCAGATCATGTTCGTCCATCGGTTTGCCTTCGCCGGTGTGGCGGTACACCATTCCGAGCATCCCTGGCTTTCCGACCTCGACGACAGGACCGGGCTGAGCCATGAGCATCGAAATACCGTCATCAGGGCCGAGGTCTGGGCTGATGGCCGAGATCGACAATAGAGCCGAGGCGCACAGCACAATCTCGCGGTGCTTATCCGTAGCACCCACACCCTGAAGTGCGGTCAGAGCGGTGTCGTTTGGTGGTAGCTGAACGAAAGGCTGGCACCATTGCAGTCTCTCGACGGCTTCGTCCCAAGGATGTGGAACGTTGGCAGCTACGGCGTTCTTCCACTTAGCTTTTTCTCTCACGATGGGAAACGAGACCGACTTCGCTTGCTTGTCGCCTCGGTCGCCACCCCCCGCGAGGAAGATCTGGAAGGCAACGTAGTCGAGGGCGCTCCGCAGATTGTTGAATATCTCACCTGCTGTCAATCCGAGGTTCATGGCCGGTTCCTTATGCGCGACAACGAAGTACCCGTACCGGGCGTATACGGGATCGCGCTCGCAAACGAATTCGACGCCCTTATCCGCGTACCAATCGTTGAACGCCTTCTTCAGCGTTTCCTCCTGTCTTCGCGCCTGGTCAAGCCGGGCGAAGGCATCCTTCAGCTTCAGCATTCACCTCGTCCTCTCGACGTACGAGTGAGGAGTCGTAGCGGTAGACGACGCCAAATTTGGGAATGGTTTCTCTATTGGAGTGGCTGGTAACGCGAGTCCGAGCCGTTCCGCTCGTCGCCGTTTCGCCACGGTTTGACACGCCATCGAGGTTAGAGGTCGGCACCGACAACTGCGGCGGGTGACCTGGACAAGGCAGGTCTGATGAGATCCGGAGAGCCGCTAAACGGAATCGCCAACTATTTCGAGACGAGCAGATGGTCTGGACGCCCACTATTTCTGGCGGTCTCCTGCCGGAGACCGCCAACTAATTTGCGACCGGACACAGCCACTGCCCAGGCCTAATTGATAGCGCCCCGTTCCAACGCCCACCGATGCTGGAAGGGCAATACCTCGGCAGCGATCTCGAAATCAGCGTCGTAGTGCAGCAGTGTCACATCATGGGCGTTAGCAAGGGTGGCGATCAGTAGGTCGGCCATGCCGACGGCACGATGACGACCGGTGTCGGCCAGTGATCGCTGCGCATCCAACGCCGCCTGCCAGTGTTCATCGTTGGTCGGCAGGTATTCGTATGCGAGGCGGCGATCTGACCATATCTGCGCGTAGTCCGCGGCGGTCCGGGCGCTGTAGAGCGCCTCGGCATCAAGCTGAGCGGTCGTTGCGACCAATCCGGCCTCGATAAGCGGAGCAAGTCGGTCGGCGACCTCGGGGTTTGTCATCCGTGCCGCGGCACTGGTGTCGATGAGATACCGCGCTACTACCGCCACACATCACCTCGTTTACCAGGGTCAGTCATCTCCCCCATGCCGCCAGACTTCAACCATGCGATCTGGCGAGCGCGTGCAGACGTCGCTGCAGCCTGCTGCAACGCGATGCGGACAGTATCTGATACCCCGGAAGTCTGAAGTTCCTTTTGCGCGGCGGCCAACAGGTCGTCATCGAGGTCAATCAAACGCTTGGTCATCTCGCCACCCTCACGTATATACGAAGACTTGATTGAGTATATATGCGCGCATCGTGAGCCGGTTTACATCAGCCGTGAACGGAGAACTACGTGACTCCGCAGGCCGTAACCAGCGGTGGTGGCCGGGACAACGGCCACCACACGGCCCGGTCCGTTATTGAGAATGTCGACCTACACAACCACCGCCGGGCGGCGAAAGGCTGAACATCGAGTGCCACCCGATCCTTGCCGTCCCGTCTTAGACAGGACGACTCCCCTGCTCGAGCCCTGAGCATCGGTGGCGATCCACCGGCATGCCCGACAAGGCATACGGCCGGATCGATTATGGCGGGTCACCAGTAAAACACGCCGTGTTCATCTGCGGTTTCTATTGTGCTCCAATGGTTTTGACGGTCGCTGTTCCCTCTCGATACGTCTGGCGATTTCCCATGAACCTGACGGTCTAGCGGTTCGCTCACCAATTACCTAGCTGCGAGCGCGCCCCAACAGATTGCTCATATTGGCAGGCGCCGAATCCGGATCACGTCTTCCTCGAAGAAGCCGCGTGAGCCATGACTTCCTCGTCTGTCGATCCGGTCATTTGCAGATCCCGCACGTGGCGCACATCGTGACCTGGTGTTACCAGTCGAGATCGAATGCGTGCCGAATCGCCGTTGCTAGCAATTCCTCTTGATCAAGAAGGAAGAATCCGATCTGGTGGCCAAGTGCCGAAACCGGGATAGTGACGATGTTGTCAACGCTGACGACGGAATCCTTCTCGAGTCCGTTGCGCACACCTACGGGAACTTCTGTCGACAGACCGCGGACAGTCCCGGCGATTGGCGCGACGGTGACTCTGGTCAGGTGAGGCCGCACAAGTTCCCGAGTCAGGACTAGTACCGGCCGAGCTTTATCGAGTTGGGCGACGTGAATCGGTCTCAATCGATATCCAGTCCGATGGCGGAGGCATGAGCAGCGAGCGCGTCGAAATCATCGTCTACGGTGGTGTGCTTGGCGAGAATCGCCGCATCGCGGGCGGCAATCAGCCGGCGTCGCTCACGTTCGAGCGCTTTGAGTACAAACGATGCGCGGCTCTCGGCGCGGCGCTGGTCGACTTCCCTGTCAATGAAATCCACGACCTCGTCCGGTAGCCGAACGGCAATCTGCTTGCTCATAGCGCAAACGGTACCGATATGGGATGCAAGGCGCTACCGTTACCTGACGAGCTATGCGTTAAAGATCTAGGGCGAAGCGTAGTGCTTGGTCTATGGCCTGCATCTGTTCGGGACCGATCATTCCCTGGCGAGTCAACAGTCGTTCGACGGAGACTGCTCGCAGTTGATCGCAGCGTGCGTATGAGGTGTGGTCGAGGCCACTGCTCGCTGGCTCCAGCTCGACATGGCTTCGCAAACCGTAGCTGGCTGTCGTGATTGGGACGATGACCGCCAACCCGCCCGGTCCGTTGTTGAGAATGTCGACCGACACGACCACCGCGGGGCGGCGAAAGGCTGGCTCGTGTCCGACTGGTTGGCCGAGATCGACGTGGTAGACCTCTCCCCGCCAGATCAAGCCAGTGCATCCCATTCATGACGTTCGGCGAGGTATTGGTCCCACAGTTCGGGGTCGCTGCGCAGTCGCTGGTAGTCGCCATTGAGCCCCCGTAGGAATTCTTGCCTCTCCAGGGCGTCGATGGCTGCGTGCACGACGTCGATGACGGCGGTTTGGCGCGCCTTGGCTAGGGATTGCAGCCGCTCAGAATCTGGACGGCGGACTCGGACAGTTGTGGTTTCTGCTGCCATGGAAACCACTGTAGACGAATTGTAGACAGGAGCCATGGTGCATGTCGTTTGCATCAGACGTGCAGTGCTAGCAAGTGGAACACTGCAGCATCGGGAAGGAGGAACCCGATCTGGCGTCCGGCAATCAGTGGTCCGGGTGCGTTACCGCACGTAGGTCCAGCTGGGGTATCCCTGCGAAGTCGCCAGGGTTGCACGTGTAGAGGGGCACGCCGTGGGCGACGGCACTGGCCGCAATGAGCGCGTCGTAGGCCCGAGCTGCCGGCTTACGGCCCGAAGTGCGCAAAGCGGCAGCGACGCCCCCAAACGCCCGCGCACTTTCTGCGCCGAACGGAAGGACCTCGAAATCTGCCTCGGCCTGTTGCAGGTGTTGCTGACGCGCGCTCCGTTCCGCATCCGTTCGGGCGGCATGCGGCCCCACGGACAGCTCGGCCAGGGTTATCGCGCTTATCACAGACTCGTTCGGCAGTTCGTCCGGATCCGCTAGGCGACCGAGCAGGATCACAGTAGACGTGTCGAGCATGCCCCTTGGCTGGTAGTCAGATGCTGTCACAGTGATGAGTCCATCACGCTATCCACATCCGAACGTAATGTCTCCACATCCACTTGCGGCAGGTTTCGGCGGCGGCGAATCAGTTCAGTCGGATTGACGCTTCGACGCGGCAGCGGGTTCAGTTCTGCCACCGCTGTGCCGTCGCGCGTCACCACGATCCGCTCACCCCGCTCCACCCTGCGCAGCACTTCCCCACCGTGGTTGCGCAGGTCGCGGACGGTCACCACCTCGGTCATGCACTAAGCGTATCACCGGTGATACACGCCATGCGCGGCTGGTAACAAACCTTTATGAGGCGTTGCGGGGCATTGGGCTGAGGTGCCCGTTTATTGATGACACGGTGATTGGGGCTTGGGCAAGGTCACAGATCGAGAGCGATACGCAGTGCCGCATCAACGCGACGCATCTCATCGAAGCTTAGGAACCCGACGCTCTTGCCGAGTCGGACCGGGTCGACCGCGGTGGCCTGTTCGGCAAGCACGCGGGTGTTCAGGCCGTCGATTTCAACTTCGGGACGAAAGCTGGCGGCACGAGCCGACGTGGATGTTGGCGCAACCAGCCACGTCGACAGTGGCAGCTGATCTGACTGGACTACTACGGCGTAGCGGGAACCGGACTGCTCGTGACCGCGACTCCCCCGCGCGGCGCGCAACTGAAAGACCTCACCACGCACGCAACGTCTCCATGTCGCGCAGCACCTGCATGGCCTCAGCGCGGTCGGACTCGTCTTCTGCAAGCCTTTCCGCCTCGGCGCGAATCGCCGCGCCAGCCTTCCGTCGCGCGGCATCGATAAGAGCAGATCGAACGGCTACCGACACGGCGGTTCCGTCTTTGGTCAGGACCGCCAGCGCTTTCGATGTGTCTTCGTCGGGCCTGAAGGTGATTGGGTCGGCCATTGCAACAGTGTACGACGTTTTGTAAGACGGCCGCTGATCCGCACGAGCGCCTTTAAAAAGACCAGGGTCGTAAGGATCGCCGACAGCACTGCCGACTCCCCAAATCCACGGTCACCGGCCAACGCGCGTAGGTTCCTGAACCCGGGTTTAGTGGTCGATGTCCTTCCGGAGCATGTCCTCAATCTCGTTCTCTGGACGGTCGATCAGGTGGCTGAAGATCGTGGCATACGGTTCCATCAGAACGGCGACGCCGGCTGGGGAACACAGTTCGTAGATACCCGCGCTGAGCTCATTCGCGGCGACGCCCGGCGCGAAGCCCAATGCGTAGAGCCGCTGGCCCAAAATCGGCGCGCGCACAACACTTCTCGCTGTCGAGCCCCAGATCCACACCAGGTATTTCTCCGCCAGGTCGAACTCGGAGAACCTGGCGGTGTCATTCTGGCGCTGGTGGCGCTCATCGACCGTGTCCACCGACCACCAGCCGCCGTCGTCGTGGCGCAAATGCACCGAATATTCACTGGAGGCGAACAGCACCTCGCAGTCGTCGCACCCGGTGGTCACCGCCGGGGCACCGAGGTGCGCCAATGCCGCCCAGTAGATCCAGTTCTGGGTCAGGCGATCGAATCCGGATGCCGCGGTCACCGGTACGCGAGGTATCCCGAGTCAAGCAGCGCCTGGACGGGTGCGTCGTTCCCATTGGGGCCGATGATCCGGTACTGGATTCCACCGCCGGGCTGCCCGAACCACGGCGCGGCCTGCGACTGCTCGATGTTGTAGCCCGGAGGCAGGGCCGTGGGATCTGCCACGACGTAGTGGAAGTACGGCGCTACCGAACTGCTCGGCGGCAGCGACAGCTGCGCGAAATGGGAGCTGTTGGGCGCCAGGAACGACCCTCCCGGATAGCCCCACCGGCCCAGCTCAAGCCCGACGGGTAGCTCGACGTGCTCGACGACAGTACCCGGGATGGCGTAGGGCTTTGACGGATCCTTGTCGTCGGGGTAAACGAGCCCGCCGCCGTCGGGTCCGATCTCGTTGGTGTTCGGCGGGTTCGGCGGTGACGGCGCGTAGACCGGGTAGACCGCCTCATAGCCCTCGAAGAGCAGCGAATCCTGGGACAGCGGCGCGGCTCCGGCAAAACCCCTGACGCCGAAGACGAGGCCGCCCCGACCGCCAGCCCCGCCAATCCCGCCGGAGAAATCCACCGAGCACAACGGACTTGTGCAGCTCACCGCGCCGGATCCGCCGACGCCGCCGCGGCCTCCGATGCCGAAGAACAACGCGCCATTGCCGCCGTCGCCGCCGTTCCCGCCGTCGGCGCCGTTTCCGGCGGCCCCACCGTTGCCGCCGTTGCCGCCGTTGCCGAGCAGCAGTCCGGCCGACCCGCCGTCGCCGCCGTTGCCGCCGAGGACTCGGTACCAGGTGCCACCGCCGTTGCCACCGTTGCCGATCAGCCAGGCGGATCCGCCCTTGCCGCCGTTCCGGCCGGTGCCTTGCCCGCCGTTTCCACCGTTGCCGTAGAGGAAGCCGCCCGAGCCGCCCGCGCCTCCGGTGGCGCCCGCGACGGTCAGATCGGCGTCTCCGCCATTGCCGCCGTTGCCGATCAGACCGGCACGGCCGCCATTGCCGCCGACGCCGCCGAGTAGCGCCAATCCCGCGCCGCCGTTGCCCGCGTTGCCGAACATGCCAGCGCGGCCCCCGTTGCCGCCGTTAAAGCCGTTGCCCCCGTTGCCGTAGAGCAGCCCGGCTTTGCCGCCGTCGCACTGGGCGTTAGTCGCGCAGCTGACAGTGGTGAAGCTGAATCCGTTGCCGATCAACAGCCCGGCATCGGGATGGGACTGGGTGCCGTCGGAGATAAAGATCGAGATGATCGGCCCGGCTGTGAACACCGTTGAATCACCCGTCGCCGACGCCCGCGACGCCGCAATCGCGACCTTGTCGCGGGTGCTGGCCGGTGCTTCCAGCGTTGGAAGCACCGGCGTGGGGGCCTTTATTTTGTTAGCCGGAGTGGGATCGAAGAGGTCCGCGGTGGGTGCGACGGCAGCCGGCTCGATGACGGCTGGGCTGCGGGTGGACCGTGTTGCGGCTGCGGTACGCGGTGAAAGCGCGGCAGCGCCCCGCGGCAGGGACGTTTCGCCACCGCCGGCCCGGCTGCTGTGCCGGCTGCTGACTGATGAATCCCCGCTGCTGGTGTGCCGGGTGCCGCCGGAGGCATCCCCGGTATCGGCGTGACCGGCGGCGGCGCCATTCAGGATCGCCGCGCCCATCCCCACCCCGACTGCGCTGCTGGCCAGCCACGTAGAGACCCGCAGTAGGCGCGCTCTGTGAACCATGAGGGTCTCCTTGTATCGACAACAGACGGGTGGCCGGCCATAAGTTACCGCACATGGCTGGTGGCTGACGTCCCAAGGGCCGTGTGTCTCTGGGCTGACAGCCGGCGGGTGACGATCCAGGTCTCGTTGTCCGGTTGCGCCTCGATGGAGAAGTGTGATCTACATTGAATTGCGCTGCGGCATTGTAGTTCTCGTGCAACCGGTGGCTGCTTGCCAGTCGAGAACGAAGGCGTGCTGAATCGCCGGCGCAATACCCGCCGGACCAGTTGAGCAGTCTGATGCGCTCTCGCCCATGGTGCACAAGGCCGCACAGCGCCATCACCGCTCGTTCGACTCGACGACTTTTTCTGCTGGAAGCACCGCCAGGGTGGACACTATGACGTGGCCCTTTCTGCAACAGTGTTCAAAGTCGAACTTGGCGTCTCCGATGTCGATCACGGTTACTACGCCGATCACGCGCTGACCGTGGCCCGTCATCCCAGTGAGACCGATGAGCGGATGGTGGTGCGACTGTTGGCGTTTGGGCTGCGTGCACACCGGCTCAGCGACATCGACGGTGAACTGGCGTTCGGACCCGGCCTCTCCACCCCTGGCACGCCGGATTTGCGGCTCGCGGACTACACGGGCCGGATCCTGGAGTGGATCAGTGTTGGCCAGCCCGATGAACGCGCCTTGGGCAGGGCGGTCAGCCAGGCAGAACACGTGCTGCTGTTCCCATTCGCTTCCGGCGTAGCCACCTGGTGGCGCACTGTGGGGCCCAAAGTGGCCGGGATGTCGAACCTGTCTGTGGTGCAGATACCGCACGCCCCGGTGCAGCAATTGGCCCAGACGGTCGATCGACGGGTCTCTGCGCAGGTGATGGTGATGGAAGGTCAGGTGACGATGACCGTGGGCGGTGTCGACGCCACCTTCACGCCTTCGCCGATGGAGTGACGCATCAACCATCGATCCGCCGACTGCGCAATCACTAACCGGCCCTCGGTGTGAGCGCCGAGCCCCACGCGAGCGGGTTGAGATTGCGGAATGGGTCGCCCTGCCGTAGCTCCCGGAGGTCGGCCAGGATGGTCTCCAATTCGGTCTGGGTTCGCTGCTTGACGGTGGACTCCCACGTTGGAGCGCTAGTGCGGGCAGGTCGGTTCGTTGGAATGGGGTGCCCGAAGCGCAGATACATTCGCTGCGGCCGCGGAAGCAGGGTCGGACCTAGCCCCCGCATCACGGGCACGCCGACTCCCGGCAGGCCGTGCAGTCGCTCCCCCAAGGGCCTCGTCATCCGCTCCCATGTGCCGTTGCGCTCGACGAGACTGCGGTAGACCTCGTCGCCACCCACGAGGCCGACGGGCACGATCGGGTAGTCATGGGCGATGGCGAGTCGCGCGAAGCCCGAGCGTCCCGCCCATTGCAGCTGGTACTCCTCCCCTTTGAACTTCAGCATGTCGCGACCGCCGCCGGGGAACACCAGGATCGTCTCGCCATGTCGCATCAACTCAGCGCCGACATCTTGCTGGCCGGGAACGGCGCCGATCGCCTCGGCCAAATCTCGTCCAAATCCCTTGATCTGCTTCATCTTGTCCACGGCGAGTCCCCTCACGTGCACCCCGAGGTGGCGGTGCACGAAGTATCCGGTCAGGCAGATCTCCGGCCATCCTGCTGACGTGTGGTTGCCGACGAGAAGGAAGCGTCCGTCGCTGGGCAGGTTGTCCAGTCCGTCGATGTAAACGCGGGAGAGGCCGATGGCGGGGTCCAGACCGCTGGCGACGGCGAATATGGCTTTCCTCAAGGCCGCGACCCGTGGCGGTGGGTTGGTCAGCCGGCCGAGGTCTTCCGGAGGCAAGGGTGTGGGGGTCATGCCGTCAGCCTACCGCCCGGACTGACCAAATGACGCATTTGGTCAGTCCGTTCATTGGCGTCGGCGGGCTGGGTACAGTCACTGAGTGAGCACGCCCGCCCGAGATCTGCCGGAATTCCATTCCGCCACCGCTGCGCGACTCCTCACTGCTGCCGGCGACCTGCTGATCGGTCGGGGCGCTAAAGGGTTCACCGTCGCCGACGTGGCCGCGCGCGCCCACGTGGGCAAGGGCACCGTCTATCTCTACTGGCCGACCAAGGAAGACCTACTGATCGGTCTCATCGGCCGTTCATTTCTGCGCCTGCTCGACGACCTCATCGACAGAGTCGCTGCGGAGCCCGATCTCGCACGTCCCTCACAGTTCTGTCCAGCGATGCTCGAGATCTCGACCAATCAGCCTCTGCTCGCCGCATTGCAACGCCGCGACGGCGACCTGCTCGGGATGCTTGCCGATCACCCGCGTTCCATCGCATTTGACGGCGCACTCGGACCCGGCGCCGTACTGGGTGCAGTCCTGCCTATCTGGCGTCGGAACGCACTGGCGCGCAACGATTGGGACGTCGACGATCAGAATTTCGCACTGCGCTCACTGATCATGGGTGTCGCTTTCACCCTAATCGGCCCCGGGCCGCAGTCAGCCGGTGTCGGCGATCCGCTGGCCGTTCTGGGCGCCGCGGTCACTGCGCTCCTCGGACCGCAGCGCGCCACACAGAAGCAAGTCCGCACAGCCGCCGCCGACATCATCGACTTTCTGCGCGCGGGGCAGGCCGCCGCGCTGAAGCTCATCGACCCGTCGACAGCCGGCGAGTGATCACCACATTCAGACCCCGCCGTCTTTGCCTTCCTGGTGTTCGACACCGAAATTCTTGGCAGCCAACGTCAGTAAGTCATTCACCACATCGATAGCTTCCGATCCGATCGCCCGCACCTCGACTTTGTCGCCCCGGCGGATGTCCAAGCCGGATACCTTCGAGAGGCTGTTCGCCGGGACCCATGCAGACCCCGCGGTGCGGTTGCGGATCAGGACGCGGGTGTCGGGCGCGGTGGCTGTCGTGACCAGTCGGGCAGCCGGTCGCATATGCAGCCCGTGGGGGCAGTCGAGGATGAAGCTTCCGGCGATCTCCCCGGGCGCGAGGACGTTTTCGAGCTCGGTATCGGCGACGGCCGCTATCTCAGATGCTTTGCCTGTCAATGCGTTACATGCCTCAGCGGCTACGTTGTCGAGTGATCCCCCGTTCGCTGCCGCGACTGTCGCGGCGATCAGCCCCTCGACCAATGGGGCGGGACACACAACGGTCCGTTTGCGCAGATCCTCATCGATGAACTCGAGTGCTACCTCGGCCGATAGCACTGCGCTGCCCACATCCATCAAAACAACCACGCCGTCGCCTTGATCGGCATCGCCGATGGCATTGGCGATGTCGCCGGCGTCGGTGCCGAATGTCGTGGCATCAAAGCCGGCCGCCACTGCGATCCGCGGCTGCGCATCGGCAATTGCGAGCGCTAACTCAACGGCCGCTTCAGCAAGCGGCCGACTGTGCGAGACGACAACAAGGCCGACGGTCATAGTGCTTCCTCACTCGATGCCGTCGAGCGATCACAACAGAAACGACGGCAGGTGGACGGGGCTGTTCGCATCACAGGCAGGGGGCTCGGTGTCGATCGAGGTTGAGCCAGGCGTTATCGAGCCAGTCTTTGAACATATCCCGGCTATCGGGGATGTCAGCACGGCGGACGCGGTGCAGCGTTACCCGAACCGGCGCTTGGAACGGGATTTGCTCAGGTAGGCGGCGGATCGCATTGATCACTTCGAGGCCGGTGTGGTCGACGAAGACGATGTCAGCGCCGGGCGATCCCTCGAGGATGGCCCACAGGCCCGCGTGCCGGGGCGGCATCAGCCGACTCAATGCCGTCAGCCGAGTAGCTCGGTCGGGGTCGCTGCGTGATATCCGGAACAGAGCCGTCGGGCGGCGCTCCTCGTCGGCGATTCCGCCCTCCGGGTAGATGACTGCAGAGTCGCGAGAGCCCATGCCGGTCGCCATCGTTCGGATCGCGTCCAACTCGGCTGCCGTATCCGCTCCATTGCGGGTGACGAAATGGTTCGGTAACCGGTTACCCACGATGTCGAGGCAAGGGTCGATGAGCAGTTCCCGCTTTAGGACGTAGCGGGGTCGCATGTCTTGTTGAGCCAGCAGCCACACTGGTAGCAGCACGTCCGCCATGCTTGCGTGGCGCGTGACGAGCACGATCGGACCAGGTGCGATCAAGTCGAGATCGTCTACATCAAACCGAATGTTGGCCGCCGCGCGCAGCACGTCCACGAGGCGCAGGGCCCACCACCGCTGCAGGGCGTAATGCGCGCCGACATCACCGCCTCGGCCTGCGGCCCACAAGGCGGCGGACATGGCGACCCCGACTGTTTCGAGACCGGCCCATGCCGCAGCGATCGACAAGGTGCGCAGTCGCGGGAGTCGAGCTGGGGCGCGCCGCAAGTCAAGCGCGAATGCAGCCGGCGCCCATACCAACGCACCTGTGGTCAGCGCGACTCCCGCCAAAGCCACCGCCGGCACGGTCAGTCCCCGACGCACGTGTGGAGAGCTATTGATGACTCTGCGTAGGGACGGCTTAACCACTCGGAGCCTCCACGGGGGGAAATTCGGTGTGTGATGCCACGACCACCCATTGCCATAGCCGGGATCGTTCGGCCGGAGTGTCCACGTCGCGCGTCGCCTTGCTCTTGTGCACGTCCCGCACACGCCGGTCGAGCCAGAATTTTCCTGTCGAGGCTAAGGGTGCGCCATCGTCGGCCGCGAGCCACACCAGCGTGTCCGCACCCTGCTCAGCGGTACGCAGCAATGGGCCCACTACCCGACGAAATGTTGGGAGTGACCGTTCCACACCGGGGGTCAGTGCCCATCCAGGATGCATAGAGTGCACCACCAGCGCGGACCGATCGACCCGCTGAGCCATCATCTCCGTGAGCGTTACCTGCGCCCGCTTCGCACGCGCGTAGGCCACACTGCCACGGTAGCCGTTCGGTCCGATGGTGAGCTGGTCAACCGAGAGCGGCTGGGTGTACATCCCACCCGAAGACACCCACAGGATCCGTCCGGGACTTGCAGCGGTAAGGGGCTCATAGAGCAAGGCGCTCAACAAGAACGGACCGACAACCTGACTCGCAATCGTTTGCTCGATGCCGCTGCTGGCATATGAATGTCGCTCGTCGAGTGCGCCGGCGTTATGCACGAGCACATCGATACGCTCGTGGCGGGCCCGCAGGTCCGCCGCCGCGGCTCGCAGAGCGTCGAGATCCGCGGTGTCCGCGATGGTCGCCGTCACCGACGCACCCTCGATCTCGTCGCGAAGCCGGTTTACGGTCTCCGCAGCCTTCCCCGCGTTACGGGCCAGAATCTCGACGGTCGCGCCGGCCAACAGCCATGAGCGCGCCGCAACCAGGCCCAGACCAGATGTCGCACCGGTAATTACGATCACTCGCCCGTCAAGCCGGTAACTGTCGGTGCTGGTCCAGTGATCCAATCGCGAGCGCAAGGCCGGGCCAATGCGGCTGAAGCTCGGTACAACGGCCATCTCGAGTAGTGCGTCTGCGGCATCCGCGGTGTTCACAGTGCAATACTCCGACACGCGCTCCACGGCGATGCCCGTAACTTCCGGATCCGCACTAACTTCGAGCCGTTCCCACAGACCCGCTGCACTTGCTGTTCAACAGGGTTAGTTGTCACGACCAGCCATCTCCCCCATGCCGCCGGCCTTCAGCCGTTCGAACTGGCGCGCGAACCGGAGCCGTTGGTGCGGCTACTTCAAGTAGGGAGCAAGGAGGGTGCTCCAAGCGCGTTCGAGCTTCTCGTATTCGTCCCCGCAGCCGTCTGCCCGTCCCTGCGGCAACATGCCCGAACTGACCAGATCGGCGCCTCGCGCCGGGTCTGCGCCGTACGCCCAACACTCGAAGTTGTACATGCGGGCCTTGTCCGGGGAATGCACATCGGCCAGAGCGCCGTCATCCACTGCCCCACCACCGTTTGCGGCGTCCTCGTACAGCCGGGCGACATCCTTGACGGAGTCGATCGAAGCCGGATCGACCGTCCCGTCATCATTCTGAAGGAGCATCAGGTATGCGGACGCTTCATCGGCGATGTCCTCGTCCCTCCCGGTAGCGGGGAGTTGATAGATGTCGATCACCATGTGCCCGACCTCGTGATAGAAGAATCCGGCCTCAGTATTGAAGGTGGCGCCCTGAGGATCCGGGTAACCCAGCTTCTCAAAGGTCTGGATCGATGCGGTGGCGTCCTCATAACACATCGTGAGGGTCTTGTCCCCGGGACTCCAGAAGTCATTGGGAGAGCCGCACTGCGCGCCTTTGAGCGTGACGTCGAAAGGCAGCTTCAGAGTGTTGTTGATGTCGTCGGCCAGGTGGTCCAGCAGACGGGTGTTCTCCATGAACGTGCGGCCCTGTGTCGCCTCTGGCGTATCGGCGTCGCCGAGTGCGACCACCATTTTGCCGGGCCAGTCTTGATCGGACGGGTCCTTGTCCGGCTTGCCATTGCTGTTGAGGTCGGTCGCGGTTGGTTCTGGCACCGCTAGCTGTGGCGTCGCGACTTCGGCTGTCTCCCCCGCATCCCTTTTGGCATCGCCACCGCAGCCCACCACGAGTGCCATAGCCGGAGCTGCGATTAGCAGGCTGAGTCCAGCGGTGGTCAGCGTGCGGCGTCGTGGGTGACCGCTGAAAGTTGACATGTGTGCCCCTTGCATCGACGTGTTCGTGCCCCGGTGCAGTCTTATCTCCATGGGCAAACTTGTCTATGGCTTCAACGTGTCGGTGGACAGGGAGTCCGCTCGCTGCGGCTGCTCGAAGATGTCCGATCTGCCGACTAGCATTTCGGCGGCACAACCAATGCTTGCCGAGGGGATCGCCCGCGAGGTGTGGCACGGCTTCGGACCGTTCCTCCCCTGCCTTGATGAAAAGGACGAGTCGTGAGCTACACCGCAGCCGACATCACAGAACTCGACGACGTCCAGCACACGCGTCTGCGGCCGGCGGTGAACCTCGGTCTCGACGTGCTCAACACCGCGCTGCGCGAGCTGGTCGACAACGCG
>Ga0075163_10007291_pt1 | contig 14622 bp, 14 predicted proteins | sample JI1023141ADNA_FD_71478 | JGI IMG/M metagenome (GOLD analysis project Ga0075163, IMG submission 71478) | Wastewater effluent complex algal communities from Wisconsin, to seasonally profile nutrient transformation and Carbon sequestration -... | ecosystem: Engineered > WWTP > Effluent > Algae...
GCAAGCGGGAAGTGCTTCCAGAAACCTTGCCGCAGGCCATCCATGTTCAGGTTGATCATCATCACCACGAACAGGAAAAGCACCATCACCGCCCCCAGGTACACCAGCACCAGGGTGATGGCCAGGAACTCTGCGCGCAGCAGCAGCCACACACCCGATGCCTGCGAAAAGGCCAGCATGAGGAACAGCACGGCGTGTACCGGGTTACGCGCCGTAATGACCCGAAAGGCTGCAAACAGCAACACGATCGAGAACAGATAGAAGAAACCAGTCTTGGCGTCCATGAATTATTTCTTGTGGTGCGTCATCAGACGTGGTTCAACGGTATTTGGCATCCGCCGCCTTGTTGGCAGCGATTTCCGTCTCGTAACGGTCGCCCACCGCCAGCAGCATGTCCTTGGTGAAGTACAGGTCGCCCCGTTTTTCACCGTGGTATTCGAGGATGTGGGTTTCCACGATCGAATCCACCGGACAACTTTCTTCGCAAAAACCGCAGAAGATGCACTTGGTGAGGTCGATGTCGTAGCGGGTGGTACGGCGTGATCCATCGGCACGCACATCCGACTCGATGGTAATGGCGGTGGCAGGGCACACCGCTTCACACAGCTTGCAGGCAATACAACGCTCTTCCCCGTTTTCATAGCGGCGCAGGGCATGCAGGCCACGGAAGCGCGGGGAGAGCGGCGTCTTTTCCTCGGGAAACTGCACCGTGATCTTGCGGCGAAAGGCGTAACGGCCGGTCAGGGCCATGCCCTTGAACAACTCGGTGAGCATGAAGCTCTTGAGGAAGTCCTTGACCGAAAAAGTCGATGCGGTAGAGGTGGTAGCGGTATTCATCGTGTCAGCTCCACTTAATTCCAGATGTTCCAGGGCGTTTGCATCCACGCCCCGACCACCAGCAGCCACACCAGGGTGACCGGGATGAAGATCTTCCAGCCCAGACGCATGATTTGGTCATAACGGAACCGCGGGAAGGTGCCGCGAATCCAGATGAACAGGGTCAGCACCAGGAAGGTTTTCAGGCCCAGCCAGATCCAGCCGGGGATGAAGTCCAGGAAACTGACTGGCGACAGCCAGCCACCCAGAAACATCAGGGCCGCCAGGATGGAGATCAGCCACATGCTGGCGTATTCAGCCAGGAAGAAGATGGCAAAACCCATACCCGAGTACTCCACCATGTGGCCGGCTACGATTTCAGCTTCACCTTCCACCACGTCGAACGGGTGGCGGTTCGTCTCGGCCACGCCCGAGATCACATAGACCACAAAAATCGGCAGCAGAGGCAACCAGTTCCAGGACAGGAAACCCAGACCCATATTGGCGCCCATCCCCTTGGCTTGGCCAGCCACCACATCACCGAGATGCAGACTTCCAGTGACCATGATCACCACCACCAGGCAGAAGCCCATGGCGATTTCGTAGCTGACCATCTGCGCCGAAGCACGCAGAGCACCCAAGAACGCGTATTTCGAGTTCGACGCCCAGCCGGCGATAATCACCCCATACACCTCGATCGAGGTGATGGCCATGATGAGCAGCAGACCCGCATTGACGTTGGCCAACACCACATCAGGACCAAAGGGGATGGCCACCCAGGCCGCCAGCGCCGGCATGATGGCCATGACCGGTCCGAGGCGGAACAGGCCATTGCTGGCAGCCGATGGGTTGATCAGTTCCTTGGTGAGCAGCTTGAGCGCGTCGGCGATAGGCTGCAACAACCCCATAGGGCCCACACGGTTAGGGCCATGGCGAACCTGGATCCAGCCCAGAAACTTGCGCTCCCACAGCGTGGCATAGGCCACAGCACCCAGCAGCGGCAGCAATACGCAAATGATCTTGATCAGATTCCAGATCACCGGCCAACCCGCCGCCGTCCACCAGGTAGCGGCCAGCAGGTTATGGCCAAAATTGTAGATTGTGTCGATCATGCAGCCACCCCCGCCCCTTGGGCCACATTCTGCACCGCCACGGTGGCACGTGCATCGGCTGTCAATTGCAGCGATGCAGCGCGGCGCACCAGCCCATCCAACGTATAGATGGCCGCCACTGCGGGTACTGCAGCAGAGGTACCAGGCACGGCGTGGATAGCCACTGCCGTACCGTTGTCCAGACGCTCTGCCGCAACATGGGTGGCAGCCACCCCATGTATACCGCGCACATGGGCCAGCACATCCTGCGACGATTCGAAATCGAAACTAGGCAGCCCCAGCAGGTTGCCCAGCACACGCAGCACCTTCCAGGCAGGACGGGCATCACCTTGCGGCTTGACCACGGCATGGAAACTCTGGATGCGACCTTCCGCATTTACGAAGGTGCCGGAGGTTTCCGTGAACGGTGCAATCGGCAGCAGCACATCGCTGAAGGCCATGTTCGCCTTGAACGGGCTCAGGGTGACAACCATGCTGCCAGCTCCCTGACCCAGTTTTGCGGCTTGAGCGCCGGCTGCAGAGTCAAACTCGGGCTCGTTGTTCAGCAAGACCGTCGCCTTCAGTCCACCAGCCAGCATCTGACCGGCATTCAGGCCAGCCGCTGCAGGCTGTGCACCCACCCATTGCGCACCCACGGTGTTGGCAGCTTCGGTCAGATACCCCACGCTGGCACCCGTCTGGGCACCCAGCCATTGGGCCAGTGCCAGCAATTGCGATGCCTGGGCATGGTGTGCAGCGGCATTGCCCAGCAGGATGGCTTTGCGTTCACCCGACAGCAGGGATTTGGCCATCGCCTGGGCCGCCGCCGTTGGCTCCGCCTGGACAGGCGCTGTAACACCTGTTTCGGCAGCCACGGCCACAGCAACAGCCGCCAGGGCAGTCAACCAAAGGCCAGCGGCCGAAGTGACACGGTGCTTCACGGGCAAAGCCCATGCATCCGCCTCGGCCAGTTCGGCTTCGGAGTTCACCGAACACACCACAGCCCCCTTGCGGGTAGCCTGCCGGATACGCTGGGCAAACAGGGGATGGTCTTTGCGCAGGTTGGAGCCCAAGACCAGTACCCGCTGCAACGTGGACAGCGAAGTAACTGGCAGGCCCAGCCAGCGGATACCCGTCGAAGCAGTGAAATCTGCATGGCGCAGGCGGTGGTCGATATTGTCGCTACCCAGGCCGCGCACCAGAGCGCCAGCCAGGAACAACTCCTCGACGGTGCTGTGGGGGCTGACCAGCGCGCCGATAGCGCCAGCACCATGCTCAGCCTTGACCTGCTTCAGGCCATTGGCGACGTATTCCAGGGCCGTCTGCCAGTCCACCGTCTTCCATTCGCCGCCCTGCTTCAGCATGGGCTGGGTCAGACGCTCACTGCTATTGAGCGCTTCGTAGGAGAAGCGATCACGGTCGGCAATCCAGCACTCGTTCACTGCATCGTTCTCGAAAGGCACGACGCGCATGACCTGGTTGTTCTTGACCTGGACGATCAAATTGGCACCCGTGGAGTCATGCGGACTGACGGATTTGCGGCGCGACAGCTCCCAGGTGCGGGCGCTATAGCGGAACGGCTTGCTGGTCAGCGCACCCACCGGACAGATGTCGATCATGTTGCCCGACAGTTCGGAGTCAACGGTATCACCCACCACGGTCGTGATTTCGGAATGCTCGCCACGGTGGATCATGCCCAGTTCCATGACGCCGGCCACTTCCTGGCCAAAACGCACACAACGGGTGCAATGGATGCAGCGGCTCATCTCTTCCATCGAGATCAGCGGACCCACGTCCTTGTGGAAGACCACACGCTTTTCTTCAGCGTACCGCGAGGACGAACCGCCGTAACCCACGGCCAAGTCCTGCAGCTGGCATTCACCGCCCTGGTCGCAGATGGGGCAATCCAGCGGGTGGTTGATCAGCAGGAACTCCATGACCGACTGCTGGGCCTTGATCGCCTTGTCGCTCTTGGTGCGCACGATCATGCCCTGCGTCACGGGTGTGGCACAGGCAGGCATCGGCTTGGGGGCCTTCTCCACATCCACCAGGCACATGCGGCAGTTGGCGGCGATGGAGAGTTTCTTGTGGTAGCAGAAATGCGGAATGTAGGTGCCAGCCTTTTCGGCCGCATGCATCACCATGCTGCCTTCGAGCACTTCCACTTTCTGACCGTCGAGTTCGATTTCAACCATGTGTTTTTCTCGCGATCAGGCCTGAGCCGCAGAGGGCTGCGCTGCCGCACTCTGGATAAGGGCCTCGAATTCGGGGCGGAAATGCTTGAGCATGGCGCGCACCGGCATGGCAGCGGCGTCACCCAGCGCACAGATGGTGCGGCCCTGGATGTTGTCAGCTACCGAGTTCAGCAAGTCCAGATCACCCGGACGCCCTTGCCCGTGCTGGATACGGTCGATCACACGCCACATCCAGCCCGTACCCTCGCGGCACGGTGTGCACTGGCCGCAAGACTCGTGGGAATAGAAATAGGACAGGCGCAACAGGCTTTCCACCATGCTGCGGGAATCGTCCATCACGATCACGGCGCCCGAACCCAGCATGGAGCCGGCCTTGGCGATGGAGTCGTAGTCCATCGTGCACTCCATGATCACGGACGCTGGCAGCACCGGCGATGATGATCCACCAGGGATCACTGCCTTGAGCTGGCGGCCCTTGCGCACACCACCAGCCAGCTCCAGCAGCTTGGCAAACGGCGTACCCATGGGCACTTCATAGTTGCCCGGCAATTCAACGTCACCACTGACCGAGTAAATTTTGGTGCCGCCATTGTTGGGCTTGCCACATTCCAGGTAGGCCTGACCCCCATTGCGGATGATCCAGGGCACTGCTGCGAAAGTCTCGGTGTTGTTGATGGTGGTGGGCTTGCCATACAGGCCGAAACTGGCTGGGAACGGTGGCTTGAAGCGGGGCTGCCCCTTCTTGCCTTCCAGCGACTCCAGCAGGGCCGTCTCTTCACCGCAGATATAGGCACCAAAACCATGGGCCGCATGCAGTTGAAAGCTGAACGTGCTGCCCAGAATGTTGCTGCCCAGGTACCCCGCCGCACGGGCTTCTTCCAGCGCCTCTTCGAAGCGGTCGTACGCGTGGAAAATTTCGCCGTGGATGTAGTTGTAGCCCACCGAAATGCCCATCGCAAAGGCGGCAATGATCATGCCTTCGATGACGATATGGGGGTTGAACTCCAGGATGTCCCGGTCTTTGCAGGTTCCGGGCTCACCTTCGTCCGAATTACACACAAGGTACTTCTGGCCCGGGAACTGGCGGGGCATGAAGCTCCACTTCAGGCCCGTAGGAAAACCGGCACCACCACGTCCGCGCAGGCCGGACTCCTTGACCGTGGCAATCACCTGGTCCTGGGTCAAACCTTCGGTCAGGATCTTGCGCAGCGCCTGGTAGCCGCCGCGCGCCTCGTAGTCCGCTATTCTCCAATTCGTACCATCCAGGCCCGCGTAAATCTGGGCACCGATGTGACGGTCATGGAAACAGGTTTGTACACCCGTGGCCTGGAACTGGGCCAATACCTGGGAAGCGTTCATCAGGCACCACCCTTCTGCGTTTCTGCGGCGCGCAAGCCATCTACCAGTTGGTCCAGCTTGTCATTGCTCATGAAACTGCACATGGTGCGGTCGTTCACCAGCATCACTGGCGAGTCAGCACACGCACCCAGGCACTCACTTTGCTGCAGCGTGAACATGCCATCTGCCGTGGTCTCACCCATGGAAATGCCCAGCTTGTGCTCCAGGTGGTGCAAGGCCTTGTAGCCATCACGCAACTGGCAAGGCAGGTTGGTGCAGACGTTGAGCTTGAAACGGCCCACCGGCTGCTGGTTGTACATGTTGTAGAAGGTCGTCACTTCATGCACCGCGATCTGGGGCATACCCAGCACCTCGGCAATGACGGCTTCACTTTCTGCACTGACAAAACCCTGCTCCTGCTGCACGATGGCCAGACAGGCCATCACCGCAGACTGGGCCTGGTCGGCCGGGTACTTCGCAACTTCGCGCGCAAAACGCGCTTTGGTAGCTTCAGAGATCATCGATCAATCTCTCCAAACACAATATCCATGGTGCCGATCACGGCCACAGCGTCGGCAATCATGTGGCCACGGGCCATTTCGTCCATGGCTGCCAGATGGGCAAAACCGGGTGCCCGGATCTTCAGGCGGTAAGGCTTGTTGGCGCCATCACTCACCAGATAGATACCGAACTCGCCCTTCGGGTGCTCGACGGCCGCATACGCTTCGCCTTCGGGCACATGGAAACCTTCGGTGAACAGCTTGAAATGGTGGATCAGCTCCTCCATGTTGGCCTTCATCGCTTCCCGCTCCGGCGCTGCCACCTTGTGGTTGTCGGTGATCACCGGGCCAGGATTGACCCGGAGCCAGTCCACACACTGCTTGATGATGCGGTTGGACTGCTTCATCTCTTCCATGCGCACCAAGTAGCGATCGTAACAATCACCAGTCTTGCCCACGGGGATGTCGAAATCCATGCGGTCGTACACATCGTAGGGCTGCTTCTTGCGCAGATCCCAAGCAATACCCGAGCCACGCAACATGGGACCCGTCAGGCCCAGATTGAGTGCCCGCTCCTGCGTCATCACACCAATACCTACCGTGCGCTGTTTCCAAATGCGGTTGTCGGTGAGGAGCGTGTGGTATTCGGCCAGATGCCCGTCGAAGCGCTGGGTGAAATCGTCGATGAAGTCCAGCATGGAACCTTGGCGGTTCTCGTTCATGCGGGCCAACGCCTTGGCATTCTTGATCTTGCTGACGGTGTACTGCGGCATGGTGTCCGGCAGGTCACGATAGACGCCACCCGGGCGGAAGTAGGCCGCATGCATCCGTGCGCCCGACACGGCTTCATACATGTCGAACAGGTCTTCACGCTCACGGAACGCATAGATCAGGATGGTGGAGCTGCCGCAGTCGTTGCCGTGGGAACCCAGCCACATCAGGTGGTTCAGCAGGCGGGTGATTTCGCTGAACATCACACGGATGTACTGCGCGCGGATCGGCACTTCGAGGCCCAGCAGCTTCTCGATGGCCAGGCAGTATGCGTGCTCATTACACATCATCGACACATAGTCGAGACGATCCATGTAAGGCAGCGACTGGATAAACGTCTTGTGCTCGGCCAGCTTTTCGGTAGCGCGGTGCAGCAGGCCAATGTGCGGATCGGCACGTTGGACCACTTCGCCATCGAGCTCCAGCACCAGGCGCAACACACCGTGCGCCGCAGGGTGCTGCGGTCCGAAATTGAGGGTGTAGTTCTTGATTTCAGCCATGTTCATTCACCGAGACAACTCAGTGCAGGCCCCCATAGTTGTCTTCACGGATGATGCGCGGCGTGACTTCGCGTGGCTCGATGGATACAGGCTGGTAGACCACCCGGCGCAGCTCTTCGTCGTAGCGCATCTCGACATGGCCCGAAAGTGGGAAGTCCTTGCGGAAAGGGTGTCCGATAAAACCATAGTCGGTCAGGATACGGCGCAGGTCGTCATGGCCTTCGAACACAATGCCGAAAAGGTCGAAAGCTTCACGCTCGAACCAGTTGGCGGCATTCCACAAGTGTGTGACAGAGTCAACCACCGGGAACTCATCGTCGGAACAGAAAACCTTCACACGCACACGCTGGTTCAGGCTGACCGACAGCAGATGGGACACCACACAGAAACGGGCTCCTTCCCACACGCTATCGCGGTAAGCGGAATAGTCCATGCCGCAGATGTCGATCAACTGCTCGAATCGGCATTGCGGCGCATCACGCAGCAACTGCATGGCATCCAGGTAATGCTCGGGCGCCACGGTCAGGGTCACCTCGCCCAGCGCCACACCGATGTGTTTGACCCGGTCGCCCAGCGCGGCCGCGATAGCGTCCTTGAGGGCCTCGGGATGAATGGCAACAGAAGTCATGAATTCACCACTTAAACACGGGCAATGGTCTGGGTGCGGCGCACCTTCTGCTGCAGCTGGATGATGCCGTAAATCAGGGCTTCCGCCGTGGGCGGGCAACCCGGCACGTACACATCCACCGGAACGATACGGTCGCAACCACGCACCACAGAATAGCTGTAGTGGTAATAGCCACCACCATTGGCGCAGGAGCCCATGGACAACACCCAGCGGGGCTCAGCCATCTGGTCATACACCTTGCGCAAGGCAGGCGCCATCTTGTTGCACAGCGTGCCCGCCACGATCATCAGATCGGACTGGCGCGGGCTGGCACGGAACACCTCGGCACCAAAGCGGCCAATGTCGTAACGCGCGGCCGCCGCATGCATCATTTCGACGGCGCAGCAGGCCAGACCAAAGGTCATGGGCCACAACGAGCCCGTCTTGGCCCAGTTCACCACCGAGTCGTACGACGTGGTGATGAAACCCTCTTTCAGAATACCTTCAATTGCCATGACTCAAACCCCTTAGGCGACCTGCATCATTCCCAATCCAGAGCGCCTTTTTTCCACTCGTAGACAAAACCCACGACCAGAATGCCCAGGAACACCACAGCCGCCCAGAAACCGACAGCACCGATTTCCTTGAGCGCAACCGCCCATGGAAACAGGAAAGCAATTTCCAGGTCAAACAGGATAAAAAGAATCGCCACCAGGTAGTAGCGCACATCGAACTGCATGCGGGCATCTTCGAAAGCCTCGAAGCCGCATTCGTAGGGGGAGTTTTTGGCCTCATCGGGCCGATTGGGGCCAAGGATGTAGCCCAGGACCTGGGGTGCTATGCCAACACCCACACCCACCAGAATAAACAAAAGGACTGGAAGGTACTGATCGAGGTTCATCTTGGGGCCTGCTCACCGCTGCAACCAACCCTGCCCAACGCATTGCGCTGAGCGGGCGGGTTTTTGTTGGTGCCGTCGGCGAGACTCGAACTCGCACAGCTTTCGCCACTACCCCCTCAAGATAGCGTGTCTACCAATTTCACCACGACGGCGGCTTTTTATTGCCTGGATGGCATGAGGACGCAAGTGCGTTTTGGCTTTCCAGACTCTTCCTTATTCTACTCTGGAATACCCTGAATTCCAGGACATCCGAGAGGAGATTTTCCCCAGCGCTTACTTGGCCGGGATCTGCGCTGCACCAGAAGCAGCAGGAGCCGGCACCGGCACAGGAACTGCGCCCGCCGCGGCTGGAGCCGACGTACCTGGAATCTGCGAAGCGGGGCCGCTGGCAGCAGGAGCGGACGGCACCACGGCAGAAGGCTGGCTCAACACACTGCTGGAATCCACCGGACGGGCGCTGCCGAAGTAGGCCAATGCCAGGGTGCAGGCAAAAAATACCGCCGCCAGCACAGAGGTGGTGCGCGACAGGAAGTTGGCACTGCCGCTGGCACCAAACAGGCTGCCCGAGCCCCCACTGCCAAAAGCGGCGCCCATGTCGGCGCCCTTCCCGTGCTGCACCAGGATAAGACCGATCATGCCCAGTGCCGAAAGCATCTGGGCTGCCAGGATGAGGTTGATCACAAAGTTCATAATTTACTCCTAATTCAATAGCGCAATACCAGCGTACTTACTGGGCTGCAGCAATAATCTTCAGAAAATCCGGCGCCTTGAGGGATGCCCCGCCGATCAGGCCGCCATCGATGTCCGCCTGGGCCAGCAACTCCGCTGCATTGGCTGCATTCATGCTGCCGCCGTACACGATACGGATGCGGTCGGCCTTGTCACTGGCCGCAGACAGCTGCGCGCGCAGCGCAGCATGCACCGCCTGGGCCTGCTCGGCGGTGGCCGTCTTGCCCGTGCCAATGGCCCACACGGGCTCGTAGGCGACCACGATTTCCGTGATGCAGTGGCCATTCAGGTGGATGACCGCCGCCAGCTGGCGCTTCACCACCACTTCCGTCTGGCCCGCTTCACGCTCGGCCAGCGTTTCACCCACACACACGATGGGCGTGATGCCCGCCGCCAAAGCGCGGTGAGCCTTGGTAGCCACCACACTGTCGGTTTCACCGTGGTACTGGCGGCGCTCGGAATGCCCCACGATGGCGTAACGCACGCCGAAGTCGCCCAGCATGGCTGCCGACACCTCACCGGTATAGGCACCCACTTCGTGCTGCGACACATCCTGGGCCGCCAGGCTAATGGGACTGCCCTGCAGCAGGGCCTGGCCCTGCGCCAGGTAAGCCGCCGGCACAGCCACCGCCACATCGCAGGCAGGCGTAGCCACGTCTTGCAACAAAGCCTGCAGCAAGGCCTGGTTGGCCGCCAGGCCACCATTCATCTTCCAGTTACCCGCAATCAGTTTCTTTTTCATCGTGCTCACCATGTCAGGACAATCTTGCCCACATGCTGCCCGGACTCCATGAGGGTGTGCGCTGCCGCAGCGTCAGCCGCTGGAAACCGGCTGTGCAGCACAGGCCGCACCAGACCCTGGGCCAGCAGAGGCCACACCCGTTGCAGCAAAGACTGGGCAATTGCCGCCTTGAACGCCACCGGACGGGGGCGCAGCGTGGAGCCGGTCACCGTCAGGCGGCGGCGCAGCACCATGCCCGCATTGATTTCACTCTTGACGCCACCCTGCACCGCGATGATCACCAGCCGGCCATCTTCAGCCAGGCAGGACAGGCCACGTGCTACATAGGCACCTGCCACCATGTCGAGGATCACATCCACGCCAGCACCGGCGGTCAGCTCTTTCACCACCTCGACAAAGTCGTGGGTGTTGTAGTTGATGGCATGGTCCGCGCCCAGGGACACGCAGGCGGCGCATTTCTCGTCGCTGCCCGCTGTCACCAGCACCTTCGCACCCATGGCCTTCGCCAATTGGATAGCAGTGACGCCGATACCACTGGTGCCGCCGTGCACCAACAGGGTTTCACCCTTCTGCAGGCGCCCACGGTCGAACACATTGCTCCAGACAGTGAAGAAGGTCTCTGGCAATGCCGCAGCTTCTTCGTCTGACAGGCCATGGGGCACGGGCAGGCATTGCGCCACAGGCGCCACACACAGCTCGGCATAACCACCACCCGCCACCAGCGCACAAACCCGGTCACCCAGCTTGAAGCCAGCGCGCTTCAGGGCGGCCGCATCACCACTCTCGATCACGCCGGCCACTTCCAGGCCCGGAATATCCGAAGCGCCGGCTGGAACCGGGTAATGGCCCAGTCGCTGTAGCACGTCCGGCCGGTTCACGCCGCTGGCAGCTACGCGGATGCGCAGCTCACCCTCACCCGCCTCGGGCACAGGGCGCTCCACCAGACGCAGAACGTCTGGCGCACCATAACCCGTGATCTCGACTGCACGCATGGCCAGGGATACGCCTCAGGCTGCGGGCTGGCTGTTGTCGCTGTTGCGGTCCAGCAAGGCCTTCATGGACAGCTTGATACGGCCCTTTTCGTCCGTCTCCAGCACCTTGACCTTCACGACCTGGCCTTCCTTGAGGTAGTCGGTGACCTTTTCCACGCGCTCGTGGGCGATCTGGCTGATGTGCAGCAGGCCGTCCTTGCCGGGCAGCAGGTTGATCAGTGCGCCGAAGTCCAGAATCTTGACCACGGGGCCCTCGTAGACCTTGCCAATTTCCACTTCAGCGGTGATCTGCTCGATACGCTGCTTGGCGATGTCTGCCTTGGCGGCATCGGTGGCAGCGATGGTGATGGTGCCGTCTTCCTCGATGTTGATCTGGCAACCGGTTTCCTCGGTCAGCGCACGGATGGTGGCGCCGCCCTTGCCGATCACGTCGCGGATCTTCTCGGGGTTGATCTTCATCGTGTAGAGCTTGGGTGCGAAGCTGGACACTTCGGTCTTGGCTTCACCCATGGCGTCCTGCATCTTGCCCAGAATGTGCAGGCGCGCTTCCTTGGCCTGGGCCAGGGCGACCTGCATAATTTCCTTGGTGATGCCCTGGATCTTGATGTCCATCTGCAGCGCGGTAATACCGTTGGTGGAACCGGCCACCTTGAAGTCCATGTCGCCGAGGTGGTCCTCGTCGCCCAGGATGTCGGTCAGCACGGCGAAACGGTTGTCTTCCTTGATCAGGCCCATGGCGATACCCGCCACATGTGCCTTCACGGGCACACCAGCGTCCATCAGCGACAGGCAGCCGCCGCAGACTGAAGCCATGGAGGACGAGCCGTTCGACTCGGTGATTTCCGACACCACACGCACCGTATAGGGGAACTCTTCCTTGCTCGGCAGCACCGCCACCAAAGCACGCTTGGCCAGACGGCCGTGGCCGATTTCGCGGCGCTTGGTCGAGCCCATGCGGCCCACTTCGCCAGTGGCAAAGGGAGGCATGTTGTAGTGGAACATGAAGCGGTCTTCAAACTCGCCGGCCAGCGCGTCGATGCGCTGTGCGTCGCGTTCGGTGCCCAGCGTGGTCAGCACCAGCGCCTGGGTTTCACCGCGGGTGAACAGCGACGAACCGTGGGTGCGTGGCAGCACGGAGTTGCGGATTTCGATGGGGCGCACGGTGCGGGTGTCGCGGCCGTCGATACGGGGCTCACCCGACAGGATCTGGCTGCGCACGATCTTGGCTTCGATGTCGAACAGCAGGCCTTCGACCTTGACGCTGTCGAATTCCACACCATCGGCCTTCAGGCCAGCCAGCACCGAAGCGGTGGCTTCGCGCAGCGCGTGGGTACGGGCCTGCTTGTTGCGCAGCTGGTAGGCGGCGCGCAGCTTGTCGCCAGCCAGGGCCTGGACCTTGGCGATCAGGGCTTCGTCCTTGGCCGGGGCCTTCCAGTCCCAGACCGGCTTGCCGGCATCACGCACGAGTTCGTGGATCGCGTTGATCGCGATGTTGCCCTGCTCATGGCCGAACACGACGGCACCGAGCATGATCTCTTCGGAGAGCTGCTGCGCTTCGGATTCCACCATCAGCACGGCCGCTTCGGTGCCGGCCACGACGAGGTCCAATGCCGACTCCTTGCGGGCGGTCTGACCGGGGTTGAGCACATAGGCGCCGTTGACGTAACCCACGCGGGCGGCACCGATCGGGCCGCTGAAGGGCACGCCGCTGACGCTCAGCGCCGCGCTGACAGCGATCATGGCGGCGATGTCGGCATCGACCTCGGGATTCAGGGACACGGTGTGCACGACCACGTGCACTTCGTTGAAGAAACCGTCCGGGAACAGCGGACGGATCGGGCGGTCGATCAGGCGGCTGGTCAGGGTCTCGAATTCGCTCGGGCGGCCTTCGCGCTTGAAGAAGCTGCCCGGGATCTTGCCGGCGGCATAGGCCTTCTCGAGGTAGTCGACGGTCAGCGGGAAGAAGTCCTGGCCGGCCTTGCCTTCGGTCTTGGCCACGACGGTGGCCAGCACCACGGTGCCGTCCATGTCGAGCATCACGGCGCCGCTGGACTGACGGGCGACTTCGCCGGTCTCCATGGTGACGGTGTGGGAGCCCCACTGGAAGGTCTTGCTTACTTTATTGAACATGCTCATGGCATTCATCTCCTGGTCAAACAGGGAAGGCGCAGGCCGCCTTCCAAAGCCCGGAGTCCACATGGCAGAACACGATGCCATTCCAGCGATATTCGCCCGCCTGGCGCAAACATCTCTGGAATGACACAGCTTCGCTCTACCCCTGTATTCCCCGATTTACCGACCAACAACGAAACGCCTGAGCCAGCGAAAACCAACTCAGGCGCCTGTTGTCATGGGTGTGGAACCTTACTTGCGCAGACCCAGCTTGGTGATCAGCGCGGTGTAACGATCGGCATCCTTCTCGCGCAGGTAGTCGAGCAGCTTGCGACGGCGGCTCACCATGCGCAGCAGGCCGCGGCGACCGTGGTGGTCCTTGGCGTGCGTCTTGAAGTGGGGGGTCAGTTCGTTGATGCGGGCGGTCAGCAGTGCGACTTGCACTTCCGGACTGCCGGTATCACCGGCCTGGCGCGCGTTGTCCTTGACGACAGCGGCCTTGATGCTGGATGCGATCATGTCATTTTCCTGAGAATGGGGCGGCCCTGTGCAGTGCCTGTGCCCCGGTGGTACAACTTGCGTCAGGCGCTGGAACTGCCCCTGACGTGCGCTGGCAAGAACTGCCAAGCGGGCGGATTATAGCCCGCGTCGCCGGCCGGGCCGTCAGCCCCGCCGCATCCAGGCCTGCAGGCGGTCGACGCCCTGCACCAGGCGCTGCGGATCTCGCGATGCGAAACACCAGCGCAGCCAGCTGCCCGCCTGCGCACCCGCCTCGTCGGCCGCACCAAAGGCCACGCCCGGAGCCAGCCCGAGGCCGGCCTCACGGACCAGGCGCTTGGCGGTTTCCAGCGAATCCCCCGAACCGGGCAGGCGGAAGAACGCATACATGCCGCCGCGCGCCGGGCTCAGCGCCACGCCGGGGATCGCCTGCAGCAGCGGCACCAGCGTGTCGCGGCACCGGTGCATGTGGGCCACCACCCGCGGCGTCACCTCGTCGGTGCGCTCCAGCGCCACGACAGCGGCGCGCTGCACGAACACCGGCGCACAGGAGGTGTTGAACTCGAGCAGCTTGCCGATGTGCGGTGTCATGGCCGGCGGCATCACCATCCAGCCCAGGCGCCAGCCGGTCATCAGGAAACTCTTGGAGAAGCTGTGCACCACCACCAGGCGGTCGTCCGGCTGCGACACATCCAGGAAACTCGGGGCGCAGGCGTTCGGGCCGTCGAAGTACAGCCGCTCGTAGACCTCGTCGGCCAGGATCCAGGTGCCGGTCTCGCGGCAGTGCGCCAGGATGCGGGCCTGCTCATCGCGGCTCAGGGTCCAGCCGG
>Ga0075163_10007293_pt1 | contig 14621 bp, 12 predicted proteins | sample JI1023141ADNA_FD_71478 | JGI IMG/M metagenome (GOLD analysis project Ga0075163, IMG submission 71478) | Wastewater effluent complex algal communities from Wisconsin, to seasonally profile nutrient transformation and Carbon sequestration -... | ecosystem: Engineered > WWTP > Effluent > Algae...
GTGACAGATATCGTTAAGCTGCACAGAAAACTAACAACCTACACGTCTAAAACTTCTACTCGCAGTGGGCACAGAGGCTTCACTATCGTGGAGCTACTCATCGTTATTGTCATCATAGGTATTCTTGCGGCGATTGTCATCGTTGCCTATACGGGTATTACTACCAACGCTAACCGCACTCTCGCTGCCAACGAGGCAAAGCAATGGGTGAAGATGTTTGAAGTGTATAGGGCCGCCAAGGGAGACTTGCCTGTTCTCGTGACTAACACTAATTACTGTCTAGGAACAGGGTTTACGAATGGGTACTGCCGTAGCAACAATGGTCCAAGTTCCTCCGCTCATGCCGAGAGCACAGGCGCCGATATTATTACGGCGCTGTCAGAGGTGGTTAAAGTTCCGCTGAATTCGAAAAAACTTACAGTTGGTAGTCACGAGGGACCCTATGTTCAGGTACTTGCCACAGAGTTGAGAGTGCAGACGTTTATACCAGCAACCGACACGAACGAATGCGCCAAGTACGGTATGGTGCACAACTGGATAAGCTCCACTAATACATTTGTGCAGTGTCACATAAGTATTACCAGATAAAAGCGTGTGATTAAACCTCGTTGATACTGGAGCAAGCTTGCGCGCATGGTCTACGGCGTATATTTTGCTATGATAGTACTAACGTAAGCGAAGGGACGATATGAAAATTGCTATTTCAGGACTAGGCCGCATGGGCGGACAAATTGCACGCAAATTACACGAAAACGGTCATGCAGTGGTTGCGCACAACCGCAGCCCCGAAAAGGTTGACGAAGCAAAAGCATATGGCGCTACCCCTGCCTACTCTGATCAAGAGGTCGTTGATGCATTTGCCGGCGAGCCGGTAGTCCTCTGGATTATGCTCCCGGCTGAGATTATAGATAGCAAAATCGACGAATGGCTACAGATTCTGCCTCAAGGTAGTGTCATCATCGACGGTGGTAATAGTGACTACCGCGGCGACAAGGCCCGCGCCGAGCGTGTGACGGCTGCCGGCAGCCAACTACTCGATATCGGCACCAGCGGTGGTGTCTGGGGTCTCGAAAACGGCTTCTCGATGATGGTTGGTGGCGACAAAGCTGCCTACGAAACAGTGGTGCCAGCTCTTGATACGCTCGCTCAGCCTCGTGGTGGTCATCAGCATTTTGGCGAAAACGGCACTGGCCACTTCGTCAAAATGGTGCATAACGCAATTGAGTACGGCATGATGCAGTCTCTCGCCGAGGGCTATCGTGTCCTCCGCGAAGGCCCCTACCCTGATCTTGACCTCGCTGCAGCCGGTGATATTTGGCAGCAATCAAGTGTTGTTACAAGCTGGTTGAATGATCTCACCAGGCAGGCTCTTCACGAGAATCCTACCCTCGATGGTATCAGTGGTGTTGTGGCAGAAAGCGGTGAAGCTCGTTGGACGCTTGAAACTGCCAAGGAGCTCGGCATTGCTATGCCTGCTATCCAGGCTTCATTTGACGTACGCCTTGCCTCTCAGCAAGGTACAGTCGACTTCTCAACCAAGCTGCTCGCTGCTATGCGTGCCAAATTTGGTGGTCATGACATCAATGGCAAGCAATAGTATACAGTTTACTTTTTTGCAATAATCCAACATAATATTAGATAGATCCAACACTACCAACTGAGGTTGTGAGCCTTGGGTAGTCTATATGTTAGTTTGCTACATGTACGGTACACCAAAGAGAGTTAGGAGACTCCATGAAGTCTACCAGAGAATTCGCTATGCGGATTCTTGCGGTATTTACCTGCGCTATCTTGTCCGGGCTGCTCGTGTTGCCTATCGGTACACCGGCGGCCCAGAAGACAGAAGTCTGGGTGGCGGGCACTATGGCGCCATCCCTGTATGACCCTGCCGACCTTCATCACAATGTGGTTGAGGACGACATGTTCGACGGCGTGACTACTACAGTGAAGGTTCCATATCTTCGTACGCTGGGTCTTGTCACATTCCCCTACACGACACCTTACGACGAATCCATCGCCGGTGGAGCACTCAACACGGTCAATGCCATCAAGGCAATCCGTGCTGAAGATCCGACGGGTACGATCGTCATTGCGGGATTGTCCCAGGGGTCAGATGTGATCATGATCGCTATTCGTCAGTTAGAGGACGAGGGGTATGACACGAGTAATATCAAACCTCTCGTGCAGGGTAATCCCTCAAGCAATGTTGGTGGCCTCAAGACTTCCTTCGCCTTTGGGTATGTTCCTGGGGTGGGAATAACACTGGGCGGAGACACGACACCCACGAAGACCCCTGTTATCCAGATGCGAAAGCAGTACGATATCGTGGCGGATATGCCTCAGTACATCAATGCGCTGGCAATCGTCAACGCAGGTTTGGGTTTCATGCTTGGTCAACACAGCTATAACGGTCCTTTGTACGGTCCGACGCATGTTGTGACGACAAGTGCGGATGGCATGATCACTGATGTGTTTGTCCCCTATGAGGGTATCGTGCCGGTGCTGAAGCCCTTCGAGATGCTCGGGGTGCCACATGCATTGCTGGAGCCTATTAACCAACCGGTCAAGGATCTCATCGAGCTAGGGTATGACCGTAGTTTTTACGGTGTACCTGGTGCATATCCTGGCAAGCCGATCAGGATGGGGCTCGTTCCCCCTCCGAGACTACTTGTGCCGGGGCTGAAAAAGTTCATGGAAGACTCGGCGATCGCGGTTCAGAAGTACGCTGCTTTGGTTGTGCCAGACCGTACGCCACCTGTTACGTCGGTACCGGAAGTCAATGACGATCCCCCGACGGTCGCTAACGAGACGGTGATGAATCAGCGGACGGTGGATACTGAGACTTCCAAAGATACCCAGGATGCGTCCTTGGAAGATGATGCAACGCCATCCGTTCGACGGAAGACAGATGTGTTTGCGGATAAGCCGGCCTTTAAATTCTCGGAACCCAAGCGCCTCAAGCTACTGCGTGAGCGACTTGGTAGGTCACCCCTATTCGGTGATAACGAGAATAAGCCTCGGCGGATGCAATCTACAGATGACAAACCATCTGACAAGGAAAGTGAAGACGAGTCGGGAACTGATTCCTCGACGTCCTCGTCCCTGTCCGGATCCACTGAATCGACTTCGAGCCCATCGAATTCGTCAGAGTCAGCAAGCTCATCGAGCAATACCAGCTCTTCCGGTAGCGCATCGAGTAGTAACAGTAGTAACTCCGAAGGGGCTGCGGCATAGCGTCCGCGCTCCAACTCTCTCAACCAAAAGCCCCGTACCGCAGCATACACACCAGTATGTTGTAAGGACGGGGCTTTTCATTTGGCGATACGCAATTTAAAAGCCCGCCATGACATCAGTGTGATGTCATGGCGGGCTTTGTTTAGCGTCCGGGCGAACCAACAGGGTGCCTCATATACCACCACTGATGGAACGGCATGTTCATATGGGGCGTGTAGTCGATACCGAGTAGTTGCTGATTCAGTAGGTCTGCCTCGTAGACGCCGTACTCTTCAGGGGTGAGTTGATCTGGGTCTGGTCTCACTGACACGACAGAGTCGGTACCGGCGCGTATCCGTACTTTATCTGAGATATATCCCCTGACCTCTATCTGAGATTCCAGTCCAACCTCGATATATGCTCCCGATGCGACATTCCCATGTATGAGAATGCTCGCATTGGAGGTACGGGCTATGATCACAGTATCCCAAGCTACGTCTCCCTCGACGATGATCGCAGGATCACCCCCGGTAACGAAGATCTTGCTCCCCCAGCCCGTGTTGCCATGCACGAGGATACTCGGTCCGTATCCATGAGGGTCGACCTTTTGGTTCGTGTCGAGGCATTCATACTCATAGAGTGTGCCCGCTCCTTTGGGTTTTTGGGTCGGACGGCTTATTTGCAATGTACTCACAACACACTTCTCTCTGTCGTAGTTGTATATATTTTGCCATTTACCGATATTGTTGTCAATCATAATAACCCTTAAGGTATTTACTTTTCATAACTTTTATGCTATAATTGTACTTAAGTCGTGGAATCAGTGATGATACCGAGACTCGAGTACGACAAGTACGCTTAAAAACTACTCTACGAACAACCAACCTACTATCCCGAGGGGGAGATCACATGGCACGTTCACAGGGAGCGCAGCACCGTCGCAAGGCCAACAAGAAGGCGGCGCTCGGTGTCGCGGCTTTTTTGGCCGCAACGTCTCTGACAGGAGCGGTCGTCCAGCCGTCCGAACCGACAACCCAGCACGCTCAGGTGTGCTGCTCGTCGACGCGGACGGTGGAGATGGACTACATGCTGTCGGCGCTGCAGAGCTACATGGTGCCAGGTACTGGCAGCACGATGCCCAATCCGCCGGCGGGTCGTCCCGATCTGTCTTTCCTGGACGCGGGGATCTGGAACCAAGTTCCTAATCTCTTCGCCCTGGTGGACAGCGATGACTATCCGGCGACTCTCGAGCCGTCCGGACCCAAGAGCGGTACGAATTCGGTCAATCGAGGTGCTTCGAAACTCGTTTCGGAGATACTGAAGAATGATCCGAACACCACCGTGGTTCTGGGATCCGGCGGTTCTCAGGGTGCTCTCGTCTGGTACGAGACCCTGAAGCAGCTGGAAGCAGCTGGCTATCCGATGGAGAACGTTTTCGTCACCCTCTATTCCGACCCGGCCATGCCAGGTACCGGTATCTTGGCCCGTTACGGGTCCAATGAGCTGGTCCTGACCACCGGACTCCGGGGTGGAGAGCGGACGTTGCCCGAAGGGGCTAACATCGTGCGCGTCGTCAACGACGGCGACCCGATGGCGTTTTTCCCGCGTGATCCCTTCAATGCCCTGGCGGTGTTCAATGCAATCGCAGGTTTCGTGTTTGCGCACGGAGACCTGAAGAACATTGATTACTCCAAGGCGACAATCACCAAGGAAGGTAACGTGACGACTGTCGTCGCGCACCCCCATGGTGATATTGTTCCGCTCCTCGTACCGTTGAAGCTGCTGCGTGTTCCGACTCAGGTCGTCACGCTGCTCAACAAGCTGATTCGGCCAGTTATCTTGGCCGGCGGTATGTACGAGGAAGGGCCGTTGCTGACCAGGCCGTCGATTGACAGCATGGTCCGTCAGTTCCGTGCAGTGTTGCAGGGTGTCCAAGATGCATTCCAGTACGCGGTCAAACTCGTACTGCATCAGACGGATGCCACGCAGGCTGCGCCGAAGCCGCCGGTATCTTCGCCGACCCAAGACCTGATTGATCAGGCGGAGGAACGTGACGAAGAGCTGAACGGCACGACGGACTCGAGTGAGTCGAACCGCAGTGCAGACGTGGTGACGAATTCGTTCGTCGCCGACGAGCAGCAGGATGAGGTGGTTGAGGATGTGTTGCCCCAGGCTGAAGAGCCGACGGGTGGCGCTGACGAACTGCCGCAGGAAACGCTGTCTTCCAACGAGAGCGAGGTGTTCGAGAGTAACGAAGTGGAATCGGAGTCCGACGATGAACTGTCGGACGAGGAATCTGTCAAGGAAGATCTGGATCTGGGTGACGACGAAAGTCTGAAGTCGGATCTGGAAGACCGAGACGAAGATGAAGATGACGACAAGTTCACCTCCAACAACACCGTTTCGTCCAACTCCCCCGAGTCTTCGGAGGAGAAGGATGAGCCGCGTGCTGGCGGACTGAACGCATCGTCGCCGAATTCGTCGTCAAGTGTCAATTCCGACGACAACTCCAACTCCGAATCGGTCTCCAATTCGGATTCCAACGAGGGATCCGAGAAGTCCGACTCCTGATCCATTTCACCCGAAGGCCCTGCCTCCATTCGCGCATCAAGCGTGGATGGAAGGCAGGGCCTTTTCAATTACTCTGCGTTTTCTGCTTTTTCTGTCAATTTTCCTTGATTGGTACGGAATATCGATAGGTCTGAGTGGAAAGCGTTTTCGAATTGAGCTTTGCCAACAGTGAAAGTTCCGATAGCTATGACGGTTTCATACATCTGTTCTATAATTTCTTTTTTTGTGGCATCATCTTTCGCGAGGATATACTCTGAGTACATTTCGGTACGATATAGCGGTGAAATTTCCGCGAGGTTCGCCATTACTACCTTGCCGGCGAAGGGTATGAATATCCTCTGGATGTAGTTTTCAATGCGATTATCGATAACTTTATCGGGAACTGGTCCGGCGAGCAGCAACTTTTCTAGCTGTTCTTTCGACTCTGCGGCTTTTTGTTTAGGGTGCCATGTGCCAAGCGGATACTCATAACGAATATTTGATGACATGTGATTAAAAGCATAGTAATGTATATCGGTATCGTTTGCTTCTCGAACGAATAGTTCGTAGCAATCAATCTTGTTTTTTAGTTCTTTACGAAGGGTTATTCTCGCTGTTTCGTTCACCCATTCAATTTCTCTATCGCCTGAGCGTAGCATGATTTCGCGCGACAGCTTGAACACGTCATATTGCACTGGATCTTCTGGATTTTCTGCCTGTTCAAAGAGTTCGTCGAGAATGTCTGATCTGCCGTAGTAATGCACGAGATTTCATCCGTTAAATAATGTGGATGTATTATGTCATGAACACCAACGACGCGCAAGAGTATATTTACCAAAGAACTGGGCGGTCTTCGGGCTTGATAAACATCTTGTCGCTCTCAGTGATGCCGAATGCTTCGTGGAACTCGGGGACGATAGCGAGCACGCCGTTTGATCGTGCTTCTGCCGGAGAGTGTGGGTCTGTCAGGATACGTTGCTGAGCAAGCTCTGGCGTAATTTTGCGTACCCATACGCGTGCCCATCCAGTGAAGAGACGCTGCTCAGGAGTGAGATCGTCAATGGTAGCACGGCCTTCGCGTTCGAGACGTCGCTGCAGCGCGTAGTAAGCGATGGTGATGCCACCATGATCAGCAATGTTTTCACCGAGCGTTAGCTTGCCGTTTACCTTCAGTCCGCCAACCTCAATTTCGTTGTAGTAGTCGATGTACTTCTGGGTCTTTTCAGCGAAGCGTTCTTTGTCTTCATCGGTCCACCAGTCATTAACGTTGCCGTTGAGATCGTATTTGCAGCCCTCGTCATCGATGAAATGTGTTAACTCGTGACCGATCACGCCGCCAAGGGCACCGTAGTTGTAGGCGAAGTCTTGGCTACGGTCATAAAACGGCATCTGATGAATCGCGGCCGGAAATGTCATTTCTCGTTTGAGGTCAGAGCACGCATTTACTTCAGTTGGGTTCATCAGCCATTCGCTGAAATCATATGGCTCCTCGAGTCGGTTCAGACTTCGCGTGAACGTGAATTCAGAAAGTCTCATGAGATTTTCTAGGTATGTGTCGGGCTGGATATCAATACTCGATACATCAATCCACTTCTCAGGGAATCCCATTTTGAAGATGATGTTGTTTACCTTTTGTAGCATGAGATCCTGAGTTTCGGGCGTCATCCAGTCGAGGGCTTTGATCCTATCGAGTGCTGCTGCGCGTACATCGGCAACCATCAGTTCGCTCTCTGCCTTGTCATCACGATCGAAGTTCTCTCTGCAGTACATTGGCCCGATTGCGTTTGTGAGCATAGTGCCATCGAGTGTCGTGACAGTTGTCTTCCATAGTGGCTGTTGTTCCTTCAACCCAGAGAGAACTTGGCCATTGAATTTGAACCATTCATCCTTGAAGTCTTCGCTTAGGCTGCCGCCCTTACTATCAATCAGCATGAACTCCAAGTAATCTTTGATGTGTTGAATATTGGTGTTTTGTAGGATTTCTCCGACCTTCGTGAGGAATTCAGGTTGTTGGATAACAAAGTCTTTGATGTCAGATTTACCAAGTGCCGCGAAATAGGTATCCCAGTCGATGGACGGGAACTTTTGCTTTGCCTCTTCGAGAGTAAATTTGACGTAGTTTTCATCAATTGGACGTGCCTCAGCGCTTGGTTTGGATGCCTCGGCAAGCGTGTGCTCGATGTTGTAGACGCCCTCTGCAGCGCCATCTGCCTCGTCCTTGGGAAGTCCTAGTTTTTGAAAAATCGTTGAGATATACGCTTTGTATTTCTGACGTGTTTCTTCCATGCTCTCGTTGTCTTCGAGATAGTAATCTCGATCGGGCATGCCAAGACAACCTTGTGAGATGAACAGTGCATAGTGGCCTGCGTTTTTATCGTCTTCGCCGATGCCAAGGTAAAAGAATGTCCTTGTTCCCTTGAGGCGCAACTCGGCCATAGCCTTCAAAGCGTCCGTTACGTTGGCAATGTCGGATATTTGTCGGCGAAGATCATGAAGTGGTTCAACTCCCAGGCGATTGCGTGTTTCCATGTCCATGCCAGAATGGTAGAAATCGCGGACTTGCTGCTCGGGGCTGCCCTTCTCGAGTTCTGTAGTATCTTGAAGTGTCTCGGCGATTTGATTAAGTTTTCGCATGGTGCGGTCACGTGCGATATGGAATGATCCCCAGATTGCTTCGGATGCTGGAAGTTCTGTATTGTCGAGCCACTCGCCGTTTACATGCCGATAAAAGTCTTCGTTTGGGGTTGGATATGTCATGATTTCATTGCCTTGATACTTCTCCATCGCTTAAACCTCAATTATTACAATAATAGGATATATTATAGGGGTTTTGGTTCAACAAGAAACCTTGAGCAATTTTAGATTATGGTTCATGAACCATCAATGAGGTGTTTTCTTGAAACTTTGTTACAATGATTTCATTATGGAAACAAAGCTTTACGAAAAGATTGGTCGTCAAGAGATGGCACTTGATGCGCTTCGCCAACAAAATATTGAACTGGGTGTGTTTATTAGTAAGTTCCTCAGTGGTGAGGAAAAGCCAGAAAACTGGATGATTGACGCCCAGGGTCAGTTGGCGCGTAGGACTGAAGAGCCGAAAACTTCAGCCAAAAAGTAAGATAAGGTCTTACTCTAGGTTTTCGACTGTGCTTTACGGAGCAATACGAGGCCGATAATCCCCGCGAGAGCAGACGCGATGATGATGCTTATCTTGGAGATCATGACGTACTCTGGGTTTGAATACGCAAGATCGGTGACGAATATGGCTACCGTGAAGCCGATGCCGGCGAGGAATCCTATGCCTGCGATATGTTCCCACCTAGCTCCGGCAGGGAGTCTGGCAAATCCTAGTTTGACCATGAGCCATGAAGCCCCTACTATACCGAGGAATTTTCCAATCACCAGTCCTGCAATGATACCCCCTCCGAGCGACAAGGCGACGTCGGTAGTAAAATCGGTCGCGCCAAGGGCGATACCTGTATTGGCAAAGGCAAACAGTGGCACGACGATGAGGGTTGTAAATGGAATCATTGCTTTTTCCGCTCGCTCCGCTACCTGGTCACTTGCTTTTCCCTTGCCTGCGATTGGTGCGATCAGCCCGAGAATAGCGCCGGCGATGCTTGGGTGTATGCCCGATTCGAGCGTGAGAAGCCATAGTACGACACCGCTTATCGCGAACGCCCACATTGGTAGTGTTCTGAACTTACCATACCAATATATCGCGCCGGCGAGGGCGCTCATGGATATAAGCGCGGCGATGTTCAGATCGGTGCTATAAAATACGGCGATGATGGTCACAGCTATGATGTCGTCGACGATGGCGAGCGCGAGCAGGAATATGCGGATAGATGGAGGTACGCGGTCACCCAGAAGCGCTAGTATGCCGACAGCGAGAGCAATGTCAGTTGCTGTTGGAATCGCCCAGCCATCGATTGTTTCCCTGCCAAAGTTGAATGCGATGAAAATCAGTGCGGGAACAATCATGCCGCCAATCGCTGCGGCAAGTGGCAGTACGGCTTTATCTTTATGACGCAGCTCGCCGTGTACGAGCTCTCTCTTGAGCTCTAGTCCAACCACAAGGAAGAAAAACGCCATGAGACCTTCATTGATCCAATGTCGCAAGTCCATCGACAGGGTCCAATCAGCGATGCCGAGCGTGAGGTTGCTATGAAATAACGCCTCGTACCACGGTGCAAATGGCGTGTTGGCGGCAATGAGTGCGAGAAGTAGCGCAATGAGTATAAGCTTGCCGCTAATCGCCTCGTCTTTTAGGAGATAGGCTGCAACGGCCGATATCCGTGTCGGATGAAGGTATTGGGCAATAGTAAAGAGTTTGTCTTTCATGAGGACGCCTAGTTATGAGTAATAATATCGTCGACCAGACTTCCCGACACGCCTTTAGACTATTGTACAGCATTCATGGGTGGGATGGAGGGATATCGGTAGGCCTCCTTCATTTACTACGCCGAACCCTCCGTACTTTTGCCTTGCAAAAGCGGGGGTTCGGATCCCGACCAATCCAAGACTAAGAAAAAAGTCCCAGATCAGAAGATCTAAGACTTTTTTCATGGCTGGGATGGAGGGATTCGAACCCCCGAATGCCAGTACCAAAAACTGGTGCCTTACCACTTGGCGACATCCCATTATGTGGCGGATCTCACACTTGGCGACATCCCACTATATGTATTTATTGTACCCTGCCGTGGTTGCAGGATAACTTCTTGAATTATTAAAAATACATCTGTTAGTATACCACGGATATTTGTGTTATAAAATCACTGATCGTAGGTGACGGTATATTTCCATTTTTTGCCGATTTCTTTGGCGACGCGTTCGGCGCCAGCGAGGACATCGACTGGTTTGTAACTGTTCTTGTTGGTTGGGCCTCGGCGTGTATCAATCGCCTCTTGGATAAATGACTGTTTTGCCGGACTGTCATGCTCCTTGCTCTCTTCGAGAACCTCATCGTGAATAATCTCGACGATCTCATTTTGTGATTCGGTCAGATCCCAGGCAACGAATTCTGACAATTCCTCAGTATTGCCCTCAAGTGCCAGATCGCTGAGTACGTAAATACCTGCTGTATTTTCGAACTTGCGGTTGAAAACCATAGTTAGTGCATCTTTAGCATCCTCCGGTGAAACTTCTTCAAGGATACCGAGCATTTGCCGCATAGCTTCCCTTCTCGTCTCGTTATTTAAAGCTCTATGCTTCCCCTCCGCATCTATGAATGATACTGCTGAGATGTTGCTCCCGCTGAACGTAACGCTATATCGTGTCATTGGTTTGTCTGTGGGCAAGTCGTCGATAAAATGCTCGAGTGAATAGATAAATTCTGGGTATTGCCAGATGTTATACACCATTGCCTTCCGGAGTCTGTAGTGATGACCCTTAGGTCTGACTGGCCATGATGTATATCGAACTGATTCGTTGTCGTTATCGCTTTCGCCGACTCGATCGACGAGTGCATTTACTACATAAACAAAACGCACTTCAGGAGACATGTCTTCATAAAGATTAGGTGTACGGGGTTGTTCGTTCAATTCGCCCATCTATTCCTCCGGTGCCCCTACTATAATCTTCTCAGAAAGCAATAGCAATATGGAAAAGAGAGAAATAAAAAACTCCGCCTGTTTAGCGGAGTTTTTTATTGGGTGTGAGCGACTACTGTGAGATACGTGTCAAGCGATATTGATTCTTGCCTCTTCCCCAGTCGATTACTTCCTTGGTTGTCTTACCTAGCAGGCTTTGGCCGAGTGGGCTTTTGAAGCTGATTCGTCCATCGCTCGGATTAGCCTCGACAGAGTTCACGATCGTGTACACGTACTTTCGACCGCTCTTGTCGATGAGCTCGACGACTGAACCGATAGTGACGGCAAGTGACTCGAGCTTAGTTGATTTTGGATACGGACGGGCGTTATGTAGTAATTCCCGTTTTTCGTCTAGTTCTGCTTCGATACCATCTAGTTGTGCGAGTTTTTCAATTCGGGCGTAACGTTCGTCGTGATTGTCGGTCTTGTCCTGCTCGTGCAGTTCCATGATGGTTTTGTGTCGGTCACGTTCGAGCTGGGCTACAGCCTTTTTTAACTCTTTCATGCCTTTTTTGCTCAGATAAATTGTTTCGGTGGTTTCCATTTGTTTAACCCCTCCTTATTTGCTATCTCTACCGGTTGGTGCGCCGGTTATGTTCTCTAGTTTATAGAGCCTAGCTTGGAAAACAGTGAATTATTTAACATTCTTTATGTTTTGTATATAACAAGTCTTCCATCCCTCAATTGATAGGTGTTGTCGGTTTTACCAGCAATCTCCAAATCATGTGTCACAACGATGATGGTCGTGTTATGAGTTCTCGATAGATCATGTAATAGCTTGAAAATTGCTTTGCCTGTTTCGCTATCGAGATTGCCTGTCGGTTCGTCTGCCAGGATAAATGACGGTTGGTTCGCGAGTGCCCTGGCGATACTGACGCGTTGCTGCTGTCCACCGGACAACTTACCTGGACGTCGCCGTGCCTGGTCTTCGTCGATCCCAACGGATTGCAGTAGTTTCAACGCGCGCGTTTCGCGCTCTCCGCTCGCTACGCCACCAAACTCAAGCGCAAGCATGACGTTTTCGCAGGCACTCAGGTTTGGTATCAGATTGTACTGTTGAAATACAAATCCGATTTTACGTGAACGGTACTCTGTCTGTCGGCGTCCCGACAACTGCGTGACATCCTGTCCATCGACAATAATTTGTCCGCTAGATGGTTGGTCAAGTGCCCCAAGTTGGCTGAGTAGCGTTGATTTACCACTTCCTGATTTACCGATGATACTGATAAACTGTCCGGTTTTTACTTTGAGGCTGACGTCCTTGAGCGCATGGACATCACCGCCAGGTGCCTGAAATGTTTTGGTAAGTTTCGTTACTTCGATTGACATATTATTCCCCTCCTCTTAGTACTTCTGCTGGACGGATACGAGCAATTGCCCAAGCCGGAACGGCACTACCGATGACGGCAATAAGTAACGTTAATCCTGCGCCGGTTGCAATGGTCGCTGGTGTGATGGTGCTGGTGATAGCTTCGAGTCCACGTTGGGCTGCGCCACCAAATTGCATGAGTCGTGGTTCTGCTCCGCCGCCTCCGCCCGCCATGCGCATCGGTCCTGATTGTTGGCTGCTGCTGTTTGACTGTGCATCAACCAACCCTTGGGTTATCGAGCCGCTCACAGCTATGCCGATTGCCATGCCGAGTGCGCCACCAATGATTGTGAGTGTCAGTGCTTCGGTGATGAACTGTGTGATGACTTTAACGTTCGTGCCACCGATTGCTTTGATGACACCAATTTCGCGTCGTCGTTCACGCACGATCATCGTCATAGTGAGGAGGACGATCACGCCTGATGCGATTGTCGCTCCGACGACGCCGCTGGTCGCCAGGTTGCTGATGCTCGCAAGTGATGCAACGCTGTCTTCTGCTCGTTCCTGTTCGCTGGTGATATCGACTTTGTTGCCGAGAGCTGATTTGAGGCTACTGACAACTGTGGCGACATTGTCGCTACTGTCGGCAGTGACCACTAGTGATGTGACGGCACCCTCTTGCTCTGTTAGTTTCTGCAATGTTGCAAGTGGTATGATCATGCCGCTGTCTTGGAATTGATTTTCAGTGTTGAAGATTCCTTTGACTGTAAAAGTTTGGCTGTAGACGGTGAAAGTACTGCCAACCTTTAGGCTGTTCTTTTCCGCAAGGTTGCTGCCCACGAGTGCCTCGTAATTACTGGAATTTCCATCGATGTCTGATCCTGACGTAATATTCAGGTCGCCGCCATCGGTAGCGACACTGTTTGAATTGGTTGTGCCGGTGACTGTTGTACGCGGAGTTGGTGCAGGACGCGCGTCGTCGGACGAACCTTCTATATCTACAGGTGGTGCCATCATGGTCGAGCCTGATCCCTCGGAACTCTCAAAGCGCTGGATGCGCTGGCCGAATGACCCGAGTTCTAGTGACGCTGTCAGGTTGGTATCATCGGTACCTAGCTGGTCGGTCAATGTACTGACTGTGCTGCTGACATGGGTTGTTTTGCTGACGGTCGCGACTTGCTCGGACGTCAATGGATCACCTCCGCCCATGAAGCCCATGATGCCAGCTGGTCGGACGGTGATTCCCGTGGCTGCCGTCTCTTTGACTTGATTGATCTTGGTCTCGACGCCCGCCTTGGCAGCCAGCATCGCGATGATTAGTCCGATACTGATTGCTAGCATGATGACGATTGCACCGGCTCGTATGGGGCTGCGGATTGCACCGCGGATACCCCGACTGAATACGTTCATTATTGCTCCTTTTAGTAGTTTATGGAGCAAGCATACTAAACGATAATGATAATAAACTTATATATTTCTTATTTTTTCCTGAGAATAGGAAGCTGTACACGAAATGAAGTATGACCCGTGCTACTGCTGACAGATAGTTCACCCTTGTGCATAGCGACGATTTCCTTGGCAAGCGCGAGTCCTAGCCCCGCTCCGCCCTTGGTGCGAGACTCATCCGCTCGGTAGAATCGTTCAAAAATGTGCGGTAGTTTGTCCTGCGGGATGCCCTTGCCACCATTGGCGATTTCAAAAACGGCGAATTTACCCTGGATTGATACAGCGGCAGTAATTTTCGATTTCTCAGGGCTGTATTTGAGCGCGTTGTCGACGAGGATTGTCAGAAGCTCCTCGATACTTGTTTGGTTGGCCTTTATGAGCACGGAATTTTTGGGCTGTTCCAGGACAATACGCTTGGCGTTTTTGTCATAACGCTGTGAGACCTCCGCCGCAATGTTACTCAGGTTTACCTGCTCGAAATCAATATTGGCATAGTCCATTTTTGACAACTG
>Ga0075163_10007294_pt1 | contig 14620 bp, 15 predicted proteins | sample JI1023141ADNA_FD_71478 | JGI IMG/M metagenome (GOLD analysis project Ga0075163, IMG submission 71478) | Wastewater effluent complex algal communities from Wisconsin, to seasonally profile nutrient transformation and Carbon sequestration -... | ecosystem: Engineered > WWTP > Effluent > Algae...
GCAAGAAACATTTTTTCTGGGGATCACGGAGGTTTCATGAACAACGACCGCATCACGCGGCCGCTGCTTGCCGCGCTGTTGTGCGTGGCGGGTGGAGCGGCCAATGCAGGGGTAGTCATCAGCCAAGCGTATGGCGGCGGCGGAAACACCGGCGCGCCCTTCAACGCTGATTTCGTCGAGCTTTTCAACAACGGCACAAGCACCGAATCCATCGCTGGATGGTCCATTCAATACGCTTCCTCGACCGGTTCAAGTTGGACCAAGCTAAATATCGCCAGCGGCAGCATTCCCGCTGGCGGTTACTACTTGGTGAAAGTCTCCGGCCCAGGAGCCAACGGCGCAGCAATCGCCAGTCCGGACCTCGATAGCACGTTGATTTCTGCATCAGGAAGCAACGGCAAATTTGCGCTGGTGAACGATCAGGTTGCACTGAGCGGCACCTGCCCCACCGGCACAAATATCGCCGACTTTGTTGGCTACGGGAGTGCCAACTGTTCGGAAACCACGCCGACTGCTGCGCTGTCTGCCACTACGGCAGCACTCCGCAACGGTGCTGGCTGCACGGACACGGGAAGCAACGTTGCCGACTTCACGGTTACAACCCCATCACCCCGAAATTCTGCGTCACCGACGAATGCTTGCTTCACCACCCCCACCATCAGCATCGACGATGTCAGCCAGGTGGAAGGCAACAGCGGCACCAGCAATTTCATCTTCACTGTCAGCCTCAGCGCCCCGGCACCAACGGGTGGTGTGAGCTTCGACATCAACAGCGCTGACGGCACTGCCACTGATGGCGTCGACTACAACGGCATTGGCCAAAGCAACAGCATTGCGGAAGGCCAGAGCAGCAAGCAGTTCTTCCTGATTGTCAACGGCGACACCGATGACGAGGGCGATGAAACCTTCTTCGTCAACCTCACCAATGTGGTCGGCGCGACGGTGGCTGATGCGCAAGGCCAAGGCACCATCGTCAACGACGATTCCGCGACTGCAGTACTGTCGATCAGCAATCCGGCACCAGCACCAGAGGGCAACACGGGGATTACTTCCCAGACCATCACCGCTTCGCTTAGCTTCGCGGTCGCCAGTGATGTCGTGTTTACTGCGACCACGGCAGATGGCACTGCTACGGGTGGTGCGGTCGACTATCTGACGCAGTCAGCGCTCGAATACACCATCCCGGCCGGCCAAACCTCGGTACAGGTTCTCGTTGGCATCGTCGGTGACACCATCGACGAAGCGGACGAAACCTACACTCTGACCATCGCCAGCAGCAGCCCGCTGGTCACCCTGGGCACATCCGTTGCGACCGGTACGATCACCGATGATGACCTGCCGATTACACCCATCCATGCGATCCAAGGCAGTGGCGCCGCTTCACCATTGGCGACCCAGGCTGTGCGCACGGAAGGCAATATCGTCACCAATGTCGGCCCCGCCGGTTTCACCATCCAGACACCCGATGCGGATGCCGATGCGGACCCGCTGACCTCGCAAGGTGTCTACGTCTTCACCACCACCGCACCAACGTACGACAACGGTGCCCCCGTGCAGGTTGGGGATGAAGTGTCCGTCCTGGGTACCGCCATCGAGTTCTTCACCATGACCGAGGTTTCGGTGACCACGACGCGCGATGCATCGAACAGCATCACCGTGACGGCGACAGGAGAACCCTTGCCGACCGCTGTGGTGTTCAGTTCGGGCAGTGGCCTGCCCTCGACGGATCCCGCTGCGCTGAGCTGCGGAACGACCAACTTCGAATGCTACGAAGGCATGCTGGTCAGCATCCCTGCAGGTCGTGTTTCCAGTGGCAATCAGCGTTTCAGCACTGACCTGTTTGGCGAGGTCTACATCGACCCGCGTGGCAGCAATTCGTTGCGCGAGCCGGGCGTGCGATTTGGCAGCTCCACTACGGCCGCGAACGCCGCCGCCGGTGTGTGGGATGGCAACCCGGAAGTCCTCGAAATGGATGCCGACTTCATGATTCCGGCCAATGCGGGCGTGGAATTTGTCGGCGGCACGCAGTTCAGCGCCACGGGCACCATCGGCTTTGACTTTGGTGACTACGAGTTCTGGCCAACCTCCCTGAATGTCGTGCCGGGGACCAACATCGCGCCACGCGCCGTGCCCATCCCTGCCAGCACGGATCTGACCTTGGGCTCATTCAATGTTCTGCGCCTTTGCGATGACATCAACGACGCAGGTACTGGCACCATCGAGTTCACCTGCTATAGCGATACAGCCGGCCAGGAGACCGACCCTGCGCGCGTGAGTCTCAAGCTTGCCCAGCTCAGTGCTTACATTCGTGAGGTACTGCGCACGCCCGATGTGATCGCCGTGCAAGAGGTGGAAAAGCTCTCCATTCTTACCGCGCTGGCCAACCAGCTTCAGACCGACGGTGGCGTGGTCTATGACGCCTATCTGGTGGAGGGCAATGATCCCGGCGGCATTGATGTTGGCTATCTGGTCCAGCCGAGCCGCGTGCAGAATGTCAGTGTCGTCGCGTTGCAGGCAACCGAAACGTGGAATGACCCCAGCAGCGGTGTGACCGAGCTGCATGACCACCCACCACTGCTGTTGAGCGGGGAGTTCACTGGCGTTGCCAATCAGGCCCTGCCCTTCATGGTCATCAACAACCACACCAAATCACGTAGCGGTGTGGACACCAGCAACGCGGACGGCGAACGCAATCGCGCCAAGCGCTTCCTGCAAGCCAAATCGATTGCCACCTTGGTGCAGGCGATTCAGACCGATGAACTGACCGCGCAGATTCCGTTGATCGTGGTCGGCGACCACAACGCGTATCAGTTCACCGACGGCTATGCCGATGTGGTCGGGTTGATCGCCGGTACCTACAACGATGACGCCAACACCTGTGCGCCAGCGAATGGGGTCACCGACTGCAAACTTGGAACGGGCAATATCGTCACACCCCCGTTGCAGAACGCGGTTTCCACCCTGCCGACAGTCGAACAATACTCGTATCGCTTCACCGAGAACTTCGGTGCTATTCAAGGATCGACAGGTCGCGATGTCGCCACCAACCAGGTTCTGGATCATGTCCTGATGAATGTCGCCGCCCAGCCCTTCTTTGCTGGCGTGGCTTACGGCCGCGGCAACACCGATGTGTCGGGCGAACGGATTCGGGTCTGCAATTATCCGAACTTCAACGCGACCTCCTGCGGTGTCGTCGCTCCGGCAATCGCCAGTGCCGTGGCGGCATCGGATCACGACGGCATGGTTGCGCGCTTCGATGCCGATTGCTCGGGTGACTTGGCCCGCGACGGCGACGAAGACGGCATCTGCACCATTGCGGACAACTGCCCAGTGTTTGCGAACCCGGATCAGGTTGACGCCGATCTTGACGGTGTCGGCGACGCCTGTGATGACGTGATCAGCTTCCTGCTGTTCCAGGACGGTTTCGAAGACTAAGTCGCGCAGACCTGGACTCGCCGCAAGTCATCGCGGCGAGTCCAGTACTGAAAATAACAAGGCCGCCTCAATGGGCGGCCTTGTTATTTGGCGAGTTCGCAACGATGCGTCAACCGCCCAAGCGACGGATACTCGCGCCAAGTCCGCCCAGCTTCTCCTCAATGCACTCGTAGCCACGATCAATGTGGTAGATGCGATCAATCACGGTCTCGCCCTCGGCAACCAAGCCCGCGAGGACAAGGCTTGCGGAAGCGCGCAAATCCGTCGCCATGATCGGGGCTGCCGTGAGCCTGTCCACACCACGCACAATCGCCGAATTGCCCTCAACCCGGATATCCGCGCCCAAGCGCCGCAGTTCTTCGATGTGCATGAAGCGATTCTCGAAGATGGTCTCGGTCACGATGCCAACGCCCTCGGCAACCGCATTCAAGGCGACAAACTGCGCCTGCATATCGGTCGGGAACGCGGGATAGGGTGCCGTCGTCAGATCGACGGCGCGCGGACGCCGGCCCTGCATGTCGAGTTCAATCCAGTCCGGCCCGGTATTGATGTGCGCACCGGCCTTTTCCAGCTTGACCAGCACCGCATCCAACAAGTCAGCCCGGGCTCGCTTGGCGAGAACACGGCCTCGGGTAATCGCTCCGGCGACCAGAAAGGTTCCCGTCTCGATTCGGTCTGCCTGCACGTCGTAACGACAGCCATGCAAACGTTCGACACCTTCAACCGTGATGGTGCTCGTCCCCGCACCACTGATTCGGGCGCCCATTGCGGTCAGGCAGGCAGCCAGATCAACGACTTCGGGTTCCTGCGCGGCGTTCTCGATGATGGTCGTTCCCTGTGCCAGCGTCGCGGCCATCAGGATGTTCTCGGTGCCGGTCACCGTCACCATGTCCATCACGATGCGTGCGCCGCGCAACCGCCCGGCCTTGGCGCGGATGAATCCGCCTTCGACGGTGATCTGGGCTCCCATCGCTTCCAACCCGCGAATGTGTTGATCGACCGGGCGCGACCCAATCGCACAACCTCCGGGAAGACTCACTTCGGCCTGCCCGAAACGGGCCACCAAGGGACCGAGAACCAGAATCGACGCACGCATGGTCTTGACCAGTTCATACGGAGCGACGAAGCGATCAACAGTGCGCGCATCGATATCCACGCGCATCTGGTCACCCATTGCGACCTGCGCGCCCATCTGCCCCAGCAGCTCCAACGTGGTCGTTACGTCCTGCAGGTGCGGCACATTGCCGATATCCACTTCACCATCGGCCAACAAGCTGGCGCACAGGATCGGCAACACGGCGTTCTTCGCGCCAGAAATCCGCACTTCGCCATCCAGTCGATGACCTCCCACCACCGCAATACGTGCCATCAGAGGGCTCCGGCTTCGTCGGGCGTTTGGGTGCGCAGCGACAAGGCGTGAATCTCGCCGCCCATCAAACTGCCCAAGGTGGCGTAAACCATGCGGTGACGAGCCAAAGGCAGCTTGCCCACGAACTGGGATGAGATCACGCGCGCTTCGAAATGCACGCCATCGTCGCCGTGGACCTCGACTTGGGCGTCGGGCAGGCCTTGGAGAATCAGTTGCTTGATCGTGTCTGGAGTCATGGGCTCACTGGATTGCCGCGACGTTCACCGGCGCTCAAGGCCAGCGCGTGCGGCTGCGTTAGAATGGGCGCCGATGATAGCGAATAGCCCCGCAGCCGACACCTGCGGCCACCTGATCGATTCAGCTCACGCGGCCCTCGCCCATGAATGCGCAAGTCCAAGTCCTCTCCAGCCAACGTGATGCGGTCGGTCTTTCCGCCGACGCGCTGATCCAGAGCGGGCGAACCGTCATCGACATCGAACAGAACGCCATCCATGCCTTGCATGGCCACATCGACGCCAGTTTTGTTGCGGCGTGTCGGCTGATGTTTGCCTGTCGCGGACGCGTCGTGGCTTGTGGCATGGGCAAATCAGGCCACATCGCCAGAAAGATTGCCGCCACCCTCGCCTCGACCGGGACGCCGTCGTTCTACGTTCATCCTGGTGAGGCCAGTCATGGCGATCTCGGCATGATTACCGACGCGGACGTGGTATTGGCGGTCTCCAACTCCGGCGAGACCGACGAATTGCTGACCATCCTGCCGGTGTTGAAACGACAAGGGAATGCCTTGATTGCCATGACCGGTCGACCCAACTCGACCTTGGCCACGGTTGCCGATGTTCACCTTGATGTCTCGGTGCCAGCGGAAGCCTGCTCGCTTGGCTTGGCGCCCACGTCCAGCACGACGGCCGCCTTGGTCATGGGCGATGCCCTCGCCGTAGCGCTGCTCGACGCGCGGGGCTTCACCGCCGACGATTTTGCTCGCTCCCATCCCGCCGGTGCATTGGGGCGGCGCTTGCTGCTGCACATCAGTGATGTCATGCATCAAGGTGCGCAAGTTCCGACAGTTCATCTGCAGGCGAGCCTCAGCGAAGCCCTGGTGGAAATGAGTCGCAAGCGTCTCGGCATGACTGCGGTTGTGGATGAGGAACATCAACTCTGCGGCATCTTTACCGACGGTGATCTGCGGCGCACCTTGGACGATGGCGCGTGCGATCTGAGGACCACACCGGTCGCCCAGGTCATGAACGCACACCCCAAGACCATCCGCTCCGACCAGTTGGCCGTCGAGGCGGCGCAATTGATGGAGTCCCATCAAATCAATGCCTTGGTCGTGGTTGATGGCGAGCGCCGGGTCGTCGGCGCCCTGAACATTCATGATCTTCTGCGCGCACGGGTCGTCTGACTCGATGAGCACGACGGCAATCTGTCAAAGACAACTGCCAGAAGCAGTCCTCGCTCTCGGGCGAGAGATACGCCTGTTGGCACTGGATGTCGACGGCACATTGACTGATGGCCGCTTGTTGTTCGCCGACGACGGCACCGAATTGAAGGCCTTTCATGTCCTTGATGGACAAGGCTTGAAGCTGCTTGAGCGCGTGGGTATCGCGGTCGCCCTCATTACCGCCCGCAACAGCCCCTTGGTGGCACGCCGCGCAAACGACTTGGGCATTCCACATGTCGTCCAGGGTTGCCATGACAAGGGCCTCGCACTGCGCAGTCTCTGTGACCAATTGGCGATCCCGCTGCGGCAAGCCGCATTCATGGGCGATGACCTGCCCGATCTCAGCGCGATGCAGATTGCCGGCCTGAGTATCGCGCCCGCCAACGCACACGCCTGGGTGGCAGACCGTGTCCACCTACAAACCGCATTGAGCGGTGGTCACGGCGCGGTTCGCGAACTCTGTGACTGGCTCATCGAAGTCCAAGGACAACGCGAAAAGCTTCTGCGCGTGTGGCTACGCACATGAAAGCGCGTGTTCTTGCGCTACTGCTGCTTGGTTTGTTGGCCGCTGGCAGCTCCTGGTGGCTGTGGGTCCTGCAGGACAAACCCTCAGAGAGCGCGCTGTTGGGTCCACCCCGCTCCGATTACCAACTGCTTGGCTTCGAGATGGTGTCCTTGGACAAGCAAGGTCACGAAGCGTTCTCGGCAAGCGGTCCGCAGCTCTCACGCCATCCCACCGCAGCCACGTTGACCGTGCTCTCGCCACATTTCACTTTCCCGGACGCGCAAGGCGAGCGCTGGCAGGCACGTTCAAAGCATGCGTGGATCAGCGCAGATGGGGACGAGCTGCGATTGCTGTCCGAGGTTGTGGTCGACAATGTGTCGACTGGCAAACGACAAGCCAGCATCGAGACGGCCCGTCTGGATGTTTTTCCACAATCCAGTACGCTGCGAAGCGATGATGCCGTGACCGTCCGCGATGCCGCTTCTATACTGCGAGGCGTCGGTTTGCGCGCAGATCTGAATACGCGTCGCTTCCAGCTACTTTCCGAGGTCCGTGCCCGCTATGTTCCTGAAACCACTGCTCCCGACAGCGCTCTTCCGTGAAGTGCGGCACCTCGGCCTCTACGCGACCGTCGCACTCTCGGTCTTCGCCCTTCCCTGCGGCGCTCGCGCGGCCAGCGCGGACCGGCAGGAGCCGGTGGATGTCAACGCCAACACGATTGATGGCAGCCTCGCCGACGATGGCGAATCGGTCCTGAGTGGCGCAGTTCGAATCACCCAAGGCTCCTTGCAGGTCCAGTCTGAAACGGCGCGCGTGACGCGCAGCGGCGGTGATCTGCAGAAGGTCCTGCTCGAAGGTGCACCCGCGACGCTTGAGCAGGTGGATGACAAAGGCCAGCCTGTCAAAGCCAGCGCGCATCAGATCATTTACCAGCCCGACTCCGAGACCATCGAATTGCTCGGCGGCGTGGTCATCGTGCAACCGCAGGGAAATCTGACTGGTGAACGCGTCACCTACCACCTTGGCACCGGGCGCATTCTCGCTGGTGGAGAAGGTGGACGGGTGTCCATGCGGATGAATCCCAAAGCGACGAAGACCGAGTCTGGAGCGCAGTAATGCTGATCGCCCAGGCGCTGCGCAAGCGCTATCAGAAGCGCGAGGTGGTGCGCGACTTCTCGTTGCGACTGAGTCCCGGTGAAGTCGTCGGCCTGCTCGGCCCCAACGGCGCAGGGAAAACAACCTGTTTCTACATGATCGTCGGACTGGTCGCGACCGACGGTGGAAAAATCACCCTCGACGCGCAAGACATTACTGGCATGCCCATGCACAGCCGTGCACGGCTTGGCGTGGGCTATCTGCCGCAGGAAGCGTCGGTGTTCCGACGTTTGAGCGTCGCGGACAACATTCTCGCGATCCTCGAACTGCGCGCCGACCTGAAAAAGGAACAACGCCAGCGTGAGCTGGACGCACTGCTGGACGAGTTGCAGATCGCTCATATCAGCGAGCAACCCGGCGCCAGCCTGTCGGGAGGCGAGCGACGCCGCGTCGAAATTGCCCGAGCACTCGCGGCAAAACCGCGTTTCATGCTGTTGGACGAGCCTTTTGCCGGTGTCGATCCAATCTCGGTTGGCGAAATCCAGAAGATCGTCCGCCATCTGAAGGCACGCGGTATTGGCGTTCTGATCACCGATCACAACGTCCGCGAGACGCTGGGTATCTGTGATCGCGCCTACATTCTCAACGATGGCGGCGTTCTTGCAGAGGGGACACCAGAAGCCGTTCTGGCCAATCCCGATGTTCGCCGGGTCTATTTGGGCGACAGTTTCCGGATGTGATGCTGAAACCAAGTCTGCAACTTCGCCTGGGGCAGCAGCTCACGCTGACCCCGCAATTGCGTCAGGCCATCCGCCTGTTGCAAATGTCGAGTCTCGAACTTGAGACGGAAGTGCGCTCGGTGCTGGAAAGCAACCCGCTACTGGAGCTGGATGAAAGTGAGCCAGGCCCGGAAAGCGCGAGCGAACTGCTCGATGAGCGTGATATCGGCGAAGCCATCCATCATGCAGAAAGTGAATTTGCTGGCGTCGATGTTTCGGTGACGGACAGTTTCGAAACGCAGAACGAGATCAGCAGTCCGACAGCAGAAAGCGAAGTCCTGCTGGATAGCCCGCTGGATTACGAACCGGAGTGGGATTTCGAGCCTTCCACAGGCAACAGCAACAGCGGAGGTTCCGACAACGACGACCGTCCGGAACATCAGCAAGATGCCGCGTCGGAGACCCTGTTGGACCACCTGCTATGGCAGTTGAACCTGACGCCGATGTCGGCGCAGGACCATGCCATTGCCTTGGCCTTGATCGACGCGATCGGCGAAGACGGCTACCTGTCAGAACCCCTTGAGGCGATTCGCGAAGGGCTGGCACCCGAGATCAACGCGGATCTGGATGAAATCGAAACGGTTCTGCATCGAATTCAGCGTTTCGACCCGCTCGGCGTTGCCGCGCGCTCGCTGTCGGAATGCCTGTGGGTTCAACTGACGGAGCACGACGTCACCTTACCGCCCCGCGCACTGGCAATGGACCTTGCGAAGCATCATCTGGAAGCCTTGGCGAAACTTGGCAACGACAAACTGGCGCAGCAGCTTGGCGTGTCGAAATCCGACATGAATGCCGCGGTTGCCCTGCTGCGATCACTCGATCCGCGCCCAGGCTCCCAGATCAGCACCGCGCCCGTCGAGTACGTCACACCGGACGCCTTCGCCGTCCGCTATCAGGGTGGTTGGCGCGTCCAACTGGCCTCTGCTTGTTTGCCCAGACTCGGTATCAACCGCCACTATGAATCCTTGATTGGCCATGCCAGTCGAAGTGACTCCAGCTACCTGCGCGGGCAACTGCAGGAAGCGCGCTGGCTGATCAAGAGCTTGGAAACGCGCGCCGACACGGTTCTGCGCGTCGCGCAGTGCATCGTGCGTCATCAGGTCGGCTTCCTCGATCACGGCCCAGAGGCGATGCGTCCCTTGGTCCTGCGCGAAATCGCCGAAGAGCTGGAACTGCACGAGTCCACGATTTCGCGCGTCACGACCCGGAAGTACCTGCATACGCCGCGTGGAACCTTCGAATTCAAGTTCTTTTTTTCGTCAGGTGTGGCTACCGTCGATGGCGGTGGTGCTTCAAGTACCGCGATACAAGCCATGATCAAACGCATGATTGACGCCGAAGACCCGCGCAAACCGCTCTCCGATGCCAAATTGACGGCCGAACTCAAGGCTCAGGGCATCACGTTGGCGCGTCGAACCGTGGCAAAATACCGCGAAGCGATGAATGTGCCGTCTTCCAACGAACGTCAACGCGTCAGTTGATTGCATGACCCCGCACCGCCCCCATATCGTCCTCAAGCCAAAGACGGCCCGGCGATTGCAGGTGGACTGCATCCGGGTGCGCCTATTGGCCGCACCCGCATCATCGGTGGCGGAGCGCGCGCCCGTGATGCTTGTTTTCAGCGCTCCAGATACGGAGGTCTGTCATGCGGTTTGACATCAGTGGACATCAGGTCGAAGTCACGGCGGCGTTGCGCCAATACGTGGAGTCCAAGCTCGAGCGCCCCGCGCGCCACTTCGATCACCTGCTGACGGTACACGTCATCCTTTCCGTCGAGAAAATCGAACACAAGGCGGAAGCGACCATCAACGTCTCCGGGCGTAGTTTTCATGCCGAATCCGTGGCCGAAAGCATGTACGCCGCCATTGATCTGCTGGCCGACAAACTGGATCGCCAGATCCTCAAGCACAAAGAGAAAATCACCGATCACCATCGTGGTGAGGCGCTCTCCCACGGCGACACCATTGGCTGATACCCGGCCCGAGCGCAATTTTCCATGTTATTGATCGATCTTCTGACGCCCCACCGCACCGCGGTGGGCGTCAACGTCAGCAGCAAGAAACGCCTGCTGGAGCGCCTGGCCACCGATCTCGCAGAAGGGCAAGGCGAAGTCGTGCAACAGGCAATCTTCGAAAGCCTGTTCGCGCGCGAAAAACTGGGATCAACGGGCCTCGGTCGTGGTGTCGCCATCCCACACGGACGCACACCTGGATTGGTCTCTGCCGTCGGTGCCTTCCTGCGCCTGTCGGAAGCCGTCGATTTCAGTGCCATCGACGGTGCCCCGGTTGATCTCGTGTTTGCCTTGGCGGTGCCCGAGCACTTCAGTCATCAGCATCTGATTCTGTTGTCGCAATTGGCCGAGATGTTTGGTGATGCCGATTTCTGCCAGCGGCTGCGTGCCGCGCCCGACAACGCCAGCCTGTATGCGCTGCTGGCGGAATGGCAACTGACTCACGCAGCAGCCTGACCCGAGCACGCGCCCATGAGCGAAGGCCTGAGCGCAAGACATCTGTTCGACACTCTTCAAGAGCGCTTGGGTTTGCGCTGGGTTGCTGGGCAGCGCGGCGAGCGGCGCGAACTGGACACCTCGGAAGACATTCATCAGAGGCCAGCTCTGGTTGGCTACCTGAACACCATTCACCCGAACAAGGTTCAAATCGTCGGTACCGAAGAGCTTGCCCATCTGGACGCTCTGGCGCCGCAGCATCGCTGGGAAACGCTTGGCAAGGTGATGATGGCGCAGCCTCTTGCCTTGATTGTCAGCCGCGACCAGCCTGTTCCGACCGATCTGCGCGATGCCGCGAACCAGCAGGACTGCCCACTGTGGGTATCGCGAAGCACCGGGCATGAGCTGTTGACCTATCTGCAGTATCACCTCGCGCGCGCGGCGGCACGGCGCGAAACACTGCACGGCGTCTTCATGGAGGTCTACTCCATCGGGGTTCTGATCACCGGCGCCTCAGGATCAGGAAAGAGCGAGCTCGCTCTGGAACTCATCACACGCGGTCATCGGTTGGTTGCCGACGATGCAACCGAATTCACCCAGATCGCACCGGATGTGCTCGATGGCACCTGCCCCGAATTGCTGCAGGACATGCTGGAGGTTCGTGGCCTCGGCATCCTCGATATTCGCGAAATGTTTGGCGACACGTCGGTCAAGCGCAACAAATACCTGCGGCTGATCGTGCATCTGGAACGCCACGATCCCCAAGTCGACAACAAACCCATGGACCGCTTGTACGGGGACATCGGGCAGCGTCGTATTCTCGACATCGACATCCCGCAAATTACCCTGCCGGTCGCACCGGGGCGCAACCTGGCGGTGCTGGTGGAGGCGGCCGTGCGCTCGCACATCCTGAAATCAAAAGGCGTCGATGCGGCGCAAACCTTCATTGACCGCCAAGCCCATCAAATGCGCAGGCTGAAGACATGCTAGACCACGACAACCCAACGAAGCCCAGCGCACCGCCCGAAATCGACTCGCGTCTGGTCGTCGTCAGCGGCCTATCGGGTTCGGGCAAAAGTGTTGCCCTGCGCACCTTGGAAGATTTGGACTACTACTGCGCTGACAACTTGCCCGCCGCCCTGCTGCCGCAGTTTGTCGACAGTGTGATCGGCAACGACCGTGATCATCCGCCGCGTCTGGCGGTCGGCATTGATATCCGCAACCACGCCCAGGACCTGCAAGATCTGCCCCATGCGCTGTCGGCCATTGCAGAGCGCGGCGTGGCATGCGAATTGGTGTTTCTCGACACCCGCGACGATGTCCTCATCAAACGCTTCAACGAAACCAGACGCCGCCATCCGCTCAGCAAGGATGGTCTGCCCTTGGCCGAAGCCATCGCCAGCGAGCGCCAACGGCTCAAGCCATTGATCGCCATTGCTGATCGGGTGATCGACAGCAGCGAATTCAATGTCCACCAACTTCGACGCTGGGTAACGACTGAGCTGGCCATCGACGCGCATTCGGGGCTGTCGATCCTCTTCGAATCCTTCGCCTACAAGCATGGCGTGCCGGCCGATGCGGATTTTGTGTTCGACGTCCGCTGTCTCCCGAACCCGCATTGGATTCCGGCTTTGCGTCCGCTTTCCGGCCGCGACCGTGCAGTCAGCAACCATCTCGACGAACAGCCGCTCGTGCGCGACTACATTGATCAGGTCATCCAGTTCCTCGATACCTGGCTGCCGCGCTTCGAAAATGACAGCCGTAGCTATGTGACGGTCGCGTTCGGCTGCACAGGTGGACGGCATCGCTCGGTGTTCTGCGCGGAGCGGCTGGCAGCGCACTGTCGACGCAATGGCCGGGAGCAGGCAATGACGTTTCATCGGGAGTTGGAAGGATGAACGAGGCACACGCGAGCGTTGGCGTATTGCTGATCAGTCATGTCGGAATCGCCAGCGCAATCCAGAGCGTGGCAACGCGTATGCTCGGACCCCTACCGCTGCAACACGAGATTCTCGAAGTGGCGTTCGATGCCGACCTTGATCAACTGAGCCGCCAAGTCGACCAACTGCTGCGCCGTCTGGACAGAGGCAGCGGCGTGTTGATACTCACTGACCTGTACGGTGCATCGCCGAGCAACCTCGCCGAGCGATTTGATCGTGGACGCGTGCACACGAGACGGGTTTCTGGTCTGAATTTGTCAATGTTCATGCGGGTGATGAACTATGCCGAACAGTCACTCGACGAGTTGGTCAATACGGCGGTGCTCGGCGCACGCGGTGGCGTGGTGATTGGCCGTGCTTGAGCGCGAAGTCACCGTCATCAACAAGCTGGGGCTGCACGCGCGTGCGTCCTCCAAGCTGGTGCAGTTGTTGTCGACATTTCGCGCCAACGCCTTCCTCCTTGGGCGCGGTCGCGAAGTGAACGCCAAGAGCATCATGGGCGTCATGCTGCTGGCCGCTGCGCAGGGCAGCACGCTGACATTGCGGATCGACGGTGAGGATGAAGTCGCTGCCATGGAGGCTGCCGTCGCCCTGTTCGAACGCTATTTCGACGAGGGCAGCTGATGCGACGCGCCGTGCAAGCACAGGGAGCATCCCGAGGGCTTGCGCTGGGACGTGCGCGCGTCAGACAAAGCCAGGTATTCGACGCCGCGCCAGAGCAGATTTCCGCGCAAGCAGTCGATGGGGAAGTTGAACGACTGCATCTGGCCTTCGATGTCGCCCGATCCGAGCTGATGGAAATGCGCCAGCGACTGCAAGGCGCGTTGGCACATGAGCTGGGTGAGTTCCTCGACCTGCACGGCCTGATCCTCGACGACCCCGAGCTTCTGCACGGGCTTGACGACCTGATCCGCAAGGCCAACTACAGCGCCGACTACGCCCTGCGCCTGCAGCGCGACCGTCTGGCTTCCGTGTTTGACGGCATCGACGACCCGTACATGCGCAGTCGCCGTGAGGATCTCGATCACGTCATCGGCCGTGTGCACGCCGCCTTGCATCGCAATCCGGGCAGTGACGTCATCGGTCTGGCTGGCGATGTGCTGGTCGCCGACACCGTCGCGCCTTCCGAACTGGCGCAACTGACCGAACGCGGCGTGGTGGCGGTGATCACCACGCAAGGTAGTGCGCTGTCGCACAGCGCCATTCTTGCCCGCAGTCTGCACCTGCCGCTGGTCGTCGGCGCGCACGAGGCATTCGCGAAAATCGCTGACGGCGATGCACTTCTCGTCGACGGCGCGAGCGGCGAAATCATCATTGAGCCGGACGCCGATGATCTCCGCCGATTCAAGCAAATGCAGCGCGAAACGGCGCGCGACAGAAAGGCATTGCAGCGACTGCGCGACGCCGAAACCATCACCTTGGATGGCACAACGGTCCGACTCTTTGCCAATGCCGAGTCGCGCGACGACGTCGGACAGGCCTACGAATTGGGCGCTTCAGGAGTTGGCCTGTACCGAACGGAGTTTCTGTTCCTGCAAGGTCGGGAATCCCCCGATGAAGAGCAGCAGTTCCTCGCCTACCGCGATCTCGTGATGGGCATGCGTGGCCGA
>Ga0075163_10007295_pt1 | contig 14620 bp, 14 predicted proteins | sample JI1023141ADNA_FD_71478 | JGI IMG/M metagenome (GOLD analysis project Ga0075163, IMG submission 71478) | Wastewater effluent complex algal communities from Wisconsin, to seasonally profile nutrient transformation and Carbon sequestration -... | ecosystem: Engineered > WWTP > Effluent > Algae...
GTGCGTCGCGCTCTGCGCCCTCAACGAGAAGACCAAGACCAACGTCGGCTGCGACTACTGGGCGGTGGACCTCGACAACGCGTTTGTCCCGGGTGGCGAGACAGGCTTCCTGGACGCCGCCGCCAAGCCCTACGCCGTGGTGGTCTCCAACCCCCACCCGGACTTCACTGCCGAGGTCTCTGCCTTCAACAATGAAGAGTTGGTGCAGTCGGCGGTGGTGCCGCCTTTGGGCCTCCACGTCTTCCTGCTGCCCCGTCGAGATGTGGATGGCACCATCCTCGCGCCCCGCGCCTACCGCGTCCGCAGCTCCATCCCCATCGTGGCCTATCAGTTCAATCCCCTTGATAATGAAGAGGTTTTCAGCAACGACGCCTCGCTGCTCCTGCCCAGCCACGTGCTCGGCAAGGAGTACTACATCATGACGCGGGAGCAGAGCTTCGACCGGCTGCGCGGCTACCTGACGGTGGTGGCGGTGGAGCAGCCCAATGGCGAAGACCAGACCACGACGGTGACGGTCAAGGTCACCGCCCGCACGCAGGCCGGCGTGGGCGGCATCGCGGCGATGGAGCCCGGTGACGAGATCACGGTCACCATGCAGCCCTTCGACGTCTTGAGCATCCAGACCGCCGCCCCTGGGGCCGATTTGACCGGCTCCTACGTGCGCGCCGACAAGAACATCGTGGTGTTCGGCGGGAGCGAGGCGGCCAACGTCCCCAATACGAACCACTGCATCGACATCGATCCCATCACCCGCGAGGGTGTCTGCGAGTACAAGCCCGACGAGCCCTGCCGCACCAACTACGACTGCAACGACGCGCGGTTGAACACCTGCTGCGCCGACCACCTGGAAGAACAACTCTTCCCGGTGTGCACTTGGCGAGAACATTTCATCGCCACCAAGAGCTTTGATCGCGGTTTGGAGGACGACTACTGGCGCATCATGGCCTCGGAGGACAACACCAAGATCGAGACCGTGCCCCCCCAGGTGCCCATCCCCACGCTCAACGCCGGCCAGTGGTTTGAGTTTGGCAGCCGCGAGCACTTCGAGATCCTGAGCGACAAGCCCATCCAGGTGGGGCAGTTCCTGGCCTCCGAGCAGGCCCCGGAGCCCAACCTGCGCAACGCCATGGAGCCGGGGGACGCCGGCACCGGTGATCCCGCGATGATCATGGCGGTGTCGGTGGAGCACTTCCGCGACAAGTACGTCTTCCTGGCCCCCGACAAGTACGCCTTCGACTACGTGAGCATCATCGCGCCCACCTCCGCCCGGGTCTTCTTCGACGACCTGCCGGTGCCGGTGGAGTGGGAGTTGGTGGGGGATGGCGTCGAGTGGCACATCGCCCGCTTCCCCGTCGGGGATGGGGTCCACTTCATCGACTCCGACGAGCCAGTCGGCATCATCGTGTACGGCTACGACCAGTACGTGTCCTATGGCTACCCGGGCGGCTTGCGGCTTGACGTGGACCCGGAGACCGGCCTCGGCGACCGCTGCGCTGAGGGCGCGGGCGGCGCGGGTGGTGCTGGCGGCGCGGGTGGTGCGGGCGGCGCGGGCGGCGCGGGTGGTGCGGGCGGCGCGGGTGGTGCGGGCGGCGCGGGCGGCGCGGGTGGCGCGGGCGGTGCGGGTGGCGCGATGCCTGACGCCGGCATGCCGGCACCCGATGCTGCGCGTCCCATGCCCGATGCGGCCCTTCCGCCCGATGCGGCGGCCCCGGTGCCCGATGCGGCGGTGCCCGCGGGTGATGCCGGCTGAGCCGGTGGCTTGCGAAGTTCTTGAATTTGAATGGATTTTCCGGTGCTGGGCGCGCAGAGACCTGGTCCCCTTGGTGGGGCCCCCGACCTCGCGGCGCACCGGGAATGCCCACCTTCTCTGGGGTTGCAGGCGCTGCGCCTGCTGGGAGAGCGTTGATGCACACGACCCGGATCACCTGGCTTGCGATCCTCCTGGGGGGGCTTGCCGCCTGCGACAGCGGGAGCAGCAGCGCCGAGAATCAGCCCGATGGGGCCTCCGATCGAGGTATCCCGGACCAGGGCATGGTGGAGGACGCCGCGGTGGACTCGGCCATCGCCGACGCGACCATGGAGCCCGATGCCGAGCTGCCGCCCGACGCGCGGGTGGAACCCCTGGGGCCCCTGTCCCTCAACTCCCTCATTCCCAATCGGGGTCTGAGCAACGGCGGCACCGCTGTGCGGGTCGTGGGCACGGGCTTTGGCGCCGGCATCCAGCTCACCATCGGTGGGCAACCCTGCGGTGACCTGGTGGTGGAGAGCGAGAACCTGCTGCGCTGCACCACGCCCCCGGGCCCGGTGGGCACCGCGGAGGTCTTCGCCAGCCTGGAGGTGACCCCCGCCGATCGCCGCCAGGCCCGCCTCATCGATGGCTTCACCTGGTACGAGGCCGTGATGGTGACCCAGGTGCGCCCCGATCGCATTCCCGTGCGCGGCGGCGTGCAGGTGGAGCTGCGGGGCTCGGGCCTCATCGAGAACACCCGCGTCACCATCGGCGGCCAGCCCGTGGCCGAGGTGGAGCGCCTGCCTGCCGGCTCGCTGCTGGTGACGGCGCCCCCGGGCACGGCAGGGCCCGCGGACGTGACGGTGGCCAACTTCAATGGCCAGCACACCCTCGCGGGCGGGCTCTTCTACTTCGAGGAGGTCCAGGTCGACGGCATCGATCCCCCGGTGGGCCCCATGGCGGGCGGCACCGCGGTGGCCCTCCACGGCGTCGGGCTGGTGGAGGCCACGCGCGTGATGTTTGGGGATGGCGCCGCCGAGGTGCAGAGCGCAGCAGCCGATCGCACGCGCTTGGACGTCAATACCCCGCCGGTTGCGGCGCCCGGCCCGGTCACCGTCGCCGTCTCCAATGAAAACGGGGAGTTCTCGGTGCCGGCGGGCTTCGTTTACTTCGATGGTGGCCGCAACGACTTCAGTGTGGCCGGCGTTGCCCCCCCGGCCGGCCCGGTGGCGGGTGGCAATCCCGTCTTTGTGGCGGGCAGCGGCTTCACCAACCGCACTGAGGTGGACTTCGATGGGCGTCCCCTGCCCTGCGAGCTGCTCGACGCCCACCGCCTGCGCTGCACGGCGCCCCCGGCCTTCGCCGGCCCGGTGGACGTGCGGGTCACCGACGGCGCCAACAGCGCGGTGGTGGCCGAGGGCTACACCTACTTCGAAACGCTGGAGCTCATTGCCGTGCAGCCGGATCGTGGCTCCATCGCCGGCGGCACCCTCGTGACGCTCACGGGTTTTGGGTTCGTGGACGACATGCAGGTGCGGCTGGGCGAGCTCGAGCTCATCGACGTCACGCTGGTGGATGAGACCACGCTGGTGGGCACGAGTCCGGCCAACACCCCCGGTCCGGTGGATGTCCGCATCAACACTGAGTTTTCTCGCGCCACCATCCCCGGTGGCTACCGCTACTTCGACCCCATCACCCGCTTCGGTGGGGTCTGGGGCGAGCCCATCGACGGGGCCGTGAATGTCACCGTGCTCAACGCCAGCAGCGGCCAGCCCGAGGCCGAGGCCACCGTGTTGCTGGTGGCCGAGGACGGCGACCTGACGCTGGAGGGCCTGAGCAACGCCCAGGGCCAGTTGACGCTCTCCGCCGCGGGCCTGGAGGGGCCGGCCAAGATCACCGCCGCCAAAGAAGGCTTCGAAGTCACAACCATCGAGGACGTGGAGGCCGAGAACGTCACCATCTACCTGCTGCCCAACGACGGCGACGGCCCGCCCCCTCCGGGCGTGCCGGCCGCCATCCTGCGCGGGGTGGCCACCGGCCTGGATCTGCTGCCCAAGCCCATCGAAGAGCGCTACGTCAACGTGATCTTCATTGAAACCAGCCACTTCACGCCCTACGACCGCAACCGGATGCCGCCGCCAGGCCCGGGCGGGCTGCTCTTTGAGGATGGCCCCTACGAGATCATCGCGCGCCCGGGCGAGCTGGCCGTGGTGGCCACGGCGGCCGAAATCGACCGCGATGTGCTCAAGGACTTCCAAGACGGCCTCATCGAGTACTGGGACATGCGCACCGCCATCCGCCCCCTCTCCATGGGCCTGCGCCGCTTTGTCTCCGCCAGCCCCGGCCAGGAGATCGATGACCTGGATGTGGTGATCGACCACCGCATGGACATGGTGCTGCCGGTGGATCTCGACAACCCGCCCTTGGGCATGGCGCCCGGCCCGCAGTACTACGCGGTGCTGCCGCGCCTGAACCTGGGCGCCGAGGGCTTCTGGGAGATCGACACCCAGGCGGTCAATGTGGAGCCCAGCTTGAGCGTGAGCCAGATGCCGCGCTTGGATGGTTGGGATGCCGACATCGAATACTACCTGATTTCATTGGCCTTTTCCGACACGGCCGACAACACGCCCATGTCGATCAACATCGAGCAGGTGCGCGATGTCGCCGCCGGGGTCTTCGCCACGCCGTTTGTGGGCTCACCGTTTTTCATCAACCCGGGCATCGGCGGCAACCTGGGCCTGGATCGGCACGTGACCTGGGGCGTCTCCGACGGCTACGACGGCCCCATTCGCCGGCCCTCGGCCAACCTGGTGACCATCGAAGAGCCCGCGCTGGGGCCGCCCAAGCCCCTTTGGCGCTATGTCACGCCCAGCCTGGTGACCGAGTTTGACGTGCCTGTGCTGCCCGAGAGCGCTGGCGCGGCGGGGTTGGGGCGCGGCCTGATGATCCTCAACATCATCCCGTTCATCATCGACGGGAACTTTAACTTCGACGACTTCACCTACGACGAGTTGTCCCAGTTCCGGTGGAAGTCCTGGGGCGTCGCCAGCACCACCTTCCGCCCCTGACGGGTCGGCCGAACCGCCCGCCGCCCTCCCCGACCACCGTCCTGACCTCCCCTTGACTTGCGGCTCTGCGGCGACCGGGCTACACCGGAAGCATGCAGATTTACACGAAGATCCTGATCGGCATGCTGACGGGGGTGGCGGTGGGCCTGGTGGCCGGCCCGCGCTCGGAGCTGCTGGACCACGACCTCTACCGCCTCAAGGGCTCCACCGCCGCGCTCTTTGTGGACCGCGGTCAGCCGGCGACGCGCCTGGATCTGCCCGCGGAGGACGTCCGGCTGCGGCGCGTGCGGGTAGTGGAGGCCGAGCTGGTGGACCGCCTGGGGCACCCCAGCCAGCAACCCATCTGGGCCGAGGTGACCTTTGAGGTGAGCGAGCGGATGGCGCTGACCGGTGGCCCCTTGATGGAGCGCCTGGGCCAACTGCGGCCGGGCGCCACGGTGACCGCCTGGCTCCAGCTGCGCAACGAGCCCCTGGAGGAGGGCGGCTTTCTGACGCTGCCCAGCCCGGTCAGCGGGTTGGGTGACACGCTCGTCAGCGTGCTCAAGCCCATCGGCGAGGCCTTCATGCGCCTGCTGAAGCTGGTGATCGTGCCGCTGGTGTTCGCCTCGCTGCTGGTGGGGGTGGCCAACCTGGGCGACCTGCGGCGGTTGGGCCGGGTGGGCGGCCGCACGCTGGCGCTCTTCATGGGCACCACCGCCCTCGCGGTGAGCTTGGGCCTGGTGCTCGCCAACCTCTGCCAGCCTGGGAGTTTCTTGGACGGGGCTGAGCGCGCCCGCCTGCTGGCCGAGTTCGGCGGCGACGCCGGCAGCCGGGCCACCGCCGCCGCGAGCGCGCCTTCCGCCATCAGCAACCTGCTCGCCATCATCCCCACCAACCCGTTCCAGGCCCTCGCCCAGGGCGACATGCTGCAGATCATCTTTTTTGCTCTGGTTTTGGGCATCGCGCTCACCCGCCTTGGGGCCGGCGCCGAGCCGGTGGTGCGCTTCTTCGACGCGCTGCAGAACGCGATGGTGGTGGTCATCCAGGCCGTGATGGCCCTGGCGCCGATCGGGGTCGCCGCGCTGGTGGCTGATGTGGTGGGCAGCGCGGGCGTCGGCGTGCTCAAGGCGCTGGTGGCCTATGGTGTGGTGGTGGTGGTGGCCCTCGGGCTGCACTCGATGCTGGTGTATGGCGGCCTGGTACGCCTGGTGGCGCGGGTGCCGCTGGGTCGCTTCTTCCGCGCGATCCGCCCTGCACAGCTCGTGGCGTTCTCCACCTCTTCGTCCTCCGCCACCTTGCCCGTCACGCTGCGGTGCGCCGAGGAAAACCTGGGGATCAGCCGCGGGGTGGCGAGCTTCGTGTTACCGCTGGGCTCCACCGTCAACATGGACGGCACGGCCCTCTACCAGGGGGTGGCGGCGGTGTTCATCGCCCAGGTCTTCCAGATCGACCTGAGCTTCACCGCCCAGCTCACCATCGTGCTGACCGCGACGCTGGCCTCGGTGGGTGCCGCCGGGGTGCCCGGGGCCGGGATGGTGACGCTGGCCTTGGTCCTGACCACGGCGGGCATTCCCGAGCTGGGTCTGGCCCTCATCCTGGGCATCGACCGGCTGCTGGACATGTTCCGCACGATGGTCAATGTGACAGGCGATGCGGCGGTGGCCGTGGTGGTGGCCACCGCGGAGGGCGAGCGCCTCGGTGACGGCCCTACCAGCCCCAGTTGACCCCCAGGTTGACCATCGCGCCCTGCAACTCGCGGTCGCCCAGCCGCGGGCTGTAGCCGGCGCTGCCATCCCCCGGCCCGGTGGTCTCAAGCTTCATGTCCTCGGACTGTTCTTCCATGAGCAGCGACCGCAGCGAGAGGTCAAAGCGCACGGTATCGGCGCGATACTGCAGGCCGAGGCCACACTGGAAGAGCGGGGTGGTGTAGGTCAGGCGCTGATCCAGCGCCTTGTAGTTGATCTCGTGGTCCGCCACGCCCACACCCGCCAACAGGTAGAGCTGCCAGCGCGACTCGGGGAAGAAATACCAGAGCACAGACACCGCAAAAGGAGCGGTGACCCGGACCACCTCCCCCACGCTCAGCTGGCCCAGCTCGTCGGCGGCCACCACGTCGAAGGTGCCCTCCATGCCCACCCGCCGGCTCAGCCGATAGCGGGCGTAGATGCCGATGCCGCCCATCGGGAGCGAGGCCTCCGTGCTCGGATCGGTGAGGGTCAGGTGGGTCAGGCGAGGCCCCAGCTCGAAGCGCCCTTCGAGATAGGATGGATCGTCACCGCGCACGCCGTAGCGCGCGTGGGCGGAGCAGGCGAGGCCGAGTGCCAGGGCGGCCAGGACAAAGCGCATGGGCACCTCCAAGGTGGGTGGGCTGGTGCCCGCACACTCTATCAAAACGCGTGCCAATCGGACACGCCGTGATTGCGCTTGGAGCGTGAACCAGCGGCCACACCTGGCGAGCCCGGGCGGCCCACCGACCCGGTTTCAGGCCACGCACCAGGCGCGTTCACCCTCGTGCCAGCCCAGGCGGGCCAGGAGCGCTTGCACGGCCTCCCGCCGCCCAGCGCCCCCCACCGCGGCCAAGACCACCTCGCCGGACCCCAGCTCGATGGCTTCCGGGTGGTGCACCGCCGCGCCCAGGAGGCGTTGACCGATGCGCGGAGGGTGCACGTCCAGCCACCCGCGGAGGGGCAGGCCCGCCTGGACGAGCGCTCGCGCCATCCGCTTGCCTTCGAGCCCGGTGCCGGCGATCCACACCCCCGTCGCCCGCGCCAATGGCCCCGCCAGGAGGTGGTGCACCTTGCACGCGCGCAGGGCCTCGGCCCGGCAGTGGGCAGCGGTCCGCGTGAGCCGCGTGGGATGATCTCGCCAAAACGTGAGCAGTTCCGGTACCTTACCGATGCGAACGCCCGCAGCAAACAGCCGCAGCCACAGGTCATAGTCCTCGGGCCACCCGCAATCGCGATAGCCCCCCTGCTCAAGAACCACTGCCCGGTCAAAGAGCACGCTGGGGTGCACCAGCGGACTCTCCACGAACCGGGCGCGGGCCATGGCGTCGTGTTCCACCAACCCGTTGTGCCAGGCCTCATAGCGCCGCAGGCCGCCCGCGATGGCCTGGGTGGGAAAGCACCGGATGCCCGAGCCCACCACGCCCAGGCCCTGGGCCTCGGCCAGCGCCAATTGTCGTGCAATGCGATCGGGGTGCAGGACATCGTCGGCGTCGAGCCGCGCCACCCACGGCGCCCGCGCGTGGGCGAGGCCTCGGTTGAGGGCAGCGACCAGGCCCAGGGACGGGCCCCGGAGCAGGCGCAGGCGGGGATCGCGGCGCTGAGCGGCCTGCAAGAGGTCTGGGGTGCCGTCGTCGCTGCCGTCGTCCACCACCACGACCTCGAGCGCCGGCCGCACGACATGGCGCAGGCTGCCCAGGGTCGCCGGGAGAAAAGCGGCGCCATTGCGCACAGGCAGCACCACCGACACCGCGGGCGGGTTGTCCGGCGCCAGCAGCCTCGGTAGATTCCCCCCCATGCGCACACTCCTCTTCATTGCCCTTGGCCTCGCGGCCTGTGGCACCCAGCCGCCGCCCCACCCCGAAGAACCCACGGACTTCGACCACAAGCCCCCACCCGACGACCCGGGGCCCAACAATGGCGCCGACTTCTCGGTGGAGGGCCTGGGAGGCCAGATCTCCGAGTTTGCCGTCCAGAGCGTGATGGAAACCCAGATGGCCGGCTTCAACAACTGCTTTAAGCACGTGGCTGGCAGCTACGTCAGCGGTGAGGTCCAGCTCAGCTTCAAGGTGAACACCGACGGCCGGGTCAAGGAGGTTTTTGTCAGCCAGTCCACCCTGGGCAGCTGGCCGGTCGAGGACTGCCTGGTCCAAACGGCACGCTTCCTGGAGTTTCCCCCGCCCGAGGGTGGCCCGGCGCGCTTCATCTACCCCTTCATGTGGAACCAGGCCGGCCGCCGCCTGAGCCAAACGATGGACGCTTCCTGGGGCTACCCCACCCTGCGCAAGAACCGCGATACCATTCGCGCGTGTCGGAGCACCCACCGCTTCGAAGGCCCCTTCCATGTCACCCTCTATGTGGGGGCCCGAGGCAAGGTGCTCTCCGCCGGGATGCACGCGAACATGGACTCGGGGGATCGCTTCCCTGCCTGCGTGGTGGAGAACATCGAGGCGATGACCTTCCCCGATCCGGGTTCGGCCACCGCCAAGTACTCGATTTTGATTGAGGATTTGCCGGACCGCTGAGGCCCGGGAGGGGGACCGGGCCGCCTGAGCGGGGACCGGGCCGCCTGAGCGGGGCCCGGGGTCCGTCAGCTGATGTTCTTGCGAACCAAATCGCGCACGTAGCGCGACACCAGCGCCACCGCCACACAGTTGAGGACAAACGTCCGCAGCCGCGGCCGGTCGACCGTCCGGTAATTATTGTAGAAAACCAGCTCGCCCAGGAAGAGCACGCGGTTGCCGTCCAGCTCCACGATGCCGGGCACGCCGTCCTCCACAAACCCCTCAGGCAGCGCATCTTCCAGGCCGGGCAGGCAGAACTCGGCCGGCAACACGGTCTTGTCGGGTTCCTGCAAGGCCCCCCGATGGAAGATCAGCAACCCATCGTCCTCGCCCGCCCGCTTGCGGATGATGCTCTCCACCTTGGGGCTGTGGCTGAAGCTCGCGAAGAGGTCGGGGAATATCTCCTCCGAGGCGCCCGGCAGCTCACGGGAGACATGCGCCAGGAGCTCGGGCAGGCCCGAGGACTGGCGGTGCATGCGCACCAGCGCACAGAACCGGCCCGAGTAGGCGCCGAAGGGCTCAAGGAGGCCACCAAAAGGCTCAAACGTGAAGGACAGCCACGGCAACAGCTCGCCTGCGCGGGTCGCACCCTCGACCGTCCGATAGACGGTCTGCACTTCCTGGATCTCCTGGATCAAGGCGTGCGGGGCGTGGCCACCAATGAAGCGCAGCGGATCGTTCTCCAGCAGCTCGCGAACGCGCTCGCTGATATCTCTGAGGCGCATGTTCCTCCTCGTACCGGATCCAGTGGCGAAGGTCGCCTACGGGGCCTCCAGTAGCCGGATTCGTGAGATCCGTCAATGTTGTGCCATTGAAGGACCGCCAAACAAAGTGCCCCCAGCAGGACTCGAACCTGCGACACCAGGTTTAGGAAACCTGTGCTCTATCCACCTGAGCTATGAGGGCGCGGGGGACGAATTCACCAGGCGTTTTCGCCTAGAAGCGTACCAAACTGTGCACCGCCCTGGGGCTGAGCCGGGCGGTCCCACCCAGGGCGACGAGCTCGATGAAGGTCAAGATGGCCGCCACCTCACCGCCCGCGGCTTCCACGAGGCGGCAAGCCGCCTCCGCCGTGCCGCCGGTGGCGAGCAGGTCGTCGACGACCGCCACCCGGGCGCCCGACTCGATGGCGTCCAGGTGGACCTCCAGGGCATCCGAGCCGTACTCCAGCGCGTACTCCACCCGCCGCTTGGCTGCGGGCAGCTTGCCGGGCTTGCGCGCCAGCACAAAGGGCACACCGAGGGCCATGGCCACCGGCGCGCCCAGGATGAACCCACGCGACTCGATGCCCATCACGCAGTCGGCCCCGTGCACCCGCGCCAGCGCTGCCAGCCCGTCGACGAGGGTCGCAAACGCCTCGGGGTGGGCGAGAACGGGCGTGATGTCCTTGAACAGGATGCCCGGCTTGGGAAAGTCCGGAATGTCCCGGATGAGGGCCTTGACGTCCACCTGCGGTTCCTCGCTTGCAGTCGCGTATGGCTGGGGCGGCCGGGTCAGCGGGCCGGGAGGTAGATGAGCGGGTCTACTGCCTTGCCCTTCATCCGAATCTCGAAATGAAGGTGCGGCGCCCGACTCTTCCCCGAGCTTCCGACCTCGGCAATTTGCTGACCTTGCCGTACCGCATCGCCCTCGTCAACCAGATTGCGCCGGTTATGCGCGTACACGGAGACGATGTCGCCTCCGTGGCGAACGATGATCAAGTGGCCGTAGCCGGGCTGCTTGCTGTCGCTGTAGGCCACCACCCCCTCCGCCACCGCGTACACGGGGGTCTTCTCGGTGGCCCGAATGTCGATGCCGCGGTGGTCCTGCTTCTTGCCGAAGCCCACCACCACCTCACCGGCCGTCACCGGCCAGACAAACCGGGTGGGCGCCTTGCCGGGGTCGGTGGCCGCCGCCTTCTTGACCTGGGCCCGATCGGCGGTGCCGCCTTTGGTTGCGGCCGGCCGGGCGGCGCGGGCCACCAGCTTCTCGAGGCCGGGGATGAACAGGCGCTGCCCCACCTCCAGCCGCTCGGGGTGCTGGAGGCCGTTGGCCTCGGTGATGTCCTCGGGCGAGGCGCCGTAGCGCTCCGCAATCGCCGTGAGGAAGTCACCCTTCTGCACGGTGTACCAAACGCCCACCAGCTCGGGCGGATCGTCCGCGTCCGACGGCCGAATGAGCATGCCTTCCGGGCCACCCGGGCCGGCCATCAACGTCGGCTGAGGGGGGGGCACGCAGGCTCCAATGCCGATCCAGCACGCCGCGAGCGCCGCCCACCTCATCAGAGGACCGCCTTGATGAGGGCGAAGCCGCCCACCAGCAGGACGGTGAACACCAAGGCCAGCAGATTGAACCGCTTGTCGATGAACGTGCGGATCGGCTGCCCATAGCGGTGCAGCAGGAAGGCCACGAGGAAGAAGCGGGCTGAGCGGCTCACCGCCGAGGCGATGAGGAACATGGGCAGGTTGAGGGCGAAGACCCCGGCGGTGATCGTGATGAGCTTATAGGGAATGGGCGTAAAGCCCGCCGCAAACACGATCCAGAAGTCCCATTGGCGGTAGAGGTCCCCCACCCGCTCGAACTTTTCCGCAGTAAATCCAGGGATATAGTTGAAGAAGGTGTCCTGGACCGCGGACCACAGCCCCCAGCCGATGCCGTAGCCCGCCAGGCCACCCAGCACCGAGGCGACGCTGCAGATGGCGGCCAGGCGAATCCACCGCTCGCGCGCACCCAAGACGAGTGCGACGAGGAGGACGTCGGGGGGGATGGGGAAGAAGCTCGACTCGGCAAACGCCAGGACGAAGAGGGCGATCTGACCGTGCGGAGTCCATGCCCAGCGCAGGACCCAGTCGTACAGGCGCCGGACGATATTGGGACGCGTAGCTTCCATCAACTCCTCCCCGAGGGCATCTAGCCTGCAATGCCCCATCGGGCAAGTTTCGCAGTCGGAAGGTGCCGAGGAGGCGCGCGCAGTAGAAACAAAAAAGGCCGTGGAGCAGAACTCCACGGCCTTTGTCGGGGTGAGAGGATTCGAACCTCCGACCACTTGCACCCCATGCAAGTGCGCTACCAGGCTGCGCTACACCCCGAAACGTGGACGCGGAAATTACCGGTGATCGCCCTCGCTGTCAAGCGTTCTGTGAGGGCGGGTATCGCTTTCTTCGTCCAATCGGCCAAAAATGCGCGCGAGGCCGTCCAGCTCATCGCGCAGGGCTCCTCGGAGGGCCTCCAAGGCCCGCTCACCCCGCAGCGTCTCCGCACGCCAGAAGGCGGCTTCATCGCGCGCGCGCGCCAGGCCACGCTCCGCCAAACGGCGGCGCTCCCCTTCAGCGGCCAGGGCCGCTTCGAGCTGGGTGACCCGGCCACTGGCCTCGTCGAGTGCCGCCGCAGCTTCCACCGGCCGGGCCGCCAGTGCTGCGTCCATGGCCTCCAGGCCCTCGGACAGCACCGAGCGCGCACCGGCGATGGTGTAGCCTCGGTCGTGCAGCAGCGCACGAATGCGCCGCAGCAATTCCACTTCTGCGCGGGTGTAGAGCCGGTGACCGGTGGTGCCCTTGCGGGGCGCCAATTGCTGAAACTCCTGCTCCCAGAAGCGCAGCACGTGGGCTTTGACGCCCACCAGGGCGCCAGCCTCGCCGATCTTGAAGGCGTGGCGATCAGGTATGGGAGCGAGGTGCACGGGCAGCGCTGGCCGCTCGGTCGCTGCATCGGGGGTGCGTTTGACCGCCCGCGCCATAGCACTGCTCCATGTGACATACGGCCCGGTGGGCGTATGCCTGCCCTCCCAGAGGGCGCTAGCCGTTGATGGCGTTCTTGAGAACCTGGCTGGGCTTGAAGGTCAAGACCTTCCGGGGCAGGATACGAATCTCCTCACCCGTTTGAGGGTTGCGCCCGGTGCGCTCCTTCTTCTCACGAACGACGAAGTTACCGAACCCGCTGATCTTGATCTTCTCGCCGCTTTCGAGGGTTGTCTTGATGGTCTCGAAGACCACCTCGACAATTTCCGCCGACTCCTTCTTGGAGAGTGCGCCGAGCTTCTCGTAGACCTGCTCGATGATGTCCGCCTTGGTCATGTCCTTCCTCGTCCGCCCATGGGCTCGCCCGCGTCACGCTGACCACCGGCCTATGGGGCCCACCTGCTATACGGCGAGGTGGGGTGGCCTGTCAACGTTCGCGTGGGGTTTTTCTTAGTGGAAGCCAGTACTTAGCCGGGTAGGCCCGGCACGGACGCTAGAGCGCCGCCTGAGCGGCCTTGGCCACGTCGGCAAAAGCCGCGGGATCGCCCGAGGCCAGCTCCGCCAGGACACGCCGATCGAGCTCAATGCCCGCCCGGGTGAGACCAGCAACGAAGCGGCTGTAGCTCAAGCCATGCTGCCGAACCGCGGCGTTGATGCGCACGATCCAGAGGCGGCGGAAGGCGCGCTTGCGTGCCTTGCGATCGCGGTATGCGTAAACCAGCGCCCGCTCAACCGCCTCGTTGGCGCTGCGGAACAGCCGGCTGTGGGAACCACGATAGCCCTTGGCGAGCTTCAGGATGCGATTGTGACGGCGGCGGGTCTTAAATCCCCGGCGTACGCGCGGCATGTAGGACTCCTTCTCTCAGGTCACACGCCCCGGCTTCAAGCCGAAGTTGATTGCGCGCGCCCGGTTGAGATCATGGGAAGAAAGCACGGCCGGCACGGGGCCGGCGGGGTGCATCAAGCGTAGGGCATCATGTTCTTGAGGAGGCCCACCTGACCCGGATCCAGCTCGCCGTCGATGCGCAAGTGACGCTTGCGCTTCTTGGGCTTCGCCGTGAGGAGGTGGCGCTTGCCGGCGCGCTGGAAGCGCACCTTGCCGCTCTTGCTGACCTGGAAGCGCTTGGCCGCCCCCTTGTTGGTCTTCATCTTGGGCATCAGTCATGCTCCCGTGGCAGCAGTTGCCAGTTCTGGTTCTTCGGCAGCCACTCCGAGGTGGCAAGAAATGGTAGGCACGGGCGGGATTGAACCGCCGACCCCTTCCACGTCAAGGAAGTGCTCTCCCACTGAGCTACGCGCCTTCAGAGCCGAAGGTGGCGAGCGTTTTAGCAACCCCGGGGGTGAGGGTCAACACAAATCGAACGGGGCCTTGAAGGAAATCTCGTGGCGGATTGGGGATCTGGGCCATTCGCGTTGACAGGAGGCGGCGGCACCGGTTTGCTGTTGCGCCTCCATGCAACGCCGCCGCCTCACCTCCACCTCGCTCGACGAGGCCCTCGGGCTGGTCACCGCACCCGTCCAACCGCAGGCCTCGCCGCTCGTCCGCCTGCGGATGGCGTGGGCCAGCGTGTGCGGCTCGGTGCTGGCGCGCCACAGCGAAGCCCTGTCCCTGGAGGGGGGCCGCCTGGTGGTCGGTGCCCGCGGCAGCGACTGGCGCGAGGTGCTCTTTCAGGAGCGCAAGGCTCTGCTCCAGCGCGTTCGGCGGTGGGTACCCGGGGTGCATGAGGTGCGGCTGGTGACCCTGGCGATGGCCCCCCCGGCGCCCCGCCGATCAACGGAGGGCGCCGCGCCCCCTGATGCGCGGACCGAAGGGGTGGCCGATGCGGATCTGCGAGCTGCC
>Ga0075163_10007298_pt1 | contig 14615 bp, 12 predicted proteins | sample JI1023141ADNA_FD_71478 | JGI IMG/M metagenome (GOLD analysis project Ga0075163, IMG submission 71478) | Wastewater effluent complex algal communities from Wisconsin, to seasonally profile nutrient transformation and Carbon sequestration -... | ecosystem: Engineered > WWTP > Effluent > Algae...
CATTTTCATGGTTTCGGTTTTTAATTGTTGCAATTCTATATCTAAGTGACTCATTTTTTTAGTTCAAAGTTTAAAGTTAATAGGTTCAAGTTAGAGATAAAATATTATCCAAATCGACCGGTAATATAATTTTGAGTACGTTCAACTTTAGGATTCGTAAAAATAATTTTTGTGTTATCGTGCTCAATCAACTCTCCCATGTAAAAAAATGCTGTTGTGTCACTCACACGTCCAGCTTGCTGCATGTTGTGTGTTACAATTACAATTGTATACTTGGATTTAAGTTCATAAATAAGTTCCTCTACTTTAGCTGTAGAAATAGGATCTAATGCAGAAGTTGGCTCATCCATTAAAATGATGGAAGGTTGAATGGCAAGTGCACGAGCAATGCATAAACGTTGTTGTTGTCCACCGGATAACTCAAATGCAGATTTTTTCAATTTATCTTTTACTTCATCCCACAAAACAACTTGTTGAATAGATGTTTCTACTCGTTCCTCAATAAATTTTTTATCCGTAATACCATTTACTCGTAGGCCATAAGCAACATTTTCAAAAATAGTTTTAGGAAACGGATTCGGTTTTTGAAAAACCATTCCTACTTTTTTTCTTAAGCTATCTACATTTACACCTTTTGCATAAATGTCTTCTCCATCAATGAGTACTTGTCCACCAATTTTAGTATTATCAATCAAGTCATTCATTCGATTGAACAATCGAAGATAGGTTGATTTACCACAACCGGAAGGTCCGATTAAAGCAGTTACGGTGTTTTGTTTAATAGCAATGTTGATATTTTTTAATGCCTGAGAAGCACCATAATAAAAATCAACATTTTTGGATTCAATTTTATACATGATTAGTTCATTTTAACTTTTTTGCCAAAATATTTTCTTAATCCGTTCGCAAGTAAATTGGCAATTAATACAATTATAATTAAAACCAATGCGGTTCCGTATGCAATTGGTCGTGATTCCTCAATGTTGGTTCCACTGGTAGAAATAACATAGAGATGATAGGGTAATGCCATTGCTTGATCAAAAATACTGGTAGGAAGTTTTGGTAAAAAATAAGCAGCAACAGTAAAAAGTATCGGTGCAGTTTCTCCAGAAACTCTACCAATTGAGAGAATTAAACCGGTAATGATATTTGGGAATGCGATTGGCAATACAACTCTTCGTGTTGTTTCCCATTTACTGGCGCCCAATCCCAGACTCGCATGGCGGAATGTATTATCAACCGCTTTTAAGGCTTCTTCCGTTGTACGAATAACCACAGGCAAAGCTAATAAGCCCAATGTTAATGAACCAGCAAGAATGGAATCGCCAAAACCGAGTTTGTTTACAAACAGTGACATTCCAAACAAGCCAAATACAATAGAAGGTATTCCGGCTAAATTGTTTGTCATTTGTTTGATTATTTTTTTTATAATCCCATCTTTCACATATTCATTCATAAAAATTGCAGCAAACACGCCAACAGGAAAAGCAAAAATCATACTCCCTGCTACCAAGCATAGCGTTCCAATGATTGCCGGATAGATTCCTCCTTTTGTCATGCCTTCTTCCGGCATCTGTGTAATAAAATCCCAACTAATTGCTGAAATTCCTTTATAAACAATAAAAGATAGAATAATAAAGAGAATCGCAACAACAGAATAACTTAGGATTCTAAAAATCCAAAAAGCAATTGCTTGTTTTCTCTTTTTGCTTCGCGCTAATTTATTTTCGTCTGGTAATTGCATTAATGTTTTTTATGTCCTTTTCTATTGGAAATAAATTCAACAGAAAGATTAATAAATAATGTGATTAAAAATAAGATACAACCAAGTGCAAACAAAGCCTGATAATGCAATCCGCCATTAGGTGCTTCACCAAGTTCTGCAGCAATTGTTGCTGGAATTGTACGAACAGGTTCTAAAATCGAATGCGGAATTACAGCAGCATTTCCAGTTACCATCAACACAGCCATTGTTTCTCCAATTGCACGACCAATTCCTAATATCGCACCAGCAGTAATTCCTGAAATGGAATAAGGAACAACCACTTTATAAATCGTTTGCCATTTAGTAGCACCCAAGGCTAAACTGGCTTCCTTCATAGCACGAGGAGTATTTCTCATCGCATCCTCAGAAATTGTAATAATGGTAGGCAATGCCATAATACCAAGAATAATACTTCCTGCCAAACCGGTTTCACCAACTGGGAGATCAAATGTTTTTTGAATGAGAGGAACGATGATTACTAACCCAAAAAATCCATAAACTACAGAAGGGATACCTGCTAACAATTCAATTAGGGGTTTCATAATTCTACGCACATTGTCATTCGCAATTTCACTCATATAAACAGCTGCGGCTAAGCCCAAAGGCAATGCAAGCAAGATTGCACCTAAACTCACCCATAATGTACCAAGGATTAAAGGCATAACGCCCAATTGAGCTGCTGGCTGTGCAGTAGGAAACCATTCCTTCCCAGTGAAAAATTCTTTTAAGGAAACCTTATCGATGTCCAGTTCTTTTCCTTTAAAATCTTTCGCTAAATATTTATCCGGAAAAAATGCTACAATTTCGGGTAAACTATCTACTAATCGATTAATACAAAGTGGAAGCCCTTCGAAATTTTCACCAATTTCTTCATCAGAGTAATAATTTGAAATATCTTCTAATCGAAATAAGATAATTGAATCCGGCTTTCCGCCAATTTCATTCCAATGGGTAATTTTTTGATCGTAAATATTTTTAATCTGCTCAGGAGATATTTTTTGGATTGGATTATTCTTATTAACAGCAATTACATAGCCTTCTTCTACAGGTTTTTTGTCGAACACACCCAATCCTTCTTTAAAAAGGAAAAACACAATCAACACAACTGTCAAGCTGGTGATCGTCCCACTCAACATCAACAAGCCTTCAATAAATTTTTCGGAAAATTTTTTATAAAACGTTTTCAAACAATTCAATCTTAATTTTACTCAACAAAGTTAAAGTTGATGCCATTTAGGAGGGTTCATTTATTGTTATCCTTGTGTTAATTTAATGTTAAATGATGGTTTAAACAATAAAAATGGCCACTCCGAACGAATCAAAGTGGCCATAAGAAAGATATCAATTACTCTTATTGAACGGGTACATAACCAATTTCTGCAACCACCTTTTGACCTTCTGCTGACAAAGCATAATCAACAAATGCCTTTACCTTAGAAGCATTGGATTGATCATAAACATAATACAATGGACGGGAAATGGGGTAAGATTTATCTTTTGCTGCAGCTACACTGGGTGCCACATACGTTTTTCCACCATCATAGGAAACAGATAATTGTTTAACTTCTTTTGTTTCATATGCTAAACCAACATAACCAATTGCGCCTTTTGTTTGACTTACCGACTGAACAATTGCACCTGTTGCAGGCATACTTAATACTGTAGTTGAATAATTTTTTTTGTTTAAAACATGTTCTTTAAAAAACTCATACGTTCCGGAGCTCGACTCACGTGAATAGGCAACAATTTTTTCATTTGCCCCACCAACCTCTTTCCAATTTGTAATTTCTCCAGTAAAGATTTTTTCCAACTGCTCTCGTGTCAATTGAGAAACTTTGTTTTCAGGATGAACAACAACAGAAAGTGCATCATAAGCAATAATGGTTTCTACCATTTCTTTTTTGGCATCCGAAAATTTAAGTTTTTCTTCTGTTTTTAAATCTCTGGACGACATCGCAATGTCTGTTGTTCCATCAACCAATGCTGTTATTCCAACACCTGATCCCCCGCCAACAACCGTAATTGAGGCTGTAGAATCCTTCTTCATAAATTCTTCCGCCTCTTTTTGTCCTAATGGCAAAACGGTATCACTGCCTTTTAGTGTAATAATTGTTTTTTCAACTTTTTTCGTTTCCGTAGTTTCTTCCTTCTTTCCTCCACAAGCCATCAATCCCAAAGCTGGAATCAGTAATAAAGCAATTGCATTTTTTTTCATTATCGATATAATTTAAGTTTTACAGCAGCAAAATTATGGAGAGATGAAGAATTGCGCGTTAAAAAGAAATTATGCTTGTGTTAATTTTACGTATAAAAAAGCCCCACCATTAAAAATGGTGAGGCTTTCTGCTTTAACTAAACTAACTATTTTGCCAATGGGACATACCCAACTTGCTCAACAATTTTTTGACCTTCCGGTGATAAACAAAAATCGATAAACGGTTTTACAGATTTTTCGGTTGTTGTCAAATAGTAAAAATACAACGGACGAACAATTGGATAGCTTTTATCCTTCGCAGTTGCCATTGATGGCGCAACATATGTTTTACCTTTATCGTAGGATACTTTCAACGCCTTTACTTCTTTTTCCATATATGCCAATCCTACATATCCAATCGCACCTTTTGTTTGGCTGATTGATTGAACAATAGCTCCTGTTGCAGGCATACTTAATACAGAAGAAGCATAATTTTTATTTTTCAAAACGTGTTCTTTAAAAAACTCATACGTTCCGGAACTTGACTCACGAGAATACACTACAATTTGAAGATCATCTCCTCCAACTTCTTTCCAGTTTTTAATTTTTCCTGTAAAAATCCCTTCTAATTGTTCACGCGTTAATTGAGAAACTTTATTCGCTGGGTTAACAATAACAGCTAAAGCATCGTAAGCTACAACTGTTTCTTTACTAGCTTTTCCAGCATCCTGCAGCTTTATTTTTTCAGACATTTTAATTTTACGAGAGGACATAGCAATGTCTGTTGTTCCATCAACCAAGGCAGCTAAACCAACACCACTTCCGCCACCGGTCACAATAATTTTATTTGCCTTATTTGATTTCATATAACTCTCTGCTTCTTTTTGAGCCAAAGGCAATACGGTATCACTACCTTTTAATTTTTGAGCAAATCCAACAGTTGTACTTAGTGCAAATGCCAGTAATAATAGGTTTGTTTTCATTTTTTTATTAAATTATTTTTAATTTTTAAACGTCAATATTAAAATTTGAATTGCATACGTAATGTAAACACATTATCCGTGATATCTTTTGCATAACCAGTAATCAAAGTAGATTCATTCTGAACGACATCGTAATAACCAATTATTTTCACATAGGTATTCATTCTGTAGGTAACACCAAATCCATAGGTATCAAAACGGATATCACCCACTTTTGTATTTGTTCCTGCTTTTCCGATTTCTTTACCGGAAACTTTTGTGTTTGGATCATACCAATCGTACTTGGCAACTACTTGAAATTTTGATTGACCGATATTTTGAATAAGGTAAAAATATGCTCCGTCAAAATTACGGTGATAGATTGTTGACGTAGGCGCAGAACCGATACTTCTGGTGGAAGAGGATGTTCCAGGTTGTTCACCCATAATATATTCTGCACGAAGTGTTGTAATACCAATCTTCCAATCGATAGATATTTGTGCATCAGCTCCCATGTATATTCTTCTTGCAACTCTATTGTAATTTGCAGTATCAGGCGCAAACTCAAAACCATTATCCCCATTTGCCAATGTTGCTGGTTTAAAATCTTTATTGCTACCTATTCTATAGCCACCATAATAATAGGATGCACCCACTCCGAATTCTACTTTCTCGTTTTTTGTCGTTTTTTTGTATTGCAAACGTCCTGTAAAATCCTTGTGACTATCAAATTCTGAAGCAACACCCGCAGAACCATTCATCACTGCAACATCTAATTTTAAACCATTTAAAGCAGATGTTTTCGGAAACTCCAATGTTCCAAAGATTCCCAAATCACGCTCTGTAGGAAACAACGTTTGATTGTATCTTGCACGCTCAGGGGTTTCACGTTCACTGGATGATTGGGTTAACTCAAACCCAAACTGATCCTGCAACAAACCTGCGGTTACACTAAACATTTTTAGCCATTTATCCGTCACCTTTATATAGGTTTCACGCATAAACAATCCCTTTTCAGTAACGTCTGTATTGATCATCAAACGAACATTTTGGTAGTCATAGGTAAATTTAAAACGACCTCTTCGCATCATTACACGACTGTAATATTTGCTGGTACCATTTATAAAATCACCCCCTGCTACTGAAGGGGCTCCTGCTGAATCAATGTATTGATATTGAGGTTGCAAATATCCTGTGATTTTTAAACGTTTAAGTTTATTCAAATCGTCTGCCATATTTTGCAAACTTCTAGCCAAAGTGTCTAAGGGATTCTCTGTTGCTTCTTGTGCTTTCAATCCGGTATTCGCTAGCAATAAAACCGCTCCAACCGCTGTTAAAATAACATTTCTTTTAAAATTCATTTTGGTTAATTTAGAGTTAATAAAACCTTATCTGCGACAAATGTATATCGGTCAAATTCTATTAATGTTACCCGTATGTTAACTTTATGTAAATATTTCAGAGCGCAAGGGCCATTCAAAACAGAACCAAAACGTTTATAATAAAGCGATTCAAGGGTAAAAATAAATGGAAGTCATTTACAATAACCCTTTAAGAAACTCACAGTCCGAAAATTCAATAATAAGAATGGATGTAAAGAAATAGTAACGCAAATGTTTATTTTTCTTTGCGCAAATCAGGATTAAATGTTAACCCCAACTGGAGGTATTGTTTGGATTTTGTTCCTACTGTTTGTAAAAGATACCCGAGCTGAATATTTGTGGATGTATTCACTTGATAACCCAATGCTCCGTACAAACGATTTCTGTCAAATGGTGTATTTGTTAAATTTATAAACACTTCATTATAGAATCCGACAAATAAAGTGTTTTTCTTTACTTCTTTATGATTCAACGGAATGGTCATCCTTAATAAGTAGCGCAATCTGTTTCGATAATTTGTAGTGGAAGCAGAAGTAATCCAACGCTGTTCGAATCGGTAGCGGTGTTCAAAATAAACTCGACCGGAAGTATTCTTTAGAATTAATTGTTCCCAGATTCTATTTTCATCCACAACTTGGTGTTTCAATATTTTTTCATCGTTGGGATAATTCGTAATCCAACCATAACCAGCAGTAAATAAGATTCCTGGGCGATGGTGGTAATTGAGTCCACCTCTCAAAAGTAATTGTTCTGTATTGGGTTGTATCTCATAACTCCGAAACTGGACTTCCGAATGCAAACTCCATTTGTTATGAAAACGGGTTTGATTAAACAACATCCCCCAAGAGCCCAAATCATCAGTATTTAGCTGAGCGTGTAGTTGGCATGAACTAAAAATAAAAAATAGTATCGAAATGTAAGTCCTCACAAATAAAAAACAATGGAATTAGGATGATCGATACGCAATTGGATGATACCCTTTTTTATGGGGTCCCAAGAACAAACGTGAATAAACTCGTAAAGCTGCAATTTCTATAAATAGAAAGCTGACGGAAGAAAATAGAATTAATAAATATTCATCTTTATGAATATGACTAAACATTAAGTCGATTCCAATAAACGAAGGAGTAAAAGGTAAACCCACAAACCCTAAGCAGGATAGTAAAAACAAAAATCCCAACCCGGGATGCTCATAGATGTGCCCATAGAAATCGTTTAAACTCAAATTCTTTTCTATGCGTTTCAATTTCAGCAAACAAATAAATCCCACCACAGCAGAAATAAATAAACCACTGATATAAATTAGAATCTCTACATATTCATATTTGTCATTCAAAAATGCAATGGAAAGAATCACATAAAACTGACTGGCAATAATTAGCATCCAAGCAACAAGAGCACTTTTTCTTACTGCAAATGCTTTAATGATAAGGAGCATTCCAATAAATCCAAATAATAAATGTAAATTATTGTCTATATTTTTAGGAATTTTATCTTCAAATGTAAAACAGAACAATCCACCCAAATAAATCACAGTTAAAATAGCAAACATTACTTTTGTATTGATAAAACTAAGTTTACGTCCGAACCACTTGAGTGGCATCCATAAAAAACGAAACTGAACCACATCCATGTTCCATTCTTTGAGGCTCCACAAATAAAAGCTATTACTCACTTTTCGGATAAAAGAGTTGCCTGATCCAAACTGTTTCGGCATATAACTAAAAAACTGATCATGAATTAAGTATCCTAAAACCGATGGAGAAACCAACAACTGATAAGTCCTTAAAAAGGCATTCCCTGCAAAATGTACCAAAGCCAACCCATGCCACCCCATCGCTACTTCAATAAACATAATCCCGATTTGAGCAATGGAACCATAAGCAATTTGCGTTTTCACAGATGATTGAACTCTTGCAATAAGCGATGCTGTTATAGCTGTCGCAAGTCCGATAATAATTACAAGCACCTTCATACTCACCATTGTATTCCAATACGGATAGGTTCGCAATAATAAAAACACACCCAAGTGAACAGAAAGAGAACCGTAAAAAATTGCACTCGAAGTAGTGGGACCCTCCATTGCACGAGGCAACCATGATGAGAAAGGGATTTGTGCAGATTTAATCGATGCTGCAATTACAAACATGACAATAATAAAGATTGCAAAATAGCTGTGCTCTGCGATATGCGATGTTACGAGTTGTGCATCATTCAATTTATAAAACGTAATGTTCTCATGCCATAAATGATGACTCATCCATAAAGAAAGAATCAAACAAATGTCGCCCACCCTATAAAGAGAAATTGTTTTCAATCCATTTTTAACAGGCAAATATCGATCCCGATAAAAAACAATCAATAAAAAGGAGGTAATGCCTAAAAATTCCCAACCAACAAACAATGTTTCAAAGTTGCCTGAAAAGATAACTACGGTATACGCAAAATAAAAGAGCAAAAGGGTATTAAAAAATCGTTTAAAACCACTGTCGCGATGTAAATAAAAGCGACTAAAAACAGCGACTAAGAATGTAATACTTCCGCCTACCAGTGCAAAAACGGCCGTTAGTTTGTCAAAATATAAATTAATAAATATTTCAATATTGTCTTCTTTATAAAATGTAAGGTGCTTGATATTTAAAATCGGTGCATTATGAAACATCCAATATCCAACAAAACCTATAAGTGCAATAAAATGAATTGCCATGGTTGTGATTGCAATTCCGGAAATAAATTTTTCCTGTTTTCCCTTTACAAACAAACTTGCAACAAACCCAACAAATGGTATTAAAATAAAGTATTGAAGAAACTGTTCCATTTATGAATTAGTTATAAAAATAAATTGGTAAATTTTCTTGTGTTGCATGTGCAATATGATTTGTTTCCATCTCTTTTGCTCCTTCTAACAATGCATGAACATCTTTAAAGAAATGAATTTTATCGGCTAATGGTTGATAAGGAACGAATGCTCCTTTTGAAAAATAAAATAACTCGCTTGTTTCAGGATTAACTGCGGCCAAGTGTACCCATTCATTAATAAACCATTCGTACATTTCAGGTGTTGATTGTATTGTTTTCAAAACAACATCAGGAAAATGTTCAACAATAATTAACAAACGAACGGGATCATGCACCTCTATCATTTGCCATGGTAAACCAGGGCGTAAATCTCCATCACTACTGTTTGCAACACCAAAAAGTCCCATTACATTGTGCGGTAGTTTTGTTCCTGCACCCAATTTATAATTGTCAACTCTTGAAAAATAGTACTCCAAATTAATTCCACCACAAACCGGCCCAAGTGGTTTCATTATACCTGTTAAAAATTTACCTTCCGGATCTGTTTTATAATCATAGGAATTCAAAAAGGCTCTTCTGTCCAGAAACAAACCTTTTGTTAAGTCACGTTTACCGACTATACAAAGCGTATTCGTTCCATGACCGAGTTCCGGACGGGGTTCAAACAAAGAAACAGAACGCTCTTTGATGGCCTGTCTTACTTTTCTAAGGCTATTTTTTGTATTGATAGAAGCAAATCTTCTGGAACGTTCTTTTGCATTCAAATCCAACGCATGCTCAAAAGCGATTGCATGCTCTTTATGCTTTTTTGAATTCATTTCATTCAGAATATCCAAATCATAAAATTCGATTTCATCTGCAGCAGTATCATGCAAACCACCAATAAATTGTGTTTCAGTTGGAATATCAATTCCTTGTTGCTTCAACACAACTCTAACTTTGATATTATTTGCCATCGTTGCAAAAACGCGCGCATTGACAGAACCCGGACGGCCGCTACAAGCTCCGCAATCATGTGCTCCATGATGTGGGTTATTTGCACTGCTGCTTCCATGAGCTACAACATAAACAATTGGTGCAAAATTTTTCGTCAAGGCAATGCCATTCAACAAACTGGCAACGCGGGTAGCCATTTCGTCAACAGTGAATCCAATTTGCAAATTGTTTTCTTGATTGGATAAGGCAGTATTTTCAACTGTCAATTTGCCTTTGGGATTCATGTGTGCAAAGGCATTTGAAATGGCAGGTGCCATCTTCGGTTTAAACAAATTTTGAACTAACCGAATTGCAGCCCAAAATCCCAAAGTAAAAGCGCTGATAAAGCCGGTGAATGATTGATGTGTTTTATTGGTGTAAAAAAGATCATGTTTCCGCTTATCAGTGACATCGTACTCCTTAATTAAATATTTTGGCGTAACCGGTGCCGGACAAAGTTTATCATAGAATTTGGCATTGTGTGCTTGAAAATAAAATTCTACACTAAAAAAACCGGGAGTACCGAATGTTTCACAAGAATTATCAATATGCTCAATGTGCCTACGCAAACTGCATTCTCTTTCATCAATACAAAACATCGCTTGAAATGTTTTCTGTTCGCTTGCTTTTGCAGTAACAGTATTTTGTTTTGACAAGCTCAATTGTTGAACACCTGCTAAAACTTCATCATAATAACTCCATTCAAATGCATCTTGCCAGATTTTAAAAACTTCATGCAACTCAGAGTTTTCAACATCCGCAAACAAATCCATGGGTTTATCCAATACATTTTCACACAAGGGATTCCAGGTTTCACCTAAAACATAATCCAGATTATCAATTTCAAGAAGCAATTCGAAAACAATTAAATCCATTAATGAAATTTTCTTTGGACTTAAAAGTGTATCCGGCTTTTCTTCAACAGCTGCTACCATTCCACTCCAGCCACGATGGCTAAATTGCTGATCAAATAGATATTGTTCAAAATAAGCCTCATCACCAACTAACATTTTCAACAAGTGCTGCATTGACAACTCTTGCTGAAACAACAATTTTTTTGCCCTGGAAGTTTTGAATAAACTGGTAAAGCTATTTTGCTCCAATTCTTTAATAGATTCTAAAAAACTTTTCCCTCCTACAGGAAAATCCCAAATTGCAATTCCTTGATCCAAGTAGCTGCATAATACTCGAAACAGAAGCGGCTGGACCATCGTATCCAAATCGATTTGATGGGTTGCTTTCCAATTTGCTCTTAATCGGCCGATTCGGGGAAGAATATTTTCATCATAACTTTTAGACAATGTATTCTCTTTCCAAGCAACCAATTGATCTTTCCCTTTTCTACTGAGGATCACACGATCTAAAATTTCCGGTCTGATTCTACCAACATCATACAACTTTCTAAAATCATTTAGTTCCATTGTCGATTGAAAACCAAAAATCTTAGATGCTTTAAATATGGCATCATAAAATTTCATGTTTTGAAAGGCATGTAAGGAATTGTGATGAATAAAATCTTTCAATGGTGTTTGGGAAGGCAAATAATGCTTCAGCTCATGTAAAACATGCGCTTCATCAAACATCCTATCTAAATGATTTTTATTGGTCGTGCTGTTCATTTAAAAACATATTGGGCAAAAAAAAACATAAGAATTACTACTTCTTTTTATTAAAATTCGATTTTTAATAACTCATTTGGGCGCGAACATCTGACTTCCCACTAATTAAGGTATCCTCAAAAAACTCAACAATTCCAGATTCCAAATCGTGTTTAGCACCGATAATAGCTATTTCTCCCTTTTCAATCATTTGTTCTAGAATATAGCTTCTATCAACAATTGTTTTTACTGAACGTTTTACATTCAACGTTGCAACGTTTTCAACAAACTCTTCATTGCTTGCATTTCGTTGAGTAGCATCCAACGTTAATTTTTCTTGATAAACTGCCGGTTGAATTTTTGATAGCAATTCTGTAAGATTTCCCATTTCAACATGGTTGCAAGCTCCTTTCACTGCTCCGCAACTGGTATGCCCCATCACTACAATCAATTTTGAACCGGCTACTTTACAAGCAAATTCAATACTTCCAATGATATCCGTATTCACCACATTACCGGCAATACGAATGGAGAAGACATCTCCCAAGCCTTGATCAAAAATCAATTCTGCGGACGTACGGCTATCGATACAACTTAAAATAACTGCAAAAGGCCATTGCCCCTCACGTGTATCATTTGCTTGCTGAAGAAGATTTCTATTTGCTTGCAAATTTTTTACAAACCGCTGATTCCCTTCTTTTAATATTTCCAATGCTCTTGCAGGCGTAATAGAAGCCTGTGTTTCTGCTGTATGTGCTTTCATAGTTTTATATTTTTTTAATGTCCAGAAACACCTTTAAATTCCGGAACGTTTTTAAATTCTAATTTTATATTTTTTAATTCTGCTGCGCTTTTAAAATTGTGTAAAATTTCAAGCACATCAATGTCAATTGTATGCGACTTACTTCCATCTATCAATACGGTAGAGTCCTCCGGCAAATCATCCAATGTAAAAGCGATGCTCCCTTTATTGATGAAAGAAACATCCTCATCGAGTTGAATAACAATTTGCTCTCCCGGTTTATATTCTTTCTTTTTGTAGTAATACTCCGCTTTGTAATTGTTTTTCATCAAACGGGTAAGTGCCGCCATCATACTTTCTGAGCCTTGCGATTTTTTAATTCGTTTATAAACGTTCACAAGTATAAAAATGATAGCAACCACCATTCCAATTGCTATGCCTTTAAGCAAATCGGAAAATTGAATCGCAACAACAGTAATTACAAAAGGTAAAAATTGTTCCCACCCCAATTTAAACATGGATGTAAACAAAGATACTTTTGCAAGTTTATAACCTACCAATAACAATAATGCAGCTAAACAGGCTAATGGAATTTTATTAAGAACTGTCGCCAAACCGATTACACTCAACAAAAGAAGTAAACCATGAATGATTGCGGACAACTTTGTTTTTGCTCCGGAATTTACATTTGCGGAACTACGAACAATTACAGCGGTTAAGGGAAGTCCACCAATCATCCCTGAAACTAAATTTCCTAAACCTTGTGCTTTTAGTTCGCGATTTGTAGGGGTATTGCGCTTGTAAGGATCCAGTTTATCTGCTGCTTCAACACTTAAAAGTGATTCTAAACTCGCAATAATGGCAATGGTAATGGCTACCACATATACATGATAGTTCCCAAATGCACTAAAATTAGGCAAGGTAAATTGGCCAATAAATTCAGACGCAGAATTGGCTACGGGCAGTTGTACTAATTTTTCGCCTGATAAATACAAACTTGGATTGTTTGTTTTAAACCATTCATTCATTAAAATTCCAAGCACAACAACCAACAATGCACCGGGAACAATTTTAAAAAATGTATATTTTTTCAAAAATGGTCGTTCCCACATGATTAAAATAAACAGAGAGATTGCTGCAATGATAACTGCACCGGGATGAATATGGTTTATGGAATTAAAAATTTCTGAAAATGTATTTTGACCATCTGCCTGAATAAAATCAAAATCTCCTTCATTATCTATATCATATCCAACGGCATGTGGAATTTGTTTTAAGATCAAAATAATGCCAATAGCTGCCAGCATTCCCTTAATTACAGAGGAAGGAAAATAATATCCAATTACACCAGCTTTTAAAAAGCCCAATGCAATTTGAATAACACCCGCCATTACTACTGCGAGTAAAAACACATCATAACTACCTAACTGCGTGATTGCATTTAAAACAATAACGGTTAATCCGGCAGCTGGACCGCTAACACTTAAAGGAGAACCACTGGCAAATGCCACCACTGTTCCACCCACAATTCCCGCAATAATTCCAGAAAATAAGGGAGCGCCTGAAGCCAATGCAATCCCTAAACATAGAGGAAGTGCAACTAAAAAAACAACCAATCCGGCCGGTAAATCATTTTTTACATACTTAAAAGTTAAGCCTTTCGTGTTGTGCATAGAAATAAATGTATTTAATGAATAAATATTAAAACAGAAACACCATAGAACACTTAAGTGAACTAAAATGGTGTAACAAACAAGAATTGTAATCGAATTAAAATTTCACAGACGCGTGAAATCAGGAATTAAATAAAAAACAAATCGGGAGGTGTGTAGATGGTTCCGCTAAAATTTGCTGAAATGAATTTTAATTTTGTTTCGTGAGCGAAATCGAAATCACCTAATAGTACAAATGAATTTTCGTTATTAAAATGCAGATATTCCAAGTTCTTTTTCTCAAAATCAGTATCGGATGATTCTTCAGACTCATGTCTTTCTTCCTCACTAAGGAAATTCGGTGAAAGAACAATGGTATGCCCAGAAGCATACATTAAGAAGCAAACTGCCTGAAAGTTCACCGTAATGAACATCAATGCTACAAGTGTATATGTAATTATTTTTTTCAAATTTTATCCGGTAAGGCGACAAATATGCGTAAAAAAAATGGTTCTTAACGATTCATGCTGTTTATTTCCAGCGATT
>Ga0075163_10007299_pt1 | contig 14613 bp, 12 predicted proteins | sample JI1023141ADNA_FD_71478 | JGI IMG/M metagenome (GOLD analysis project Ga0075163, IMG submission 71478) | Wastewater effluent complex algal communities from Wisconsin, to seasonally profile nutrient transformation and Carbon sequestration -... | ecosystem: Engineered > WWTP > Effluent > Algae...
GCGCGCGACACTGTAGCGAACGTGCCCTTCACCATCGACATCGATACTGACACGGATCTTGCCGTCAGGCGATGCGACCGCGGCGGCTTCGGCGGCGTGCACCACCGGCGCCAGCGCGAGCAGCAGCAGCGCCGCCAGACGGGTCAGCCAGTTCATGTCCGGGCCTCGGCGATCAGTCCCGACAGGCTAGGGAGTGTCCAGCCGCTTGCCCCGCCGACCTCGACGATGACCTGCCACTCGCCGTCGGACGCATAATCGAGCGACGCTTGGCCCATGTTGAACACGCACAGCAGCCGCTGGTTGCCCTCGGCGCGTTCGAAGACCAGCAGCGCATCGGCCGCGGCAATGACCTTGATGCTGCCGTGGTGCAGCGCCGGATAGCGGCGGCGTAGCGCTAGCAGGCGCTTGGTGACTTCGAGCAGCGACGTCGCATCACCGGCCTGCACGTCAACCGCGCGCGCGGCATGGTCGGCACCGAGCGGCAGCCAAGGCGTCGCGTCCGAAAAGCCGGCGTTGACCGCAGCGGCACGCCACGGCATCGGCGTGCGCGCGCCGTCGCGGCCCAGCGTCAGCGGCCAGTTGGCGATAGCTTCAGGGTCACGCAGATGCTCGAAGGCGATTTCGGCCTGCGTCAGCCCGAGCTCCTCGCCCTGATACAGGAAGATGTTGCCGCGCAGCGCTATCAAAAGCAGCATTGCCATTTGCGCGAACGCGTCATGGTCGGCAGGCGCCGCCCAGCGCGAGACCGCGCGCGGCGCGTCATGGTTGGTGAACGCCCAGCTTGGCCACCCAATGCCCGGTGCGTCGGGCCAGGCTTCGACCGCCTCGCGCACCAGCTTCGGCGTCAGCGCGTCAGCGTAGAGGAAGTTGAAGCCATAGGCGCTGTTCAACCGGCGGTCGTGCGCGGTGAACAGCTTCATCTCGCGCTCGTTATCATCGCCGCCGACTTCGGCCACGGTGAAGCGGCCGCCGTAGCTGTCGGTCAGCGCGCGCAGGCGTTCGAGGAACAGCGGAATATCAGCGTGCGACTGGTTGTAGATGTGCTGCTGGAAATCGAATGGCCGCGTCCGCAGGTGGTTGCCCGGTGCCGGTGGATTGTCGCGCAACTGCGGGTCATGCATCGCGAAGTTGATCGCATCGACGCGGAAACCGTCGACTCCGCGGTCGAGCCAGAACTTCGCGGTCGCCAGCAGCGCATCCTGCACCTCCGGATTATGGACGTTGAGGTTGGGCTGGGTGCTCAGGAAATTGTGCATGTAATATTGCTGGCGGCGCGCGTCCCAGGTCCAGGCCGGACCGCCGAACACCGATTGCCAGTTCGACGGCGGCGACCCGTCGGGCTTGGCGTCGGCCCAGATATACCAGTCGGCCTTGGCGCCATTGCGGCTGGCGCGGCTATCCTTGAACCAGTTGTGTTCATCCGAGGTGTGGGCATAGACCTGATCGATGATGACCTTGAGGCCCAGCGCGTGGGCGCGCGAAATCAGCGCGTCGAAATCGCCGAGGCTGCCGAAGATCGGATCGACGTCGCAATAGTCCGCCACGTCATAGCCAAAGTCGCGCATTGGCGATTTGAAGAACGGCGACAGCCAGACCATGTCGACGCCCAGGCCGGCGATATAGTCGAGGTGCGCGGTGATGCCGGCAAGGTCGCCGACGCCATCACCATTCGAATCGGCGAAGCTGCGCGGATAGACCTGATAGATGGTCGCGCCGCGCCACCATGGCGAAGCGGATTGGGCAACAAGGCGGGACGCAACTTCGTTCATCATTTGGTTCCGGCGCAAATGGCATAGCCGAGTGGCGGCAGCGTGACACGAACACTACCCGGCGCGCTGGCCTTGGCGGCGCAAGGCCCGCGCAATGCGGTGAAGCCGAGGCTGGTGACCTCGACCTCGACCAGCGCATCGAGCGGCTTGGTGGCGGTGTTGAAGGCGATCAGCACTTCCTGCCCCGTCACGGGGTCGAAGCGCGACACCGCGAACAGGCCGGGCGCCTCGCCCCAGCCACGGACAATCTGCGTGCCGCGCCGCAGCGCCGGCGTCGCATGCCGCAATGCCGCCAGCGCTGCGATTTCGCGGTAGAGCGGCGACTCGGTGTTGAAGCTCGACTGCGCGGTGGTCGAGGTGCTGCCGACCAGCTTGTTGTCGTTGTAGCTCGCGACCTGGCTCGCGAACATGTCCTCGCGCGCGTCCTGGTCGCCGCCGTCACCGGTGAAGCCCTGCTCGTCGCCCGAATAGATCACCGGCGCGCCGCGCAGCGTCAGCAGCATGGCATGGCCCAATTGCACGCGCGCCAGCAGTTCGTCATCGCTGATGTTCGGCAATTGCTTGCGGACCGTCAGGGCGAAGCGGCCGTCATCATGGTTGCCGAGGAAGGTCGGCAGTTGCATCGCGGTCGCGGTGCCACCTTCGTAGAGCGCGTCATCAGCGAACAGGCGCCACAACAGGCTGGTCGGTGCGGTGCCACCGGCTGTACCTGCCACTGCAGCGCGGAACGCGAAGTCGAGCACCGTCGGCAATTTGTCGACGCGGGTGTGGCGTGCCAGCCGGCCGGGGTCCATGTCGGATGTAAAGACCTCGCCGAAGATGGCGAAATTGTCGATGCCGTTGGCCTTGGCGCGCGCCGCCATTGCCGGCGCGAATGCCGCCCAGAACTCGGGGTTCACATGCTGCGCGGTATCGATGCGGTAACCGTCGATCTTGAAGCGGTCGATCCAGCTGCCGAAAATCTCGATGAACCCCGCCACGACCCGCGGATTCTCGGTGTAAAGGTCGTCGAGGCCGCTGAAGTCGCCCATCGTCGAGCTTTCGCCGCGAAACGTCGAATCGCCGCGGTTGTGGTAGTAGATCGGATCGTTGAGCCACGCCGGCACCTTGACGGCTTCCTCGCCCGCCGGAATGTACGGCGTATAGGCGAAGTCGGGCGCGGTGAGCTTGGCAAAGTTCGCCGGCGTCTGGTGGACGGCGCGGTCGCCGGCAAACCCCGGATTGATCGGTGCGCCAGCGGGACCGCCGCGTGTCTGGTACGGGTAGTCGGCGCGCGACCGATAGGCGCAGTCGTTGTTCGGACATTCGCGGTATTTGATGACGTCGGCGGTGTGGTTGGCGATGATGTCGAGATAGACCTTCATGCCGCGTGCGTGCGCCGCCGCGACGAACGCCGCCATATCGGCCTCGCTGCCGAAATGCGGATCGACCTGAGTAAAATTGGTGACCCAATAGCCATGATAGCCGGCGGATTCCTTGCCCGGCGCGCCCTGCACCGCCTTGTTCTTGAACACCGGTGCCAGCCAGATCGCGGTGATGCCCATGCCCTGCAGGTAGTCGAGCCGCGCCGTCAGGCCCTTGAGGTCGCCGCCGTGGTAGAAGCCCTTGTGCGCCGGGTCATAGCCCGTCACCAGCCGGTCACCGGTCAGCCCGCCGCGGTCATTGGTGCGGTCGCCGTTTTCGAAACGGTCGGGCAGTACGAAATAGATCGTTTCATCCTGCGGCAACCGGGCGCGATAGTCGGCTGCCAGCGCGGACGTGGCCGACAGCAGCGCCGCCGCTGCGCGCAATCCCTGACGCCAATACCGCATCGTCATGCCTCCACCGATGGTGCGCGGCAAAAGCCGGCAATGAAGTCAGCGTGGCCCGGCAGTGTCGCCGCGCCGCGCGCCACGACGGTGCGCAGCTTGCCGAGATAGTCACCGAGATCGGCGTCCGAAATCGCGTCGGCGAGCGGGTGATAGCTTGCCGCCTGAACCCCCTGCCCGATCAGCACCTGCGCCCAGCCGGCTTCGGTGAACAATTCCTCATGCTCGCGGAAAATGCGTCCACTGGCCTGAAACAGTTCGATTTTCGCCGCCAGCGTGTCGGGGATGCTCATATTGCGGCAATAATCCCACAACGGCTCGCCAGTGCGGCCATTGGCCTTGTAGTGCAGGATGATGAAGTCGCGGATGCGTTCGAATTCGAAATCGGCCTGGCGGTTGTATTCGTCGCGGTCGGCGTCGCGGATGACCTTGCCGGGCAGCAGCGCCAGCAGCCGCGAGATGCTCGACTGCACCAGATGGATGCTGGTCGATTCAAGCGGTTCGAGAAACCCGCTCGCCAGTCCGATCGCCACGCAGTTGCGGTGCCATTGCTTGCGACGCTTGCCGGTAACGAAGGCGAGCGGCCGTGGCTCTGCCAGTGCCTTGCCGTCGAGGTTGGCAAGCAACGTCGCCGCCGCGTCTTCGTCGCTGATGAAGTCGCTGGCATAGACATAACCGTTGCCGGTGCGGTGCTGCAGCGGGATGCACCACTGCCAGCCGGCGACGCGTGCGGTCGAGCGCGTGTAGGGGGTGATTTCGCCCGCCGCGCGCGCGGATGGCACAGCGAGCGCGCGATTCGCCGGTAACCAGTGCGACCAGTCGTCATAACCCGCGCCGAGCGCTTCTTCGATCAGCAGCCCGCGGAAACCCGAGCAATCTATGAAAAGGTCGCCGTCGATGCGCGTGCCGTCTTCAAGCACCACCGCCTCGATATGGCCGTCGGTAGCGCGCAACGGCACCTGGGTGATGCGGCCTTCGTGGCGAACGACACCGCGCGCTTCGGCATATTTGCGCAAATAGGCGGCGTAGAGCCCGGCGTCGAAATGATACGCCCAGGCCAGCGGCGGAATGACCGAGCCAGCGGGCGGCGGTGCATTGCCGAAATGCCCGGCGCGCGCTGTGGCTTCGTTGAGCGAATATTGCCCCAGCGGCCCCGCAGCATCGCCGGCGCGCAACCAGTATTGATGGAATGGCACCAGCCCGAGGTCGCGGCCGACCGGCCCGAAGGCGTGCATGTAGCGCTTCCCCGGCTGCGTCCAGTCGACAAATTCAATGCCGAGTTTGTAGGTGCCTTGCGTGGCGCGCAGGAAATCGGCTTCATCGATGCCCAGCGCCGCGTTGAACAGCTTGATCTGCGGGATCGTCGCCTCGCCGACGCCGACGGTGCCGATCACATCCGATTCGACCAGCCGGATGCGCGTGCCCTTTACCGCGAAACGCGCGAGTGCGGCCGCCACCATCCAGCCGGCAGTGCCACCGCCGACGATAACGATGTCACTTTGCCGATTGTCAATCATGTACCCTCGCGGCAACCCGGCTCAAACATCCCGAAAAAAGGCGCGTGGCGGCGCCGGGCACCGCCACGCGTTAGTGGGGATCCTTACTTGTTCATGCCGAACTTGTAGCCGATGCCGAACAGGAAACGACGACCAAAACGCTGATAGTCGATGACCTGCGACGTGTCGCCTGACTGGTAGGTGACGAACGGCTCGTCCGACAGGTTCTGGCCCTGCAGCAGCAGCGACAGACCGGCAAACTTCGAACCCGGCTGGAACTCATAGCCAATTTGCGCGTCGATCAGCATTTCGGGATCGACGGTACGGAACGTCCGCGCATTGCCGAAGCCGGCGACCTCACCCAGGAACTCCGAACGATAGCTCAGCGAGGCGCGGGCCTGGAAACCGGCCTTTTCGAAGTAGAGCGTCGCGTTGCCGACATACTTCGACAGGCCGGGGATCGGCGATGCCGCGTTGTTCGGGTCGGGCTGGATGTTGCTTTCGGTGATCGAGAAGTTGCCGATCAGCCCGAAGCCATCGAGCGACTCGGTGAACTTGCTGAACGGCAGCGTGCCCGAGAATTCGACGCCGTACATCTCGCCGCCATTGCCGTTGGTCGGAATGGTGACATAGCCGACGTCGAGCGCCGGCGGCGGGCCGCTCGAAACCGGGAAGCCGGCGAAGTTGTAGAGCACCGACTGGTCATAGATGTAGGTGTCGAGGTTCTTGTAGAAACCCGCGACCGCGACATACGCCACCGGTCCGAAGTATTTTTCGAACGAGATATCGACTGCGTTGGCAATCCAAGGACGTAGCGCCGGGTTGCCGCCGCTGCCGCCCCACGGCGAGAATTCGGGGTCGGTCTGATTCGCTAGCGCCGGGTTGTAGCTGAAGTTGATCGACGCGCGCATCTGGTCGAGACGGGCCCGCGCCATCTGCTTCGACAGGCCGAAACGCGCCACGAACTGCTCGGGCGTACGCAGCGCCAGGTTGAGGCTCGGCAGCGCGTAGGTATATTCGGCGCCGCCGGTGACGTTGTTCGAGGTGAACGCCGGCGTGCCGCTGGCCGCCTCACCGTTCGAACGCTGGTTGGTGTTGATGACCTGGACGCCAACGTTGCCGGTCAACGTGTTGGCGCCGACCTGGCCATCGATGTTGAGCTGCAGATAGCCCGTCATCACCTGCTCGGAAACGTCCCAGCCCTTGGTCAGCACGTCGGCGTTGGGGTTGCGGACCAGGTTGTAGTTGCCGCCATTGACCAGCGCGATCGGGTCATAGCTGACCATGCCGGGGACGCCGAGGAACGCCAGTTCGGTCGGCGCCAGCAGGCTGCCCGTCGGGATCGACTGGCTCAGCGCGCCGTTCTTGAGGCCGAGGAAATATTCGTCCTGCGCCAGCGACTTGCTGCGGTCGGCGTAGTTGAAGCCAAAGCTAACGCTCTTCAGGAAGCCCATGTTGAGGTCGCGCTCGAAGCCGGTGCGCCACGCGAACAGCTCGTCCTCGACCGTCGGATAGTTGACATAGCCGACCTGGCCGCCGGGGATGACGTCGCCGCCCCAGCCCTGCGGGCTGGTCAGCTTGATCAAATTGGCATCGGCATAGTTGATCGACGGGCTGAAGCTCGTCGTCGAGTTGCCGTTGGTGGTGAAGCCGAGGTTGTCATATGGCCCCGAACCCGCCGGGCCGGTGCCCGAATAGGTTTCGAGAATGGTATCGTGGCGCGTAACATGGCTGTAGCTGACGTCGGTGAACGCCATCCAGCCGTCCTTCTGGAACTTGGCATTCCAGCCGAGCGCGAGGTTCGTTGCATCGCGGGCATTGGCGTCGTTGCGAACGACGCCCTTGACGCCGTTGAAGGTGCCGCTGGTAATGCGGCCGTTCGACGCGCTGTAGCCCGGCTGCAACGATGCCGAGCTCCACTGCAGCGGGAATTCGATGCCGCGCAGGATCTGCGAATCGTCGAACTTCGACCAATAGACGTCGGCGACGGTGGTGAAGTTGTCGTTCGGGGTATATTCGAGCGTGCCGATGACGCCGGTGCGCTTGAGCTCGGTCGAGGTCACATAGGGCTTGGCGCCGCCAATGACGATGTTGGTCGCGTCATAATTGGGATAGCCCCAGGCATTGAAGCGCTCGATCTGCGTCGGCGATTCCATGTGCGCGATGCCGACAGCGATGCCGAGCGTGTCATCCATGAACTGGTCGACATACAGGCCCGACAGGCGGTAGCCGGTGTCCTTCGACCCCGAATTGAGCTTGCCCAGCGACAGCCATTCACCGCGCGCGTTCACCGCGATCGCCTGCTTGCCATACTCGAGCGGACGGATGGTCCGCAGGTCGACGGTGCCCGACATGCCGGCGCCGACGAGCGCGGCCGACGGCGTCTTGTAGATGACGACCTGGCTGATCAGTTCCGATGGGAACTGATCATATTCGACGCCGCGGTTGTCACCGACGGTGGTCTGTTCGCGGCCGTTGAGCAGCGTGGTCGAAAAGTCGGGGCCGAAGCCGCGGATCGAGATCGACTGCGAGCGGCCATCGACGCGCTGCGCGGTCACACCAGGGAGGCGAGCGATCGAGTCGGCGATGCTGTTGTCGGGGAGCTTGCCGATGTCTTCGGACGAAATCGATTCGGTGATCTGGTTCGACAGGCGCTTTTCGGTGATCGATGCGGCAATCGCCGACCGCAGACCGCTGACGACGATGTCGCCGGGGTTTTCCTCGGCGACCTTTTCCGACGCGGTGGCGACATTGGGGGTCAGCGACGGATCGGTGCCGACCTGTGCAAACGCCGGTTCGCTGCCCAGCACGAACAGCAACGATGCCGCGATGGCGCCGGTGCTGGCATTCAACGAAAAGCGTGCGGAACCGCGCGCGCCGAAGCGGCTGCCTGAATTGATCATGTGTCACTCCCCATGTTCGGTCGCCGCGTCCTGATCGCGCTGGAAACCGCCTGATTACGCCAAAACTCTCGCTGAAATTCGAATTTCAAACGATTGCATGAATCTATTATGGCTTTCCGCGCCAAAGCCAAGCCGATTGAATACGTATTCAAAAATGCAGTGCAATCGGTTGCATCTACGCCACACCCCTGCTGCGTTGCGGGTGGCATGGCAGGCAAATTGGGCTAAGGTTCAGCCGCGCAACAACAATTCGCAGGCAACATGACGGTTTTCAGCTTCAACAACGCCATTGTCCGCACCCCCGCACGCTCGGTGATCAACGGGCTGCGCGCCGGTGAACACGCCGGACCCAGCGCCGATGGCGTTGCCGCCGAACATGCTGCCTATATCGTGGCGCTGGCGGACGCCGGACTGCAGGTGACCACTTTGCCGCCGCTCGAAGCCTTCCCCGATTCGGTCTTCGTCGAGGACCCGGCGCTGGTGTTCGGCGGCACCGCCATCATCCTCAACCCCGGCGCCCCGAGCCGCGCCGGCGAGGCTGCCGAAATCCGCACCGAGCTCGCCCGCCAGTTCGCGCAGGTCATCGAACTCGACGCCGGCCATGCCGATGGCGGCGACGTCATGGTCACGCCTGAAGCGGTCTACATCGGCCTTTCGGCGCGCACAGATGCCACGGGGGCCACTGCCCTGGCGCGCGCACTGGCGCAGATTGGCCGCACCGCGCGCATCGTCACACCGCCGCCGGGGGTATTGCACCTCAAGACCGGTGCAAACCTGATCGATGAAGACGTGCTGCTCGTCACCGCACCGATGGCGGCAGCGGGCATGTTCCCCGGTTTCGACTGCATCACCGTCGGCGACGGCGAGGACGCGGCGGCCAATGCGCTGCGCCTCAACGACTGGCTGCTGGTCGGCGCCCACTTTCCGCGCACCATCGACAAGCTCGCGGCCCGCGGTTTCAAGCTGGTGCCGCTCGACACCCGCGAAATCGGCAAGATCGACGCTGGACTGTCGTGCATGTCGCTGCGCTGGCAGGCGTAGCTCCGGCGCGCTATTTCACGCCGGCGTCGAGCGCATGGCCATAGCTGAACACCCGCGCCAGCTTCCACGTGCCGGCTTCGTTTTTCCATACGTCGAAGAAGGTCGCGGTCTCGATCAGCTTGCCATCGAGCTTGCCGCCGACGCCGTAGAAGCGATGCTGGCCGGTCTGCACGGCGCCGTAGTTGTTGAGCATGAATACCTGCACCGATCCGGGCACGACTTCGCGGCGTGCGCCATAGTCCTCGCCCGATTTGCGGCGCGCGCACATCGCGACAATGCTGGCGATGAACTGCGGCCCGCTGGTGGCAGTCAGCCCGTCCTTGTCGTGGTAAAATTCGAAATCGTCGGCAATCAGCCCGGACAGCTTTGTGGTGTCGCAGCTGTGGAAGACGACATCGAATAGTTCGGCGTCACGCGCATCGAGCGCCTTGACGGTGGCAGCGTCGGTCACAGGGCCTTCGCGCGGGCCGGCCAGCACGGGCGCTGCCAGCAGCACTACGAGGAGCAAGGTTCTGATCATGCAGCATCTGTATTGTCAGAATAATACACAGTCAACCGCGCTCAGCGCAAACAGCTATCCACTCCCTCGTCGCGCACGACTCGGATGCGCTTTTCGATGCGCCGCGCGTAGCGCTTGGTGTAGCGGCCGGGGTCGGCGGCATCGCGCTTGATCGGCTGCGGCAGTATGGCGGCGAGCCGTGCGGCTTGCTTGGGGCTCAGCTTGGCGGCACTGGTCTTGAAATAATGCTGCGCCGCCGCCTCGACGCCGAAGATGCCCGGCCCCATCTCGATGACGTTGAGATAGACCTCCATGATGCGCGGCTTGCCCCACATCAGCTCGATCAGCCCGGTGAACCACGCCTCTGCACCCTTGCGGACATAGGAGCGGCCGGGCCACAGGAAGACGTTCTTGGCGGTCTGCTGCGATATCGTCGAGCCGCCGCGCAACTTCTTGCCATCGGCATTGCGTGCCATTGCCGCCTCCATCGCGGCAAAGTCAAAGCCGATGTGCGCGCAGAAATTGGCGTCTTCTGCACCGATGACCGCACGCGGCACCGACTTGGCGATCTCGTCAAGCCCGACCCAATGCTGCTCGACATGGTTGCCCTGCACCGCGTCACGCAGCATCAGGAATGTCGTCGGCGGATTGATCCAGCGATACGCCAGCACCCAGACGAGGCTGAACACCACCAGCACCACGACCGTCCGCACGACAAAGCGCATCAGCCGTGAAATCAGGCTCGGGCTGCGGCGCGCTGTTGGCAAAGTGGAACCCCCGGGTACAAAGCTGGCACCATGTTGCGGGGGTAACGGCGAAGGTCAACTAGGGAACTGAAAACAGCCTCCGGCGGGCAGGGCCTTGGCCCTGCACCCATCTATCGGAGCAGTGCACTGCAATCAGCGTTGGATGCAGCAGCGCCCACCCAATATTCGGGTGCAGAGCCTGCCCCGGCGAAGGCCGGGGGGTCACCCCTGCCCGCCGGAGGCCCTTATCCCTCATACCAACTCAGGCAGCTGATTACGCGCACCGGCCAAGCTGTACATCGCACGCTGCAGTTTCTCGAAGGCACGCACCTCGATCTGGCGGACGCGTTCGCGGCTGATATTGTACTGCTGCGACAGTTCCTCGAGCGTTTCGGGTTCGTCGATCAGCCGGCGCTGCGTCAGGATGTGCTTTTCGCGTTCGTTGAGGCTGTCCATGGCTTCGGTGAGCAGCGCGTGGCGCTGGTCGCGTTCCTGCGCGTCGGCGACGATTTCATCCTGGATCGGGCCGGTGTCGGTCAGCCAGTCCTGCCATTCGCCGTCGCCGTCTTCACGCATCGGGGCATTGAGCGAGGTGTCGCCACCCATCGCCATGCGACGGTTCATGTTGACGACTTCGTCTTCGGACACGCCGAGCGTCGTGGCGATCTTGGCGACATCTTCGTGATGCATGTCACCGTCTTCCATGGCGTTGATCTTGCCCTTTAGCCGGCGCAGGTTGAAGAACAGCTTCTTCTGCGCGGCGGTCGTGCCGATCTTCACGAGGCTCCACGAGCGCAGGATATATTCCTGGATCGAGGCGCGGATCCACCACATCGCATAGGTCGCGAGGCGGAAACCGCGTTCGGGGTCGAACTTCTTGACGCCCTGCATCAGCCCGATATTGCCTTCGGAAATCAGCTCGGCGACGGGCAAGCCGTAGCCGCGGTAGCCCATGGCGATCTTGGCCACCAGACGCAGGTGGCTCGTTACCATCTTCGCGGCAGCTTCGGGGTCCTGATGTTCGGCCCAGCGCTTGGCGAGCATGTATTCCTGCTCGGGTGCCAACAGCGGGAACTTGCGGATTTCGGCAAGGTAGCGGTTCAGCCCGGCTTCGGGGCCGATCGCGGGGATCACGGCGGGCACATTGGCCATTTACAAATTCCTTAGATCGAAAGACGACTAATCAAGTCCTGTATATCCGCTGGCAGCGGACTCAGGTAAGAAACTTTTTCTTTGGTGATGGGATGGATGAAGCCGAGCGTCGCGGCATGCAGCGCCTGACGCGCGAAGCCGAGATCGGCGAGATCGGCACGATGCTGGCTACGGGTGCGTCCATAAGCTGGATCTCCGAGTAGGGGGTGACCGATGGACGCCATATGAACGCGAACCTGGTGGGTGCGACCGGTTTCAAGCTTGCATTCGACAACGCTGGCATCGCGCAAGAGTTGCACCAGCCGGTAATGCGTGACAGCATGCTTGCCGCGACCTTCGGGGACGATTGCCATTTTCTGGCGGTTGGCACTGCTGCGTGCCAGGGCGCCCTCGATACGCCCGGCGGGCGGCACCGGCTGGCCGAAGACGACGGCGGTATAGAGCCGCTCGACGGTGTGTGCGGCGAACTGCCGCGACAGCCCCTCGTGGGTGGGATCATCCTTGGCCACGACCAGCAACCCCGAGGTGTCCTTGTCGATGCGGTGGACGATGCCCGGCCGCGCGACGCCGCCGATGCCCGACAGCCGACCGGCGCAATGGTGGAGCAGCGCGTTGACCAACGTGCCGTCGAGATTGCCGGCCGCCGGATGCACGACCAGCCCGGCAGGCTTGTCGACGATCAGCAGGTGCGCGTCTTCGAATACTACGTTGAGCGCGATGTCCTGCGCAACCGAATGCGACGGTGCCGGCACCGGGATCGTCACCGTCAGCCGGTCGCCGGCGACGGCTTTCTTGGCAGGATCACGCAGCAGTCCTGTAACACCGGCGACCGCGCCACTGCTCATCAAGGCCTTGAGGCGTTCGCGCGACAGGGTCGGCACCAGTACCGCTAGCGCACGGTCGAGCCGCCAGCCCGCCATATCGGGCGTGACCAGCACGCACACTTGGGCTGGCCCGGCAGCTGGCGCTTCAGCAAGCCCCCCTGAATTCGCAAGCCCCCCTGCATTAGCAAGCATCGACATTTTGTCCCCCATCGCCTAGCCGATGTCGGGATGAATGGTCAGATTGCAAGTTGCACGATTGCCACGATGGCGCTTGAATCGCTGCAGACGCATGCGCGCAGCGCTACGCCGCTGGAAGCCTGCGGGCTGTTGCTGGGTCATGCGGGGTCCATACGCGCCGCCACTAGCACCAAAAACGTCGCACCGCACCCCGAACGCAGCTTTGAAATCGACCCGGCGGCACTGCTGCGCGAACACCGCGAAGCCCGCGGCCGCGGCGAGACCGTCATCGGCCATTATCATTCGCACCCCAATGGCAGCCTCGAACCCTCAAAGACCGACGCAGCGCGTGCGATCGAGGACGGGCAGCTGTGGCTCATCGCCGGCGCAAAAGGCGTGCGCGCCTGGCAGGCCGTCACGAGCGGCGCGTTGCACGGCCGCTTTGCGCCAGTAGAACTGGTTGTCGTCTGATGGCGACCGGCACCGTCAAATGGTTCAACCGCGCCAAGGGCTTCGGCTTCATCCGGCCCGACATCGGCGCCCGCGATGCCTTTGTCCATGTATCGGCGGTGCATGTTGCGGGGCTGGACGTCATCGAGGAAGGCCAGCGCATCGAATTCGAACTGACGCAAATGCGCGACGGCCGCCTGACCGCGCTCGGGCTGCGGCTGCTCGATGAAACCGACGGCGACGAAAATGAACCCGGCCAAGGCGACGCCGCACCGCCGGCCGACGCGGCGCGCTGACCTACGATTTACGGGTCAACAGGGGTTTGCCGGGCCGGCATTTCACTGATAAGGCGTAAATATTCCGGATGAGTCGGCAAAGGGCTGTCGACCTGGAACGTTCGGAAATATTCGGTCGATGGAACAATCGCGGCCGTAACGTTTTCTACGAAGTTCCTGGAATTGTTCAATCGGGGGTAATCGGCTCGAAATGACTGAATTGGCTGGACTTGTCGCGCGTCGCCTTTGCCACGATTTCGCCGGTCCGATTGGCGCGATATCAACTGCGCTCGATTTACTTGAAGATGAAAATAATCCCGAAATCCGCGGGCTGATCCGTGACAGTGCGCGCGGGCTCGCAGCGTCGCTGCGACTGTATCGCGTCATCTTGTCGCCGAGCGAAGCCCCGCTTGCCAATCACGAAGCGCGCCACCTGCTCGCCGATTGGGTCAGTGCGCGCAATTCCGTTGCGCTCGACTGGCAGGTCAGCGGCGAACATCTCGCACCGGCGCGCGCCGCGACGCTGCTCGGACTGTCACTGATTGCCTGCGAAGCATTGGCACGCGGCGGCACGTTGACTGTCGGCAATGACTATGTCGAAGCCGATGGCCCCAATCTGCGCCTCGACCGCGACGTCCATGATGCCATCGGCGGCGGCACGGGTGCCTTGACGCCGCGCGCCGCGCTGGCGCGGGTGGTGGTTGCCAATGCTGGCGTCGACGGCCAACGCGTGGCATTGTCGGCAGTCACGCAGACGCTGCGCTTGCGCGTCCACAATTCCGGCGACGCCGCCACCTAGCGCATGGCCATCTGGGGCACGCTCATCGGCACCGCTGCCGGGCTGCTGCTCGGCGGCCCGCTCGGTGCGCTTGCCGGAGCCGCCGCGGGCGGGGCGGCAGACCTCGCGCTGCAGCAACGCGCTAGCGCGACCAGCGCGGCGCGGCGCCAGGTGGCGTTCACCATCGCCGCGATTGCACTCGCGGCCAAGATGGCGCGCGCCGACGGCGATGCCACCGACGCCGAGTTCGCCACCTTCCAGCGGTTGTTCCAGGTGCCCGAAGCCGAGCGCAGCAACGCGACGCGCTTCTACCGGCTGGCGCAAGGCTCGACCGCCGGGTTCGAAGCCTATGCCGATCAGGCCGCCGCGCTGCTCGGGCGCGGCACGCCGGTGCTCGAGGATCTGCTCGAAGCGCTGCTGCTGATTGCCAAGACCGATGGCATCCATGCCGACGAACTGACCTATCTCGATGCGGTCGCGACGCGGCTGGGGTTCACCCCCGCCGAATACGCCCGCATCCGGGCGCGGCATTTGCCGAGCGGCGACGGCGTCGGGCGCGACGATCCCTATGCGGTGCTTGGGCTGGAACCCGGCGCGGCGCCCGACGTCGTGCGCGCCGCCTATCGCGCGCTGGTCAAGACGACGCACCCCGACCGCCACATGGCCGATGGCACGCCGCTCGAATTCATCAAGGT
>Ga0075163_10007300_pt1 | contig 14612 bp, 15 predicted proteins | sample JI1023141ADNA_FD_71478 | JGI IMG/M metagenome (GOLD analysis project Ga0075163, IMG submission 71478) | Wastewater effluent complex algal communities from Wisconsin, to seasonally profile nutrient transformation and Carbon sequestration -... | ecosystem: Engineered > WWTP > Effluent > Algae...
TAAATATAATTTACCAAATGAATTAGGTATTTTATGGGAAAACAAAGAAAGTCAAGACGATGTTTATCCAAATGATATTTATTTAGTAAAAGATAGACCAGTATTGGTTAAATTAGGAGCTTTAGATGTAATACATAGTTTCTATTTGCCTCACTTTAGAGTTAAAATGGATTGTGTGCCAGGTTTACCTACACAATTTATGTTTACTCCAAAGTACACAACTGCCGAGTTTAAAGAAAGACTAAAAAACAAGAAGTTTTGGAGAGATATAGATCCAAAAACTGGTGAAGCTAGATGGAAAAACTTCAAATATGAATTAGCTTGTGCCGAGTTATGCGGAAAATCTCATTACGGTATGCAAAAAAATGTAGTAGTAGTTACACAGGCAGAATATGATGCTTGGTTGAAAGAGCAAGTACCAATGTATAAAACCGTAGTGAAAGATGCTATGGCTAAAGTTGATAAAAAGTAAAAATTAACGCGAATTAATATAAAAATATGAGTACTGATTTAACACACGATAATCACGCACATCATGATAATCACGATCATCATCATGTAGAAACTTGGCTTACTAAATATATATTTAGTCAAGATCATAAAATGATTGCAAAACAATTCCTTATTACAGGTATATTTTGGGCATTTATTGGTGGTTTACTTTCTTTGTTTTTTAGAACACAGCTAGCTTGGCCTAATGAAACTTTCCCATTTTTAGAAACGTTGCTAGGTAAATGGGCCGAAGGTGGACAAATAACACAAGAATTTTATTATTCTTTGGTAACAATGCACGGAACAATTTTAGTATTCTTTGTATTAACAGCTGGTTTAAGTGGTACATTTAGTAATTTACTTATACCATTGCAAATTGGAGCTAGAGATATGGCATCACCTTTAATGAATATGTTATCATATTGGTTCTTTTTTGCTGCAGGAATTGTAATGTTTAGTTCATTTTTTATACAAACAGGACCTGCTTCGGGTGGTTGGACGGCGTATCCACCATTAAATGGTATTAGAGATATATCAATAAACCTTGGATCTGGCTTAGGATTTGATTTATGGATTTTGAGTATGGCATTATTTATAGTTTCAAGTTTATTGGGTGGGCTTAATTATGTGGCTACTATTATAAACTTAAGAACAAAAGGTATGACAATGATGAGAATGCCTTTGTTAATGTGGGCACTTTTGTTTACTGCTATTTTAGGTCTTTTATCTTTCCCTGCATTATTATCTTCAGCTGTTTTATTAGAGTTTGATAGAATTTTAGATACAAGTTTTTTCCTTAATAATATTGTTATAGGCGGAGATTTGTTAGCGTACAAAGGTGGAAGTCCAATTTTATTCCAACATTTATTTTGGTTTTTAGGACACCCAGAGGTTTATATTATCATTTTCCCTGCAATGGGTATCGTATCTGAAGTACTTTCAGTACATGCAAAAAAGCCTGTATTTGGTTATAAAGCAATGATTATGTCTATCGGTTCTATTACAGTGGTAGGTTTCTTTGTATGGGCGCATCACATGTTTGTAACTGGTATGAATCCAAATTTAGGAATAGTATTTATTATATTTACACTACTTATAGCAATTCCTTCTTCTATAAAAGTATTTAATTGGTTAACTACTTTATGGAGAGGAAATTTAAAATTAACACCTCCAATGATGTTTGCAATAGGTTTTATTTCATTCTTTATATTTGGTGGTATTACTGGTTTATTTTTAGGTAATGCTCCAGTAGATTTACCTTTGCACGATACTTATTTCGTAGTAGCTCACTTTCACGTAGTAATGGGTGTTTCTGCATTCTTTGGTATGTGGGCAGGTGTTTACCAATGGTTTCCAAAAATGTATGGTCGTTTTATGAATGACACTATGGCTTATATACATTTCTGGGGTTCATTAATAGGTGGTTATTTAGTATTTGTACCTATGCACTTTTTAACAAGTGTACCTAGAAGATACTACTCATTTGAGCAGTTTGTAACTTTCGATATTTTCCAAGATGTAAATATTGTAATAACAATGGGTGCTTTTTTAGTATTTGCTACACAAATAGTATTCTTAATCAACTTCTTTTATTCTATATTTAAGGGTAGAAAAATGACAGATGATAATTTAAATCCTTGGGGAGCTAATACATTAGAATGGACTACACCTGTAGAAAGAATACATGGTAACTGGCCAGGAGATATTCCTCAAGTATATAGATGGCCTTATGACTATTCTGTAAACGGAAATGAAGTAAACCCTCAAAATAAGCCTTTAGAAGAAGGAGAAGCTGAGCACTAATTAAAAAAATGTACACTAAAACTAAAGACATATCTTTTGGTGAACTAGTTAAAGGAAAACTATCGGCACTTGCTATACTTTTTAAGTTAAGGTTGGCTACGTTTGTTGTATTTTCTTCAGTAATTGGTTTAGTTATAGCTAGTAATTATACTGCTACAGCTATGTCTATGATAGTACTTAGTATTTGTGGCTTTTTAGTAACTGGTGCTTCTAGTGCTTTCAATCAAATTTTTGAAAAAGAATCTGATGCATTAATGGAAAGAACAAAAAACAGACCAATAGTTACTGAATACTTTTCGAAAGCTGAAGCGAGTCTATATGCTGGGATAGCTGCCATTATTGGTTTAGTTGGAATAGCAACTTATTTTAATGAAATGGCTGCAATTTTGGCTGCAATTTCTTTAATTAGTTATTCTTTTATATATACTCCATTAAAAAAAGTAAATAGTTTTGCTGTATTTGTTGGAGCAATTCCCGGTGCTTTGCCACCAATGATTGGTGCTGTAGCTTTTGATGGAACCTTTGGTTTTTGGGCTTTATTTTTATTTGCGATACAATTTATATGGCAATTCCCACATTTTTGGGCTATAGCTTGGGTTTCTTATGACGATTATATAAAAGCAGATATAATGCTTTTGCCATCAACTTCGGGAAAATCAAAACAAAGTGCATTAATTACTTTAATTTATACAGCGGTTTTAATTCCTTTAGGAATGTATCCTTTTTTTATGGATAAAATGGGTTTTGTTGGTTCTGTAGTAGTTATGCTTACAGGTGTTTACTTTTTGTATTTTGCTTTTGTTCTATATAGAAACTGTGAAGTAAAATCTGCAAGAAGCTTAATGTTTGCATCATTTGTATATTTGCCAGTCGTTTTAATTTCATTTTTAATAGATAAAATATAATGACTACAGTAACAGTTAATAAAGAAAACAAAGCCTTTATACATCCGTATAAAGTTATATTGTACTTGTCAATGACATCAATGTTAATGTTTTTTGCAATTACTACAAGCGCTTTATTGGTAAAAAAAGGCGATATAGTTTCTTGGGAAGCTTTTAAACTACCAAGTATTTTTTATGTTAGTACAGTTATTTTATTAGCATCAAGTATTGCAATGCATTTTGCTAAAAATTTATATAGAGATGCTAAATTTTCATTATCAAGAATGGTAATGTTTATTGGTGTTTTATTATCAATTGTATTTCTTTTTACGCAATATATGGGTTTTCAAAGTCTTATGGCTATTGGAAAACCTCTAGCAGGCAATGCTTCGGGCTCTTTTGTTTATGTAATAGTTATGGCACACGGCGTACATATTATAGGAGGAATACTTTTTGCGCTAATTATTTTAATAAATGCATTTAGAAATAGAAACAATCAACAATTTGAATATACTAATACTATAAATCCTAAAAGATTATTGGCTCTTGAATTGCTAAGTACTTACTGGCATTTTATAGACCTTATTTGGATTTACTTATTCATATTCTTTTACTTTAATTATTAATTAACAATATAATTTATGTCAACACATACTGAACACGAATTAAGGGAAATAGCTAATCAGGAAGGAAGTCCTTTTAATGCTAGTTATGGAAAACTATTAATGTGGTTTTTCCTAATCTCAGATACATTTACATTTGCAGCCTTTTTGATGGGTTATGCAAGTTCTAGATTTGCGAATACTGACACTTGGCCTGTACCCGCAGATGTTTTTGATACTATACCAGTACCTGCATTAGATTCACTTTTGTCTGCAATAGGTTTAAATACACATCATATGCCTTTGGTTTTTGTAACCATTATGACTTCTTTGCTTATAGCAAGTTCTGTAACAATGGTAAGAGCTGTGCAAGAAGGAATACAAATGAATAAAGATGGTGTAGTAAAATGGTTAATACCTACTATTATTTTTGGAGCAATGTTCTTAGGTTGCCAATACTATGAATGGACACATTTAATGCATGAAGGAATGACAATTACAGCAAATCCGTTTAGTAATTTAGGAGATTTTAAAGACACTGGCGTAATGGGTCCAACGGCTTTTGCGATGTTCTTTTTTGCAATAACAGGTTTTCACGGTTTACACGTTTTGGTAGGAGTAGGTTTAAATATTTGGCTTATGATAGTTACTATGAATGGTAGATTTGAAAAAGTAGGACACTATGAAATGGTAGAAAAAGTTGGACTTTACTGGCACTTTGTTGATTTAGTTTGGGTTTATGTTTTCTTAAGCTACTATTTATTGTAGAAATAACTTTAATATTAATAAATTAGAACAAAAAAACAACTTTTAGAAGTTTAAAATATAAAATTATGGCACACGCACCTTATACACCAGAAGAATACAAAAAAAACGTAAATAAAATTTGGAAAACTACAGCTATTTTGTCAATAGTAACAATTGTTGAAGTTGCAGTAGCAGTTGGTTTACATTTGCCATATCATTATTTGGCGGCATTTGTAAGTATAGTTAGTATAATAAAGGCTGTTTATATTATGGGTGTATTTATGCACTTAGGTCACGAAACCAAAGGATTTCAGTTTGCCGTGTTATTTCCTTTTGTTTTCTTAATATGGGGTTTTGTAGCCTTTAGTTTAGAAGGTTCTAGCTATAAAGGTATGAGAGAAGCTATAAATATGATTTGGATGAACTTATAGGTTCTAATGACGAAACTTAAAGACAATCATAAACTAATACTTTTTGTATTAGCACTCTTTCCTTTTTTAATGTTTGGGGTGTTTAAAATGTATTTTAGAGACGCTCAGAATGATTTAATTTCTACATTTTCGTATCCGTATAAAAAATTTCCTGTCGGTTTAGATACTACTTCTTATAGTGGGAATAATGTTGTTGATACTGTTTTTCATACTATTCCTTATTTTAATTTTCAAAATCAATTTGGTCAGTATATTAGTAACGAAGCGTATAAAAACAAAATTTATGTAGCAGATTTCTTTTTTACAAGTTGTCCAGTACAATGTCCTAAAATGACGAAACAAATGAAATCGCTGCAAGACGAATTTATTCGTGACGATAAGATTATGTTTGTTTCATTTAGTATAGACCCAAAAAGGGATACGGTTGAGAAGCTGAAAGCTTATGCCGAAGAATACGGTGTTATACCAGGAAAATGGAATTTATTAACAGGCGATAGAGATACTATATATCAGTTGGCAAACTATGGTTTTTTTCTTTCGGCTGCCGATGAAAAAAATGGTCAAGCAGAAATTTTACATAGTGATAGATTTGTACTTATAGATCCGAATGGAAATATTAGAGGATTTTATATTGGTACAGACGAAGACCAGGTAAAACATATGAAAGGAGATATTGCTCTTTTACTTAGTGAATTTAAAGTAAAGTAAATAAAAATCTAAAATTGCAAACTTCAGAAAATCAGAATAGATTAAAATACTTAATTATTGGAATTTCAATTTTGATACCAGTAGTAGTGGCTTTTTTGTATTGGTTTGCACCAGAAAAAAATGCAAATAGTATAGACGTTAGTTTTTTGCCAAAAGTAAATGCAAGTATCAATTTTTTAGTTTCTTGTTTTTTGGTTTTTGGTTTGGTTTTTATAAAAAAAGGAAATATTGAAAATCATAAAAAGTGTATGCTAACAGCATTTATACTTTCTAGTTTATTTTTAATTTCTTATGTAACGTATCATTTTCTTTCAGAATCTGCTAAATTTGGTGGTGAAGGTATTATAAGACCTATTTATTTCTTTATACTTATTACACACATTATTTTAGCGGCAGGTGTTTTGCCCTTCATTTTGTTTTCATTTTACTTTTCTTTGACTAATAGAATAGAAAACCACAAAAAACTTTCTAAATTTACATGGCCAATATGGTTTTATGTATCTGTAACTGGAGTTTTAGTTTATTTAATAAATGCTCCGTATTATTAAATAATGTATGAAAATGAATAAGAAGTTTTTAATAAGTTTTTGTCTTTCTTTTGTGTTTATATTTAAAGCATTTTCTCAATGTGCTACGTGTAAAGCTGCTGCAGAAACATCTTTAGAAAATGGAGAAAGTAGTATAGCAAGCGGTATTAATATTGGCGTGTTGTATATGTTGGCTATATTGTTTATTATATTTGGCATGTTTTTGTTTTTAATGTGGAAACATAAAAGCGCAGACGGATCCATTTCTAAATAAACAAAACCCAATTTTGTGAATAAAATTTTAATTCTTTCCCTCTTTCTTACTTTAAGTTTAAAATCGTTTTCTCAAAACGAAGCAGATTTTAATTGTTTAATCATAGACCATAATGGTGCTTTAAGAGAGCAATTTGTAGATTTTGAAAAACTAAATTTAAATTTGAAATTTGATACAAAAGGTTCCAAAGTTTATGGAACAGCTACTTATACTTTTATGCCAATGCGCTCAAATGTAAATCATTTGTTTTTGGATGCACCCAATATAAACATAAAAGACCTTACAGTAAACAATAAGGAATATCAATTTAAATATGTAGAAGGTGGAATAGATATCATTTTTGAAAAATCTCTAAATTGGGAAATGAGTTATAAACTAAAAATAGTTTATGAAACTACGCCCCAAAAAGGTTTATATTTTGTAGGTTGGAACGACCCAACAAATAGAGGAAGAAAACAGATATGGTCGCAAGGGCAAGGAATAGATAACCGACATTGGATACCAGGTTTCGACGCTGTAAATGATAAGTTGATAACAGAAATGATAGTAACTTTTGATAAAGGTTTTGAAGTGATTTCTAATGGCGAATTGAAGTCGAAGTTTGATAGTGGAAATACTACAACTTGGTTCTATGGTATGGAAGAGCCACATTCATTATATTTAGTAATGCTGGCTATTGGCGAATATAAGTATAAAGATTATGCTTCAAATTCTGGGATTACTTCTAGGCAATATTATTACTCTGATAGGGAAGATGCTGAGAAAACTACTTATATGTTTACCAATAAAATGATGAATTGGTTTGAAGAGGAGTTGGGTGTGCCATATCAATGGAAAATATACAAAAATGTACCTGTGAAAGATTTCATGTATGGAGCTATGGAAAATACTACAGCTACTATTTATACAGACTATTATTTGCAAAACGAAAGAGAAGCCTTAGAAAGGAATTATGTGGGAACAAATGCGCACGAATTGGCGCATCACTGGTTTGGAGATTTAGTGACGGAGTGGAGTGGTACTCACCATTGGCTGCACGAAAGTTTTGCTACACATTACTCTAAACATTTTTTGAGAACGGTAGAAACTGAAGATGATTACCAATGGAAAAAACGTGAAGAGCAGATATCTGCTTTGAAGGCTTCAGAAACCAATAATTTACCAGTTGCACATTCGGAAGCAGGTTCATCTAGACATTACCCAAAAGGAAGTTTTGTTTTGGATATGTTGCGCTATGTAACAGGCGAAGCCGAATTTAAAAAGACAGTAACAGCTTATCTGAAAGACAATAAATTTGATATGGTGGATACGCACGATTTTCAAATGGCATTTATGAAATCTGTAGGAATGGACTTAGGTTGGTTTTTTAATGAATGGATTTATAATGGCGGCGAACCGGAATATTATGTAGATTATAAATCAAAACTGAATAAAACAGTTTTTACAGTAGAACAAATTCAAGAACAAAATGATTTAGTAGGCTTATTTAAAATGCCTATTAAATTTCAAGTTTTTTATAAAGATGGAAGTTTTGATGAAGTAACCGAATGGATTCAAAACCAAAAAGATACCGTTGTAGTTCCTAATCAAGGACTTAAAAAAGTTGATTTTGTATTGTTTGATCCGAATTCAAATATACTTAAAAAAGCAAACGTAATTAGGAGTTATAAAGAACTATTGTCGCAAGCAGAAAAAGCGCCAAATATGATAGACAGATATGATGCCATTGATGCACTGTCTGGAATTGATATTGAGAAAAAACGAGAAGATATAGTTGATTTATATTTACTTGAAGATTATAGCGCCATAAAAGAAAATATTTTAAAGCAATTAAAAAACGATGAGCATCCAAAAACTACGCAATTGTTTGTGTATGCAATGGGCGATAAAGATGCTTCTGTTAGAAAAACTGCTATAATAAATGCTGACATTTCTAATAAACGCTACATAAAATTTTATGAAGACATGCTTAAAGATGAGTCATATAGCATTGTAGAAATAGCACTTAAAAAATTATGTAAAGAATATCCAGACAACATTCAAGAATACTTGAACAGAACAAGAAGTCTAGACGGACAAAATTACAGTATTAAACTTGCGTGGTTAAATATAGCATTTGATAAAAATGAAAAATTGGCTGGAGGATTGGTAGATTATTCAAGCGAATCTTTTGATTTTAGAACCAGAATAAATGCTATAGAAATTATACAAACTAAAAATTATTTTGACCAGAATTATATGAAAAACTTAATAAATGCATATTTAAGTTTTAATAGAAGATTGAGCAGTACTGCCGAAAAGCAACTTAGAGTGTTTTTGGTAAAAAAAGAAGAATCAAATGATATAGCTAAATATGTGCAAACTAAAACTTGGATACCTTTTCAAGAAATTAAGTTAAAAACACTAATAGAAGAATATAACAAAAAGGTTTTTAGGTAAAAAGTTCTTCATTCTGTTCAGTTTTTGTATTTTGATGTTTTAAATTGAAGAATTATGGCTTTAAAAAATTTAGGAGAAGTACAAGAAGTAAAGAACATAGGTTTTTTGGCTAAACAAGTAGTAGAAGGCTTTATAGTAGGAATGCACAAAAGTCCGTTTCATGGTTTTTCGGTAGAATTTGCGGAGCATAGAGAGTACAACCAAGGCGAAAGCACCAAAAATATAGATTGGAAAGTTTATGCCAGAACCGAAAAGCTTTATACCAAAAGATATGATGAAGAAACGAATTTGCGCTGTCAAATAGTTATAGATAACTCGTCTTCGATGTATTTTCCACTTGAGAGTAAAGTTGTAAATAAGCTCAATTTTTCGATACTTTGTGCTGCAGGTTTAATAGAACTTTTTAATAAGCAAAGAGATGCTGTAGGTTTGAGTTTGTTTTCAGATAAATTGGATTTACACACTAAGGCGGGCTCTTCTCGAGTGCACTTGAATAGATTGTATAGCGAGTTGGAAAACTTGGTAAGTGCAAACGAATTGAATAGGAAAACGGCAACATTAGAAAGTTTACATGCTATAGCTGAGCAAACGCATAAGCGTTCTTTGGTCATTATTTTTAGCGATATGATGCAAAGCAATTCTGAAGAAGAAGTTATGGATGCATTGCAACATTTGCGCCACAACAAACACGAAGTAATTTTGTTTCATGTAGTAGATAAAAAGCACGAGCTAGATTTCGAATTTGATAACCGCCCATACCAATTTGTAGATATGGAAACTGGACAAGAAGTAAAACTACACGCCAACCAAGTAAAAGATGTTTACAAAGAAAAAATGAAGGCATTTGAGCAAAATTTGAAACTAAAATGTGCCCAGTATAAAATAGATTTTGTAGAAGCAGATATTAGTAAGCCTTTCAGTCAAATTTTAACGCCGTATTTATTGAAACGGACAAAGATTGGTTAAAAGTTTTTTATAAAAAAAAGCCTCAACAAACAAATGTTAAGGCTTTTGGGGTTTAGTGAAATGTTGAGAATTAGTTGTATTTCTCAATCATTTCTACAAATTTATTTTTAGGTTGGTTGCCAACTAATTTATCTACAACTTCACCGTTTTTAATAAACAATGTAGTCGGAATACTTCTTATTCCATATTCTGCTGCAGTATCTGGGTTTTCGTCTACGTTTAGTTTTCCTACGTTTATTTTCCCTTCATATTCAGTATGTAATGCTTCGATAGTTGGAGCCATTGCTTTGCAAGGTCCACACCAAGTAGCCCAAAAATCTACTATAGATAATTTGTCTGATTCTAAAACTACTTCTTTGAAACTGTCGTCTTTAAATTCTAATGCCATTTTAACTTGTTTTTAAATTGTAATAAAGAATACAAAAGTAATAATTAAACAATGGAATCAATTAGATTTTTTAAAATCTTAACAACTTTTTTATTTTTGTTAGAGTGCTACCCAATTTTTGTATAAGTTTTCAAAATCTATTTTTTTTAAAAACAAGTCTGCTTTACACATTTCTTTTTGGTCGGCATCATTCATTTTTGTAATTTCATCTTGAAAACTGGTAGGTTTTAAATCGATAATTTTTTCTACGCCATTTTCAAAAATAACAAGGCGAGCTTTAAAATTGCTGGTTACTTTTATTTTTCCAAAATTTATTTTTAATTTATAATTTTCTTCATTAAAAAGATGTTCGTATTCAATTGTTTTAAGATATTCATTGCTGAGAGCAACGTTTAAAAACGATTCTGGATACTCTAAAGTTCCTATTTGAAAATAAACTATTGGTTCAGTTTCATATTTTGTGTACTTCATATCTAAGAAACATTGAAATTCACAATTTAAAAATCCAGAATTATTAAATGATTCTACTTTGGCTACAATAGCTGCGTTATTTATACATTCTACGTTATCTGGTGCAGCATAAGATTTTATGCCGTTGATAATAAAGAAAAAAATAATTAGGGGAATAAATTTTTTCATTTTTTTGGGGGTTGTTCTGGAATATACGATTCTTACTTTTTAAAAGTTTCATGTTTCAATTTTTTTATTGAAAAGATAAAGACGTATCTTTGAAGTCAAAATAGTAATAAATATGGATTTTTTAAAAGAATTAGGAATACAAGACATGAATTCTGGCGTAAGTACAGGTTCAAAATGGTTAAAAGGAAACGGTGCAATTATTGAATCTTTTTCGCCAGTAGATGGCAAAAAAATAGCAGCTATCACTTCTACCTCAAAAGAAGATTATGAAGCTGTAATGGCTCAAGCAAATGCTGCTTTTTTAGAATGGAGAAAATGGCCAGCACCAAAAAGAGGTGAAATAGTACGTCAAATAGGAAATGAACTTCGTGAGCACAAAATGGCTTTAGGTCAGTTGGTTTCTTACGAAATGGGAAAATCGCTTCAGGAAGGTCTTGGAGAAGTACAAGAAATGATTGATATTGCAGATTTTGCAGTAGGATTATCTCGTCAGCTTTATGGTCTAACTATTCAGTCTGAAAGACCAGACCACAGAATGATGGAACAATGGCACCCAATAGGCGCAGTAGGAATAATTTCTGCTTTTAACTTTCCTGTTGCAGTATGGTCTTGGAACTCATTTTTGGCTTGGGTTTGTGGCGATGTAGCCGTTTGGAAACCATCAGAAAAAGCACCAATTTGTTCTATAGCTTGTCAAAATATCGTAAACAAAGTATTTGAAAGAAACAATGTACCAGAAGGTGTTTCTTGTATCGTAAACGGAAATTATACCGTAGGGCAAATGATGACAGCAGATAAAAATGTGCCATTAGTTTCTGCTACAGGTTCTACACCAATGGGTAGAAAAGTTGGAGCAGCAGTAGCCGAAAGATTTGGAACATCATTGTTAGAATTAGGTGGAAATAACGCTATAATTATAACAGAAAGTGCAGATTTAGACAATGTTCTTATCGGTGCTATATTTGGTGCTATTGGTACCTGCGGTCAAAGATGTACATCAACAAGAAGATTGATAATTCACGAAAATATTTATGAAGAAGTAAAACAAAAATTAGCTTCTGCGTACAAACAATTAACGATAGGAAATCCGTTAGATGAAAAAAATCATATCGGCCCGTTGATTGATGAAGATTCTGTAAACAACTACCTAAAAGCTATCGAAGCCGTTAAAGCCGAAGGTGGAAATATTTTAGTAGAAGGAAAAAGATTGGAAGGTGCAGGTTACGAAAGTGGCTGCTATGTTTCGCCAACTATAGCCGAAGCACAAAACCATTTCAAAATAGTACAGCACGAAACTTTTGCACCTATTATGTACATTATGAAGTACAAAACATTAGACCAAGCCATAGCTTTGCAAAACGATGTACCGCAAGGTTTATCTTCTGCTATAATGACTATGAATATGCAAGAAATGGAGCAATTTCTTTCTGTAAACGGTTCTGACTGCGGTATAGCAAATGTAAATATAGGAACATCTGGCGCAGAAATAGGTGGCGCATTTGGTGGCGAAAAAGAAACTGGTGGCGGTCGTGAGTCTGGTTCTGATGCTTGGAAAGTATATATGAGAAGACAGACTAACACAGTAAACTACGGAAAAACAGTTCCTTTAGCGCAAGGAATTAAGTTTGATTTTTAGAGGAAATTGTCTGATGCTTGATGTCAGATGTTAGATGTAAAGGCGCAAAGGATCTTTTTTTCCTTTGCGCCTTTTTGTTTTTTACTAACGGATTAAAAAGACTTGCTATTAGCAAAACATAATTACCAAAACACATCAAAAGACGCAAAGGAATTTTTACCTTTGCGTCTTTCAATTTTAGGCTATAAAGTAAAGTTTAGAATTTTAAAACTTAAATGCATTAATACCTGTGCCGCCAAAGTGGTATGGTTAAAAAAAATAAAATGGCTAGAAGCAAAAAACAAATAGTTTACGATAGATTGGTAATAGAAAAAATATCTTCTGAAGGTGCAGGAATCACTTATGTAAACGACAAAGTAGTTTTTGTAGATAGAGCAGTGCCTGGCGATGAATGTAGCGCTACGGTTTACCAAAAAAGAAAAAATTTCGAAAAAGCAAAAATCGATGAGCTATTCGTAAAATCGGATATGCGTCAAGATCCTTTTTGTCGATATTATGGTATTTGTGGTGGTTGTAAACTACAACACCTTAAATATGAAGAGCAAGCTCGCTACAAACAACAATCTGTTTATGATGCTTTTGAGCGTGTAGCAAAAGTAGAAGTAAAAGAAATTTTTCCAATTTTAGCTTGCGAACAAACTAGGCACTACAGAAATAAAATGGAATACACCTTCAGCAATAGAAGATGGCTTTCTCAAGAAGAAGTAGATTCTGATGTAAAAATGAGTAGAAACGGACTTGGACTACACGTGCCAGGAGGTTTTTCAAAAGTCGTAACCTTAGAAGAATGTTTTTTGCCAAACGAAGTTTCTGATAGAATAAGAAATTTTACTAAAGCATTTTGTACAGAAAACAAAATGAAATTCTACGACCTTTTAGAACAAAACGGTTTGATGAGAAATTTAGTAATAAGAACCACTACAACAGGTGAAGTAATGGTATTGGTAATTTTCTTTGAAAACGATGAAGAAAAAATCAATTTATTGATGAATGAGTTAACAGATTCTTTTCCAGAAATCACATCTTTAAACTATATCATCAACGAAAAAAGAAACGATTCATATCCAGAACTAGATGTTGTAAACGTAGCCGGTAAGCCATATATGATAGAAGTTTTGGGTGATTATAAATTTAAAATAAGACCAAAATCTTTCTTTCAAACAAACAGTTTGCAAGCAAAAAACCTTTATGATGTTGTAAAAGATTTTGCAGACCTTAAGAAAACAGATGTGGTTTATGATTTGTATTCAGGAGTAGGAAGCATAGGATTATACCTTTCTGGTGAATGCAAAAAAATAGTAGGAATAGAAATAGTAGATCAAGCTGTAGAAGATGCAATTGAAAATGCGGCGCTTAATAATGTTAAAAACGCAGCCTTTCACTTAGGCGATGTAAACGACCTTTTGAATGAAGATTTTATAGCAGAACACGGCAAACCAACAGTGCTGGTTACAGACCCACCAAGAGCCGGAATGCACCCAGATGTTATTAAAGCAATATTGGAAGCGGCAGTACCAAAAATGGTTTATATTAGTTGTAACCCTGGTACACAAGCTAGAGATATCAATTTGCTTTCAGAAAAATATAATGTAGAAAAAATAAGACCAGTAGATATGTTTCCGCAGACTACGCATATAGAGAATGTGGCATTACTTACAATTAAGAATTCATAATTATTAATTATGAATGAGCGATCTAATCCAATAAAAGAGAAAAGTTTTGCGTTCGCGTTGAGAATTATTAAATTGTATTCTTATTTGAATGAGAAGAAAGAATTTGTAATTAGTAAACAGATTTTAAGAAGTGGTACATCAATTGGAGCAAATGTTAGAGAAGCTCAAAACGCAGAGAGTAAAAAAGATTTTATTCATAAATTAGCCATTGCTCAAAAAGAATGTGATGAAACTATGTATTGGCTAGAATTGCTAAATGAATCTGAAATTATTAATTTTGCTTCTTTTTCAGATATGCATAAGGAAGCTCAAGAATTATTAAAATTACTAAAGAGTATTATTATCAGCTCAAAAAATAATTCATAATTCATAACTCATAATTCATAATTAAAATGAAACTACA
>Ga0075163_10007301_pt1 | contig 14611 bp, 11 predicted proteins | sample JI1023141ADNA_FD_71478 | JGI IMG/M metagenome (GOLD analysis project Ga0075163, IMG submission 71478) | Wastewater effluent complex algal communities from Wisconsin, to seasonally profile nutrient transformation and Carbon sequestration -... | ecosystem: Engineered > WWTP > Effluent > Algae...
TGCGGGCCCGACATGCGGAACTGATTGCCGGCCAACCCGATATCGCCGGGAACACCGAGACCGCTCGGGCCGCGCTCACGACCGCTCGCGCGGCGCACCGAGTCGCCACGGAGCGCGCCGACGCGCAGCGCGCGTCGGCGGCGGCCGCGGTCACCGCCTGTCATGAGGCCGCGGTCAGCGCCGGTGTACTGCGGGAGAAATTGGGCACCGCGCAGGCCGAGTTGCAGGCCGCCACCGAACGGCTGGCCACCGAGCGGCGCGCCGCCACCGATGACCAGCTTGCCCTGGCAGCCGAAGCGGATGCCGAGAAGGTCGCCCGCTCCGGCGCCGAGGTCATCCGGTTGGACGCCGAACTCGCCGCCGCCCAGCCGGAGACGGTCGCCGCCGAGCTCGACGCGGCGACCCGCGTCCTGCGGGAGGCGGTGCGTGAGCGGGAGGCCACCGCCACCGCGCTCACCGAGCTCACCGCCACGCTCAAGCTCTACGGGACGCAGGGGCGTAAGGGCACCCTGGATGCCGCCCACACCGAACGCGAGCACGCCCACGGTGAATATCTGAGGATCGAGCGGCGGGCCCGGGCCGCGCAGACGTTGCGCACGGTGCTACTGCGCCATCGCGAATCCGCACGCCGGCGATATGTGGAGCCGTTCCGTGGCGAGATCGAACGGTTGGGTCGCATCGTGTTCGGCGCCGATTTCGAGGTCGATATCGGCACCGACCTGACCATTCGCAGCCGTACGTTGGACGGCCGCACCGTCGGGTACGAGTCGCTGTCGGGCGGGGCGAAGGAGCAGATCGGCATCGTGGCGCGGCTGGCGTGTGCATCGCTGGTGGCCAAGGAGGACACCGTGCCCGTCGTCATCGACGATGCGCTGGGCTTCACCGATCCGGACCGTCTCACCCGGATGTCCGCCGTGTTCGACTCGGTGGGCGGAGACGGCCAGGTCATCGTGCTGACCTGCAGTCCGGATCGGTATGCCGGCATCGCCGATGCGCGGCTGATCGAGCTGACCGCGTGAGCTCAGGCGACCGCGTGGGCCACCCGATCTGCCGGCAGCGCACTCAACCCGAGGTGATCGCGCAGGGTGTCACCGGTGTACTCGGTGCGGAACAGCCCGCGCCGCTGTAGCTCGGGCACCACATAGTCGACGAAATCATTGAAGGTGCCCGGGCTTTGGCCCGCGGACACCATGAAACCGTCGGCCTCGCCCGAGGTGAACGACTCCTCGATCTGATCGGCCACCTGCGACGCGGTCCCGACGTACTGGGGAAGCAGCACACCCTGGGCGTACCACTTGCCGATATCGCGCAGGGTGAGGTTGTCCCGATTCGCCACCCGCCGCGCGGTGTCGAACAGGCCCTGGGTGCCGGTCACCTCAATGTCCTGCACCGGCGCGTCCAGGTCGTACGTCGAGAAGTCGTGGTTGGTGTGCACGCTCAAGGTGATCAGTCCGGAGATCGGGTCGGCCAGTTCGTTGTGGAAGGCCTGCTTCTCGCGGGCGATCGATTCGGTTTCACCGATGAACGGGATGAACGCCGGGAAGATCAGCACCCCGTCCGGATTTCGGCCGAAATCGCTTGCCCGCGACTTGATGTCGTCGTAGTAGGCGCGCCGGCCCTCCGGCGTCGGGTCGATCTCGAAGATCGCCTCGGCCCACCGGGCGGCGAAATCCCGTCCGGAGTTCGACGAGCCGGCCTGGATGAGGACCGGATGGCCCTGCGGCGAGCGCGGCACGTTCAGCGGGCCGCGGGTCCGGAAGAACGTGCCCTCATGGTCGACCCGGCGGATCTTCGCCGGGTCGGCGAACACCCCGCTGGCCTTGTCCACCACCAGCGCGTCCGCGTCCCAGGAGGACCACAGTTCCAATGCGGTGCGCACGAACTCGTCGGCCCGCTCGTAACGCAACTCGTGGTCCAGGTGGTCGTCCTGACCGAAGTTCTGCGCCTCGCTGGCCGTCAGCGAGGTGACGATGTTCCAAGCGACCCGGCCGCGGGTGATGTGATCCAGGCTGGCGAAGATGCGGGCGAGTTCGTAGGGGTGAAAGTAGGTCGCGGACTTGGTGATCGCCACCCCAAGTTTCGACGTGACCGCACCGATGCTGGCGGCCACGATCGACGGATCCAATGTCGCGGTTGCCTGGGTGCCGCGGCGCAGCGGCTCGGTGATATCGGCGCCATACTGGGCCGGGGCGGCCAGCAGGTCGGCGAAGAACACGAAATCGAACTTGCCGCGCTCCAGGATGCGGCCGATGCGGTGGTAGTACTGCGGGCTGGTGAAGTCGGTATCGCTGCCGGGGTGCCGCCACGCGGCGTGGCTGTGGGTGACCTGGGACGCGATCTGGAAGCCGCCGAGGTGCAGGTGTCTGGGCATGATGTCGGGTCTCCTTGTGATTTCGGCGTGATTCGCTGCGCTCACCGCGGCGAATCACGCCGAGATCATGGGTGGTAGGGGGTCAGAAGTAGGCGTTGGCGGGGATGGCGGTGCCGTGCAGCAGGTTTTGCCCAACGACCCGCGCCTTGAGGCCCACCGGGTTGTGCAGCGTGATGGTGCGGATGTTTCGCCAGTGTCGGTCCAGGTTGCGCTGCCGGCTCGCCGCGCTGGCTCCGCCGAGCTCCAGCAGTCGGGTAGCCGCGATCGGCGCGACATCGTCGAGATGAACCTTGACCTTGGCCACTTTCAACTGGGCCTCGGCGGCCAGGTCCGCGTCCGGCACGCCGTCGACCTCGGAATCGGTGGCCGCGCCGAGGGCCGCGGCGGCGTCCAGCACCGCGGTGCGGGCGATATAGGCCACCGAAGCCAGTTCGCCCAGCTGACGCTGGAGCAGGGGGTCGTCGGCGGGCCGTTCGGAAAGCGCGTGGCTGAAGCTGCGTTCCCGTGACCGCAGCAGTTCGACGCCGTCGTCGACGACATTGGCCAGCACACCTGCCACCACGGCGTGGATGTAGAGCTGCAAGGACGCGTACTGGATGGTCGGGACCGGCTCGGCGTCGTATGGGCTGTCGCTGAGGATTTCCTCGGCGGCCACCGCGACACCGGTGAAGGTGGTGGTCCCGGTGCCGGTGCGGCGCTGCCCGAAACCGTCCCAGTCGTCGATGATCGTGACCCCGGCCCGGTCCGCCGGCACCACGACCAGGGCGACGGAATCGTGATCGGTGGTCGCCGTGGTGGTCAGATAGTCGGAGAACAGGGTGCCGGTGCTGTAGAACTTTTCGCCGTCCAACCGGAAACCGCCGGTCGGGGTGGGCAACAACCGGGTGTTGAACACCAGGCTGCCGACGGCCTGGGTACCCTTCTCGCTGAATGCGTTGCCGAAGATCTTGCCCGCTGCGACACGATCGAGCCAGGTGTGCGACCGGGAGCGCAGCCGCTCCTCGACGAACCAGAAGTGGGCACGGAAGATGTGCGCGACGATCGGGTCGGCCTGGGCGACGTCGATCACCGCGGAGAACAGTTGCGGCACGGTGAATCCCGCACCACCGAACTCGGCGGGCAGCCGCAGCGTGCCGAATCCGGCGCGTTTGAGGGCAGTCACCTGGTCGAAAGGGTTCTCGTCGTTGAGGTCTCGGTCTCGTGCCCCGGAGGCGATGCTGCTCAGCAGATCCTTCCATTGCGTTGACCCGGGCAGGACGTGCTGATTGTGTGCGACGGTTGTCATGTCGACCATGTGTACCGGCGGTGACCGGCGTGGCGCACTGCTTGGGATCACCGCGATCCTGAGAGTGATCCTGTGACTGTTCGGCGGGAACGGGGCAGAATGGTCGGTGATGACGATGTCCGCCAAGCGCCGCCGGGCCCACGACAAGCTCGCCGCCCTGCCCGGTGTGCGCCCGGTCCGCCGGCCGGTCGCCCGCACCGGGGATGCGGCGTTCGACCTGTACTACGTGCGGGTCGGCCGTAAAACGGCGCATCCGGTGGTCGTCATCCCCGGTGGCCCGGGGCTGGCGTCGGTGGCGCCGTACCGCGCGTTCCGCCGGCATGCGGCCGCCGCCGGGTGCGATGTCATCATGATCGAGCACCGCGGTGTGGGGTTGTCCCGCCACGACGACGACGGTGCGGATCTGCCGCCGGAGGCGATCACCGTCAAGCAGGTGGTCGACGATGTCGCGGCCGTGCTCGACGACGCCGGTGTCGCGACCGCGCACATCTACGGCAGCTCCTACGGTTCCTATATCGCGGCCGGTGTCGGCGTGCGTCATCCCGGCCGGGTCGCCGGGATGGTGCTGGACTCCCCGGTGCTCTCGGCCGGGGATATCGACGAGATGCGGACCGCGATCCGCGGCCTGCTCTGGGACGGGACCGAGGAGCCGGGCGGTGCGGGCGAACCCTCGCCCGACCTGGCACTCAAGGTCAGGACGCTGGCCGAGGAGGGGATGAAGCTCGACGGCTCGGCCCAGGTTGCCAGCATGGTCTACGAGTACGGCGGTGTGCACCTGCTCGATCGCCAGCTCGACCTGCTGCTGCGCGGCCGGACGCTGCTGTGGGCGGGACTGAGCACGCTGCTGCGGATCACCCAGCGCAAGACGCCCTACCGCCACGAGGACGACCTGGTGGCCCGAATTGCGTTCCGCGAGCTGAATTTCGCCGGTGAGCCCGACGGGCTACCGCTGGATCCCTCGGTGGTGATGCGGGAAATCCACGATCCGGAACAGGAATTCGAGCGTGAGCCGTTTGACCTGGTTGCCGCGATGCCCGAATTCGACTGGCCCACCGCGGTGCTCTCCGGTGGACGCGATCTCACCACGCCGCCCGCGGTGGCGCGGCAGGTGGCCGATCTGATCCCGCACGCCACCTTGGTGACGTTGCCCACCGCCGGTCACAGCGTGCTCGATACCAGGGAGCGGGCAGCCCTGGAGGTGATCGGTGCGCTGCGGATCGGGGCGGTCGGCACGCTCGCCGAGCGCGGCGTGGAATTGGACCGGCTACCCGTCAATCCGATTGTGCGGGCCGCGATCACGGTGATCGCGGCGGCGGCCGCACTCGAATCCACCCTGCCCGCGGCGGTGCCGCGGATCGTCTCGCGGATCAGGGTTTCATGAAACCGATCGCCGAGTAGTTGATGTCCCCGATACCGGTGGGGCCGTAGTTCGCCAGGGTGCTGCGGACGGCGACGTTACCCGGCGCCTGGAACAACGGCAGACTGTGCCCCTCGGCCCAGATCATCTTGTCGAGTTCGTTGGCGAGTTCGCGCGCCTTGCCCTGGTCCAGTTCGGAGAGCGTCTCTTCGATCTTGGCGTCGATCTCGGCGCTGCCGATCTTGCCGTAGTTGCTCTCGCCCTGGGCGGCATAGATCTGGGTCAGGCTGGCCAACGGGAACGCGTCGCCGCCCCAGCCGAACTGGGCCATATCGAAGTTCCCGATGGTGACGTAGTCGGGGAACAGGGCGCCCCCGGCGGCCGGCACCAACTCCAGGTTGATGCCGATCTGGGCCAGCTGATTCTGCGCGATCTGGGCGACCGCGCGGGTGCTCGCGCCGTCGTAGAAGACGTTGCGAATCTTCAGCTGCTTGCCGTCCTTCTCCCGGAACTGGCCGTTCTGCACCCAGCCCAGTTCGTCGAGTTCGCGTTTGGCCGCCTCCGGATCGAAGCCGATGCTGTTGTCCTGGTAGCCCTCCTGGCCGGCCAGGTAGATGTGGTTGTTCAGCGCCGCCGGATTGTCGGCGAGACCACGCTGGGTCACCGCGGCGATGGCCTGGCGGTCGATGCCTTTCATCACCGCGGTGCGCAACCCGGGATCGGCGAGGATGGCGCCCTCGTTGCCGTTGATCGTGAAGTGATACCAGTTCGGGGCCGGGGCACGCCGGATGCTGATCCCCTGGGTGCGCTTGGCATTCTCCAGATCGTCCAGCGAGGCCAAACCCACCGAGTCCAGGGCGTTGTTCTGCAGCGCCGGGATCACCGCGGCGTCGTCGAGCACGGTGTAGGTGATGGAATCCAGTAGCGGCGGTGTGCCCCACCATTTCGGGTTGCGGGTCAGGATGATTCGTTGCGCACCGCGATCGACGGTGCTGATCATGAACGGACCGGCAGACACCGACGGGCCGTTGAGGAAGCCCTTGTTGAAGGCCTCCGGGTCCGAGGTCACCGCCTTGGACGCCAGCATCGCGTTGCCGGCGAACATGCCGCGCCAGTCGGCGAAGTGCCGGTCGAAGGTGATGACGGCCTGCCGGTCGTCCACGCCCTTGGTGACCGAGGCGACCCGCTCGCTGCCGTTCGGGGAGGCGAACAGGAACCGCTTGTCCTTGCCACTGGTGGCGTTGATCTGGGCGGCCATGTCCTCCCAGGTGATCGGCGACCCGTCCGACCAGACCGCCTTGGGGTTGATCGTGTACGTGACGACCTGTGGGTCGGTGCTGGTGAGTTCGACACTGGTGAAGTAGTCGCTGTTGACGGTCATCTCGCCGTCGGGCTTGATGACGAACGCGCGCGGCAGCGTCGCCCGCAGCATCCTGCCCAGCTCGGCGAGATTGCCGTCGACGTGCAGGTAGTTGAAGTTGGGCGGGAAGCCGGTCAGCGCCAGCCGCAGATTTCCGCCCTGCGCCAGGGTGGCCGGGTCCTGTGGGTTGATATCGGCGGTCGCGCCGAGTTCGGCTTCACCTCCGGCCGATGGCACCGAGGTGTCCGGGCTCGAGCAACCGGTCAGGGCAAGTGTCACCGCTGCGCCCACCGCGAGTAGACGCCTAATCGCACTCATGCGCATCAACTCTAACCGGCATCGGGCCGGTGGCGGGGGACCGCCGAGAGCAGGCGGCGGGTGTACTCGTGCTGCGGCGCGTCGAACACAGCCTCGCTGTCGCCCTGTTCCACGATGCGGCCGCGGTGCATCACGGCCACCCGGTGGGCCAGGTGGCGCACCACCGACAGGTCGTGGGAGACGAACAGGTAGGCCAGTCCGAACCGCTCCTGCAGATCGAGCAGCAGGTTGATGATGCCCGCCTGGATCGACACGTCCAGTGCGGACACCGGCTCGTCGAGGGCCAGGATCTTGGGCTGGGTGGCCAATGCCCTGGCGATGCCGATGCGCTGCTTCTGCCCGCCGGAGAACTCCGCGGGGTAACGGCCGGCGTCCTCGCGGCGCAGGCCGACCAGGCTCAGCAGTTCGGCCACTCGGGGTTCGATATCGGGCTTTCCGGAACCGTTGGCGAGCAACGGTTCCGATAACACGTCGAAGACCGGAAGGCGCGGGTCCAGCGACGCGACCGGATCCTGGAACACCACCTGCAGATCGCCGCGCAGCAGTCGCCGGCCGCGGCGGTCCAGTTCGGCCACATCGGTGCCGAGTACCTCGATGGAGCCGGCCTGTGGGGCAGCCAGCTCCAGGATCTGGTGCAGTGTCGTGGACTTGCCGGAACCGGACTCGCCGACGATGCCCAGCGTGCGGCCCTGGTGCAGATCGAAACTGACCCCGTCGACGGCGCGCACCTCACCGACCCGGCGGCGGAACACCACACCCTTGGTCAGCGGGTAGGTCTTGGCCAGGTCGCGCACTCGCAGCACGATCTCACCGTCTGTCCCGGCGGTGTCCGCGGTGGCGGGGGCGGGCGGCAGCCCGTAGATATCGGCGGCGCTGCGTCCGCCGACCTGATCGCTGTTGATGCAGGCGACCTGATGGGCGGGGCCCACCGTGACGAGTTCCGGTTCGGCGGTGCGGCACTCGTCGATCGCCAGCGGGCAGCGCGGGTGAAACGGGCAGCCCGGCGGCAACGCCGCCAACGACGGGGGAGCCCCAGGGATGGGCACCAGACGCTCCCCGCGCGGAGCGTCCAGGCGCGGGACCGAGCCGAGCAGCCCTGCGGTGTAGGGCATCCGGCGGCTGCGGTACAGCTCGGCCACCGGTGCGGTCTCGACCGCGCGCCCGGCGTACATGACCAGTGCACGGTCGGCGAATTCGGCGACGACGCCCAGGTCATGGGTGATGATCAGCACCCCGGCGCCGGTGACATCGCGTGCGGTGCGCAGCACGTCGAGGATCTGGGCCTGCACGGTCACGTCGAGCGCGGTCGTCGGCTCGTCACAGATCAGCAGATCCGGGTCGTTGGCGATGGCGATGGCGATGACGACGCGTTGCCGCTCGCCACCGGACAATTCGTGCGGGAAGGCCCGCGCGCGCTGTTCGGGCTGGGCGATGCCGACGAGTTCGAGCAGTTCGATGGCGCGGGTACGGGCCTGCCGGGCGCCGGTGCCACGGTGGTGGATGCGGATGGCCTCGGCGATCTGGTCGCCGACGGTGTACACCGGCGTCAAGGCCGACATCGGGTCCTGGAAGACGGTGCCGATCCGGGCGCCGCGGATGCGCGACATCTGGGTGTCCGGTAGCCCGATGAGCTCGTCGCCGTGCAGCTTCACCGAACCGGACACCGACGCGAATTCGGGAAGTAGCCCGATGACGGCCATCGCACCCGCCGATTTACCCGCTCCGGATTCCCCCACCAGGGCGACGACCTCGCCGGCATCGACGTGATAGCTCAGACCGCGGACGGCGGCGACGGTCTCGGTGTCGGTGGGAAACTCGACCCGCAGATCGCGCACGTCAAGCAGCGTCATCTGCGCCGCCTGCGGGGCTGGGCCGCCGGGTCGATCGCATCTCGCAGACCGTCGCCGATCAGGTTGGCGCACAGCACGATCAGTACCAGGACGCCGGCGGGGAACAGGAACACCCACGGGAAGGTCGTCACCGAGCGGGTGCCGTCGGCGATCAGGGTGCCCAGCGATACGTCGGGCGGTTGCACGCCGAATCCCAGAAAGCTCAGGCCGGTCTCGGCAAGGATCGCGATGCCGACGTTCAGCGCGGTGTCGATGATCAGGATGGAGGCCACGTTGGGCAGGATGTGGCGAACGATGATCCGCCAGTGGGGGACACCCATATACCGCGCCGCGGAGACGAATTCACGTTCCCGCAGGCTCATCGTCATACCGCGCACGATGCGCGAGCTGATCATCCAGCTGAACACCGACAGCAGCAGGATCAGCCACAGGATGCTGCCCGATTCCCGGGTGCGGGGTGTCACGATCGCGATGAGCAGGAAGCTCGGGACGACGAGCAACAGATCGACGAGCCACATCAGGGCGCGGTCACGCCAGCCGCCGAAGTAGCCGGCGACCGCACCGACCGTCGCGGCGATGAGCGTCGAGATGAATGCGACGGCCACACCGATCAGCAGCGACTTCTGCATACCGCGCAACGTCTGCGCCAGCAGGTCCTGCCCGATCGAGTTGGTGCCGAACCAATGCACGGTGCTCGGCGGTTGTTGCAACGCGTAGTAGTCCAGGTCGGTATGCGAGTAGGGCAGCAGCGGCGGCAAGACCCAGCAGCTCACGAACAGCAGGATCAGCACGGCGAGCGAGATCACCGCGGGACGGTTGCGCAGGAACCGGCGCAACACCAGCGTGCGCCGGGACACGAAGCGGTACTCGGTGTCGGTCATCGCACCCGCACCCGGGGATCGAGGGCGGCGTAGATGACGTCCGACAACAGACCCGCCAGCAGGATCGTCACCCCGGTGAAGACGGTGATGGCGACGACGATGTTGGTGTCCTGGGTGGTGATGCCCTGAATGACCCACTCGCCCATGCCGTGCCAGCCGAAGATCTTCTCGACGAACACCGCGCCGGTGAAGAGCCCGCCCACGCTGTAGGCGAACAGCGTGGCCATCGGGATGAGCGCGGTGCGCAATCCGTGTTTGAACAGCGCCTCGCGCCGGGTGAGGCCCTTGGCCCGCGCCGTGCGGATGAAGTCCTGCCCCAGCACATCCAGCATGGCGTTGCGCTGGTAGCGGCTGAACCCGGCGATCGAGGCCAACGCCAAGGTGAAGGTGGGCAGCACCAGATGCTGTACGCGGTCGACGAACTGGTTCCACCAACCCCCGACGGCGTCGGACGAGGTCTCCCCGGTGTATTCGAACAGTTGCACCCCGAGTATCGAGTTGACCTTGAGCGCTCCCAGGATCAACAGGTTGGCGATCACGAAGGTGGGTGCGCTGATCACGAGCAGCGAGGCCATGGTGATGGCGCGATCGGAGAACCGGTACTGCCGGATCGCTCCCCAGGCGCCGACGACGACGCCGACGATCGTGCCGATGACCGAGCCGATCAGCACCAGGCGCAGGCTGACCCCGATGCGGCGCCACAGCTCGTCGGACACCGGCTGACCGGTGACGGTGGTGCCGAAGTCGCCGCGGACGGCCCCGGACACCCAATCCGCGTAGCGCAGCGGAATCGGCTGGTCGAGGTTCAATTCGGCGGCCTTGGCATCGATGACCGCCTGCGGCGGGCGCGGGTTGCGTTCCAGCAGGCTGTCCAGCGGCGAGAAGGTCAGCGAGGTCAGCGTGAACGTGAGTATCGAGGCAAGCGCCAACAGGACGATGTAGTTGAGCAGCCGGCGCGCCAGGAACCGGGTCATGCGGCGGATCCGCTGCTGGGCTGCATGCGGACAGGGTAGGAGATGGATGCGCACTCGGTGCGTCAGGCGCGGCGATATGCGTTTCATGCCGGGCAGCGCGGGTAATCACCCGGGCATGACATCGAACAGACTGAAGCTGCTTTGTGCCAGCGCGGGCGTCGGTGCAGTACTAGCCATGACCGGCCTGTCCGTCGCCCAGACCACCACCTTCACCGCCGATCCGGCACTGCCGGACCCGGTGGTGCCAGGCATCGTGACCGAGGTGACGGAGGCGCCCACCGAGGGGCCCACCCTGCAGGCCGAGACGCCCACCTACACCACGACCACCACCACGCCCGCGCCCTGATCGCTACTCGCTCGCCGATCTCGGCGGGTAGCCGGGCGGACCGAACCCGCCGGGGCCACTGCCGTGGTCGGTGGCGGCGGAGATCGCCCCGCCGCCGATGATGCCGATGACCGCCGCCACCAGCACCGCCAGGGCCGTCTGGCGCGGATTCCACTCATCTGCCATCTGGGACAGCGTGCCCTGCGCGCCTGTGTCCGGGCTGTGCACGGGGTGGGTGGGCGATCAGCGGAAATTTCACAGCTCGCGCATAGCGTTGGCACAGATTCCGCCCACCGGGGCGCCGATAATGGAGATATGACGTCTCATGAGGCACCGGCGCGTGCGGTGATGCGCCGTGCCGACGGTAGGCCGATCCAGGTGCTCGTCGTCGACGACGAGCCCGTGCTGGCCGAGTTGGTGTCGATGGCGCTGCGGTACGAAGGCTGGGATATCGCCACCGCCGGAGACGGCGCGGGCGCCATCGAGCTGGCGCGCGGCAATCCGCCGGACGTGGTGGTGCTGGACGTGATGCTGCCGGACATGAGCGGACTCGATGTGCTGCGCCGGCTGCGGGAGATGCAACCCGGGCTTCCGCTGCTGTTGCTCACCGCCAAGGACTCCGTGGAGGACCGGATAGCCGGCCTTACCGCCGGCGGCGACGATTACGTCACCAAACCGTTCAGCGTCGAGGAAGTGGTGCTGCGGTTGCGGGCGCTGCTGCGCCGCACCGGGGTCGCCAATGACGCCAGCGACGCCCAGATCGTCGTCGGCGATCTGGTGCTCGACGAGGACAGCCACGAGGTGACCCGGGCCGGCGACCCGATCTCGCTGACCGCAACGGAATTCGAGTTGTTGCGGTTCATGATGCGCAACGCCAAGCGGGTGCTGAGCAAGGCCCAGATCCTGGACCGGGTGTGGAGCTACGACTTCGGCGGCCGGTCCAACATCGTCGAGTTGTACGTGTCATATCTGCGCAAGAAGATCGACAGCGGGCGCGAGCCGATGATCCACACCCTGCGCGGCGCCGGGTACGTCCTGCGCCCACCGCGTTGATCCGATGAACAGCCGCCTGCTCGCCCCGCGCACCTGGTCGCTGCGGATGCGGCTGCTGGTCACCCAGGTGGCCTTGCTGGCCCTGGTCTGTGTGGCCATCGGGGTTGCCACCGAATTCGCATTGCAGCGCTTCCTGATGCGCCAACTCGACACGCAGGTGGTGGAGGCGGCTCGGCGGTCGGTCGGGATCATGGAACTGCCGCCGCCGCCGCTGCACCTGCCGCCGCCCCCGCCGGGAGGCCCGGTGCCGCGGATCCGATTCCGGTTCGATCCCGAGCAGGGCCCGGGGCCAGGTTTCCTGAACGCGCCGGGGCAGGCGATCAACACCGTCGGGGCGGTGATCGGCAGCGGGGGAGCAATCGACAGCGGTGTGATCACTTCCGATGGCGTCACCGCCGATATCAGCCCGGCGGCCTCCGCGCAGTTGACCCAGGTGCCCCCGGGCCGCACCCCCGTGACCATCAGCCTCGACGGCCTGGGCTCCTATCGGGTGTTGTCGGTGCAACCGCGTCGCGGAGCGCACACCGTCGTCGTCGGGCTGCCCACCACCGTCGTCGACGAAACCCTGCTGTGGGTGCTCCTGATGTTCTGCGTGGTTTCGGCGGCCGCGCTGGCCGCCGCCACGGCGGCCGGGATCTGGATCATCCGGCGCCAATTGGAGCCGCTGGCAAAGGTTTCCGCGGCCGCCCGCGATGTCGCCGACCTCGAACTCGACAAGGGGGAGGTTCGGTTGCCGACGCCGATCGTCGTGGTCGACCCCGACAGCGCGCACACCGAGGTCGGTCAGCTGGGTTCGGCACTGAACCGGATGCTGGACCGGATCGCCGGCGCGCTGACCGCGCGCCACCACAGTGAGACCCGGGTGCGCCAGTTCGTGTCCGATGCCAGCCACGAACTGCGCACCCCGTTGGCGGCTATCCGCGGTTATACCGAACTGGCACAGCGCAAACGGGACGACCTTCCACACGACGTCGCGTATGCGATGAGTCGGGTGGAATCCGAGACCCAACGGTTGACCACGCTGGTCGAGGACATGCTGCTGCTGGCCCGTCTCGACGAGGGTCGCCCCTTGGAACGCGCCCAGGTCGATCTGGTGCGGGTGGTGGCCGACGCGGTCAGCGACGCCCACGCCGCCGGCCCGGAGCACGAGTGGACCCTGGAGCTGCCCGATGAGCCCGTGCAGGTCACCGGTGATGACGCCCGCCTGCACCAGGTGTTGACCAACCTGCTGACCAATGCGCGGGTGCACACCCCGGCGGGCACCACGGTGACCACCTCGGTGACCACGCGCCGCGACGGTGCCGCGGTGGTGACGGTGGCCGACGACGGCCCGGGTATCCCGGATGCGTTGCAGCCGGAGGTCTTCGAACGGTTCGCCCGCGGCGACTCGTCGCGCTCGCGGCGCGGTGGCAGTACCGGCCTCGGGCTGGCGATCGTCGCTGCCGTGGTGAAGGCCCACGGTGGCTCGATCGAGATGCGCAGTGTCCCCGGCGACACCCGGTTCATGATCACCCTGCCCGCAGGCGGTCACAGCTGACGCACAGCCGGGACCCATTCGGCGCGTAGCCGCGCGCACCAGACTCGTCGGATGGTTGCCGTACCGGGGCGCGTTCCCGACGTGTCCGCACCGCCCCGGCAGGTGCGCGAGCGTGTCGCACTCGGTGTGCTGCTTGTGGTCACCGCCGCGGTGTACCTGTGGAATCTGTCGATCAGCGGGTGGGCGAACAGCTTCTACTCCGCGGCCGTGCAGGCGGGCAGTCAGAGCTGGACAGCCCTGTTCTTCGGTTCCAGCGACGCGGCCAACGCGATCACCGTCGACAAGACCCCCGCCGCGCTGTGGGTGATGGGGCTCTCGGTGCGGTTGTTCGGGTTCAGTTCCTGGACGGTGCTGGCGCCCCAGGCGGTGATGGGAGTGCTGGCGGTCGCCGTGCTGTACGCGTCCGTGCGACGGGTCAGCGGTCCCGGGCCGGCTCTGCTCGCCGGGACGGTGCTCGCCTTCACACCGGTGGCGGCGCTGATGTTCCGGTTCAACAATCCGGATGCTCTGCTGGTGGTGTTACTGGTCGCCGCGGCGTACTGCACGCAGCGCGCCTGCGCGCCCGGGGCCGGACGGTGGTGGCTGGTCGCCACCGGCACACTGGTGGGTGGCGCATTCCTGGCCAAGATGTTGCAGGCCGTCCTGGTGCTGCCCGCATTCGGCGCCGCCTACCTGATCTGCGCCTCGGCGCCGCTGCCGTCGCGGATCCGGCGGCTCGGCGCCGGTGTGGCGGCGCTGGTTCTCTCCGGCGGCTGGTATCTGCTGCTGGTCGAGCTGTGGCCGGCCGCACACCGGCCCTATATCGGTGGGTCGCAGGGCAACAGCATCGTCGAGCTGGCCCTCGGCTACAACGGGGTGGGGCGGCTCACCGGGGCCGAGACGGGGGGACTGGGCAACCTGAACTTCGACGTCGGCTGGGGCAGGCTGCTGGGCGCCGGCATGGGCGCCGAGATCGGGTGGCTGCTGCCGGCCGCACTGATCGGCGCCGCAGCCGGATTCATCCTGACCCGCCGCGCCCCGCGCACCGATCCGGCCCGGGCGGCGCTGATCATCTGGGCCGGCTGGCTGGTGGTGACGGCCGTGGTGTTCAGCTACGCCAACGGCATCGTGCACTCGTACTACACGGTGGCCCTTGCGCCGGCGATCGCCGCCTGCCTGGCCATCGGTGCAAATCTGTTGTGGCGCAACCGTACCAGGCCGCCCTGTGCGGTGGCGCTGGCGGCGACGCTGCTGGTGACGGTCACCTTGGCGGTGGTGCTGCTGGCCCGCCGGCCCGACTGGATGCCATGGCTGCGGCCGT
>Ga0075163_10007303_pt1 | contig 14609 bp, 8 predicted proteins | sample JI1023141ADNA_FD_71478 | JGI IMG/M metagenome (GOLD analysis project Ga0075163, IMG submission 71478) | Wastewater effluent complex algal communities from Wisconsin, to seasonally profile nutrient transformation and Carbon sequestration -... | ecosystem: Engineered > WWTP > Effluent > Algae...
CACGAAGAAACCGTGCGCAAGCTCGACAACCTGCATCTGTTCGATTGCCTGCGCGCCAACAAGTCCATGGCGGCCTGGGGTGTCGAAGCCCGCGTTCCCTTTCTCGACCGCGTATTCATCGACGTCGCGATGTCGCTCAATCCCGAAGTGAAGCTCTCCGGCAAGGCGCGCGGGCGCATGGAGAAGCAGTTCCTGCGCGAAGCCTTTGCGGGCTATCTGCCCGACAGTATTCTGTGGCGGCAGAAAGAGCAGTTCTCCGACGGCGTGGGCTATTCGTGGATCGACTCGCTGAAAGCACATGCCGAAGCCAAGATCAGCGATGCGCAGATGGAAAACGCCCGCTTCCGTTTCCCCTACAACACCCCGGCGACCAAAGAAGCCTACTTCTACCGCGAGATGTTCGAGCAGCACTACCCGCAGACCTGGGCTGCGGAATGCGTGCCCGGCGGTCCTTCGGTGGCCTGCTCCACGGCGGCCGCATTGGAATGGGACCCCTCGCTGAAATCGGTGGTTGATCCGTCTGGTCGCGCAGTGAAGGAAGTTCATCAGGATTCGTACTGAATCGGTCGCGCAAGTGGGCGCGCCGCCCCGCAGGCAAGTCGGCGGCGCTCCACTCTGCGAAATCTGCCGCAGCGCATGATGACCTGAGCGCGTCTCAGGCTATCGTGTCGGCTGGGTTCGGCGGGTGATCGATCACAATGAATTCCACGATACAAACCGAGGTGCTCGTCGTGGGCGGCGGCTTGGCCGGTCTGGTCACTGCCTTGGAATGTCGGCGTGCAGGCAAGCATGTTGTGCTGGTGGATCGCGACACCCCAGAGCGCTTTGGTGGACTGGCGCTGTGGGCATTCGGGGGCATGGCCCTGGTCGGCACACCGCTGCAGGCACGGATGAAGATTCCCGACACACCGGAGCGCGCGCTACAGGATTGGCTGCGTTTCGGCGAGCTCGATCCTGAGGACACGCATTCGCTCGCATGGGCGCGGCACTATGTCGAACATTCCCGCCGCGACGTCTATGAGTGGCTGCTCGCGCACGGACTGAAGTTTCTGCCCGCGGTGAATTGGGTCGAGCGCGGTTTGTACGGCGACGGCAACCAAGTGCCGCGTTACCACGTCCTGTGGGGCTGCTCACAAGCCATGGTGAAGCGCCTGTTCGCGGCCTTGCAAAGCGTCGATGCGCCCGGCTCGCTGCGTGTGCTGCATCGGCATCGCGTCATCGCCATTGAATCCCACGCGGGTCAACTGGCCGGGGCGCAGGTCAGGGACGAAGCGCAGGATCGCGACATTCGCATCGCCTCGCCGGTCGTGGTGTTGGCGATGGGCGGCATCAATGGGTCGACTGAGCAGGTCATCGCGCATTGGCCTGCACAGCGTCCACGTCCTGCGCAGATGCTCAATGGCGCGCACCCGTATGCCGATGGTCGTTTGCATCAGAACATTGCCGAGACGTTTGGCGGCGTTCTGGTCAATGTGGGCGAAATGTGGAACTACGCCGCTGGCTTTCCGCATCCGCATGCGCATTTCGCGGGACACGGCCTGTCGACCATTCCCTGCAAGTCCGCCTTGTGGCTGGATCATCGCGGACGCCGTATTGGTCCGCAGCCCCTGGTGACCGGATTCGACACGCACGCGCTATGCCAGCGTGTCGCCGCACTGGAGCGACCCTGGACCTGGCACTTGCTCAACTGGCGTATCGCGGCCAAGGAATTTGCGATCTCCGGCGCCGAGCACAATCCGCGTATCCGGGATCGCCAACTGCTGCCATTCCTGTACGAAACGCTGTTAGGCAATCACCGTCTGGTGCGTCAGATGCAACGCGAGGTGCCGCAGTTCCTGGTCGATGATCACCTGAGCGGACTGGCCGCCAAGATGAATGCGCTGACGGGCACGTCGGATATCGATGCCGCCACCTTGCAACAAACCGCCGACGCCTTCGATGCCAACGTCGCGCACGGCAGTGCCCTGCACAACGACGAGCAGATCCGCCGCATCCTGCACGCCCGGCAATGGCGACCGGATCGGCTGCGCACCTGCAAGCCTGCGCCACTGCAGAGGCCGGGTGCGGGTCCCTTCATCGCCATCCAGATGCAACTGATCACGCGCAAGAGCTTGGGCGGACTGCGTACCGATCTGCAAAGCCGCGTGTTGGATGCCGACGGCCAAGCCATCGAGGGTCTCTACTGTGTCGGCGAGGCGGCAGGGTTCGGTGGCGGTGGCGCCAACGGCAAGCGCTCGCTGGAAGGCACCTTTCTTCCCGGTTGTATCCTCACGGCACGCGCTGCAGCGCGTTCCATCGCCCACTGATCACACGAAGGTTCGCACATGCCCAACGGCGCGCAAGCATTGTTGAAAACACTGGCCGATGCCGGCGTCGAAGTCTGCTTCAGCAATCCCGGCACCTCGGAAATGCACTTCGTCGCCGCGCTCGACCACGAACCACGCATGCGTGCGGTGCTGACCTTGTTCGAGGGCGTCGCCACTGGCGCCGCCGACGGCTATGCGCGGATGGCCGACAAGCCTGCCGCCACCCTGTTGCACCTCGGCTGCGGACTGGGCAATGGACTGGCCAACCTGCACAACGCTCGCAAAGGCAAGGTGCCGGTCGTCAACATCGTCGGCGATCACGCCACCTCGCACGTCAAGTACGACGCGCAACTGCAGTCCGACATCGAAACCGTGGCGCGCAATTGTTCAAGCTGGGTGCGCACATCGATGTCTACGGAAGCGCTGTGCAGGGATGCTGCCGAAGCGGTCGCCGCCGCGATGGGACCGCCAGGCCAGGTGGCCACCCTGATCCTGCCTGCCGATGTGTCATGGAGTGAAGGTGCGCAGACGGCACCACCGCCTGCCCTGCAGCCCAAAGCCGCCGCTCCGGATGCCGTGATCGCCGCCATCGCACAAGTCATCCAAAGTGGTGGAAAGGCCGCGATGTTGCTGGGCGGACAGGCGTTACGCGAGCCCGCTCTGTTGGAGGCTGGCAAGATTGCGGCGCGTTTTGGTGTGAAGCTGTTTGCCGAGGTGTTTCCCACACGCATCGAACGCGGTGCGGGTCTGCCGCCAGTTGAACGCATCGCCTATCTCGCCGAACTGGCCGCCGTTCAATTGGCGGGCTATCAGCATCTGATTCTGGTCGATGCCAAATCGCCGGTGTCGTTTTTCGCCTACCCCGGCAAAGCCAGCGATCTGCTGCCCGAAGCATGCACTGCCCATGTGCTGAGCGGCGCCACGCAAGATGCCGTGGCTAGCCTGCAAGCACTGTGTGCCGAGCTTGGCATCGAATCGGCGCAGCCCGTGCTGCAGCCCGCCACACGACCAGGTCGACCGGTGGGAAAACTGACCGCCGAAAAAGTCTGCAAGGCCATCGGCCATCTGCTGCCGGAACGCGCCATCCTCGTTGACGAATCGCAAACCTCCGGCGTCTTCCTGCCCAGTCTCACCGCAGGCGCGCCGCGCCACGACGTGCTGACCTTGACCGGAGGCGCGATCGGTCAGGGCTTGCCCAATGCGGTGGGCGCGGCCATCGCCTGCCCGGACCGACCGGTGATCGCGTTGGCGGGCGACGGCTCGGCGATGTACACCATTCAAGCCTTGTGGACCATGGCACGCGAGCGCCTCAACGTCACCAGCATCATCTTCAACAACGCGTCCTACGCCATCCTCAACGTCGAATTGCAGCGTGTTGGCGCCAGTGGCGACGGCGACAAAGCACGCTCGCAACTCGACCTTAGCCAGCCCGGCATCGACTTCGTGCAACTAGGCCTCAGCATGGGCGTACACGCCGTTCGCGCGCAAACCGCCGAAGAATTCTGCACCGCATTGGAAAACGCCCTGCGCTCACCCGGACCGCACCTCATCGAAGCCGTCGTCCCCAGCGCCTTTTCCGGCTTGAAACTACGCCTGCTGCCCAGCCTGTTGGGATCACTCGGCAAACTGCCAAGGCCGCTGGCGCGACTGATCAAGCGCAAAGTGGCACCGTGATTCGCGGCGCGGATGGAGGCGTTGCAGCGCAATGGGGCGTGGTCCAGACCATCGCTGCGAAATGATGTAACGACGTGCCGAATTGATAGCGATAGCCACCACATGCTCGACGTATTCGGCCTGATCCACATGAACGGTCGGGTCTACGACCCGCAGATCGGCCGCTTCCTGCAAGCCGACGTCCTGCTGGATGCCGGCATCCAGGGCCTGAACCGCTACAGCTACGTGCTGAACAACCCGCTGTCACTGACCGACCCCAGCGGGCATGTGTCCGTCGGCCAAATCCTGCGCACCGTGGCGGCGATTGCGATTACGGTCTACACGGGCGGTGCGGCGGCGGGATTACTCGCCGAAAACTTGGTCGGACAAGCCTTGGCAGTAGCAATGGCTCCGGCTTGTCACTGGCGGCGGAGTGCTGGAAGAACGCGGAGGACCTTTGGGGCGACTTCAAGCACACGGACTTCGGCAAGATCATCCTGCCGTTCACGCTGCTGCGTCGTCTTGAGTGTGTTTTGGAGAAGTCCCGCGAGGCCGTCGCCGCTGCGCATGCCAAGCACAAGGACAGCGGGATCGATCTCGACCTGATCCTGCGCCAGGTCGCGGGCTACCCGTTCTACAACACGTCGAGCTATTCACTCGCAACGCTGGGTAGCACCAAGACGCGGCAGAACCTGCAGGACTACGTGGCGCGGTTCTCGGACAACGCTCGCGTCATCTTCGAGCAGTTCGACTTCACGAACACCCTCATCCGCTTGGACAAGGCGGGTTTGCTCTACAAGATCTGCAACAACTTCGCTGGCATTGATCTGCACCCCGATCAGGTTCCCGACCGGGAGATGAGCAACCTCTACGAGCACCTGATCCGGCGCTTCGGCGCGGAGGTGAACGAGGGTGCCGAAGACTTCATGACGCCTCGCGACGTGGTGCATCTAGCAACCACGCTGCTGCTTGATCCGGACGATGAGCTGTTCGAGGCCAATCCGGGCCTGATCCGAACGCTGTATGACCCCACCTGTGGCACCGGTGGCTTTCTGTCCGATGCCATGAGCCACGTGGCCGACTACGGCAGCCGCTTCAAGGTGCCGCCGGTCCTCGTGCCGCACGGGCAGGAACTGGAGCCAGAAACGCACGCGGTCTGTCTGGCCGGCATGCTGCTGCGCACCTTGGCGTCCGATCCCGGGCGGGATCTGTCCCGGAACATCAAGGGGCCATACAGCACCCTGTCGCGGGACGCCTTCAACGGCGAGCGTTTCCACTATTGCTTGGCGAATCCGCCGTTTGGCAAAAAGTGGGAGAAGGATCAGAAGGCCGTCGAAGACGAGCACAAGGAGCTGGGCTACGCCGGCCGCTTTGGCCCGGGTCTGCCGCGCATCAACGACGGTTCGATGCTGTTCCTGTTGCACCTGGCCAGCAAGCTCGAGCTGCCCGAGAAGGGTGGCGGCCGTGCCGCGATCGTGCTGTCAGGCTCGCCGCTGTTCAACGGTGGCGCGGGTTCTGGCGAGTCAGAGATCCGGCGCTGGCTGCTGGAGAACGACCGGGTCGAGGCGATCATCGCCCTGCCCACGGAGATCTTCTTCCGCACCGGCATCGGCACCTACCTCTGGATTCTGTCCAACAAGAAACCCGCTCACCGCCGGAACCGGGTTCAGCTGATCAATGCCACCGGCCTATGGACCTCGATCAAGAACGAGGGCAACAAGCGCCGCAAGATCAGCGACGAGCAACAGCGCCAGATCGCTGACCTCTACGCTGCCGGCGAGAGCGGCGAACTCAGCCGCATGCTGGACTACCGGACCTTCGGTTACCGCCGTATCCGCGTCCTGCGTCCGCTGCGCATGCGCCTCCACATTACGCGCGACAACCGCGCCAAGCTTTGGAACGAAAAAGCTTGGGCCAAGCTCACGCCTGAGCAGCAGTCCGGCTGGCAGATGGCGCTGTCCGCACATCTGGACGAGGAGCAGCCTGTGGCTTGGGTGGAAACCTTCATCGCGCAATCCATCCGAGGGGATGCAACGCTCGGCAAAGTCGGTAAGCCATTCCTCAAGGCCTTGGTCAACGCACTGGGCGTGCGCGACCCGGAGGGTGACGAAGTGACCGACGCCGACGGCAATCCCGTCGCTGACAGCGAGCTGACCGACTACGAGAACGTGCCGCTGACCGAGGACGTGCGCGACTACCTCGCCCGTGAAGTGCTGCCGCATGTGCCGGACGCTTGGCTGGATGAAACGTTCCGCGACGACAAGGACGGCGAGATCGGACGGGTCGGTTACGAGATCAACTTCAACCGCTACTTCTACAAGTACCAGCCGCCGCGGCCACTGGCCGACATCGACGCCGAGCTGAAACAGGTGGAAGCGGAGATCGCGGCGCTGCTGGGTGAGGTGACGGAGTGACGACTGAAGTCGCCCCGCCCACCCGGCTTGCATTCGGTTACCCGAACGGTAGTATGTGGCTCAATCATGCCCGCCTCGCCTCTACCGACCTCGGTCGGCAAGCGCATTTTGGCGGGTTCTTTCTTTCTGGGGTCTGCGCGTGAGTACGCCGCGCCAAGCCCCCCATAAACCCGCTCTGACCCTTAACGAGCAGATCGCCCTGCTCCGACGTCGCGGCATGCGCATCGACGACGACACGAGGGCCAAACACTTCCTTGGGCACCTGAACTACTACCGGCTCCGGGGCTACTGGATGGGCTTCGAGGTCGCGCCGGTCAACGGTGAGCAGCCGTTCCGACCCGGTACCGACTTCGATGAGGTCATCGCGCTCTACGACTTTGATCGTCGGTTGCGGCTAGAAATCAACGATGCCGTCGAGCGCGTGGAAGTCTCGCTGCGCACCCGCTGGGCCTACGTGCTGGGCCATAAGGCTGGCCCCACGGCGCATCGAGACCCGGCACTGTTCGACAGCCATCACAGCGCTCTGCTGCGCAAGGTTGATGCGCTGTTTGCCGAGCGTAACGAGGTGTTCCTGAGGCGTTACCTCGACCGAAGCGAAGAGCCGCCGATCTGGGCATTGTGCGAGATTCTGTCGTTGGGCGATCTGTCGAAGTGGCTGCGATCGCTGAAGCATCATGCCGACCGGCAAGCCATCGCCGACGCCTATGGCCTGCATGAAACCCCCTTCGGGTCGTTCGTGGAGCATCTGGCCTATGTGCGCAACGTCTGCGCCCATCACGCCCGGTTATGGAGCCGGCACTTGGTGGTTGCGACCCTGCAGCTCCCGAAGAAGCCCACCGACCTCGTTGCGCAGCTGCAGCGGGAAGCGGATCGGTTCCAGAGGCTCTACAACACCCTGGCGATTCTCGCGTTCCTGCTGCGCAGCATCAGCCCTGATTCCACTTGGCGGCAGCGGCTGAAGGCGCTGCTGGAGGAGCGTCCCGACCTGTGGCACGCGATGGGCTTCCCGGCGGACTGGCAAACCTATGACCTGTGGCAGGAGGCGACCGAATGAGCCACTACACGCCGTACCCGGCGTACAAGGATTCGGGGGTCGAGTGGATTGGCCGGGTGCCGGAGCATTGGGAGGTGAAGCGATTCAAGTTCGCGATCTCTAACTGCCGAAACGGCATTTGGGGCGATGACCCGACCGGCCACGACGATACGCCGTGCGTTCGGGTAGCGGACTTCGATCGCAGCGCTCTTCGGGTCAATCAGGAGATTCCGACCTTGCGCGCAATTCCGGAGAGGGATCGCGCCAGTCGCCTTCTGCGACCCGGAAACTTGCTGCTGGAAAAATCGGGTGGTGGAGATAGTCAGCCCGTTGGGCAGGTTGTGCTCTATGACCAAGCTGTCGAGGCTGTGTGCTCGAACTTCATAGCGCGCATGGAACTTGTCCATCGGGCCGACCCATCGTTCTGGCGCTACGAGTTCGCTGCGGCCTATGCCTGCGGCCTCAATCGTCGCTCGGTGAAGCAGACATCTGGCATCCAGAATCTGGATCAAGAACAGTATCTCGACGAGATGGCGACGTATCCGCCCCCCGCCGAGCAGTCAGCCATCGCCGCCGCCCTCGACCGCGAAACCGCCCGCATCGACGCGCTGATCGCGAGGAAAACCCGCTTCATCGAGCTGCTGCAGGAAAAGCGCCAGGCGCTCATCACCCACGCCGTCACCAAGGGCCTCGACCCGAGCGTGAAGATGAAGGACTCCGGCGTGGCGTGGATCGGGCAGGTGCCGGAGCATTGGGAGTTAGCGCAACTCGGAAAGCTCTCGGTTTCGCGCTGCGATGGGCCCTTCGGCAGCGGATTGAAATCAGAGCACTACACGGACTCTGGCGTCAGAGTAATTCGGCTACAAAACATTGGATGGGCGCAGTTCAAGGACAGCGATGCCGCCTACATTGCATTTGACTACTGGCAAGGTGAATTGGGTGGTGGTCATGACGCTCTTCCCGGCGACGTGTTAATCGCCGGATTGGGCGATGAAAACAACCTGCTTGGGCGTGCCTGTGTCGTTCCAGACGATACCGGTAAGGCGATGGTGAAGGCAGACTGCTACCGATTCCGCGTTGGTCCGAGAGTCGTTCCTGAGTACGTTGCTCTCACCCTGTCGGCAACGTCACGCGCGGAGTGCGGGTTTCTGGCGACAGGGGCTACTCGTGACCGCTTGAACTTGACGCTGGCGAGTGCTCGACGGATTCCAGTACCACCGGTCCAGGAGCAGAGAGAGATCGTCACTGCCATTCACCACTCCGCCAAGCGCTTAGACGAGCTGATGGCGAAGGTGGAGTGCAGCATCACCCTTCTCAAGGAACGCCGCTCGGCCCTCATCACCGCCGCCGTAACGGGCCAGATCGATCTTCGCGAGGAAGCCGCATGACCCTGCTGACCGAAGCCGACCTCGATCGGCTGGCGGCCTTCCTCGCCTCCGAGGCCTCGCCCGCCGGCGCGATGAACCTGGCGCAGCTCGAAGGCTTCCTCACCGCGATCGTGACCGGCCCCAGCATGGTGCCGCCGTCTGCGTGGCTGCCTTGGCTGTGGGATGCCGAGAACGGCGAGGACGCGCCGACCTTCGAGAGCATGGCGCAGGCGCAGGAGGTGCTGGGGCTGGTCATGGGCTTTATGAACCGCATCGCCGAGGCCTTTGTGCATGATCCGGCGGCGTTCCGGCCGCTCTTCCTGCGTGATGCGCGCTGGGCGGCTGACGACTGGTGCGAGGGCTTTCTGCAGGCCACACAGACGTTTGATGCCGAGGCCTGGGCGCGGCTGTGGGCGGCGGATGCCGTGCAGCACCCGCCGGGTGCCGACCATGCGGGCTGGGTGACGCCCTTCATTCGCCTCGGCGATGACGAGGGCCGTGCCGTGACGCAGAAGCTCGGTGACGCCCAGCGCTGGATTGACGCGTTGGTGCCCACGCTCGCCGCCCTCCATGGCCATTGGCTGGCCGAGCGTCGGCCTGCCCTGGCGTCGGCCCCGCGTGGCCCGCAGCGCCGCGAAGCGCCCAAGGTGGGCCGCAACGACCCGTGCCCCTGCGGCTCGGGGCAGAAGTTCAAGAAATGCTGCGGCCTTGCGCCGACGCTGCACTGACAGGAGCCTTCCCCATGCAGGGCGACACCGCGCACCAGGAAAAGCACTTCGAGGCCTACATCGTCCAGCAGCTGCAGAAGCAGGGCTGGCAGGTGGGCGACACGCGGCACTACGACACCGAGCGCGCCCTGTACCCGGATGACCTCGTAGCCTGGCTGGAAGCGACGCAGCCGGAGAAGTGGGCCAAGCTGTGCAAGGATCACCCGGCCGACCCGCGCGGCGCGCTAATGGACCGGCTGGCCAAAACGCTGGAGGCCGATGGGACGGTGCAGGCGCTGCGACGGGGCTTCGCGATCGCCGGCTGTGGGCACATCGATCTCTCGGAAGCCGCGCCCGAGGATGCGCGCAACGCCGAGGTGACTAAGCGCTACGAAGCCAACATCCTGCGCGTGGTGCCGCAGCTCAAGTACCACCCGGCCCGCGAGCTGGCGATTGACCTCGTGTTCTTCATCAACGGCGTCCCGGTTGCCACGGTGGAGGTGAAAACCGAATTCACCCAGTCCGCTGACGCTGCCGTGGAGCAGTACAAGACCGACCGCCTGCCGCAGGACCCCAAAACCAAGCGCCGCGAGCCGCTGCTGACCTTCAAGCGCGGTGCGGTGGTGCATTTCGCGCTGTCGGATTCCGACATCCAGATGGCCACTAAGCTGGACGGCGAGAACACCTTCTTCCTGCCCTTCAACCAGGGCAACGAAGGCCATGCCGGCAACCCCGCCCGCACCGACGGCGAGTATCCGGTGGCCTACTTCTGGGAGAAGGTCTGCCAGCGCGACGCCTGGCTGCGCATCTTCCACAGCTTTGTCTACGTCGAGCAGAAGGACGTGGTGGACCTGAAGGGCAACTGGTCGAAGAAGGAAACCCTGATCTTCCCGCGCTACCACCAGTGGGACGCGGTCAACGCCATGATCGCCGATGCCAAGGCCAATGGCCCGGGCATGCAGTATCTCTGCGAGCACAGCGCCGGCTCCGGCAAGACCAGCACCATCGCCTGGACTGCGCACGACCTGATCCGCCTGCGCCGCGACAACGGCGAGCCGATCTTCCACAGCGTGATCATCGTCACCGACCGCACGGTGCTGGACAGCCAGTTGCAGGATGCGGTGAAGCAGATCGATCACCAGTTCGGAGTGATCGCGGCCATCGACCGCCAGAAGTCCAGCAAGTCGAAGAGCAAGCAGCTGGCCGAGGCGCTGCTGAGCGGCACGCCGATCATCGTGGTGACCATCCAGACCTTCCCCTACGCGATGGAGGCCATCGTCACCGAGAAGGGCCTGAAGGATCGGAGCTTCGCCGTCATCATCGATGAGGCCCATGCCTCGCAGACCGGCACCAACGCCACCAAGCTGCAGGCGGCCCTGTCGCTCGGCAGCAAGGGCGATATGGCGGGCATGAGCGTCGAGGAACTGCTGGAGCAGCTGCAGAAGTCCCGTGCGCGCCCGAAGAACCTGAGCCACTTCGCCTTCACCGCGACCCCGAAGCATTCGACCTTCATGCTGTTCGGGCGCACCCAGGATGGCGGCAGGCCGAGCAAAACGAACCTGCCGGCGGCGTTCCACAAGTACCCGATGCGGCAGGCCATCGAGGAGGGCTTCATCCTCGACGTGCTCAAGGGTTACACGCCGTACCAAACTGCGTTCAATCTCGCCAAACAGCTTGATGACACCCAGCGCGTCAGCGGCAAGGCCGCGAAACGGGCGCTGGCGCAGTGGATGAGCCTGCACCCGACCAATGTCACGCAGAAGGTGCAGTTCATCGTTGAGCACTTCAGCAAGAACGTGGCCGCGCTGTTGGACGGCAAGGCCAAGGCGATGGTGGTGACCAGCTCGCGGGCCGCCGCCGTGCGCTACAAGAAGGGGTTCGATGCCTACATCGCCAAGCACCCCGAGCATGCGGGCATCCGCTCGCTGGTGGCCTTCTCCGGCAAGTTGACCGGCAAGCAGGTGATGCACAGCGACGACGAGCGCCTGAACGGCGACGTGTTCGTGGTGGACGAGAAGGAGGAGCTCACCGAGCTGAGCATGAATCCGGGGGCTTCTGGTCAAGACCTGCGGATCGCCTTCGAGCGCCCCGAGTACCGGGTGATGCTGGTGGCCGACAAGTTCCAGACCGGCTTCGACCAGCCGAAGCTGGTGGCGATGTATATCGACAAGAAGATCGCCAACGACGTGGAGATCGTGCAGACGTTCTCGCGTTTGAACCGCACGGCGCCGGGCAAGGACGAGACCTTCATTATCGACTTCGTGAACAGCCCCGAGAACGTCAAGCTGGCGTTCTCCAAGTACGACGACGGCGCACTGATCGAGGAATCGCAGGATCTCAACGTTGTCTACGACATCAAAAAGCTGCTGGATGCCCATGGCCTGTATGAGGCCGACGATCTGGAAGCGTTCAAGCAGGCCCGCTTCAAGAGCCTGCGGGACATCACGCAGGCTCAGGAGCCTCAGCACAAGGCGCTGTACGCCGCCACCGAGCGACCGTCGCGGCTCTACAACCAGAAGCTGAAGATGCTCCGCGATGCCATCGCCACCTGGGAGTACGCATACGGCAAGGCCCGTGCGAACAAGGATGAGGCCGGCATGAAGTCGGCGGACCATCAGCGCAAGGATGCGGCCGAGCAGCTGGCCGCACTGATGGGCTTCAAGAGTGGCCTGGCGCGCTTCTGCCGCGCTTACGCGTACATCGCACAGCTGATCGACTTCGGCGACCCCGAGCTGGAGAACTTCGCCGCGTTCGCCAAGCTGCTGGGCAAGCGGCTGGACGGCGTGCCGGCCGACCGGGTTGATCTGAAGGGGTTGGTGCTGTCGGGATTCGACATCAGGACGCGTGCGGAGGGCGTGGGTGAGGAGCCCAAGAAGCCGACACTCAAGCCCATCGGGGCCGGTGGCGGCGGAAGGGCCGACGAGCCGAACTACCTGAAGGAGATCATCGACCGGCTGAACCGTTTGTTTGGTGATGCCACACCGCTCCGCGATCAGGCGATCTTCGTTAATCACATCGTCGCCATCGCGAAGGAAAGCGACGTGGTGATGGCGCAGGTAGAAAACAATTCCCGCGAGCAGGCCCTCAAGGGCAACCTGCCGGGCGCGGTCCAGCAGGGCGTGGTGCGTGCGTTGACCTCGCACCAGAAGCTGGCCACCCAGGTACTCAAGTCCGACCGCCAGGCGATGGCGGCGCTGACCGACATCATTTACGAGCTGATCCGGGATCGTCGAATCATCGATCTGGATGACCTGAATGCTTGATCTTCTGAACCTACCGGGCGTGAGGCCGGTGGACCTTCAGAGTTCGCAGGGGGTCATCACCATCACCGCCGAGGTCATCGAGGCCACTCCGCCGGCCTGCCCGGAGTGCAACAAGCCGCTGTACCGGCATGGACATCGACGAATCGAGTTCGCCGATACCCCTCAGCAGATGCAGCCGGTGCGGCTGGTGATTGATCGGCCGCGCTACCGCTGCGAGTCCTGCGGCAAGACCATGACCTTGGACTTGCCCTTTCTCGATGAACGGCGTCGGGCGACCCAGCGCCTGGTCGGAGCCATCCGGGAGCGCTGTCTCGGCATGACGTTCCGGGGACTGGCTGAACAGACGGGTCTTGCGGTCAATACGATCAAGAATATCGCCCAAGATCTGATCGAGGAGCTGGAAGCGACCGTCCGCTACGAGACTCCGGTGATCATGGGGATCGACGAACTCAACCTCGCGGGCGGCTATCGCTGCATCATCACCAACCTCGCCACCAACAGCGTATTCGACATGCTGGAGGAGCGAACGAAGGCGCACATGAAGCCCTTCTTCAGGGATCTCCCGGATCGAGACCGTGTGGAATGGGTTTGCACCGATATGTGGCGCCCGTTCAAGGAGTCGTATGGCCCCTACCTCCCGAATGCCCGGCTCGTGATCGACAAGTTTCATGTGGTGCGCATGGCGTCGGACGCCTTGGAAGACGAACGCAAGAAGCACCAGTCCGCACTCGAGCGAAACGAGCGGTTGAAAGTCAAGAAGTCGATTCGCTGGCTGACGCTGAAACGACCGAGCTCCTTGTCGCCGCAGGAGGAGGAGGCGCTGAAGCTCGTCCGATCCGGTATACCGCTGCTGGCGGAGGCCTACGACTTCAAGGAAGCGTTCTACGGGATCTACGACGAGCCCGACAAGGCGAATGCAATGCGTGCATTCGAAGCGTGGGAGAACTCGCTGCCCGAAGGGCGCTTCCCGAAGTTCCACGCATTGGCGCGGACCGTCCACAACAACTACGAAGACATCTTCGCGTACTGGGATGCACCAGTTCGGTTGACCAACGCGTATACCGAAGGTCTGAACGGCTTGGTGAAGGTGGCCAATCGGATGGGTCGCGGGTACAGCTATGAAATCATCCGAGCCAAGACGCTGTACGCGAAGCATGCCCGCAAGGTCGGCAGCCTACTAAGGCAGCCTCCGGCGACAGCGGTTCCAACCAGCGGCATCCAGAATCAGGTCGAGTACGGGCCGCACATTCCAACCTTGGTGGAGCTGTCCGACTCAGGAGAGCTGGGCTGACTTCAGGCTCTGTTCCAACCACATTTTGCAAATAGGCCAAGTTTGCCCAACGCCCAAAAATGTATAGTTTGGACGCCTGCCTGGATCACCGCGACCAGGGTTCGTGCGACCGGGGTGCTCGAACAACCCTTAGCGGATGTGGTTGGTCTTAGCTGTTGCTCAAGCTCCTTTGCGCTTGTCTTTAGTCCGAGCTTTCGTTGCTGAGGCCCGTAGGGCCTATTAGCCCAAAAAAGAACCCAACACTCGAACCATCTCTCGTCAGCGGGTCGGCGCACGCACTTTGGTAGACCGTTGAGGGCAACGCCACGACGCTAGGTTGGCGACGCACCACCAGTTTCAGCGGTCTGGCTAAACGGCCAGCGAAGCTGTCCAACGTAAGACGCCGGAAATCGCGTCTCATCTAGCCCAACGTCTTCCGGGCCGAGCGGTGTGGGCTGATCGAAGCGCGTACCAAAGGCCCAATCCCACACCAGCCAGAACTCGCCGAAGTTGACCTGAGCATCGACGTAGTCGCGGCGATGGTGCCAGCGATGCAGCTCTGCGCCACCTATCCAGCGCCGCAGCGGCCCCAGCGA
>Ga0075163_10007304_pt1 | contig 14609 bp, 15 predicted proteins | sample JI1023141ADNA_FD_71478 | JGI IMG/M metagenome (GOLD analysis project Ga0075163, IMG submission 71478) | Wastewater effluent complex algal communities from Wisconsin, to seasonally profile nutrient transformation and Carbon sequestration -... | ecosystem: Engineered > WWTP > Effluent > Algae...
TCTTCAGAATAAACCCCAGTTTCAACATTTTGTTTAATATTCGCCAATAGTTGATCGATATCCTTGTGGATTGTATTATTCACAAAAATATTCAAAGTTTGTTTCATGTCATCATATTCTCCTTCAACCTTTTTCAAATGGTTCTGGAGTTGCTCCACGTCAATCTTTGAAGTGTCTTTTCCATCGACAAAACTTTGCATCGTTTCTTCTCCCTTTTTGTACTGTTCTGACATTTTTATTTGTGATTTTTTTAAATTGATTTTTTTTTCCCCGGAATTATTTGAAAGAGTTTTAACCCCAGTTTTACTAATATAGAAATCGTCACCTGAAGAATGCGCAACTACCCATGTTGTTTTCATTGCTGGTTTAGATGTAAGTGAAATTTCTTTTCCGTCAAATTTACCAATCCTATATGGTCCCAATTTATCACTTTCGTATCCAACTGATAATCCTAACACTTCATTTTTCTTTAATTTATCTAGCACAAACTTTCCATTTTCATAAACATTAATATAACATAACATTTCATCATTCTTATTACTTGTTTTTATATTTTCAATTCGACCGATACGCTCACCTTCGTGTTCCCAGAGTACTGGTCGGTACAAAAATTGTGAAATAACGCGAGCTTGTTCATCTTTTCGGAATTGCCAGCCTAGATCAGTTTTACTTTCAACAAGTTTAGGATGAAAGATTCCGCAAATAAAGCCCGCAGAATTTGTCGACATTCAACCTTGTAAATTTTGTGACTTATTATTTTTTAAAACAAAAAAATTCAGAACAACACTACTTATTTTCGCAACCTGGTAACAAGTTATAACCATAATCACGAACTTCACGCGTTCCAACTGTTTCGTATTGCACATGAGTTTGTGATGCACATGATCGGCCAAATACTCCTCTGTAATAGTTAGCCATTCCATTTTGATACAAGACAACCGAAAAACGATGATTTTGTAAATAACTTGCGAATCCACTGCCAAAATCGTCTGGAAATTTAAATATCTTACACCAATGTTCAATATGGCCAAGTCTATTGGACTCGTATGCTGCAATGTCTGCGCCTTGGAATAACCCATCAATTGGTATAGAAAATACAAATTCTGGAGGTTTAAAGCTATCCTTTTTCTGAAACATCATATAAATAGATCCATGTAAACCAACCATATCATCAGAAAACCCACTTTCAGATAAATCTTCAAAGTGATCTGGATCAATAATCTTTGAATCCTTTCCACAAACATACCCTGCAAATAATTGATTGGCAATTCTCACAACCTTTTCTTTCTTTGGGACATGAGCTGTCATCCATTTGGTCATTGTAAACATTGACTCTTGAGTTTCAGGCTTTATACCAGATTCATATCTTGTTACACCTGAATAAGTATTTCCAATTCCACCTCTTGAAACAACCAAGTACAAACTGTCCATAACTTGAGTTTCATTTGGTAATAATCCAACAAAATCGACCGTATCTAAAAAATCTTCAATATCAAGTACAGCACCTGCACGAAGACCGACATGACGCAAAATTTCAAGTTGATGGTCTGTTAAATAAGCAGCGTCTTTAACTTCATAAAGACCAACATCACTTCGGTTAAAAAAGTTACTTAAACCTTTCATACAATCTCCGACGGTAATCGTAACATGTTTATTTTGTTTTGTATCATAAATTTCACCGACAATGTATCGAGATGCATGATTATGAGCAGCTACATTGCGTGGATCAACATCTCCAAGTTTTTTTCTATTGTAATCCACTGCAAAATCATAGTACGACCCTAAACGAACATTCACTGTACTGAGACTTGACAAAATACGTCGTTCATTTTCGTCGTAAATTCCAGGTGCAGTTCGAACTCTGTATCGTGAAATAGAACCGGGTTTAGGATCTAATGCAACTGTATTCACTGCAGGTTGTCCACCCTTATCGTAGTTGATTTGAAGTGCTGATCGGTAGTTTAAGAACTGATCATAGTGTGGTGGAACAATAACTAAATCAGCATCTTGACCCTCATTGATTTCTTTCATTAAATCGGCATATTTAGAAATTAAAACATTCAAGTTAATTCCACCCTTGTAACAATATGCAAATTCTAATTTATAACGATGATGAGCATCCATGAATTCTCTCAAGCTTCGTGCAGTGTACAACATATGATTAGCTGGTCGCTGGTCGCAAGTTGCAATTGCGGCAAAGCCAATGTATGCCATCTTTTGAATAATTGCGGCAGCCCAACATGCCATTTTCACTCGAAGATCCTTTCGACCTTCTTCTGTGCTTAGTTCGTCGTTTTCGAATGGAATGGACTTTCCATATCGAATCGCAACAACCTCTTCGGTTGACACTTGCTTTTGCATTACTGTGGATGTTGCCAAGTTAGGAGTTTCGTGTAATTCTGTATTAATCATTCTAACAGTGCGAATTTTCCATTTTGTATCATTACTTGACACAATAGGTAACAGTTCTCGCTGAATCCATGACATTTTCTCATTCAAAACACCAAGCAATGCAATATCAATTACTTTATGTAATGCGGGGTTATTAGCATAACTGTTCATTGTGATTGGCAAGTAATGTTCTTGTTCAGCAAGAACAGTCTTGGCCCCCATAGCAAATGGAGCGAGCCAGTCTGAGCTATAGTCTGGAAATTTATCACCAAACAATGCACGAGGATTGAATGGAGTACCTGCAACGATTCCATCGAATGGTAATATACCTACATCGGCCATGATTTCTTATTTCCAAAAGTATCAAAAAAATTTGTGAGCCTAGGCTTTTTTTTCTGGGAAATACAAAGAATATTGTGATTGGAAAAATTATTTTAATCTAAACTAAAAAAAAATGAAAATGTTCATTCTCGGTTCATATCTTTGTCTAGTGGAGCTACTGGTAAATTGTATCCAGTTAAAATTGATGTTTTAGGGTATTCGTATATTTCGTAAGATATATCAAGGACACTACTAAATTTATCAATAGCCTTTCTTATTCGAACCTGTCGTAAATATTCCTCTAAGGACTCTATGTATTTGTTATATCTAATGTTCCAATTAACAGACAAATCATTTGAAATTTTAACACTTCTACGAAATAGATCGTGTTGGGACCTTACTTCATCTATTGCATCTTCTATTTCACCTTCTAAATCACGGCCGAAAAAAATTGAACATGGGAAAATTCGGCTGCACATTTCTAGTTGTAAAATTTCAAAATGGAAAAAAACCAAATTAAATTCTTTAAATCCAATACCAAATTAAGTACATTGGAAGCTTCTGACTTACAAGTTCGTGTGGATAGTTTAAATTATATCCATCAAGTTATGTACAGCTTCAATCCAACACAAGTTACATTAGTAAATAGCTATAAATATACAATATTAAATTTCTTACGTTGATATTTGTTTCCTATTATTTAAATTTCATTTTTTACAAAAAAATATATTTCAATTCACAAAATGAATCTTAGACCTCTTTATAGTCCCAAATATTTCAATGAATACACTGTTATTACACAACGGCAAAATTTTAGTTTAATCATCTTGTATTTAATAACACCAAATATCATTAGTTGTTCTTATTCTATTCAAAATAAAGATGTTACTGATGTTAATTTATATTTGAAATGTATATCTGTATCTAGAAAACGTTTAGGGTATACCGAAATCGAAACTATTTCAAAAATACATAAAGATTCTGAATTTGTTTATATGCTACTTATGCTGTTATGTATTGATTCATGGAAACATTTAGATGAACTTCTCATTGATAATAAAACTAATGTGGCATATCAATTAATAAACAAGGAATTAATATTCAAAATAGATATGAAATTAAAACAAGTAAATTCGACAACTGAACTATTAAAAGTATTCAAAGTTGAACCTGAAACTATTGAATCTCCAACACAACAAGAAAACAGCGGGCTAGCTCAAGAGTTGTTGTGTTTTTTAGAACATTTAGACATTGAAAAAAATATTTTAAACAAATCCGAAATTTCTGTTAAATATTCACAAATTTCAAATGGAAGCTGAACCAAATACACTATCAGTCATCTTAGCTGATGTAATGCAATATAAAGAATTAAATGAAAGTCCAGAATTAGTCGAATTATTGTCTCAAAGATTAAATGCAATTTGCGGAACTGTTGTAAATGAACCATATACAGTTCGTGTTCAGAATCTAGATAAGCAATTTGATTTACTTGTAAAACCAATGTCGCAACAAGATCGCACAACAACGGCCGGTGTTATGTCAACAAGAGCAACCGAGGCTGATGTAAACGCTATTAATAATATTGCACAAACATTAAAAATTAAACTTCGGTCTAAAGTTTATGCTCGAAAATCAAAAACTGAAATCAAGAGAAGCAGAGAAGCAATTGATGAAGTCAATTCAATTTACAAAGATGCAATTTCAACTAATATTGTTCCGGATATTACAACCGAAGAATTGAATGAACATCGACTTCCAGTGGAAAAGTCTCTTCCGAAAACGTTTGAAGATCAACAATCTTATATAAAGTCTAGAATGATACATCAAATCGAAGCCGTTGCGAACGAACAAAATAGGGAAGTTCATTTGGATAGATCAAGTACAGATAAGCTATTTATTCAGTTTAATGATCCATTCACTCGATTTCTCAAAACTGCTTGTGGTTGTAGCAGTCTTAATCTTGTGGAGGCATTTGTGGAGATTCCAAAAGAAGAAGTCTTTGTTAGGTTAAACACAGGAAGTAAAACGCCAGATCTCGATTACAAATTATACGACGAGTTTCTAAGTTACCTTCAGCAATATGCATCAACTGGAATAGAAATTGTAGATAGATATATTAAAATATGGACAAATAGTGAAATAGGAGTAGTTGATATCATTCTAAAACTTCCGAAAAACGATCCGTTGTTTATTTCATGTGCATATCTTTGTGGTGAAATTTTCGGCGAGCATATTCGAAATCGTATTAATCAACAACCAAGCGCAGCTATTGTGGGTATGGCTAAAATGTACCCCTACACAGCAACAGTGCGAAATGCAAAGGTTGTTTCAATGACACATCAAGCAAAAATAACTAAAAGATTGATTGATGCTTATTTAAAAAATGGCAAATTCAAAGTGGCATACCATCAACAATCACGTCGAATAATCGGGACTTTTTATTAAGCTTTTTAATCAATAACTCGTCATAACTTGATTTTAATATTAACCATTGATATTTCACAGGTCGAGTGCTTCCTATTCGATGTACCCGACCTTCTGCTTGTGTAACTGTGTATGGTATATTTGGCAATTCTACAAATATAACTCTGTTTGGACCAGGTACAATTGTAAGACCAGATTCGCACGATTGGTATGTACAAATACCAATTCGTAATGGATGATCTAAACTTCGAAGTGGATCAAACGCTTCCGAACGAGTCTTTGGTTTTGTGTTTTTTCCATGAACTATTAAACAGTCCAATTCCATTTCATTTTTTATATAGTTGAATATATTCTCAGCAACAGGAATATGGTGACACCAAATCAAAAATTTATCGGTTGGTTCACTATTAGCATATTCCTGTTTAAACCACTCAATAAAATTATGAGCCTTTACCGAACCTGTTGTTCTCCACCAATGTAAAGTATATTGTTTTACTAAATCAGTAGCCCGCTTTGTACCTTTCTTTGTGTTTTGTTGAAGTAAACGATAATATTCCGCTTTACATTTCTGAAGTTGTTCAATATGATTAGATGGATCTAAATAAACCATTTCACGGCTTGTACTTGGTAAATCAGGAAGTACTTCAGACTTTTTAGATCGAATCATGTACTTACTTAGAATTAAATGTAACTCATCTTCATTTTGAGCCCCGCGCTCATCCCATCCACCCCATTTATTAAGGTGTCCACCGCAGTATTTAATTGAAAAGGCTCGTCGATTTGTAAATCTTAATGGATCTACCATGAACAGTAAATTATACAAATCGGAAGGCATATTTGTCTGTGGCGTTGCTGATAGTAATAATACACGAGGAATACAAGCAACAAATGGAACCAAACGTGTCGACCTTTGAGATTTATAACTTTTCATTTCATGAGCTTCATCAACTATTACAATGTCCCATTTTCTATTCGATATTATATCGAAATGTTCTTTGCGCACAATTCGAGTTGTAGATACAACTAGTTTGCATTCTTTAGAAATATTACATGGATATTCGGATATAATTACATTAGGATACCATTTTTTGTATTCATATATCCAATCTTCTGTTTTATTGCTTGGAACAATAAGCAGTGCATTTTTAACTTCAGGAGCAAACATTTCAATGGCATGAATTCCAATCGCTGTTTTCCCACAACCAGTATCTGCGGCAATAATTCTACGCGGGTGTTCTTTAATTTTTTCTAGAATTCCAGTTTGATACGATTTAAGTTCCATTTTGCGTTTTTTTTATTTGTGCATAACACCAAATATCTCAGAGTTAATCGAACCCAACCATTCACTAAAAATGAAAATATCAAATATTTTTTTTTATTATTTTTTTTTTAGACAAAAAATTCGTGCTCACAAAAAAAATACAGGCAGAGAAATCTAAACATGATTAGAAAAACTGTTCCAAAAGAGTTAGTTGAAAACCTAACTGATAACATTGCGGACAATGAAATTGGCGACAATGCCGTCGAAGACAAAATCCTTGACATGGAAACCCGAGGTAAAGTAAATGTCCCATTTTTTGGTACTATTCCAGTTGCCCTCGAAAGCGTTGTTCTTTTTCTCATGATGGGATTGACAATGTCATACGGAATTGCATTTCAAACACGACCTGAATTATATAATAATGGAACATCAACATTATCATTTGTAAAACGATACCTCACATTGAACAACTCATTGTATATCACAAGAGGTGATGTTGCCGCAGAAAATAACGGTGATACATTCAATGTCGCAACATTGCTTCAAACTAGTATTTGGTTGGCATTTTCAGCGTATGCCTTTGCATTTATTTGGTCATTTGTTGTATTTTGGGTACGCAACGACAAGGCAAAGAAAAACAAAACATTATGGGGTATTAATCATTTTTCATTATATTTGGTATCTATTGTTAGTGATATCATTCGATGGTCTATATTGATTAAAATCATGGGTTACAATGAATATCTTTCATATGGATTCTGTTATTTCATGATTTTCGCAGTTGCAACAACTTCATTTCTTGTTGCACTTTTACATCAATACCTAGTTACGAGAACGGCTAAATTTCCAGTAAATCCAGTGTTTGTTGGATTCGGTGTTATAATGGTTTCCATTTTACTCGGATTGTCACTAGCATTCACCAGTCAAAGTTACAATGCTAATCAAGCTCGACAAACCTCACTTACCACACAAAAACATGACAAGACAAGAGATATGTTCATTTCATTAATGATTTGGTTAGTGTTCAGAATTGGTGCTATTTTAGTAAAAATGGTATTTTCAATTTTGGATATTTGCTATTCAGTTACTAAATCTATGAATGCAGTTGCCGCTCAAGTCGAAGGTGCAGCCGCTCAATGTGTTGGATTATTCAAGGTTAAGGTGTTTGTTGAAATCTTTGAACATTTAATTTGGTTTGCTACTATGGTTGTGTACGACGTTACATTCTTTGTTTATTTCAGCCAAGTTGCTTGGTAATTTTATGTTGTTTTTTTTCTTGTAAAGTCTCACAAATAATAACTTTTTTTTTATTTGCAATGTCTTGGCTTATTTTACTGTTCACAATAGCAACTGCATGTTATCTTAGAAATGGAACATTTATTCCCGACCCAGCACCTGGAAATTTATGTATTGAATGTAAATTGTTAGGTTATGTTCTTGCAAATGGATCTTGTTCTACAACAGTCGAATATCAGCCACAAGTTTACTTAATTCAACCAACATGTGATCCTTATTATTGTAGAGTGAATGGTATTTGTAAAGATTCTTATTATGGAGTTTTATGTGACGAATGTAACAAGTTAGGTTGGTTAAATGGTGTAATATGCGAATGTTATGTCAGTGACGCAAATCCATATCAACGATGTATTCATTCATCAACTATTTTACAAACTACATTGTACATAGACGAAAAATACAGAAGTTGGGAATGTATACCACATCAGGATCATATCAATGGTTGTTTTAAATTAGGTTTAGTACCTAGCGATTATAAATACGGCACGACACTTGATCCACCGATTCCAAATCGATGTTGTTCAGAAATATACGGACCAGAACCGCAACAACTTGTATCTGCGGCATTGGACGCATGTAATTCTTTCGGCGGACCTGATCCGAATTCAGATGATATTACAAAATGGCACTATTGTTCGAATCATGGAACGTGGGATTCTACTACATACTCATGTATTTGTGCAAGTCCAAATTGGCAAGCTGATTTTATTGGGTTTGATTTATACGGTAACCCGGCATATTCATGTAATAAATGTGCACCTGGTTGGGGTAGATTAGATTCTGATATGTGCGGCGCAATTGTTGCACCAAGTACAAAAACTGGACGAAACGAGATCTGTGCTGGTAATGGAGATTATGATTTTGGACAATGTAATTGTTATGATAATATTACACATGGTCACTGGGAACTTACACCATTTACGTTTGAATCTACAATTACACTTGGAAATGGAACAGAATACTTTTTAAATGTTACAAACCAAGTCTGTGCAAAATGTAAGTCTCCATTTATAGGATCAGATTGTTTAGAAATTCCGTTCTGTTCAATTGAAAACTGTCCAACTTCATATTTGACTCCAAATCAAACATTTTACTGGGCATCAAATAATTTCACAAGTGGAATATTTATAGATCAGAACGATCCATGTGAAAATGATTTAAATAAAAATGCACTGTTCAAATGCCGCGAATTGAACTGTACACACTTTTATAAGGCATTTGGTGGAAGATGGGAATTTTATCAATCAGAACCTCTAGTTAATTCCACTGCTTTATATAGACGTGGTAGAATATATAAAACATGTTAACATATAAATAAAATTACAAATCATCCTTCAAAGATTCCAAGTATTTTACCGAATCAAACATTGTCAATATTTTAGGATTACCTGGAATACCTTGAAACTTTGCTTTGACCTTTACCAATTCGTTCGGGGTTGGATTAGATATATAAACTAATACTTCATGGATCTCCAATACATTATGAAAACTTGCTCGTTTAGGTGTATGTTGATCATCCAAACATCGTTTCAATTTTCTTACCGTCACAGTCTCTAACATGGTATCTAAACATTCTAAAAATGTATCGTACAGTTCAGTATCTTCTAAATCATATTCTTTGATTTCAATTTTAATTGGAAAAGATACAATCTGAAGTTTGACTAATTCATTTGTTCTAGATCGACTTTCGTAAAATTCAGGTTGGTCTTTAAACGACTCACCGTAAATTTCTTCCAAACCCTTCACAATTTTTCCGGAACGTGAACGGTAAATTCTAAAACTTGTTTGTTTGTTTACAAAAATAATTAAAAAACCCATTAATTTGTGACACACCTCAGCCAAAAACATTCTCAATCACAACTTTAACTTTAATTTCATTACCATATTGTTGAGCTATATGAGCGAGTGTATAATTCAATGGAACCAACACATGCGTTTTTGAAGCATCTTCAATAAAACAAAAAATGGCTTCGTGTGATTTCAAATTAGGAATTTTGGATCTAATGTACATTTGGACAAATGAAAACGATTTGGATTTATGTAAAATCATGGAACAATTTCCTTGTGTCAACTCAATGTCAAGGTTTACAAAGTTTTCATGCTTAAATTTATAAATATCCACGTAAAACCGAATTGAATTATTCGACAATGGCAAGTCTGAAATCTTATCTCTTGAGTGAACTTTTGTCATTGCTTGGGATTCTTCGGATTTAATATACAAATCAAAAAGAATATCTGTACCACTTGACATTCTTGAAACCAAATCGCGCTTTATCCCTTTGATTGTTTTACCAAAAACAGCCGTGTATTCCACATTAAAAACAGCCAAGTCTGGAAATACTTCATTGGAAATACGTCCGACAGGCGAAAAAAAAAGTTGAATCATTCCCGACTTTTTTTGTATTTTTTTCTCAAGTTTCGGAAACCTAATAAGACGGCATTTTAATAGAACTTACTGAATACATGTACTCTAGCAAGATAAACAAATAATCATTTGATAATCTAGTTGTATTTTCTTCACAAGCTGCAATATAAGCAAATATAAATTTTTCAATTGTACGATTCCATCGAGAATAATTTTTGACAAATGTGAACATACGCGACCCATGACGCTGTGATATTCCAAACTTAAAATTTTTATCTTCAATCATTAACTTTGCAATTTGTTTGTTCAACTTGTGCAATGCATCAGTTTCTCCAGTTTCAAATACTAAATTTGAAAATCGATATTTATCATGATCCATTAAAAGCATTGTGGATACCATAGATTGATTTACGATACAATCATCAAACAATATATTAAATGGCAACTTTGGACATTCTCGAATAAAAAACTCAAAAATATAGTCACTTATGACAACATTTCTAATATTTAATTGTTTCAATGTTATTTGCTCGCCACATTTGATAACGTTTTCGAATGTTTTATTCAAATGATCAATATTCAAAACAATTCCACCAATAGTAAATGATTCGACATGACAGAAAATTCTACGTTCAATTGAATGAATAATTGAATTGTAACATCTAGAATCTGAGCTGTATGGAGGTAAATGATTAAAAATGTCTACATGTTTTAATTTTGTCAAATGGATATTTTGACATAATAATAAAAGCCAACAATTACTAATTGAACTATCTCTAACGACTAATTCTGTTAAATGGCAATTAGGAGAAGTTTCAATAAATACCTTTAACCCAAGCATGTCATTTTCTGTTAAATCACAATCAATTAATGTCAAGCTTTGAATAGAGTTTGGAGTTTTATCTAACAATGAAATAAACCCTAAAATTTGAACACTATGTCGACAATTCCGTAATTGTATATTCGTTAAATTTTTCAGACAATTCAACCTTCGAAAAGTCGAATACAAATCACACTCTGGACCATCTGTAGTATTTCTTAAAAAGTGAACATCTCGAATACATAGTAATTTAACAGTCGATGATGAATGCGCTAAAATAGAATACAAATCATTACACAATGTCATTTTGAAATCATTATTTCGAATTTCCAATTCAGTAATATTTATTTTAGCTAGTTTACCTTGTAAAATCGGTACAAATGGTTGCATAAATTTCACAAGTTTATTTGTATTTGGAATAACCGTAATACGTTTACAATATATTGAATGTAATTTGTTGACTGCTTTTTCGTTAAATTCACGGTCTAAATGATAACTTCGAAATATAGTATATTCAGAATCATCATAATCAGTTAATATAATCTTCATATTTTTTTTCTTGGGTTTGTGTTGAACACGTGTGATTATAAACAACACGCGCACAAAAAAATGTCTCGAGTTATTGAAATTCGATTTAATTTTGAAATGGCAGCTGGTATCGCCCCAGGAAATGTAACTGTAGTGACTCCTGTAAACTACATGAGAGTTCGAAATAGAACAAGAGCATATAATGCGAATGCTGAAGAACAAAGAATTCTTTGGATTGTTAGACCTGATGATTATATTGTTACATATACAAATCCAAGAGCATACATGTCTGTGATTAGGGAACAGAATTCGTTGTTGGGTATATCTTATTCAAAACGTAACGCTGTAATGTTGAGTCAGATAAGTTCTCAGACTATTGATTGTTTTATTATCAAGGAATGTTTTAGACTATGGCAAGATTGTGAAGATGATCCAAATGTTTTACAGCGAGGATTATTTATTTCACTCGACAAATGTTCTAAACATTTACCCTTAAAATATCCTTATGTTATTGATGATATAGTCGATGATACAGATTCGCCAACATTATCTAATCCAAGTTATCATCCTATTCAAAATACAAGACCATCAATCTCACCTTATAGAACCACGAAACCCACATCATCATCATCTAAAACAAACCGACCAACTTCATCACCATCTAAAAGAAATCGACCAACTTCATCACCTTTCAAAACTACAACACCAAGTTCGTCTCCAATTCAAACAGATCAACCGAGTTTTACACTAATCCAAACATCACAGCCAAGTTTAATACCGACGATGCAAACACCATCAAGAAGTCCATTGTATTTAAACAACGAACCGCAAAATGGGAACCAGTATCCTATTAATCAAGTATCGGCCGATTATTTTTATTGGTTCTTTCTACTTGCGCCGTTTGTTGTTGGTATGATTGTTATTTTCGTGGTCTATAAAAAAAAAGCCTGAAACACACACAAAAAAATCATGCATTCTCTTTCTCAGCCTTTACTCGCTGAATATAAACAAGAAGAACCCGACCGTGAACATGTACATTATAGTATTATGTTTCATTTGTTTGTGATTTTAGCTATAATTACTATTATGTTAAACATGACTCTATTTAATTTGGATTACGTTCAAATTTATGTATATGTAACTTGGCCATTATTTACATTAGTATCATTTATATCATTCCATCATGCATTTGTAAAATATGATATTGCCCAAGAAATAGTTACAGTAATGATGATCACAACTATATCGATTTGGTTCATTGAAAATTCTACAAGTTATTTGAGTGTTGAATTGCTAATAATCGTTTGCTCGTTTGTTGGTTATTCATCTTTTGAATTGACAAAGAATATGAAACATGCCAGATTGTATTTTGGTCTTTTACATTGGGCAGTTCTTGTTTTATGTGTAAATCCAAGTTTCTTTTTCGGTGATGATTTCTTTCGTTCAAATTAACATTTAAAATATTCTTTAAAATAATTCACGTGTTTTTATCCTTGGCACAAATTAAATGATCTTATCATCTGAAGAATCTTTTGTTTACATCGCTATACTGTTTCAGTACATGATCAGCTTTGTGGTTGGCGGTATCCCTAATGGTTTATCAATCTCGCAAATTGCTATGTTATACATTATCACTACGTTCATGATTTATCGTTTATTTTTAGAATTTTTAAGTACTCAAGGTAATGAACTTACTTTGGTATGTAATATCGTATTTACAAGTGCATGTTTATATAATTATATCCAAGATTTTAGATTATGTACACTTCGACAATATTTAATCATTATGGTATTGTATGGTTATTTTATATATAGGTTATATATAAAAAAAGGCGAAATCTACTATTTTCATGCTTATTTTCATTTTGGGGTATTTCAATTTTTATTCTGGCACGCGGTGTATTTAGCACCACAATATTAAATGTGTTCAGTTGATTGTGATTGTGTGAATTGTTTTAGTGCTGTTTTAAATAAAATAAAGGACATCACGGGGAAAGAGTTATGGATTGCGCATTACAAAAAAGAAAAGGATATTATAGCTGATTTATCATCTGTTATTAAAGATATGCAGTTGATTGGGTCCAATTTAGAAAATTCTCGTAATATATCAGACTACATTCTTAACTACATTGAAGTGTTACAAGATGATAACAAGCTTAGATTGATGTATATTAAATTACTTATGGAGAAAATGAAACATGAAGTAAACTCAAATGTTGGAAATCTCAATCTTTAACATCGGCTTGCCATGTGTTTTAGCTGCAATTTTGCTTAATTTTTTAACACAACGTAACGATTTCACGTCATCCGAAAACTCTATCCATTGAACTCGTTTTATTTTTTCAAGTGTCTTTTTTCTATGCACATATGCTATTCTCTTTGTTCTATGTAACATATCTTTTAATACATTATTCATTGTATCATGATATTCTGAATTATAATCATGTACAGTGAAACCAAGTTCTTGTTCCTGAATAACATAACTCTTTAGTAATTTTTTAGGATCGTAATTTGTTACGTTTATAGTTTCCATGTCATCTGATGACCATTCTATATACATTATTTTTTTCAAAGAAATTGTGAGGTTTAAACTAAACACTTGTATTATTACTAATTATTATTCAAAATGGATTTGTTGGAGAATACGTAGGACTTGATGTTGGTTCTGCTGTTGGTTCTAATGTAGGCTCAGCTATTGGTTCCGCTGTTGGTTGACTGGTGGGCTCCGCTGTTGGTTGACTAGTGGGTTCTAATGTAGGTTCCGCTGTTGGCTCAACTGTGGGTTGACTAGTTGGTTCGGCTGTTGGCTCAGCTGTGGGTTCAGACGTTGGTTCGGACGTTGGTTCCGCTGTCGGTTCTGAAGTTGGCTCAGCTGTGGGTTCGGCTGTTGGTTCTGAAGTTGGCTCAGCTGTGGGTTCGGCTGTTGGTTCTGAGGTTGGCTCAGCTGTGGGTTCGGCTGTTGGTTCCGCTGTGGGTTCAGAAGTTGGCTCGGCTGTAGGCTCCACAGTTGGACTTGCTGATGGAGCTGAAACAACAGGTGAATAAGTAGGACTTGTAGTTGGTTCTGCAGTTGGACTTACAGAAGGTACTGAAACAACAGGTGAATAAGTTGGACTTGTTGTTGGTTCAGCTGTGGGTTCTGATGTAGGTTCTACTGTAGGCTCAGCTGTTGGACTTGCTGATGGAACTGAAACAGCAGGTGA